>Ga0172382_10001938_pt1 | contig 35642 bp, 37 predicted proteins | sample Leawel138RmetaG_FD_122245 | JGI IMG/M metagenome (GOLD analysis project Ga0172382, IMG submission 122245) | Leachate microbial communities from a municipal landfill in Southern Ontario, Canada - Leachate well 138R metaG | ecosystem: Engineered > Solid waste > Landfill > Unclassified | place...
CGACTTCCTCGAGGGTGTGGTCGGTGTTCATGTCGATGCCGAAGCGCATGCGCAGCACCTTGGATTCACGCGCGGTGAGTCCTTCCAGCACCTGCTGGGTCGCCTCACGCAGGCCTTCCGCGGTTGCGTATTCCACCGGCGACTGAACGTTGCTGTCCTCGATGAAGTCACCCAGATGCGAATCTTCGTCGTCGCCGATGGGCGTCTCCATGGAGATCGGCTCCTTGGCGATCTTGAGCACCTTGCGCACCTTGTCTTCCGGCATCTCCATGCGCTTAGCCAGTTCTTCCGGCGTCGCTTCGCGGCCCATCTCCTGCAGCATCTGACGGCTGATGCGATTGAGCTTGTTGATGGTCTCGATCATGTGCACCGGGATGCGGATGGTGCGGGCCTGATCGGCTATGGAGCGGGTGATGGCCTGACGGATCCACCAGGTGGCGTAGGTGGAGAACTTGTAGCCACGCCGGTATTCGAACTTGTCCACCGCCTTCATCAGGCCGATGTTGCCTTCCTGGATCAGGTCGAGGAACTGCAAGCCACGGTTGGTGTACTTCTTGGCAATGGAGATCACCAGACGCAGGTTGGCCTCCACCATTTCCTTTTTGGCGCGGCGGGCTTTGGCTTCACCGATGGACATCTTGCGGTTGATGTCCTTGATGTCGACTATGGACATGCCGCATTCCTGTTCCAGGGTGATGAGCTTTTCCTGGGTCTTGCGCACATCGTCGGCGGTCGCCTGCAGATCCTTGGCATAGCCCTTGCCATTCTTGGTGTGCTTGTCCAGCCACTTCAGATTGGTTTCATTGTCCGGGAAGGAGGTGATGAATTCCTTGCGCGGCATGCGACCCTTGGTGATGCACAGATCCATGATTACGCGTTCGTGGGTGCGGATGCGCTCCACCAGTTCGCGCAGGTTGGCCACCAGACGGTCGATCATCTTCGGGGCCAGCTTGAACTCCATGAATGCGGCGATCAGTTCTTCGGTCAGCTTCTTGGTGCGGGTGTGATCCTTGCCATGCTTGGCCAGCGCTGCCACCAGCTTGCCGTGCAGGTCGCGCAGAACTTCCATGCGCACACGGACTTCTTCGATGTCGAGGCCGGTGTCAGCCGCTTCGTCATCCGAGCCACCCTCGCCGTCCTCATCCTCTTCCTCGTCGGAGGCATCGGCCTCCAGCTCGGCATCGCCGTCGATATTTTCCGGAATCGCTTCGGCCGGAACATCCACGTCCATGAAACCGGTGACGATGTCACCGAGGCGCGTGGTGCCGGAGGCGATCTGATCGAATTCGCCCAGCAGCATGGAGATGGTTTCCGGGTGGGAGGCCAATGCCTCCAGCATCTGGTTCATGCCGTCTTCGATGCGCTTGGCGATCTTGATCTCGCCCTCGCGGGTGAGCAGTTCCACGGCGCCCATTTCGCGCATGTACATGCGCACCGGGTCGGTGGTGCGGCCGAACTCGCTGTCCACGGAGGCCAGCGCGGCGGCGGCCTCTTCGGCCACGTCTTCGTCGTCGGCGGTGACGGCGTTATCCGAGATCAGCAGGCTGTCGGCATCGGGCGCGTGTTCGTGCACCAGGATGCCCATGTCGTTGATCATGCCGATGATGTCTTCGATCTGTTCCGGATCGACGATGCCATCGGGGAGGTGATCGTTCACCTCGGCATAGGTCAGGAAACCCTGTTCCTTGCCCTTGGAAATAAGCATTTTCAGCTGGGATTGCTGATCTTGATCCATCATCTCGGTGTTACCTGCAAACATGGCGCCCCTGTCCGTAAGGGCAGAATGAAGAGAAAAATCGCAACATTATATACTATAGCCACCCCGCATCGAAGGGACGGCCCCGTCGTCAATGATGCTGTCTCACGTGCAACCTCTAACTAGCTGACTATATTCATTTTTTTCTTCTTCGCTGAGGGAGCCGAAGCGTTGTTCCAGGTCCAGCCGGCGTTGCCGGCGCAATTGCTGGAGCAGGCGGGCGACGGTATCGCTGAACTCCTGCTCCAGGTTGTCCTCCTCGGCGGACAGCAGCATGTCGCGCTGGGCCAGGGCGAACAGATGCTTGCCCTGGTCGCTTTGGCGCCAGTGTTCTAGCAGGGCCCCGGTGGTTAAATGCGGCTGCTGCCGCAGCAGATCAAGCATTTCCACCAGCAATGGCGTGCCCGGCAGATGCAGGCCGGACAGCTGCTGCGGCTCGGCCACCAGTTGCGCCAGGGCCGGGCGTTGCAGCAGCAGGCCGATGGCGCTGCGCACCAGCGAGGGCTGGTGCCTTGCCGCGGCAGGCGGCCTGGCGGGCCTGACTGCGGCCGGCGCGGCAGGGGTGGCCGTGGGCGCGGCCTCTCCCCCCAACATGCGCTCCAGGGCATCCCGCTCCATGTGTGCCAGCCGTGCCAGGCGATCCAGCATCAGGTGGCGATAGACCCCGGGAGGGAGTTTCGACAGATAGGGGCGGCAAAGTTCCACCAGCCGCGCCCGCCCGTCCAGCCGGGTGATGTCGGCCTGCTTGCCCATCTGCTCGAAGAAATATTCCGACAGCGGTTGTGCCTGCGTCACCCGCTGTTCAAACCCGTCCCGGCCGATGCTGCGCACCAGGGTGTCCGGGTCTTCCCCCTCCGGAAGGAACATGAAGTGTAGTTGATGTCCTTCGCGCATCAAGGGGAGGGCATTCTCCAGCCCACGCCAGGCGGCATCGCGGCCGGCGCGGTCACCGTCGAAGCAGAACACCACCTCGGAGGTGGTGCGGAACAGCCGTTCCAGGTGGTCCTTGGTCACGGCGGTGCCGAGGGTGGCAACGGCGTAGCGGATGTCGAACTGCGCCAGGGCCACCACGTCCATATAGCCCTCCACTACCAGCAGGCGCGGGATCTCGCGCAGGGCCTGCTTCGCCTCGAACAGGCCGTACAGTTCGCGCCCCTTGTGGAAGATGGGGGTCTCCGGCGAGTTGAGGTACTTGGGTTCGCCCTTGTCCAGGATGCGGCCGCCGAAGGCGATGACGCGGCCGCGGTAGTCGCGGATGGGGAACATGATGCGGTCGCGGAAACGGTCGTAGCGGCGGCCGTCGTCCTTTTCGATCAGCATGCCGACGGTGAGCAGGCGGTCTTGCTGTTCCTTGTCCTGGCCGAGGGCCTTGAGCAGGTGGTCCCAGCCATCGGGGGCGTAGCCGATGCCGAAGGCGGCGGCGATCTCGCCGGACAGGCCGCGTTTTTTCAGGTAGTCGATGGCGCGCTGGCGCTGCGGATGGCGGCGCAGCTGCTGCTGGTAGAAGTGGGCGCTCTGCTCCATCAGCTCGTACAGCGGCTGCGGCGAGGGGCCGCGCGGCGCTGCGCTGTCGCCGCCTTCGCGCGGCACCGTGAGGCCGATGCCGGCGGCCAGTTTTTCCACCGCCTCGACGAAATCGAGGTGTTCATATTCCATGAGGAAGCCAAGGGCGGTGCCGTGGGCGCCGCAGCCGAAGCAGTGATAGAACTGCTTGCCCTGGCTGACGGTGAAGGAGGGGGTCTTTTCGTTGTGGAACGGGCAGCAGGCCACATGCTCGCGCCCCTTTTTCTTCAGCGGTACGCGCGCGTCGATCACGTCGACGATATCGACGCGACTGATCAGCTCATCGATGAATTGCTGGGGGATGCGGCCTGCCATGGGCCTTATTCTAGGAGGTTATGGGGTGGTGCAGCATCCTCTCTGGGGAGGATGCGGGCAAATTCAGGCGGAGAGCCGGGCCTTGAGGCGGGCGCTGACGGCACCCATGTCGGCGCGGCCCTGCAGCTGCGCCTTGAGCGGTCCCATCACCTTGCCCATGTCCTTGGCTGAGGTGGCGCCGCTGGCGGCGATGGCCTGGTCGATGATGGCGTCGATCTCGGCCTCGGACAGCTGGGCCGGCATGTAGGTCTGGATCAGGACCAGCTCGGCCTTTTCCTTGTCGGCGAGATCGGTGCGGCCGGCCGCCTCGAACTGGCTGATGGAGTCGCGGCGCTGCTTGACCATCTTTTCCAGCACGGCGAGTACCTGGACATCATCCAGAACGACACGCTCGTCCACCTCGCGCTGCTTGATGGCGGCGAGGATCAGACGGACGGTGCCGAGGCGCTCCTTGTCCTTGGCGCGCATCGCGTCCTTCATGTCGGCATCGATGCGCTGCTTGAGGGTTTCCTGGCTCATGCCGTGAAGGCCTCAGGCGGGAGAGATCAGGGAGCGATTAGTACAGGCGTACCAGGCGGGACTGCTGACGCTGCACCTTCTTCTGCTGGCGCTTTACCGCGGCGGCCTTCTCGCGCTTGCGGATGGACGTCGGCTTTTCATAGTGCTGGCGCTCACGCACCTCGGCCAGGATACCGGCCTTCTCACAGCTGCGCTTGAAGCGACGCAGGGCAAAATCGAACGGCTCGTTCTCTTTGACGCGTACAGACGGCATGAAACTTCCTACCTCGAAATGGCGACCGCAGGGCGGCCGGATACAGTGAACGCGCAATTCTAATGATCCCCCGGCCAAAATGCAAAGGGGGGAGGCAGAAGACGTACGGGGCGGGCAAAGCCCTTGCGGCGCAAGGTCCGGCTCCGGACAATGCGCCCCTATGTCTGACCAATTGCTCGTACTCGGTATCGAAACCTCCTGCGATGAGACCGGGGTCGCCCTCTACCACGGGGAGCGCGGCCTGCTGGCGCATGTCCTGCACAGCCAGGTGCAATTGCATGCCGAGTATGGCGGGGTGGTACCGGAACTGGCCTCGCGCGACCATGTGCGCCGGGTGCTGCCGCTGCTGCACGAGTGCCTGGGCCAGGCCGGGGTGCAGCGGGAGGATATTGGCGGTGTGGCCTACACGGCGGGGCCGGGGCTGATTGGCGCCCTGCTGGTGGGGGCCGCGGTGGGACGCAGCCTGGCCTTCGCCTGGGGCGTGCCGGCCGTCGGCGTACACCATATGGAAGGCCACCTGCTGGCGCCGATGCTGGAGCCCGAGCCGCCCGCATTTCCCTTTGCCGCCCTGCTGGTGTCCGGCGGCCACACCCAGCTGGTGCGGGTGGACGGCATCGGTCGCTACACACTGCTGGGCGAGTCGCTGGACGATGCCGCCGGCGAGGCCTTCGACAAGACCGCCAAGCTGCTGGGGCTGGGCTATCCCGGCGGGCCGGCGCTGGCGCAGCTGGCGCAGCAGGGCGACCCGGCACGGTTTTCCTTCCCGCGCCCGATGACCGATCGTCCCGGCCTCGACTTCAGCTTCTCCGGCCTCAAGACCTACGCCCTCACCACCCTGCAGCAACACGGGCTGGAGGCCTCCGCCGACATCGCCCGCGCCTTCGAGGATGCGGTGGTGGATACCCTGGCCATCAAGTGCCGGCGGGTGCTGAAGCAGACCCGGCTGAAGCGGCTGGTGATGGCCGGCGGCGTCAGCGCCAACCGGCGGCTGCGTGCCAAACTGGCGGAGATTGCCGCCGAGGAGGGGGCGCAGGTGTACTACCCGCGGCCGGAGTTCTGCACCGACAACGGCGCCATGATCGCCTATGCCGGCTGGCTGCGCCTGCATGCCGGCCAGCATGAGCCGCTGGCGATACGGGCCCAGCCGCGTTGGCCGATGGAGACGTTGGCGGCGCCCTAGCGCCATTCGAGATTCAAGACGGCAGGATAAAGTGCCGCCACGCAATCCGGTGCAGGATTCTGAATTATTTTTTTCCGATTCGTTTTTCTTCCCCCGCCAGCAGGCGCTGGATGTTGGCGCGGTGGCGCCACAGCAGGAGCAGGCTCATCGCCGTGGTCATGGCAATGAACGGCGTGCGCCCATCGAGACCGAACATATAGGCCGGCGCCAGCACCGAGGCGGTGAGGGCGGAGAGCGAGGAGATGCGGAACAGTGCGGCCATGGCGACCCAGGTGAGGATCGCCGCCAGTGCCACCGGCCAGGACAGGCCGAACAGCACCCCCACCGCCGTGGCCACGCCCTTGCCGCCCTTGAAGCCGAAGAACACCGGATAGAGGTGGCCGAGGAAGGCCGCCATGGCCACCGCGGCGAGGACGACGGGGTCAGCGGTAACGGTGCGGGCGACCAGTACCGGGATCAGACCCTTCACCATGTCGCCGATCAGCGTCAGTGCCGCCAGCTTCTTGCCGCCAAAGCGCAGGACATTGGTGGCGCCGGGGTTGCCGGAGCCCTGGGTGCGCGGATCGGGCAGGCCGAGCAGGCGGCACAGAATGATGGCGGCGGACAGGGAGCCGAGCAGGTAGGCGCCGGCAATCAGTGCAATATCAATCAAAGTCATTCCAGGGGTACCCAAAACCAGGGGGACTGAATCTACCACAAGTCCGGGCTTGTATCTTTTCCCTTGTACCTTGTACCTTTCGTGCCATGGACATCATTTACCTCAACGACCTCAAGATCGACACCGTCATCGGCATCTACGACTGGGAGCGGCGCATCAGGCAGACCATCAGCCTCGACCTGGAGATGGCCACCGACATCCGCAAGGCAGCGGCCAGCGACAGCATCGACGACACCCTCAACTACAAGGCGGTGGCCAAGCGCCTGATCCAGTTCGTCGGCGACAGCCAGTTCCAGCTGGTGGAAACGCTCACCGAACGCGTGGCCGAGATCATCCTCAGCGAGTTCAAGGTCTCCTGGGTGCGGGTGCGGCTCAACAAGAAGGGGGCAGTGCGCTACGCCGGCGACGTGGGCGTAATCATCGAGCGCGGCGTCAAGCCCTGAATGGCGCGCGTCTACGTCAGTATCGGCAGCAACATCGGGCGCGAGCAGAACATCCGTGCCGGCGTTGCCGGCCTCCAGCAGCGCTTTGGCGAACTCATCCTCTCCTCGGTGTATGAAAGCGAGGCGGTGGGCTTCGACGGCGACAGCTTCTACAACCTGGTGGCCGGGTTCGACACCATGCTGTCGCCGCAGCAGGTGGCAGCGGAGCTGCGTGCCATCGAGGAGGAGCATGGTCGGGTGCGCAACGGCCCGCGCTTTTCCTCCCGCACCCTCGACATCGATCTGCTGCTCTACGACGACCTCATCCTGCACGAGGGCAAGCTGGAGATTCCGCGCGACGAGATCACCAAAAATGCCTTCGTGCTGTGGCCGCTGGCCGAGATCGCGCCACAGCTCCGGCATCCGCAACTGGGGGTGAGCTATGACGCGTTGTGGGAAGACTTCGACAAGCCGAGCCAGCCGCTGTGGCCGGTGGCCTTCGCATTCTGATGGGTATGCCTGCTTGTAACTGCGGTCACGAATTCAGCGAACGACCGCCATCCACGGTGATCACCTGCCCGCTCATGTAGCCGGCGTCGCGGATCAGGAACAGCACCGCCTTGGCTATGTCGTGCGGCTCACCCTGGCGCTTGAGGAAGGTGCGCGAGACGATGCGCTGCTTGGTCACCTCGTCCATGTCGTGTTCCGGCCACAGGATCGCGCCCGGCGCCACCGCATTGACGCGCACCTGCGGCCCCAGTTCGCCGGCCAGGGCGCGGGTCAGCATCACCAGCCCGGCCTTGGCGATGGAGTACACCGGATAGCCCTTGAGCGGGCGATCGGCATGGATGTCGACGATGTTGACGATGCAGCCATGGGCCTTGATCAGGTGCGGCGCCGCAGCCTGGGCGAGGAAGAACGGCGCCTTGAGATTGGAGCCGATGAGGTCGTTCCACTCCTGCTCGGCCACCTTGCCGACGGCGGTGGGGTAGAAGGTGGAGGCGTTATTGATCAGCACGTCGAGGCGGCCCCATGCCCCCTGCGCCTCGCGCACCAGCGCCGTCAGCTTGTCGGTATCGAGCAGATCGGCCTGCACCAGCACCACCGAGTTGTCGCGCTGTGCATTCAGTTCTTTCTGCAGCGCCTGGGCCGCCTTGCGCGAGCTGCGGTAGTGCAACACGATGTTGGCACCGGCCGCATGCAGCAGGCGCGCGGTGGTGGCGCCGATGCGATGGGCGGCGCCGGTGATCAACACCACCTTGCCGTCGAGGGCGTCGGAATCCTGCGTACTTTTGTTGCGCTGGCTCATCTGGCACACTCTACCGAAACTCACCCCAGCCGGAAACTCCACGTTGTCTGATTCCCCCGACCTCCGCAAGGTTGCCCACAGCCTGCGCGAATTGCCGCCACCGTCGGCAGACGAGGCGGCGCACAGCACCGCCCTGACCCAGCACATACGCAAGGAAATTTCGGCCGCCGGCGGCGTCATCAGCTTTGCCCGCTACATGGAGCTGGCACTGTATGCCCCCGGCCTCGGCTATTACAGTGCCGGCGCGCGCAAGTTCGGTGCCGACGGCGACTTCGTCACCGCCCCCGAACTGTCGCCGCTGTTCTCCCGTTGTGTGGCGCGCCACTGCACCGGCCTGCTGGCGCAGATGGACGCGGGCGGGGTAGTGGAATTTGGCGCCGGCAGCGGCGCCATGGCGGCGGACATCCTGCTGGAGATGGAGCGGATGCATGCCCTGCCGCCGCGTTACGCCATTCTCGAGTTGAGCGCCGACCTGCGTGACCGGCAGCGGCAGACCCTGGCGGCGCGGGCCCCGCATCTGCTGACGCGGGTGCAGTGGCTGGAGGCCCTGCCGGAGCAGTTTACCGGCGTGGTGCTGGGCAACGAGGTGCTCGATGCCATGCCGGTGCAGCGCTTTCGCTGGCAGGGGGGCGCGGCACAGGAGCTGGGGGTGGCATGGGAGAAGGATGCCCTGGTGACGACGGCGTTGCCCGCCTGCTCGCCACGGCTGGCCGCGCGGGTGCAGGAGATTGCCGCCCATGCCGAATTGCCGGAGGGTTACGAGTCCGAGGTGAATTTCGCCGCCGAGGACTGGCTGCGCAGCGTGGCAGGCTGGCTGTGCCGCGGCGTGGTGCTGTTGTTCGACTACGGTTTTCCGCGCCACGAGTATTACCACCCGCAGCGCAGCGGCGGCACGCTGATGTGCCACTACCGCCACCGCTCTCATCCTGCCCCCTTGTTCTGGCCCGGCCTGCAGGACATCACCGCCCATGTGGACTTCAGCGCCATGGCCGCGGCGGCGGCCGATGCCGGTCTCGATGTGCTGGGGTTTGCCAACCAGGCCAATTACCTCATCGGCAGCGGCCTGCTGGAACTGGCGCAGGAAACGGGCGATGTGCGCGAGCAGCTGGCGGTGGCGGCACAGCTGAAGCGGCTGATGCTGCCGGGGGAGATGGGGGAGCTGTTCAAGGTACTGGCGCTGGGGCGCGGCGTGGCCGATGGCGGGCCGGGATTTGCCGTGCGCGACGAGCGTTATCGTCTGTGAGGGTGTGCGCCTGCCGCCGCCATCAGGCGTTGAGCGTGGCCAGTTCGTTGCGGCGCAGGCCGAGCAGGGCCTGGTAGGTGCGGCCGAGGGCGCGCTCGTAGGCATTGTCGCCGTCGCCGATGGCGCTCAGGTCGTGCAGGCGGCCTTCCAGAAAGGCGATCTCCTGGGCGAGGCGGCTGCGGTGTTCCTGGCCGTGGGGCAGGGGCTGGGTGTAAAAGGCCACGATTTCATGGTTCATGGTTTCATCTCTCTTCGTCTTTGGGTACGGCGCCACCGTAGCAGCCCCAGATGACGCTTTATTGACAGTCTGCGCAGTTCCGCCCGGCCCAAACCGGGGTATCATGGCCGCCGCCTTTTCGCCGTATTGACCTTGTCCGGAGTAAGCCATGTCCGATCGTCGTCGCCAGACCGAGGAAATGCTCGCCAAACATCACCGTGATGGTGCGCGTTTTGTGCAGCTGATGAAGGAGTCCTTCGACAGCCGCTTCGATGAAACCTTCTGGAGTGCCTGGCGGCAGTGGGTGGAGCCGGCCTATTCGGCGCAGCCGGTGGTGCTCGACCTGGGCGCCGGCCCCGGCCTGTTCGTCCAGGCGCTGGCCCGGCGCTATCCCGGCATCCGCGCCATCGGCGTGGAGGTGGCGCCGTACATGCTGCAGGCGGTGGAGGACTTGCCGGCCGGCTGCGAGATCATGGCCGAAGACCTGCACGATCCGCACTTGCCGCTGGACGACGGCTCGGTGGATGCGGTGATGTGCTCGGTGGTGCTGCACGAAATGGATCAGCCGTTGCGCGCCCTGCAGGAGATCAGCCGCGTGATGCGCCGCGGTGGCCGTTTCTACATCACCGACTGGGTGCGCGCGCCGCTGGAGGTGTATGTGCGCAATCAGACCGATGCGGCGAAGCTGTTCGGCAAGGACATCACCACCGCCGAGCTGGAGGATTTTTTCATCCACTTCGTCGAGCACAACCGCTTCTCGCGCGAGGACCTCGTCTATCTGCTGAACCACACCGGCTTCGCGGTGATCCACAGCGAGATCGCCAAGGAAGGGCGCTATGCGCGCATCGTGGCGGAAAGACGTTGAGAACCAGAATGCGCATTGCGCACCTTGCGTGATGCAAGCCAAAGAATGGTGCGCGGCGCGCACCCGACGTAATTGAAATACGGAATCAAGCCATGGATCTGATCCAGATCATCGCCCTCGCCATCCTGCAGGGCCTCACCGAGTTCCTGCCCATCTCCAGTTCGGCGCACCTGATCCTGCTGCCGCAGATGGAGGGCTGGGCCGATCAGGGCCTGGCCTTCGACGTGGCGGTACACGTCGGCACGCTGGCGGCGGTGGTGTGGTATTTCCGCCGTGACCTGCTGCTGATGACGCGCGACTGGGGCCGCTCGCTGGCGACGCGGCAGATGGTGGGCGAGAGCCGTCTTGCCTGGGCGGTGCTGTTCGGCACCATCCCGGTGGGACTGGCCGGCCTGCTGTTCAAGGGCGTGATCGAAACCGAGCTGCGTTCGCCGCTGGTGCTCGCCTGGGCCACGGTGATCTTTGCCCCCCTGCTGTGGTGGGCCGATGTCCGCGGTCGCGGCACGCGCAGCGAACATGCCATCGGCTGGAAGGATGTGCTGGTGATCGGCGTGGCGCAGGCGCTGGCGCTGATCCCCGGCACCTCGCGCTCCGGCATCACCATGACCGCCGGCCTGATGCTGGGGCTGTCGCGTTCAGCGGCGGCGCGCTTTTCCTTTCTGTTGTCGATCCCGGTGATCGTGCTGGCCGGCGGTTTGAACATCATCGACCTGGTGCGCGGGGAAGCGCTGGTCGACTGGACCAGTCTATTGCTCGGCAGCGTGCTGTCCGGTCTCGCCGCCTACCTGTGCATCCACGTCTTTCTCCGGTTGCTGGAGCGCATCGGCATGCTGCCCTTCGTGATCTACCGCCTGCTGCTGGGGGCCGGGTTGCTGTACCTCTACAGCTGACAGCGTGGTCCGCGGCACAAGGTGACGCATGATCTTCGCCTTGCGCTGCTGGAAGGCGCGGCTGCGGGTTGCCGGGTTGTTCTGTGCGGGACTCGGCAGGGTGGCCGCCAGCTCCACTGCCTGCTCCAGCGACAAGCCGGCCGCACTGATGCCCCAGTAGCGCCGTGCCGCTGCCTCCACACCGTAGATCCCCGGGCCGAACTCGGCCACGTTCAGATACAGCTCCAGGATACGACGCTTCTTCAGATTTCTTTCCATCGCCCAGGTGAGCACCAGCTCGTGCCATTTGCGCAGCGGATCGCGTGACGGGCTGAGAAACAGATTCTTCACCGTCTGCTGGCTGATGGTGCTGGCGCCGTGGGTAATGCGGCCCTGTTCCCAGTTGTGTTCCATTGCCTCCATCAGCGCCTCGAAATCCACGCCCTCATGGAGGTAGAAACGGCTGTCCTCGGCGACGATGACGGCGCGACGCATGGCCGGCGCGATGCGCGTGAACGGCACCGGCTGCCAGCGCAGCGGCGGCAGGCGCCGATCGGCCTGGCGGCGCTGCTCATAGGCGGTGATGAAGGCGGACTTGGGGGCGGGGCCGCTGGCCAGCCGGTCCCAGTCCGGCCACCGCCAGGCCAGCCAGGCGGCATCGATGACGATGGCCAGCAGCAGTGCCAGGGCAAGCCAGCGCCACAGGCGGCGTGACGGGCGGGTGGATGCGGCGCGGCGGCGGCGCGAAAGAAAACGCATGATGGGGCGGAACCGGCAGGACTGCAGATGGGGCACGCATGATACGCCATGGCGCCCCGCGACGGAATGTCTTCAGTCCTCGGCCTCGTCGCGGCGCCAGGCCTTGAGGGCGGCAAGGCGGCGGCGGCGCAGCTCCTCACCCACCGCCTTGCCGCTGTGGCCGGCGGCGACCACCGCTTTGACATCCACTGTTTGGGCGATGCGCAGTGCCTCGCGGATCAGCCCAGGTTGGGCGAAGTCCTGCTGTTCGAAGCCCGGACGGCCGCGCGAGTCGGCCTCGCAGGCAAGCAGGAACTGCTCCACCCGCTGCGGGCGGCGGAAGGCGTCGAGGTGCTCCAGCAGCTCCAGCAGGGTGGTGGCGCGCAGCTCTTCGGCACGGTGGTACACACCGTGGTAGCGCGTTACCAGCAGGGCCAGGTCGCGGTAATCGGCGGGCACGCGCAGCCGCTCGCACAACTGCTCCACCAGGGCCACGCCGCGGTGCTCGTGGGCGATGTGGCGCGGCCATTCCGCGCGTGGCGTGGTCCCCTTGCCGAGGTCGTGCACCAGGGCGGCGAAGCGCACCTGCGGCTGCGGTGACAGGCGCGCGGCCTGTTCCAGCACCAGCAGGGTATGCACGCCGGTGTCCTCTTCGGGATGATGCTGTTTGGGCTGCGGCACGCCGAACAGCTGTTCCAGTTCGGGAAAGATGCGCGCCAGGGCGCCGCAGCCGCGCAGCACCTCGAAGAAGCGCGCCGGCGCATCTTCGGTGAGCGCACGTGCCAGTTCCTGCCATATCCGTTCCGGTACCAGCGCATCCACCTCGCCGCAGGCCACCATCTCCTGCATCAATCTATTGGTATCGTGGGCAACGCGAAAACCCCAGCGGGCATAGCGCGCGGCATAGCGTGCCAGGCGCAGGATGCGCACCGGGTCCTCGGCAAAGGCGGGCGAGACGTGGCGCAGGCGGCCGTCGGCGAGATCCTCGCGGCCGCCGAAGGGGTCGATGATGGTGCCGTCCGCCGTCTCGGCCATGGCATTGATGGTGAGGTCGCGGCGCTGGAGGTCTTCCTCCAGGGTCACCGACGGGTCGGCGTGGAACTCGAAGCCGTGATAGCCGGGCGCGGTCTTGCGCTCGGTGCGTGCCAGGGCGTATTCCTCGCCGGTCTGCGGATGCAGAAAGACCGGGAAGTCCTTGCCCACCGGACGGAAGCCCTGCGCCAGCATCTGTTCCGGGGTCGCGCCCACCACCACCCAGTCGCGGTCCTGTGGCGTCAGCCCCAGCAGCTTGTCGCGGACGGCGCCGCCGACCAGATAGATTTGCATGGTCCAGTGTTCCGATGATTTGCGTGGCGTCATCTTAACCGAGCCATGCGGCCTTGGGGACGTACCAGGGGCGCAGGACTGCACCGGCCGCGCGGCAGCAGGCGGGAAATGCTATGCGGACCTGGTCAGTCGCGGCTGCGCAGCCTTTCGTAACGGCGCCGCTCGCCGGCCTGGCCCAGGTAGTAAGGGGCGACGGCTTCCAGCGGTGTCGGCGTGATACCGAAGATTTCCGGGAAGGGCGCATGACATACGTTGTCGTGCCGGGTGGACAGATAGTTGTCGCGCGAGAACGGCTTGCCGGGCAGCCATTCGAAGATTTCCGCCTGCAGCCGTGACAGCGTGTCGGGCAGCGGGATGATCAGCCGGCGCATGCCGGATACCCGGGCGGTATAGCGCACCAGTTCGAGCAGGGTGTAGTCGCACGGGCCACACAGGTTGTAGCGCTGGCCGATGGTCTGCGGGTTGTCGATGGCGCGGGCAAAACATTCGGCCACGTCGCCGACGAACACCGGCTGGAACCGGGCACCGACACAGGCGAGGGGAAATACCGGCGCCAGACGCAGCAGACCGGCGAAACGGCGCAGGAAGCTGTCGCCGGGACCGAAGATCACCGAGGGGCGGAAGACCGTGACGTCCAGGTCGCTGGCGGCGAGTGCCAGGTCTTCGCCGCGTCCCTTGCTGCGCTGGTAGTGGCTGGCGCCGTGCTCCGCATCGGCGCCGAGGGCGCTCATGTGCAGCAGGCGCCGGATGCCGTGGCGGCGGCAGGCAGCGATGACCGTGCGCGACAGTTCGACGTGGGCATGGGCGAAGCCGCTGCCATCATGCTGCCTCTCATTGAGGATGCCGACCAGGTTGATGACGACGTCGCAACCGGCCAGCAGGGCATCGAGCACCGCGGCGTCATGGGGATTGCCCTCCCATACCTCCACCGTGGGCAGTACCAGCAGATCACGGTGCCGTTCGCGGCGGCGGGTGAGGACACGTAGCGTGTGACCATCGCGGGCCAGGCGGGCGCACAGGCGGCTGCCGACAAAACCGGAACCACCGAGGATGGCGATGGTATGTGTGGTCATGGTGCGGTCCTCCTGCTGTCAATGTTGGCCAGTGTAGCAGTTGCACCGCGCGGGGAGGCAAAGTGCCATAATCAACTGCAATACAGCAAACGAATTTCGGCAGTGAGGTGATGCGCATGGTGTTCCAATCCATCAATCCGGCAAACGGCGAACGACTGGCGGAGTATCCGGCCTGGGACAGCGCCGCCATCGAGCAGGCGCTGGCCGAGGCGGCGCGTGCGGCACCGGCCTGGGCGGCGACGCCGCTGGCCGAGCGCTGCGAGCTGATGCGACGCGCGGCGGCGATTTTGCGCGAACGGCGCGAGGCGCTGGCGCGCACCATCACCCTGGAGATGGGCAAGCTGCGGCGCGAGGCGCTGGCCGAGGTGGACAAGAGTGCGCTGGGCTGCGAGTACTACGCCGAGCATGGTGCTGCCTTCCTCGCCGACGAGGCGATCGCCTCCGATGCCGGCCGCAGCTTCGTGGCCTGGCAGCCGCTCGGCACGGTGCTGGCGGTGATGCCGTGGAACTTCCCGTTGTGGCAGGTGTTCCGTTTCGCCGCGCCGGCGCTGGTGGCCGGCAATACCGGACTGCTCAAGCACGCCTCCAATGTGCCGCAGTGCGCGCTGGCCATCGAGGCGATATTTCGCGATGCCGGTTTCCCTGCTGGCGTGTTTCGTACCCTGATGATCTCCTCCGCCCAGGTCGAGGGCGTGATTCGCGATGCGCGGGTGCATGCGGTGACGCTCACCGGCTCGGAGCCGGCCGGACGCCAGGTGGCGGCCACCGCCGGCGCCTGCCTGAAGAAGAGCGTGCTGGAGCTGGGTGGCTCCGATGCCTTCATCGTGCTGGAGGATGCCGACCTCGACTGGACCGTGCAGCAGGCGGTGGCCTCGCGCTTCCTCAACGGCGGACAGAGCTGCATCGCCGCCAAGCGCTTCATCGTCGTCGCTGCCGCCGCCGATGCATTCTTGTCGCGCTTCCAGGCGGCGGTGGAGCAGCTTCGGGCCGGTGACCCGATGGACGAGGCCACGACACTGGCGCCGCTGGCGCGTCCTGATCTGCGTGACGAGCTGCATCGCCAGGTGAGCGACAGCCTCGCTGCCGGCGCGGTGGCACTCACCGGCTGTCGCCCGCTGGCGGGCACTGCGACGTATTACGCCCCGTCGATCCTCGATCAGGTACGGCCGGGCATGCGCGCCTACGAGGAGGAGCTGTTCGGTCCGGTGGCCATCGTGATCCGTGCCCGTGACGAGGCGGATGCGGTGCGCATCGCCAACGACTCGCGCTTTGGTCTCGGCGGCAGCGTGTGGACCGCCGACAGCGCGCGCGGCGAGCGCATCGCGCGGCAACTGGAGTGCGGTTGCGCCTTCGTCAACGGCCTGGTGAAGAGCGATCCGCGCCTGCCCTTCGGTGGCATCAAGGCCTCCGGCTATGGCCGTGAACTGTCGCTGCTCGGCATGCGCGAATTCGTCAACGCCAAGACCGTGTGGGTGCGTTGAAACATGTGCCGTGCCGCATGGCAGTGATGCCGCTGCATTCTTCCTGAGGACATACCGTGGCCGAGTGGTTGATCTATCTGACGCTGGGCGCCTTCGCCGGGGTGTTGGCCGGGATGCTGGGCGTGGGCGGCGGGCTCGTCATTGTGCCGGTGCTGGCCTGGGTGTTTCTCGGTTTGGATTTTGACGCCGGCGTGATCATGCATCTGGCGGTGGGCACCTCGCTCGCCACCATCGTGTTCACTTCCATCTCTTCGGTGCGGGCGCATCATAGGCGCGGTGCGGTGCAATGGGTGGCGGTATGGCAGTTGCTCCCCGGCATCGTATTCGGTGTGTTTCTGGGGGCGCTGCTCGCGGAGCAGTTGCCCACCCCGGCGCTGCGCACGGTGTTTGGCATATTCGAGTTGCTGGTGGCGGCGCAGATGGCCTTCTCCCTGCTGCCCGAGGCGCATCGCGCCCTGCCCGGCCGCGTCGGCATGGGCGCCGCCGGCACGGTGATCGGCGGCGTATCGGCCATCGTCGGCATCGGCGGCGGCACACTGACGGTGCCGTTCCTGCTTTGGTGCGGCGTGGCGATGCGCCAGGCGGTGGCGACCTCCGCCGCCTGCGGTCTGCCCATTGCCGTGGCCGGTGCCGTGGCCTTCGTCTGGACCGGCAGTGGCAACACGGCGCTGCCGCCCCAGGCCGTCGGCTATGTGTATCTGCCGGCACTGCTCGGTGTGGCGGTCAGCAGCATCCTGTTTGCCCCGGCGGGGGCCTGGTTGGCGCACAGCCTGCCCATCACGGTGTTGAAACGCTTCTTTGCCGTGTTCCTCGCCCTGCTGGGCGGCAAGATGCTGCTCGGCTAAAGGCAGTCGCAAGTTGCAGGGGACACATTGCAAGCGCATGCAGTCACACGCGCCATCGGGCTGGCGAGGTTGTTTGCACCTCTTCGTCACGATGGCCATCGGATGGCTGCTTGCCGCGGAGGCCCTGGCGGCGGCGCCCCTGGCAGACATTCGCTTTGCCGGCAACCACACCACCCAGCCGGAGGTGATGCTGCAGGAGATGGTGATCCGCCCGGGCGATGAGATCGATGCGGCACGCATCGAGACCTCGCGTCAGGGCATCATGAATCTGGGCCTGTTCAAATCGGTCACGGCGGAGTTGCTGGAGGAGGCGGCCGGCACCGTGCTGCTCATCACGGTGGTGGAGAAGTGGTACATCCTGCCCATCCCGCGCGTCGGTGTGCGTGGTGACGGCGATGCCGAATATGGCATGGAGCTGCGCTTCGACAACCTGTTCGGCATGAATCAGCGGCTGGAGCTGGAGACCATCACCAAGGAGTCGTTGACCTCCGAAACACCCCTGCGCCGCGAGTTGTTCGTGGGCTATAGCTATCCCCGCATCGTGGGCACACCGTACCAGCTCGATGTCGGCGCCGGCGAGGTGACGCGTGAGGAGCGGCAGCTGGACGAGGCGGGCGTGGAGACCGGAACCTACGAGCAGCGCAGCCGCAATCTGCGCTTCGGACTGTATCGCTGGCAGTCGGTGACGGGACCCTCGCGCGGCCTGCGCTATGGCGGCGGCACGGCGTTGCTGTGGGAGCGTTATCGCCACGTCTCCGGTGCGCCGGTTCCCCATCGGGATGCCCGCAACGTGCAGTTGAACGGACTGCTGGAGCTGGTCGAGGTGGACGAAGATCGTTACCGGCGCCGTGGCCGCGTCTATGGCTATGCCCCCACCGTCGGCCTGTCGCAGCTGGGGGATTTCGGCTACCACCAGCACCTGTTCTACTACCGTCGCCATCTGCCGCTGGACGAGCAGCGCGCCAACCTCGATTACCGGTTTCAGCTGGGGCTCGCCAGGGGCAAGGCCTTCGGGCTGTACGGTTGGACCCTGGGGGGCAGCTCATCGCTGCGCGGCTATGAAAAAGAATATGTGACCGGCAACGCCATGCTGCTCAACAACATCGAGTACCTGTTTCCATTGTCGGGCTATCGCCAGATGCGTGGCGTGATCTTCAGCGATTTCGGCAATGCCTGGCCGGAGGCCTCTGACATGGATCTGACGGACCTGAAGGCCGCGGTGGGCATCGGTCTGCGCTGGCGGGTGCAGACCTTTGTGAACGTCACCATCCGCATCGACCATGCCTGGGGGCTGGAGGCGAAAACGCAGGCCACATATCTCTCCACGCGCACCATGTTCTGACCATGACGACGCACTGGCGACATTTTTCCCACGCGGCAGATATTGGTGTCGCCGGCATCGCACCGGACCTTGCCGGTGCCTTCGCCCAGGCGGCGCTGGCCCTGACCGCCGTAGTTTGTGAGCCACAGCGGGTGCGGGCCGCCAGCGTGGTCGAGATCCGTTGCCGCGCACCGGATGCGGAGCTGCTGCTGGTGGACTGGCTCAATGCGCTGATCTACGAGATGGCGGTCCGTCACATGCTGTTCTCCCGCTTCGAGGTGCAGCTGGACGGTACGCAGCTGCATGCCCGCGCCTGGGGCGAGGCGGTGGATATGGCACGCCACCAGCCGGCAGTGGAGGTGAAGGGGGCAACCTATACTGAGCTGGGCGTATTTCAGGATGCGCAGGGCTTGTGGCATGCGCAGTGTGTGGTGGATGTTTGAACGAAGTTGCAAGTGACAAGTTGCAGGTTGCAAGAAAAGGCAAACACTCTTCCTTGTCACTTGTCACGGGGATTCGATCATGGCTCCTCCTGAGCTGAAGCAGTTGTCGGAATTTTCCTGGCAGATCGCGCCGCGCGGCGCGATGCGCGTGCCGGCGGTATTCTTTGCCAGCCGGGGACTGATCGACGCCATGGATGCCAAGGTGTTCGAGCAGGCCTGCAATGTGGCGGCACTGCCGGGCATCGTGCAGGCCTCCTATGCCATGCCCGATGCGCACTGGGGTTACGGCTTTCCCATCGGCGGTGTCGCCGCCTTCGATGCCGACGCCGGCGGCGTGGTGTCGGCCGGCGGGGTTGGCTTCGACATCTCCTGCGGCGTGCGCACCCTGCACACAGGTCTGACGGCGGCGCAGCTGGAGCGCAGCAAGACGCCGCTGGCCGATGCCCTGTTCGATCACATCCCCGCCGGCGTCGGCAGCACCGGGGCGCTGCGTCTCAACGACAAGGCCATGAATGCCATGCTGGCCGGCGGCGCGCAGTGGGCGGTGGCGCAGGGCTTCGGCAGTGAGGCGGATCTGCTGCGCATCGAGGAGCACGGCTGCATGGCCGGCGCGGTGCCGGGCGCGGTGTCGGCACAGGCCAAGAAGCGCCAGCGTGATGAGATGGGCACGCTGGGTTCCGGCAATCATTACCTGGAGGTGCAGCGCGTGGCCGAGATCTTCGACGTGCCGGCCGCTGCTGCCTTCGGTCTCAAGGTGGATGACGTGGTGGTGAGCATCCACTGCGGCTCGCGCGGCCTGGGCCACCAGATCGGTACCGAGTATCTCAAGGATATGGTCATCGCTGCCGGCGAGTACGGCATCCACCTACCCGATCGCGAGCTGGCCTGCGCGCCCATCGACTCGCCGCTGGGCCAGCGCTATCTCGGCGCCATGCGCGCGGCGATCAACTGCGCCCTGGCCAACCGCCAGATCATCACCCACCTGACGCGCGAGGTCTTCGCCCGCATCGCCCCGCAGGCCCGGCTCGACCTGCTGTACGACGTGTCGCACAACACCTGCAAGGTGGAAGAGCATGTCATCGACGGCAGGGCGCGCCGCCTGTTCGTGCATCGCAAGGGCGCCACGCGCGCCTTCGGTCCGGGGCATCGCGACCTGCCGCCGGATCTGCGCCCCGTCGGCCAGCCGGTGCTCATCGGCGGTTCCATGGGCACCAGTTCCTACATCCTGGTCGGCACCAGGGAAAGCGAGACACGCGCCTTCAGTTCCGCCTGTCATGGCGCCGGCCGCGCGATGAGCCGCCACGCGGCGACACGGCAGTGGCATGGCCGCAACGTGGTGGACGACCTCGCCGCACGCGGCATCGTGATCCGCAGTCCGTCACTGCGTGGCGTGGCGGAGGAGGCGCCGGGCGCCTACAAGGATGTCTCGGCGGTGGTGGATGCGGCGGATGCCGCAGGGCTGGCGCGCAAGGTGGCGCGGCTGCTGCCCATGGCCTGCGTCAAGGGGTGACAAACCCGATACAGGTTGCACGTGAAGGAGCGCACTGCGTGCCTGGCCTCGATATTCCACAACAGCACCCGCGCAGCGCGTTCATCCCCTCGCATCTTGTGCCGCCGGATCAGCGCGTGACCATGCCGCGCAGCAGCTCGCTGCCGAAGCTGCGCGCCTGGGCGAAGCCGCCGACGAAACGCGCGCTGTCTACCTCGAGGCGAAACAGGATGAAGTCGCTGAAGTCGAAGCGCGGTTCCGCTGCCGGCAGGCGTTGCAGATAGCGCGCGCGGGCGGCGGGATATTCCTCGCTGTCGCGGGCAATGACGGTGGTGCGGCCTTGCAGGGTGAGGCGCGCCAGCTCCTGCGGATCGCCGTGGCCCGGGTCGTTCTCGGCGATCACCAGCGCCGCCATGCCGTTGCCGAGCAGGTTGCGGGTGTGGGCGGCGAGGCGGGAGAGGTGCAGGTACAGGATGCCGGCGTGTGCGCCCGGCGCATAGCCCACCATCGAGGCCATCGGCGTGGCATCGGCCGCGCTGGTGGCGAGTGCCGCCCAGCGGTGTTGCTGCAGCAGCTGCAGCAGGCGGTGGTGCATGGTGTCGTCGTTCATGGTTGTGCGGGTGTTTTCGTTTCTGTCGTGTGGCAGCGCGGTGGGCCGTTTCTGCCTGGTGTCCTTAAAACATCTCCCCCGGGTCCACGTCCAGCGACCAGCGCGCCTTGCGTCCCGCCTTCGATTCCTCCAGCAGCGGCAGCCAGCGTTCGAGCAGGCGATGCAGGGCGGCGCGGCTGGCCGCCTGCAGCAGCAGCTGAGCGCGGTAGCGGCCGGCGCGCCTTTCCATCGGCGCCGGTACCGGGCCGAGCAGCATGACCCCTGCAGGCTGCAATCCCTCCGCCAACAGGCGCGCCTCCTCCAGAAAGGCCAGCGGCACCGCAGCGGCAGGGGCCTCGGCGCGCAGCAGGGCGAGGAAGGAATACGGAGGCAGTTCGGCCTGGCGGCGTTCCTCCAGGGCGGCGGCGGCGAAGGCGCCGTAGCCCTGTTCGATGAGCAGGCGCAGCAGCGGGTGGTCGGGGTGGTGGGTCTGGATCAGCACCTCGCCGGGGCGTTCGGCGCGGCCGGCGCGGCCGGCCACCTGCAGGATGAGTTGGGCCATGCGCTCGCCGGCGCGGAAGTCGGCGGAAAACAGGCCCTGGTCGGCATCCAGAATGCCCACCAGGGTGACGTCGGGGAAGTGGTGGCCCTTGGCCAGCATCTGGGTGCCGATGAGGAGGCGCGCCTCCCCGCTGTGCACCCGCGAGAGCTTGGCCTCCAGGCTGCCCTTGCGGCGGGTGGCGTCGCGGTCGATGCGCTCGATGCCGGTGTCCGGGAAGCGCGTGCGCAGCGCCTCCTCCACCCGCTCGGTGCCGTGGCCGATGGGGCGCAGGTCGTGGCTGCCGCAGCCGCCGCACTGCTGCGGCACCGGCCGTTCGGTGCCGCAGTGGTGGCAGCGGATGCGCTTCTGCCCGGCGTGGTAGGTGAGGTGGGCGTCGCAGCGGCGGCAGCTGGCCACCCAGCCGCAGTCGTGGCACAGCAGCACCGGGGCATAGCCGCGGCGGTTGAGGAACAGCAGCACCTGGCCGCCGCGCTCGAGGTGGCGGCCCATCACGCCGTACAGCGGCTCGCTGATGCCGCCGTCGAGGCGCTGGTGGCGGATGTCGAGCAGGTGCAGCTGCGGGTGGATGGCGCTGCCGGCACGCTCCGGCAGTTCCAGCCGTGTATAGCGGCCGGCGGCGGCGTTGGCCAGGCTCTCCAGTGCCGGGGTGGCGGAGCCGAGGACGACGGGTACGCCCGCCTTCTGCGCCCGCACCACTGCCACGTCGCGCGCCGAGTAGCGGAAGCCGTCCTGCTGCTTGAACGAGGGGTCGTGCTCCTCGTCCACGATGATGAGCCCCAGTTGCGGCAGTGGCGTGAACACCGCCGAACGGGTGCCGATGACGATGGGGGCGAGGCCGGCGCGGGCGGCGAGCCAGGCATTGAGGCGTTCGCCGTCGGCGAGGCCGGAGTGCAGCACGGCGATGGGCACCGGGAAGCGCAAGCGGAAGCGTTCCAGCAGCTGCGGCGTCAGGCCGATCTCCGGCACCAGTACCAGGGTCTGGCGGCCGGCGGCGAGGGCCTGTGCGATGAGGCGCAGATAGACCTCGGTCTTGCCGCTGCCGGTGACGCCGTCGAGCAGGAAGCCGCCGAAGCGGCCGAAGGCGGCGGCGACGGCGTCCACCGCCGCCTGCTGCGCCGGGGCCAGCGGCGGCGGGGTGTCGGCGCTACGGCCGGCCACCGGCAGCGCGGGGCTTTCCTCGGTCGTGACCCAGCCCTTCTCCTCCAGCCGCGCCATGGCCCCCTGCCAGCCGTCCACCCCGGCCAGTTCGTCGGCACCGGCCGGGGCGGCGAGGCGTTGCAGGAAGGCGAGCAGCGCCGCCTGGCGCGGGGCGCGTGTGAGCTGGCCGGGGTCGGCCGCACGCCCCGCATCGGTCAGGACATGGCGGCGCAGGCCGCGCGGCCGCGCCGGCTCACCCTGGCGCAGGGCCACCGGCAGGGCGCTGGCACAGACCTCGCCGATAGAGTGGTGATAGTAAGTGCTTGCCCAGGTGAGCAGCTCCAGGACATCCGGCGGCAGCAGCGCTTCGCTGTCGAGTACCGCCTCCACCGGACGCAGTTTCTCCAGCGGCACCTCACTGCCGGCGGCCGTGTCCAGCACGATCCCCACCAGACGCTGGCGGCCGAAGCTGACGCGCACCCGGCAGCCGGGTGTCACCGGCGCGGCGGGGGCCAGGTAGTCGAAGCGGCGCCGCAGCGGCGAGGGGATGGCGATGTGGAGCACGGGGCGGGACATGGGGGGAGTGTACAGAAGGCGGCGTGCAGAAGGCAGAAGCCGGCGGCTGTGCGCCGGCCTATGGCACCGCCTTGCGCCGCACCAGCGGCAACAGCAGGAGCGTGCCGCCGGCCAGGGTGCAGACGATGAGGGCGCCGGAGGGCAGGTCGAACCACAGCGACAGCAGCAGGCCGAGGCCGTAACCCAGGGCGCCGACGGCGTAGCCCAGGGCCAGGCCGCGGTGTCCGCCCAGCCCGCGCACCGCCAGCGCCGGCAGGATCAGGCTGGCGAACACCAGGTACACGCCGACGATCTGCACGGACATGGTCACCGCCAGGGCGAACAGCAGGTAGAAGCCGGCGCGGGAACGTTGCAGGCCGAAGCCAAACCAGGCCGTCAGGACCAGCAGCGTGATACCGGCGAGCGGCAGCAGATCGGTCCAGCTGCTCCACAGGATCTGGCCCACCAGCAGTTCATGCAGCTGTTCGCCGCCGTGCGGGTCGTTGGCCAGCAGCAGGATCGCCAGCGAGGCGGTGACCACGAAACTGCTGCCGATGATCGCCTCCTGCAGCTCGGGCCACAGCCGCTCGCTCAGGTTGAGCAGGGCGGCGCCGGCGAGGGCCGCGGCGAAGGCGCCGGCCTGGGTGATCCAGGCCGACTCCAGGTGCAGGATGTGCGCCAGTACTACGCCGAGGGAGGCGAACTGGGCGAGGGCGATGTCGATGAAGATGATGCCGCGCTCCAGCACGCGCCGGCCGAGCGGCACGTGGCTGGCGAGCACCAGCAGTCCGGCCAGGAAGGCGGGGGTGATGATGGCAAGGTCGTCGATCACGGCAAGGCCCCCAGCAGGCGCTCGATGATGTCGTCATACAGGCCGAACAGATCGCCGGCACCCTCGCTGGCGCCGACGGTGAACGGCAGCTCCACCGCGGGAAGACCGCTGTGCTGTGCCACCCACTGCGCCGGGCGCGGCGAATGGTAGCTGGCGCGCAGCACCATGCGTACCGGTGTCTGCTTCAACCGCTGCACCACCTCGGCCAGATAGGCCGCCGACGGCTCGACGCCGGACTTTGGTTCCAGGTCGATGACCGCCTTCATGCCGAGCCAGTGCAGCAGATAGCTCCAGTTCTTGTGCTGCACCGCCACCGGCATGCCCCGGAGCGGTGCGGCGCGCTGCTCCCAGCGCGCGATGGCGGCCTGCCAGCGCGAGTGAAAATTCGCCAGCCGCTGCTGGTAATACGTCGCGTTGGCCGGGTCGATTTCACCCAGCCGTGTGGCGAGGGCCTGCGCGATCGGCAGGATGTTGCGCGGGTCGCCGTGAACGTGCGGATTGCCGGCGGCATGCACGTCGCCCGCACTGCGATCCAGCGTCGCCGGCTTTTCGATCAGCTCCACGTAGTGCGCCGCCTCAAACCAGCCCGCCTGGCCGGTCTGGATCCTGGCGTTGCCCGATTCGCGCTGCAGCAGCGGCAGCCAGCCGAGCTCCAGTTCGGCGCCGTTGCAGACCAGCAGATCGGCGGTGCGGGCGCGGGCGATGAGCGAGGGGCGTGCCTCGATATGGTGCGGGTCCTGGCGCGGTGTGGTGGCGACGTTGATGTGCGCCTTGTCGCCGGCCAGCTCCGCCACCAGCGCGCCCCATTCCGGCTCGCAGGCGAGCACGTTCAGCGCGGCGTGCGCGGCGCTGTGCCACCACAGTCCGATGGGCAGCAGAAGACAGATCAGGTATCGCTTCATGTCGACCTCCCTCAGAAGCGGTGCGCGCCGTGGGCGCCGAGGCTCATTGCATACTGCAGGGTGACCTGATTGTCGGTCACGCCGTGCATGGACTCGTCGCGGGCCAGTTGCAGGCGCAGGCGCGAGAACTCCGACGGCGCGTAGTCCAGCATCAGGCTGTGACGCGTCGGCGTGTAATTCTCGTGCTCCAGCAGGCCGGCATTGGCGCCGAAATCCACCGTGCCGGAGTCGAGCCGGTCGTAGCGGTAGCCGACGCGCCAGCGCGGCATGAACTGGTACACCACCTGGGCATAGAAACCGGATTGCTCGGAGTTGTAGCGGCCGGCGGTGTCGTTGCACACGCCGCCGTCGGCGCTGTTGTCCTCGCAGGTGAGTTCGCCCTGCTCCTCGCGCTGGAAATACTCCGCCTGGAACTTGATGTTGCGTTCGCGGCTGTTGCCGTCCGGCGCCCATTTCCACACGAAGTCCACCAGCCAGGTGTCGGAGTCGCCGCTGAAGGCCGCGTGCGCCTCGGTTTCGCTGGCGTCCTCCAGGTGTGCTTCGCGCGCCGCGGCGGCGGCGTGCAGGTACGACAGGCCGACACGCCAGCTGTGCGACTCGTTCCAGTCGTCGCCGATGTGCACGAAGGCGGCGGTGCTGCCGGCGCCGTTCTTGTCGCCGCCCGCCTCGGAGCCGGGAAAGTACTGGCCGCGCGCGGCCTCGACGCCGAATTCGACGAAGGTGGCGCTGGGCGCCAGCCAGCGTGCCTGCACGCCGTCATGGATCAGGTGGGCGCCGAACAGCGCCTGGTAGACCAGGCTCTGATCGGCGAAGTCCCAGGCGTGGGGATGCTGTTCGTTGCTGTAGCCGATGCCGGACAGGAAGCGGCCGCCCTTGACGGTGAAGCCCTGGCCCAGGCCGAGGGTCTGGAACCAGGCCTCCTCCACCTCCACCTCGCCATCGGCGACGGCGAAATTGGCCTGGCCGCGGAAGGCCTGATCGATGTTGGCCGACAGCATCAGTTCGCTGTGATCGAGGGAGAAGCCGCGCGCGCTGCCGTGGTCGTGGCCGGCGGGCAGGAAGCCGCTGATGTGGCGTTCCGCGATGTCCCTGGCGTTGAGGTAGCGGCCCTGCAGGATGAGGGAGATGTCCGGATTGAAGCTGTGGTTCTCGGCGGCCCAGACGGGGGCCGCGCAGCAGGCCGCGACGGCCAGTACGGTGCGTTTCATGGTATTGCTCCTGAACAGTCGAACACCCCGGCCAGTGCGCTGGCCGGGACGGATCACGTGCTGGTGTGGTTCAGGAGTGTTGCGGTGGGCCGCGCTGGCCCAGGGTGTGGCGATGGGACGGCGGCAGCAGGGTGGTCTGCGCCGGCTGCCGTGCCGTGCGTACGGTGGTCGGCGTGGGCAGGGCCAGTATGGCCGCAGGGCTGGCGCCGTTGCCCAGCGGGCTGGCGAACAGGCATACCGCACACCCCTCGCCGCCGTGGTGGGCGTCGAGGTCGGTGTTGTGTTCCAGCTCGGCCCAGGAAAACAGCAGCAGGGCCAGGGTCAGGAAAATAGGCAGTCCGCGGTGCGGCATCGGATCGGCTTGGGGGCGGGGACAGGCGGGCATTGTTTCGTACTGGCGCCGCACTGTCAAAACCGGGTCACAGACTGATTCGTTCCAGCGCCGTGCGGGTATGTCGCCGGAGGGTGGCATCCGCCAGCATCTGCGGCGGGGTGATGCGCAGCTTGCGCAAGATGGGGGCCTGGGCCGCGAGCGGGGTCCACGGCGTCTGTGTGCCTGTGTCGAGTTGCAGCAGCAGGTGGGCGAGCAGCACCACCTCGGCGTAATCCGGCGCGCCATAGGGATTGCGCTGCACGTCCTGATGCCCCGCCGCCACCGCCACGATGTCGGGTGCAAAGTGCCAGGCCTGCAATACCATCGTGCCTACCTGGCCGTGCAGGCGTGACAGCAGGTTTTCCATGATGGCCGGTTGCCCGCCCGCCAGGGTGCGCAGGCGGGCCAGCAGCGGCAGCTTGCCGATGTCGTGCACCAGGCCGGCGAGCAGGGCGTCTTCGGGATTGAGTCGGGTGTAGTGGAGGGCGATGGCGTGGCTGTAGGCGCCGATCTCCATGCTGTGCCGCGACAGCGTGGCGAGCTGGCGCCCGGCCTCGGCCCCGCCGCTGTGCAGCGATTGCAGCAAGGCCAGCTGCGTTACCAGCGAGCGCACCAGTTGCAGGCCGAGGCGGGTGATGGCCGTCTGGATGTTGTCGATGGCCTTGTGGCCACGATAACTGCTGCTGTTGGCCACCTTGAGCAGCCGCGCCGCCAGCGCGGCATCGGTGCTGATCAGGCGTGCCAGTTGTGTCGCCGAGCAGTCCGGTTGCGCCATCAGTTCGCGCACGCGCAAGGCGATCTCCGGCAGGGTGGGCAGCACCAGCCGGTTGTTCGCGATCTCTGTCTCCAGCCTGCCGAGCAGTTCCTGCTCCAGGGCCGTGCTCTCCCCTCCGTCCCGATCGGGCGCGGTGTTTTCCGTCGGCACAAAACACTCCCTGTGTGTGTTGTTATTTATCTGTGGAAATCAGTGGCTTGCATCATAGCCCGGAGGGGCTTGGGAGGAAAGATTGCACGCGCGCTGCAGGCCGTGCACACGGCTGCGCCTGCACGCTGTCATGGCTGACCGGGGTCAGCCCCCCGTCTGCGACATGAAGCGCAGCACTTGCGCCGGTTTCTCGCGGAACTCGTGCTTGTGGGGCTTGCGGGCTATGGCGTCGGTGAGCAGATTCACCAGGCCGTCGTGAGAGATGCCCTGGCGCAGGTGCGGGCGCAGTTCGACGCTGTGGTCCTGGCCGAGGCAGAGGTAGAGGGTGCCGTCGACACCGAGGCGCACGCGGTTGCAGGTATCGCAGAAGTGCTGCGAGATGGGTGTGATGAAGCCGAGCTTGAGCTCGGTGCCGGCCACCTGGACGTATTTGGCCGGGCCGCCACCGGGCATGACCGCGTCGACCAGTTCGAAACGCTGTTCCAGGCGCGCGCGTATGTCGCGCAGATCGAGGTAGTGATCGGCGGCATCGCGGCCGGTATCGCCCATGGGCATGGTCTCGATGAAGCGCAGGGTGTAGCCGTGATCGATGCAGAACTGCACCATCGCCTCCACCTCGTCATCGTTGACGCCCTTCATCACCACCATGTTGAGCTTGATGGGATGGAAGCCCGCCTGCTGCGCCGTCGCCAGGCCGCGCAGCACCTTGTCCAGCGGACCGCCGGTGATCTGTTTGAATTTGTCGGCCTGGATCGAATCGAGACTGACATTGAGGCGCGACACGCCGGCCTGTTTCAGCGCCTGCGCATGTTTGGCCAGTTGCACGGCGTTGGTGGACAGGGACAGATCGTCGATGCCGGGAATCGCCGCCAGTTGTGCCGCGAGATCGGGCAGGCCCTTGCGCACCAGCGGCTCACCGCCGGTGAGACGCAGGCGCTGCACGCCCATTGCGGCAAAGGCGGCGACCACGCGTTCGATCTCATCGAAGTCGAGCCAATGCTCGGGCACCTCGAAGCCGGTGAAGCCCTGCGGCAGACAGTAAAAGCAGCGCAGGTCGCAGCGGTCGGTAACCGAGAGGCGCAGATAGGTGATGCGTCTGCCGTAAGTGTCGGTGAGTGTGCTGGACATGGAAAGAGTTTCTAGCCCTTCTGCGGCGCGGTTGCAAGTGGTCGCGATGGATAGCGCCGCACAGGCCTCTTCTACCCCCTCGTACCTCTGAAGTAGTACCCCTACGGTAGGTATGGGGATCGCTGCCTGTCGCTATCTCCCAGAAATAACAGGGGTTTCTCATGCGTTGGGCGGCACAGCGCGACCGGGGCGGGCCATGCGGCTTGATTTACATCAAGGCCGCTGTAACGGCCAAATCCTTAGCGTTTGTACGCATATAACTACAAAGCCATTTGTTCAGGGGTGCGACATGATGGATATGGCGATTACTCGAACGCAGTTTCTGCGCGGTGACATCCGCGGTGAGCGGCGTGCCGTGCGCCCGCCCTGGGCGCTGGAAGAGTGGTTGTTCGTAGAACGCTGCGATCGCTGCGGCCAGTGCATGTCTGCCTGCCCGCAGGGCCTGCTCAGCGCCGGGCGCGGCGGCTTCCCCAGGATGGACTTCCGGCACGGCGAGTGCACCTTCTGCCGCGCCTGTCTCGACAGCTGCACGCGCGGCGCCCTGCGTGCCTATGACGGCGAGGCGCCCTGGCAGTTGCGCGCGGTCGTCGGCACGGACTGTCTTGCCACGCACGGTGTCGTGTGCCGCAGCTGCGGCGAACAGTGCGACGCGCATGCCATCCGTTTTCGTCCCAGCGCCGGTCGCGTCGCGCAGCCGGAAGTGAACATCGCGTTGTGCAACGGTTGCGGCGCCTGTGTCGGTCCCTGCCCGGCCGCCGCCGTGACCATGCACTACCGCCCCCACCCCGTCGAGGTATCCGCATGAACGAAGTGATTAACCAGGAGGCGTCTGCCATCTCCATCGCCGGCATGCTGGTGCATGCCAGCCCGGAGCGCCTAGGCACGGTGCAGATGCAGTTGGCCCAATTGCCGGGGGTCGAAATTCACGCCGTTACGCCGGAGGGCAAGCTGGTGGTGACGGTGGATGAGAGTGAGGAACAGGTCAAGGGCGAGAGCGTGATGCGCCTGTATGACATCGACGGCGTGCTGTCGGCGTCGATGATTTACCACCATTTCGAGAACGATGCTGCCGAACAGGAGACTTCGCTATGAAACTGACAAGGCGTGATTTCATCAAGAGCAATGCCATTGCCGCGACCGCGGCGGCTGCAGGGATCACCCTGCCTGGTATCAATCCGGCGCTGGCGTCGACCGAGGCGAAGATTCGCTGGGACAAGGCCGCCTGCCGCTACTGCGGCACCGGCTGCAGCGTGCTGGTGGGCACCAAGAACGGCCGCGTGGTGGCCACGCAGGGCGACCCGGATGCACCGGTGAATCGCGGCCTCAACTGCATCAAGGGCTACTTCCTGGCGAAGATCCTCTACGGCAGCGATCGCCTGACCCAGCCGCTGCTGCGCATGAAGAACGGCAAGTACGACAAGGAAGGCGAGTTCGCTCCGGTGAGCTGGGATCAGGCCTTCGACGTGATGGCCGAGAAGTGGAAGAAGGCGCTGAAGGAAAAAGGCCCGAGCGGCATCGGCATGTTCGGTTCCGGCCAGTGGACCATCTGGGAGGGCTACGCGGCGGCCAAGCTGTACAAGGCCGGCTTCCTGTCCAACAATCTCGACCCCAACGCGCGCCACTGCATGGCCTCGGCGGTGGTGGGCTTCATGCGCACCTTCGGCATGGACGAGCCGATGGGCTGCTACGACGACCTGGAGCATGCCGATGCCTTCGTGCTGTGGGGTTCCAACATGGCGGAGATGCATCCGATCCTGTGGTCGCGTCTCACCGACCGCCGCCTCACCGCACAGCACGTGAAGGTGGCGGTGCTGTCCACTTTCGAACATCGCAGCTTCGAGCTGGCCGACCTGCCCATCGTGTTCGAGCCGCAGTCGGACCTGGCGATCCTCAACTTCATCGCCAACTACATCATCCAGAACGGTGCGGTGAACAAGGACTTCATCGCCAAGCACGTCAACTTCAAGAAGGGCGTGACCAATATCGGCTATGGCCTGCGCCCCAATGACCCGCGTGAACAGGCGGCCACCAACAACGGCTATCCCGGCGAGGACGGCAAACCCAAGGGCAATCCGGGCAAAGCTGACCCGATCAACTTCGAGGAGTTCAAGGCCTTCGTCGCCGAGTACACCGCGGAGAAGGCTAGCAAGATCTCCGGCGTACCCAAGGAGCAGCTCATCGAGCTGGCCAAGCTGTATGCCGACCCGAAGATCAAGGTGGTGTCCTACTGGACCATGGGCTTCAACCAGCACACCCGCGGCTCCTGGGCCAACAATCTCGTCTACAACATCCACCTGCTCACCGGCAAGATCTCCGAGCCCGGCAACGGCCCGTTCTCCCTCACCGGCCAGCCGTCGGCCTGCGGCACCGCGCGCGAGGTGGGCACCTTCGCCCATCGCCTGCCGTCGGACATGGTGGTGATGAACCCGGATCATCGCGCCCTGGCGGAGAAGATCTGGAAGCTGCCGGAAGGCGCCATCAATCCGAAGATGGGTTTCCACGCCGTGCTGATGCAGCGCATGTTGAAAGACAGCAAGATGAATTGCTACTGGCAGATGTGCAACAACAACATGCAGGCCGGTCCCAACATCAATCACGAGATGTATCCGGGCTGGCGCAATCCGGAGAACTTCATCGTCGTCTCCGACCCCTATCCCACCGTGTCGGCGATGGCTGCCGATCTGATCCTGCCCACCGCCATGTGGGTGGAGAAGGAAGGCGCCTACGGCAATGCCGAACGGCGCAGCCAGTTCTGGCGCCAGCAGGTGAAGGCGCCGGGGCAGGCCCGTTCCGACGTGTGGCAGATGATGGAGTTTGCCAAGCGCTTCAAGGTGGAAGAGGTGTGGTCCGCCGAGCTGCTGGCCAAGGCGCCGGAGTTGAAGGGCAAGACCCTGTATGACGTGCTGTTTGCCAACGGTCAGGTGAACAAGTATCCGAAGCAGAAGGTCACCGACAGCGCCGGCAACGTCTACGACAACGACGAATCGGAACACTTCGGTTACTACGTGCAGAAGGGCCTGTTCGAGGAATATCGCCGCTTCAGCCTGGAAGGCAAGAAGGGCCACGAGCTGGGCGAGTTCGATACCTACCACCGCGTGCGCGGCATGCGCTGGCCGGTGGTCGAAGGCAAGGAGACCCTGTGGCGGTACCGCGAAGGCTATGACCCGCATGTCCCGGTCGGTGCCGGCGTGCAGTTCTACGGCAACAAGGACGGCAAGGCGAATATCTTTGCCCTGCCCTATGAGCCGCCGCACGAGGTGCCGGACAAGGATTACGACCTGTGGATGTGCACCGGCCGCGTGCTGGAGCACTGGCACTCCGGCTCGATGACCCGTCGCGTGCCCGAGCTGTATCGCGCCTTCCCCGATGCGGTGGTGTTCATGCATCCGGAAGATGCGCAGGCGCGCGGTCTCAAGCGCGGCATGATGGCGCGGGTGGCGAGCCGGCGCGGCGAGATCACGCTGATGGTGGAGACGCGCGGCCGCAACCGTCCGCCGAAGGGGCTGATCTTCATTCCCTTCTTCGATGCCGGCCGGCTGGTGAACAAGCTGGTGCTCGACGCCACCTGTCCGCTGTCCAAGGAAACGGACTTCAAGAAGAGTGCCGTCAAGGTAACGCGGGCGTAAGCGACGAGTGAGCGCATGATGGCGACGCAGGATACAGGCAAGACACGGCGCGGATTTCTGGTCGATATGGCCAGGACCGCGTGCGGTGTCGCCCTGCTTGGGCTGGGCGTGGGGCTGTACTCACGCCAGGCCGCGTCGTTGCCGGCGGAGGCGCTGCGTCCGCCGGGCGCGTTGGCGGAGGACGACTTTCTCGGCGCCTGCGTGCGTTGCGGCCTGTGTGTGCGCGACTGTCCCTATGACACGCTGAGGTTGTCCGCGCTGGGTGAAAACGTGGCCAATGGCACACCGTATTTCATTGCGCGGGAGATCCCCTGCGAGATGTGCCCGGACATCCCCTGCATCAAGGCCTGCCCCACCGGGGCGCTCGATCACGGCCTCACCGATATCGACCAGGCCCGCATGGGGCTGGCGGTGGTCATCGATCAGGAAAGCTGCATCGCCTTTCACGGCCTGCGCTGCGAGGTGTGCTTCAACGTATGCCCGGTACGCGGCAAGGCGATCACGCTGGACCTGCTGCACAACCCGCGCTCCGGCAAGCATGCGCTGTTCATACCGGTGGTGCATTCCGATGCCTGCACCGGCTGCGGCAAGTGCGAGAAGTCCTGCATCCTCGATGAGGCAGCGATCAAGGTGTTGCCGATTCATCTGGCCAAGGGCCTGCTCGGCCGCCACTATCGCCTCGGTTGGAAGGAAAAGGAACAGGCTGGCGGCAGCCTGGTGGAACCGGATCAGGAGCACCGCTACACGCTGCCGGAAGGCATGCGCTACGACTACGAAGGCCGCGGCCTGATTACGGAGGAGTCCGCGGCGCCGGCGCCGTACGGCACTGACCCGCTGGAAACCCTCAAGCGCGGCAGGGAGGGCTTGTGATGCAGCCCGGCAAACATCCTGGCAGCGATGCCGTCGCGACGAAGGGCTGGTGGAAGTCGCACCGGTGGTTGCTGCTGCGCCGGCTGAGCCAGCTGGGCATCCTGACCCTGTTCCTGCTCGGTCCGCTGGCCGGTGTCTGGATCGTCAAGGGCAACATCGCCTCCAGCCTGACCCTCGACGTGCTGCCGCTGACCGATCCCTATCTGGCGCTGCAGGTACTGCTGGCCGGGCACGCTCTGGAGGTCACCGCGTTCATCGGTGCGGCCATCGTGCTGGCGTTCTATCTGCTGGTCGGCGGGCGCGTGTACTGCGCCTGGGTATGTCCGATCAATATCGTGACCGACGCCGCGGCCTGGCTGCACCAGCGCCTTGGCATCAAACGCACCGCGCAGTTTGCGCGCCACAGCCGCTACTGGATTCTGGGCACCACCCTGTTGCTCATCCTGATTACCGGCACGCTGGCCTGGGAGCTGATCAATCCGGTGACGATAATCTATCGCGGCCTGATCTTCGGCCTCGGCCTGGCGTGGGGATTGATGCTGGCCATCTTCCTGTTTGATCTGTTCGTCAGCCGTCGCGGCTGGTGCAGCCATCTGTGTCCGGTCGGTGCGTTTTACAGCCTGCTGGGCCGCTACAGCCTGCTGCGCGTGAGCGCTTTTGCGCGCGGCAAGTGCGACGACTGCATGGATTGCTTTGCGGTGTGTCCCGAGCCGCAAGTCATCCGGCCTGCGCTCAAGGGTGAGGCGCAGGGCGTGGGGCCGGTGATCCGGTCGGGTAATTGCACCAACTGTGGGCGCTGCATCGACGTATGCAGCAAAGACGTATTCCGATTCGATCATCGATTCGACAATTCAACATCCAAGCCGATTGCGCAAAAGACGGAGGTGATGCCATGAACAAGTCTCTGGTATTGGGAGGCGTATTGCTGGTGGGGCTGCTGGGCAGCACGATGCTGCACGCGGAAGAGGTGGTTTCGCTACGCGGCGACAACGACATCTGGGAGACATCTGCCGGCACGGAGGTGAAGCACTGGCAGGATCGCGACCCCATCCCGCGCGACTACGTGCAGCAGCCGCCGATGGTGCCGCACAGCGTCGAGGGCTACACCATCAATTTCAAGGTCAACAAGTGCCTGACCTGTCACAGCTGGGCCAATTACAAGCAGAACAAGGCGACCAAGATCAGCCAGACCCACTTCGCCGATCGCGAAGGCAACGACCTGGCCAACGTCTCGGCGCGGCGTTACTTCTGCACCCAGTGTCACGCGCCGCAGGCAGACGCCAAGCCGCTGGTGGAAAACCAGTTCCAGCCCTTGCCCGCCATCAGCAACCGCTGAGTGGTGCGGGTGAGCAGTGCAGCACGCCGCGGCAGCAGGCGGCGACAGTGACAACGAACGATCAAGCGAGAGGCAGCCATGTCCAGTGCAAATGAAGACAAAAACATCCTGGCGCGCTGGTGGGGAGCGCTCAAGCGCCCCAGCGCCCGCTACGCCGCCGGTTCCCTGCTCGGTGTAGGCGTGATCGCCGGCATCATGCTCTGGGGCGGCTTCAATACCGTGATGGAGGCGACCAACAACGAGCAGTTCTGCATCTCCTGCCACGAGATGGAAGAGAACGTGTATCGCGAATACCAGAACACGATTCACTACAGCAATCGTTCCGGTGTACGCGCCACCTGCCCCGACTGTCACGTGCCCAAGGAGTGGACGCACAAGATGGTGCGCAAGATCCAGGCCAGCAACGAGGTATGGCACAAGCTGTTGGGCAGCATCGACACACCGGAGAAGTTCGAGGCCAAGCGCCTGCAGCTGGCGCAGAACGTGTGGCGGTCCATGAAGAAGACCGACTCGCGTGAATGCCGCAACTGCCACGACTTCGAGTCCATGGATTACACCAAGCAGGGACGCCGCGGCCGCGCCCAGCATATCGAGGGTTTTGATGAGGACAAGACCTGCATCGATTGCCACAAGGGCATCGCCCACTCACTGCCGGCGATGGTCGAGGTGGACCCCTCCGCCGCCATGGGGGATGGCAAGCGGCATTGACGTGACAAGACGCCGGTCCTGCGCGGAGCGGCGGCGAGGCCAAGCAAAGGGGGGCGCCGGTGGCGCCCCCCTTTGTTTTTATATTACCCGTGTAATGCGCTTGGTTTTGGGTGGTCGCCAGGAATTTTTCGGCGCATAGTTGCTCATGTCAGACCTTGCCGGAGTTCATACTCCGGCAAACAAGACGCCGCGGCAGGGAATGCAGCATAACTACAAGGGCGTGGCAGGAAGGAGGAGCGCCCAATCACCGTGACCACGGGAGGAAACACATGAGTATGCAATGGGCCGAAGAGCTCGATACGGGCATTGCCGAGATCGATGCGCAGAACCGTCGCCTTGGCGATTTCATCAATACCCTGAATGAGGCGCGGGGCACGGGAGACCACGGCCAGACCGGCGGAGTCCTGGAGCAGCTGCTGGATTTCGCGGTGAACAATTTCCTGTTCGAGGAAAAGCTCATGGAGGAGGCCGGTTACGAATTCCGCAGCGCCCACGAGCGGGTGCACGAGATCTTCGTGAAGAAGCTGGCGGATTTCCGCGGCCGCTATGCCCAGGGCGAGGATGTCACGGAAGAACTGCTGGCCATGCTGACCGGCTGGGTGGCCAACCACATCAAGCAGGAAGACAAGCGCTACGCCGCCACGGTACAGCAGGTGATGGCGCAGGAGGGCGGCGAGACCTGGGTGAAGGGGATCATGAAAAAGCTGTTCGGCTGAAGCACGCCAGCGGCAAAGCAAAAGGGGCGCCATGGGCGCCCCTTCTGTTTGGTCCGGCCGGGACGGCTTACTTGTCCAGGCTCTGGTAGTACTCCATCAGGATCTTGGCCACTTCCGGACGGGAGAACTCCGCCGGCGGCGCCTCGCCGCGGCCCAGCATCTCGCGCACCTTGGTGCCGGACAGGGTGATGAAGTCTTCCTTGGTGTGGCCCGGGGCCTCGCGCATCATCACCACCTTGTTCAGCTTCTTCGACCAGGCGGTGTTGTCGGCCATGAACATCTCGATCTCC
>Ga0172382_10001939_pt1 | contig 35630 bp, 28 predicted proteins | sample Leawel138RmetaG_FD_122245 | JGI IMG/M metagenome (GOLD analysis project Ga0172382, IMG submission 122245) | Leachate microbial communities from a municipal landfill in Southern Ontario, Canada - Leachate well 138R metaG | ecosystem: Engineered > Solid waste > Landfill > Unclassified | place...
ACCGCCGCCACCCACAGGTGAATCTTGAAATCGGGAATGCCCGCCTCGTCCGCATTGGGGACGTTGGGCAGCGAAGGAAACTGCTGGCCATCGGCAATGACCAGCAGGCGGATCCGTTCCGATTGCGCCAGCGCCTGGGCGGCGGTGATGTCGGCAAAGCCGTAATCCACCGTGCTGGATGCGACGGCCGTCACCGTTTCACCGGCGCCCTTGAATGGGATATTCGTGGCTTTGATTCCGTTCAGCTGATTGAAGTATTCCCCTATCAGGTGATAGCCCGCGGAGCCTGTGCCGAAATTCAGCGTGCCGGGTTTGTTCCTGGCATGCTCGACCAGCTCGGCAAGGGTCTTGAATTGCGAATCCCGGGGAACCGCCAGCACCCCCGGCGTCTTGAAGATGAACCCGATGGGCGTGAAATCTTTGACCGGATCGTACGGCAGGCTTTTGAAGAGCGCCGTATTGGAGGCCAGTATCGAATTGCTGCCGACAAGTATGGTGTAGCCATCCGCCGGCGCATCCAGCACCGTTCTGACCGCAATGAAGCCGTTTCCGCCGGGCTTGTTTTCGACGATCACGGGCACCCCGGCAATGTCAGATACTTTCTGAGCATAGTACCTGGCGCTGGTGTCCGTGCCGCTTCCCGGGTTGAACGGAACGACGAATTTGATCGGCTTGGATGGGAAGTCGGCGGCGGAGGCGGCCTTGCCGGCCACCGGAAGCATTGCCAGGCATGAGGCTGCTATGATGGTGAGAACGGATTTTGAAATCATTTTGTCTCCTGTTTTTGTCAATCATTGCCATTCCACTGTACGAATTTTCTATTGTGTGGCCGGCACGGCAATGCCCCGGAATTAATCGTGGGCATTGTTCTTCCTGAAATCATTGCTAACATTATTGATCCGGTTTCTGCCCAATACCAGCGCGTAATTTCGCTATCCGAAATTCTGTATGACCACCAAACTTTCCGCCCCGTCTCTTTCATCTCGCAGCGCAACCCGCGTAAGCGGGACATTCACCAGACTTACATCGGGCAGTCAGTCACTGGAACGCGGGATGCAGATCCTCAGATCCTACCGGTCGGGGGTGGATTTGCTGACCAACGCCGATCTGGCAGACCGCAGCGGCCTGCCGCGCCCCACGGTGAGCAGATTGACGCGGTCGCTGGTCGAGCAAGGTTTTCTCGATTACGACATTCCTTCGAAAGGCTACCGGCTTTCCCCTGTTTTTCTCAGCCTTGCCTACGTATTCCGTCAGGCGGAAGATACCGAGGAAACCGTATATCCGCTCATGCGGGAACTGGCGGAAAGCGAGGGGGTGAATGTCGGGCTGGCCTTGCCGAATCAGCTCGAAATGGTTTACGTGGAATCGCTTCGGGAAAGCCGGCGCGGTGTTTTCCGCCGTGCGGCATCCGGGTCGAGATTTCCCATGGAGTCGACATCGGGAGGGCGGGCGTACCTGGCGGCGCTGGGGAGGGAACAACGGGACGCCATCCTGAAGAGAATCAAAGAGAAGCATGGGAAGGGGTGGGCCGCGATCCAGCGCGAGATAGAAGAATCGGTGGTAAGAATAGCCAAAGAGGGTTATTGCGTCGCCCATTGGCAGCCGGGGATGACGGCGGTGGGGACCCCTCTGGTGAAACAGGACGGCAGAATCTATTCGCTGACGATAAGCTTCCACACGCCGGATTCACTGGCTGACTCCATACACAGGTATGGGCAGCTGTTGCTGGGCTTGAAGCAGGACATCCGCGATATCTGGCAAGGATAGGTTTGCGCCGCGGGATCATACTGCCGTCCCGAGGACGCTCTGGCTGATTCGAGCTGTGGTAGGTCAATACATTGTCTAGCTGCCCAGACCCAGCAATCGCAGGCCGGGCAGGCTTGCCTCTACCGCCAGCCTGCCTTCGTCCATGGCTGCTTCCGCCTTGTGGAAATCCATCAAGCCAAGTGCTGCCAAACGAGGTGCAATCACGGCATCCGCCGGGTCGCCCGCCATGCGGCTGCGGGTGATGCGCACCTGCATGATGTTGATGCTGGCGGCCAGAATATCGATAAGGGATGGCATGCGTTCTTGTTCCTGGCTTACCTCAGGAAGCAGGGCGGAAAGCGCTACAGGTACGTGGGCCCGCCAGGCGCTGCCTACACTGCTGCGCACTTTCTGTTCTGTCGGCGCACCGGTGTGCCGGCCTAGTATGTCAGTATTGAGGTCAATAGCCAATACAATATCGGCGCCCATTGCGCGAGCCAGGGAAACCGGTACCGGGTTCACCAGGCCCCCGTCCACCAAGAGGCGCCCCTCATGCCATACCGGTGAGAACAAACCGGGCAGGGCAATGGATGCGCGGACCGCATCAGTAGTGGAACCTTCCCTCAGCCAGACTTCCTGGCCAGTATGCAGGTCGGTCGCCACTGCCGCGAAGGGCAGCTTCAGATCGCTGACGGGGCAATCAATGAAATGCCGCTGGAAGAACCCCATGAGGCGTTCCCCCTTGAGCATGCCGCCATTGAGATGAAAATCCATCAGGGAAACGATATCCCGCACTTTCAGTTGCGTGACCCAGTGCTCGAAGCGCTTGAGTTCGCCCACTGCATAGGCGGCGCCGACCAAGGCGCCAATTGATGTCCCGCAGACGATGTCTGGCCGTATGCCGGCCTGTTCCAGCGCGTTCAATACGCCAATATGTGCCCAGCCCCGTGCAGACCCGCTGCCCAGCGCCAATGCAATGATGGGCTTGCGCCGTTGCTGTGTCATGATGAGGCTCAGGTCAGTTCCAGCGCCCGCCCCGGCCGGCGGCCGCATAACGGCCAGCCCCGAGCAGGAGGACAGCCAGGGCGCCAGCCAGGAACATGGCCTGCAGTTCCAGGCGCCAGCCACCGCTGGCAGTGAACATCGTCAGGTGGCCGCTGTGAGCGAGCAACACTGCAACCAACATATGCAGCGCCACTACTGCCGCGGCTAAGCGTGTCCAGATGCCTGCGATCAGCAGCAGGGGTGCCAGGACTTCGCCGATATACGCGCCCCAGGCGATGAATGCAGGCAGCCCCCTCATGACCAGCATGGCTTCAATGCCGCCGACACCATTGCGGATCTTTGCCCAGCCGTGCAGGAAAATCAGCACGCCCAGTACGAGACGTAACAGCAGTTTGGCGAGATCGTCGAGCGTGGTCTGTGACATGGAAGGAATACGGTCGGTTGGTGTTGCGGCGATTATAGGCGGGCGATATGAATCCGGCGTGGCGGTTTCTTCCGTGTTTTAATTCTTTGCGTGCCACTTGAACAGGAGGAGGTCTATCACCATGCACCGCATAGGCATCATGGCAGCCATGCATGACGAAATCGCAGGTTTGCTGAAACAGATGGAATCCGTAACGACCCAAAGCATCGGTATGCGCGACTACCATGTGGGATGTTTGCACGGCCAGCCTTGTGTAGTCGTTCTGGCACGTATTGGCAAGGTGGCTGCGGCCGCAACGGCAGTAACCTTGATACGCGAGTTCGGCATTGAACGTATCGTTTTCACCGGGCTGGCCGGGGGGCTGGCGGGGCATGTTCGGGTCGGTGATGTGGTGATAGGCACGGTGTTATTGCAGCACGACATGGACGCCAGCCCCATTTTCCCCCGCCACGAAATTCCTCTGCTGGGCCACAGCCGCCTTGAGGCAGATCCGGAACTCAGCACGCTGGTGGAAAATTCCACACGGGCTTATCTGGGTCATGACTGGCAGGGCGAAATATCACCCGCGACTCAGACCCGCTTTGGCCTGACAGATCCGAGCGTGCATGTGGGGCTGATAGTCAGCGGCGACTGCTTCATGAGTCGTGCTGCCGATGCCCAGGCCTTGCGCGATGAACTGCCCGATGCGCTGTGCGTGGAAATGGAGGGTGCGGCCGTGGCCCAGATCTGCCATGAATACGGTGTGCGTTTCGCTATCGTACGCACGGTCTCGGATCGTGCTGATGAAACGGCGGCCCACGATTTCAATGGCTTTCTGGCCGGCGTGGCCAGCCATTACTCCGCCGGCATACTGCGACGGGTCATGATTGCGCTGGAAACAGGAACGGCGGCCTGATCGCAGGGCCAGGCGGCCCGTTCAGCCGGCCCTTAGCGGGGGTTTCTGGTAGAAGGGTGGCCAGGAGGGTCCAGATCGCCCTGCATCCATTGTTGCAGGCCGTCCACCCACTGTTCGGCAGGCAAATCCAGGGTGTTGCGCAGTTGGGCCGCCCGTGCCTGCAGGGTGTCGAAATCGATGCTGGGCGAGCGCTTGAAAGCAATCGCCACAATATTGCCGTCGTGTACTTCCGGCAACCAGGCCACCGCTTCGAAGGATGCTTGCATGGCCTGGATATTCAGCGCGTGGTCGGGCCAGTCGCAGAACAGATTAACCGTCATGATGCCATCAGCGGCCAGGCTGCTCGCACAGGCCGCATAGAAGTCGCTGGAACCCCAGACTGGCGCTAGTGCGCGGGCGTCATAGAGGTCCACTTGCAGGATATCGATTGAACGACGTCTGGAAAAGTCCCCGACGTAATCCATGGCGTCCATGTTCAGCACCTGCAAACGTTCATCATCCTCGGGCAGGAAGAAGTGTTCGCGGCAGGCGTGTGCGACTGCGGGGTCCAGTTCCACCGCCGTTACATAAGCCGAGGGCAGATGTCGATAGCAAAATTTGGTCAGCGCGCCGGCCCCCAGACCGAGCTGGACGATATGCCTGGCGTTTTCACGAAACAGCAGCCACATCATCATCTGCTGGACGTATTCCAGTTCGATGGCATCAGGCTGCGCGACCCGCATGGCGCCTTGAATGGCGGCTGTGCCGAAATGCAGGCTGCGTACGCCGTCCGCCTCTTGGATGGTCAGCATATAACCCTTGGATTTCGCGTTGGCGTCGTATGATTGAAAACGGCCTTCCGTTTGGAAGGCCGTTGAAGATGTGGTCGGGGCGAAAGGATTCGAACCTTCGACCCTCTGGTCCCAAACCAGATGCGCTACCAGGCTGCGCTACGCCCCGACAAGCGTGAAACTATAACATATCCAGGAATTTTGGTTTTACTCATAAGTAAGACGGGCCGTTTGGCCCTTATTGGCATGCATTTTTTACGCAGCGAAATATTATTCACCATCTTTCCCGTTTTCCCTTGAGTCCAAGGTACCGGATCGGATATGTTCTAGCGGAATCGAAGCCCGGGGTGATGGCACCCCGGTCGTGTTCAGCGTGTCGAGCTGAAGCCAAAATACAGAACGGAGGATCGGATGTTTGAAAAGGTCGCAATAGTCGGGGCGGGCGCCGTGGGGGGTTACGTCGGGGCGCAGCTTAGCCGGGCTGGGGTTGAAACGGTGTTCATCGATCCATGGCCAGAGCATGTCGAGGCTGTGCGCAGCAAGGGGATCGAAATTCGCGAAATGAACCCCGCCGATAATTTCACGGCCAAGGTTCGGGCCCTGCATATTTGCGATGTGCCGCAGCTGATCGCCGAAAAGCCGTTTGACGTTGCCTTCGTCGCCGTCAAGTCCTATGACACACGCTGGGCAACCCAGATGATCGCGCCTTATGTGGCGCCGGGTGGTTGTTTCGTTTCCCTGCAGAACAGCATTAACGAAGAAGAAATGGCCGCTATTGTCGGCTGGGGCCGTACCCTGGGGTGCACGGTCAATCTGCTGGCTGCCGAGCTGATCGATCCGGGCGTTGTGGTGCGCAACTCACCTCGCGGCACCGACAAGAGCATTGGTTTGTGCGTCGGCGAAGTGCATGGCCGCGTGACGCCACGTGTCCAATCGCTGGTGAAAATGCTCGAGCACGCTGACACTACCAAGGCAACGACCAATCTTTGGGGTGACCGCTGGTCCAAGCTGGTTATCAACGCAATGCGCAATGGGGTGTCGGCTGTCACAGGCATGAGCGGCAAGCAGCGCGATCTTGACGAGCATGCACGCGATGTCACTATCCGTCTGGGTAGCTCTTGCGTGCGGGTGGGCAAGACTATGGGGCTCGAACTGGACGCCGTCAGCGGCCTGGATCTCGAAGTGCTGGCACGTGCGGAAGAAGACCCGGAAGCCTATAAGGCCATTACTGAAATGATCTACAAGGTGGCAAACTCCCGCAGCGACGGCCAGCGCCCGTCGATGGGGCAGGACATTCGCAAGGGCCGGCGCACCGAAACCCATGCGATCAACGGCCTGGTAGCGGAACGGGGCCGGCAGTTCGGTGTGGATGCGTCGATCCATCAGCGCCTGCACGAGATCATCCTGCAGGTAGAGTCTGGCAAGCTTACGCCTAGCCCTGATCTGATCCGGGATCTCTAATTCAGGCCTGAACTCCGGTCGGCAGAGCGGAGCCTGCCTGACGGCCTCATCGCTGCAAGGCGCTGGGGCCGCTTTTATTTTATTTATGCTGGCTGGCTGTCAGCCAGCCAGCACAGTTGCTCAGGCTGCTTCTGAAGGCGGTTGTTCTTCGGATAGAGGCAGGCGCTCAACAAACACCTTGGCGATACGCCGGCCATCCAGTTCGATGATGCGGAAATGCAGCTCCCAGGGGGGGTGCCGAAGGGTGAAGGTTTCGCCCACTTCCGGCAGTTTTCCTAGTTGCTGCAGCAGGAAGCCAGCCACGGTGCTGAAGTCGTCGGTACCCTGCGACAGCCCTTCCACATCAAGCGTCTGTTCGAAGTGATGCAGATCGGTGCCGCCTTCCACTATCCATTGGTTTTCGGCCTTCACGATGATGTCAGGGGTTTCGTCTTCGTCGGGGAAGTCGCCGGCAATGGCTTCGAACACATCGATAGGCGTCACCAGCCCTTCGACTGTCCCGAATTCATTGATGACGATAACGAGTTGCCCGCGTGCCGATTTCAGGGTGTTGATGAGGTCGAGCATGCGTACGCCTTCATGCACGATGATAGGCGGGCGCAGACGCTGTTGATTGACGTTGCCGTCGACGATCAGGCTGGCGATAAGGTCTTTGGCACGGCCAATACCGATGATATCGTCGAGCGAGCCACGGCACACGGGATAAAAGCCGTGAGGTGTGCGGTTGATTTTGTCGCGTATTGTCTTTGGGTCGTCTTCGACATTGATCCAGCTGATGTCGGTGCGTGGCGTCATGACGGAATGGACGCTGCGTTCGGCCAGGCGCAGGACACCGCTGACCATGTGGCGTTCTTCCTCGGCGAAGGGGACTGCATCGTGTGAGGCCATGCCATCGTTGGGCGTTTCGGGCGCGGTGCTACTGCGTTTACCCAGCATGCGCATGACGGTTTCAGCCGTACGCTCGCGCATGGGGCGATCGGAACGCATCAGCAACAGGTTGCGGCGAGCCAGCTGGTTCAGGAACTCGATGATCACCGAAAAACCAATGGCGGCGTACAGGTAGCCCTTGGGTACTTTGAAGCCGAAGCCTTCCGCCACCAACGAGAAGCCGATCATGAGAAGAAAGCCCAGACACAGAATAACAACAGTAGGATGAGCGTTCACGAAGCGGGTAAGCGGCTTGGAAGCCACCAGCATGACCCCGATGGCGATGATGACTGCGGCCATCATGATTTCGAGATGATCCACCATGCCTACGGCGGTGATCACTGCGTCGAGTGAAAAGACGGCATCCAACACCACAATCTGCGTCACGATGATGCCAAAGCTCGCATAGGCGGGCGATTGCAGGACGGCGTGGCGCTGGCCTTCAACCCGTTCGTGCATTTCCATGGTGCCTTTGAACACCAAAAAGAAGCCGCCCAGTATAAGGATGAGGTCGCGACCGGAAAAGCCCATATCACCCACATGGAACAGGGGGGTGGTCAGGTGGAACATCCACGAGATCACTGACAGCAGGGCCAGGCGCATGATGAGCGCCAGAGACAGGCCCAGGATGCGAGCCTTGTCCCGTTGGTGAGGGGGAAGTTTGTCCGCCAGAATGGCGATGAAGATCAGGTTGTCGATCCCCAGCACGATCTCGAGGACCACCAGGGTTAACAGGCCGACCCAGACGGATGGGTCCAGCAGGAGCTCCATTACGATGAAATCCAGAAAATAAAAAAACATTATAGAGACGCGATTGTGGATATTTGCAGCGGCGGTCAAATAATTGTCTTGGCTGAGATGCAAAAGAGTCTTGACGAGTAATTATGCTCAGGAATAGCATAAAGGCCGCGCGGCGACCGATGTGCCGTGTGACAGCGGCACTTTGCCCTCAAAATTCATCACTTCGGGACTTCTGGAATGAGCATGCCTTTTCGGCGCCTGGCGCAAACCTTTGCCTTTTTATGCGGTACTGCCGCCTTTGCGTCCGGGGCGCAGGCGCAGGAAACCATCCGCATCGGCGAGTTGAACAGCTACAAGACGCAGCCGGCCTTTCTGGGCCCGTACCGTATGGGTATGGAGCTGGCGGTGGAACAGATCAATGCGGCCGGGGGCGTCAACGGCCGCAAGCTGGAGCTGATCATACGCGACGACAACTCCAACGCGGGTGATGCCGTACGGGCTGCGGAAGAACTCGTCACGCGTGAGAAAGTCGACCTCCTGACAGGGACCTTCCTGTCCAACATTGGCTTGGCGGTCGCCGATTACGCGCGCCATCGCAAGGTGTTCTTCCTGGCGAGCGAACCTCTTACTGACAAGATCGTATGGGAGCAGGGCAACCGTTATACCTTCCGCCTGCGCAATTCCACCTACATGCAGGTGGCGATGCTGATTCCCGACGCCGTCAAGATGAATCGCAAACGCTGGGCTATCGTCTATCCCAACTATGAGTATGGCCAGTCGGCGGTTGCCACTTTCAAGCAACTTCTGAAGGAAGCCCAGCCTGACGTCGAGTTCGTGGCAGAGCAGGCAACGCCGCTGGGGCGCATTGACGCCGGAAATGTGGTTCAGGCACTGGCCGATTCCAAACCGGATGCATTGTTCAATGTGCTGTTTGCCGCGGATTTGGCGAAATTCGTGCGGGCCGGTAATCAGCGCCGATTCTTCAATGACCTTTCGGTGGTCAGCATGCTGTCGGGTGAACCGGAATATCTTGACCCGCTGGGCCGCGAAACCCCCGAAGGCTGGGTGGTGACCGGCTACCCCTGGTATGCCATCGACACGCATGAACACCAGGCTTTCCTGGACGCTTATCAAGCGCGCTACGACGACTATCCCCGTTTGGGTACGGTCATTGGCTACAGTGCCATCGTGTCGTTGGCCGAAGGCGTGCGGCTAGCGGGTTCTACCGACACCGAAGCCATGATCCAGGCCTTCCGCGGCCTTGACGTCATGACGCCTTTCGGTCCCATTACCTACCGGTCGCAAGACCATCAGTCCACCATGGGCGCCTACGTAGGCACACTGGCCGTACGTGAGGGCAAGGGTGTGATGACCGATATCCGTTACGTTGACGGCGCCACCGTCCAGCCGGCCGACGAGCTGGTGCGACAATGGCGGCCGGCTTCTGCCCAGTGAGCACGCATTGTCCGCTGTGCAGGAAAGTGAGGACGGTCAGGCGATGATGGATACTGCAAGGCGGGGGTTGTCATGACGCTCACGACGCTGTTCGTCCAAGCGCTGAATGGCCTGGCGGAAGCCTCTTCACTGTTTCTGGTGGCCGTGGGGCTGTCGCTGATCTTTGGCGTCAGCCGCATCGTCAATTTTGCGCATGGCTCGCTTTATATGCTTGGGCTGTATGTCGCCTGGAGCCTGGTTCAGGCTTGGGGGGATACGGTGGCTGGCTTCTGGGGGGCCATGCTGGCTTCGGCAGTGCTGATCGGCCTGCTGGGTATTTTCGTCGAGATGACACTACTGCGCCGCATTTACAGGGCGCCGGAAATGTTTCAGCTGCTGGCGACCTTTGCGCTGGTGCTGGTTTTCAAGGATCTGGCATTGTGGCTCTGGGGGCCCGAAGATCTGCTTGGCCCGCTCGCCCCGGGGCTGGAGGGTTCGGTAGAGGTTTTGGGGCGCTATCTCCCGGTGTATGACCTCGTTCTGATCGTTATCGGCCCGCTGGTATGGTTTGCCTTGTGGCTGTTGCTCAATCGCACTCTCTGGGGCCGGCAGATCCGCGCCGCTACCCAGGACCGCGAAATGCTGGGTGCCCTGGGCGTGAATTCCATCTGGTTGTTCACCAGTGTGTTTGCCTTGGGCGCCTTTCTGGCCGGTCTGGCGGGTGCTCTGCAATTGCCGCGCCAGCCGGCCAGCCTGGGGCTGGACCTTGCCGTGATCGGTGATGCTTTTGTGGTGGTTGTCGTAGGTGGCATGGGTTCAATCTCCGGCGCTTTCCTGGCGGCGCTGATCATTGCGCAGCTCAAGGCCTTGTGCATTGCCTTGGGTGTAATGGAAATCTTCGGTATTCAGGTCGCCTTTCCCAAACTCACACTGGTCATCGAGTTCCTGTTCATGGCGGTGGTGTTGATTTTCAGGCCCTGGGGCCTGCTGGGCAAGCCGATGGCGGTGGCTCGTTCTGTCAGCGGCGGTGATGCGCCGTTGGTGCCGGCTGGCCCCGGTCTGCGCGTCCTGGCTTTGGCTGCGGCGGCGCTGATCTTCCTGTTGCCCTCGGTCAGCAGCTACCTGCCTTACGCAACCGTCATTGCGCAAGATATGTTGATAGCCGTGGTTTTTGCCGTCAGTCTGCATTTCATGATGGGGCTGGGCGGCATGGTGTCCTTTGGGCATGCCGCCTATTTTGGGATGGGCGCCTACGCAGTCGCCCTGGCATTCAAGAGTCTGGGCTGGGGTATGGCGGCCTCTTTGCTGGCGGCACCGGTGCTGGCTGCTGCGGCAGCATTGCTGTTTGGCTGGTTCTGTGTGCGGCTGGCCGGGGTCTATCTGGCCATGCTGACCCTGGCCTTTGCGCAGATAGTCTGGTCGGTTGTCTACCAATGGGACGCCGTCACAGGGGGGTCCAACGGCATGATAGGGGTCTGGCCGGAAGCATGGCTGAGCGGTACCGCCTGGTATTACTTCGTAGCGGTAGTGGCGCTGGCCATTGTGTTGATGGTGCGTCGTATCGCGTTTTCCCGTTATGGCATGACACTGCGCGCTGTGCGTGACTCTGCCATGCGGGCAGACGCCCTGGGCGTGGATGTGCAGCGGGTACGTCTGCTTGGCTTCTGCCTGGCTGGCACGTTGGCTGGCGTGGCAGGGGGCCTGTTCGTTTTTTCCAAGGGCGGGGTGTCGCCAGAAACGCTCATGGTCGGCACTTCCGTCGATGCGTTGGTGATGGTGTTGCTGGGTGGTCTCCAGCAACTGGCCGGCCCAGTGGTTGGGGCGGTGACCTTCACCGCCATGCGCGACTATTTCGTGGGGGTCACTGAATATTGGGGGGCGCTGTTTGGGGCGGTCATTCTACTCATGGTCATTGCGTTTCCACAGGGGGTTGCAGGCCAGTTCTCGCGCTGGGGCGCTGCGGTGGGGCGTGAACGATGAACATCGTGGGAAATAAACTGTCCTCCGCACTGCTTGAGGTGCGCGGACTGACACGGCGCTTTGGTGGCAATCTTGCGGTGGCCGGCATCGACTTCGACGTCCATGCGGGTGAACTGTTGGCGCTCATCGGTCCGAATGGCGCGGGCAAATCCACTACCTTCAATATGGTCAACGGGCAGCTGGCGGCCACTGCGGGTTCGGTGCGTTTCGCCGGCCGCGAAATTCTCGGCATGGCTTCGCACAAGGTGGCGCGGCTGGGGGTAGGGCGCAGTTTCCAGATTGCTGCAACCTTTGCGTCACTCACGGTATTGCAGAATGTGCAGATGGCTTTGATTGCCCATCAGCGCCGGGTGTTTTCCTTTTTTTCCCTTGCCGACAGGCATCAACCAGAGCAGGCCATGGCGCTGCTGGAACAGGTTGGCATGGGGCATCTGGCGCAGCAACCGTGCAGTGGTCTGGCTTATGGTGACGTCAAGCGGCTGGAGCTGGCCATGAGTCTGGCCGGTGACCCACGCTTGTTGCTGATGGATGAACCCACGGCGGGCATGGCGCCGGCAGAGCGCAACGCGCTGGTTGCGTTGGTCAAGGAAATTGTGCGTTCGCGCAATATGGGCGTGTTGTTCACAGAGCACAGCATGGACGTGGTTTTCGATCATGCGGATCGCATTATTGTGTTGGCGCGGGGCAGTTTGATTGCTCAGGGTGATTCCGCCAGCATACGTGCGCATCCGGAAGTGCGTCGGGTCTATTTCGGCTCGAATGTCGAGCTCGGCCATGGCATGGTCGAGCCCAACGCCGTCGGGCAGCAATCTGTTGCTCACATAGGGGGCATTCATGGCGGCGTTTGAGCTGGGCCATCCTGCGCCATCGTGTGTGCAGACGGCCGACATGCTGCTTGACGTGCATGAGCTGGACGCCTGGTACGGCGCCGCGCAGGTGTTGCGCGGCGTCAGCTTGCAGGTGGGGCGTGGTGAAGTGGTCGCGCTCATGGGGCGCAACGGGGCGGGTAAGTCCACGACCTTGAAGGCCATCATGGGCCTGGTGCGTCGGGCAAGTTCCCGGTTGACTTTCATGGGTGCCGCAGTAGATCGACTGCGACCCTTTCAGATGGCCCGTCTGGGCATGGGCTATGTGCCCGAAGACCGGCGAGTGTTTACCGAGCTTACCGTGGACGAGAACCTGTCTCTGGGCCGGTTGCCGCCGCGCAGCTGGCCTGACGGGAAACAGGCTGCCAACTGGACAACGGCCGAGCTGTACGATTTATTTCAGCCACTGCAACCCTTGCGCGAACGCCAGGCTGGCACCCTCAGCGGCGGCGAGCAGCAGATGCTGACAGTGGCGCGGACCTTGATGGGCAACCCCTTCCTCGTGCTTCTGGACGAGCCTTCGGAAGGGGTGGCGCCCATTGTGATCGAACAGATGATCACAATGATCCATGCTTTGCGGTCGCGCGGGTGCAGCATTCTGCTTTCAGAACAGAACGTGCCGTTTGCGCGGCAGGTGGCAACCCGAGCCTATGTGCTGGAAAAGGGCGTGATCCGATACAGTGGCGCCATGAACGTTCTGCTGGAAGACGAACAATTGCGACAGCAATATCTCACGCTGTAGGAATCACGCCACCGCCCGTCGCAATTCCTGGGTATTCATCCCTTCACCGTTGCGATATCGCTGAAGCAGTGCCTGACGCCGTTCGTCTGCGGCCGTCATGGACGCTTCCTTTATATGGCCATAGCCGCGAATTTCTTCCGGCAGGCGGGCCAGCTCGATGGCTGTGGCAACCCGGTTGTCGTCCAGCGTGCGAGAAAATTCGTCCACCATCGCCAGGTAATCCTCGACGAGTTGTCGTTCACGCTTGCGCTCTTCCGTATGGCCGAAGGGGTCCAAAGCGGTACCTCGCAGGCCGCGCAGGCGTGCCAGTATCTTCATGGCGGACATCATCCAGGGCCCATAGGCGCCTTTCAGCGGGCGGCCTTGTTCGTCGCGTTTGGCAAAGCGTGGTGGCGCCATATGGAATTGCAGCTTGTAGTCCACACCCGGCTCACCCTCGAAGGAATCGCGCAGTCGGTCCAGGAAGACGGGGTCGGTATACAGACGCGCCACCTCGTATTCGTCCTTGTAGGCCATAAGCTTGGCAAGGTTATGTGCCACGGCCTCGGCCAAGGGCCTGCTGCCTTTTTCACGCATGGTATCGACGGCCTTGCGATAGCGGCGTGCATATGCCGCATTCTGATAATCGCTCAGCCAGCGTTCATTACGCTCCACAATCTGATCCAGGGTTTCTGGCATCGAGAGCGTCTTGCCCGGCTGGGCCGGGGCCAGCCGCTGCAGCAGCGTATCAGCGCCTTCATGGGCGGCTTGACGTCCCCATTCAAATGCTTGCAGGTTTTTCTCGACCATGACGCCATTCAACTCGATGGCGCGGCGCAGGCTTGCGCCTTCCAGCGGGATCCATCCCTTCTGCCAGGCGTAGCCCAGGATGAGAGGGTTGGCATAAATGCTGTCGCCCAGCAATGCCAGCGCCAGTGCGCTGGCATCCATGAAGTCGCATTGATCGCCAATGGCACTGCGCAGACGCGCCTGCGCCTGCTGAGCCGGAAAGCGCCAGGACGGGTTATGGATGATTTCCGCAGTCGGTGCTGCTGCGCCATTCACAACGGCTTGCGTATGGCCATGCTGCACGCGGTCCAGCACGTCGGCCGAGGTGCTAACGATGGCGTCGCAACCCAGCAGCAGTCGGGCGCGGGCAGTGGGGACTCTTGTGGAAAGGATGCCGGAAGGTTGAGCGGCGATTTGAATATGGCTGGTGACGGCGCCGCCCTTTTGGGCGAGGCCTGCCATATCCAGCACGCACACCCCCTTGTTTTCCAGATGGGCGGCCATGCCGAGCAGGTTGCCGATGGTGACGACGCCTGTGCCGCCAATGCCGGTTACCAGGATGCCATAGGTACCGTCCAGATCAGGCACAGTGGGCTGCGGCAACGATGCGCCGGTGCCTTGCAGGCTGCCGAAAGCGCTGCCTGCATCGCCAGGGGCGGCCTGGCCGGATGCGACAACAGCGGGGCGGGGTTTACGTGGCTGTGCGCCTTCGAGCGTGACAAAACTCGGGCAATAGCCCTTCACACAGGAAAAATCCTTGTTGCAGGAAGATTGATTGATACGCCGCTTGGTGCCGCGAGGGGTTTCGACCGGTTCCACCGACAGGCAGTTCGATGCCGTGGAACAATCGCCACAGCCTTCGCAGACGTCGGTATTGATATAAGCGCGGCGCGCAGGGTCGGGGTAGGTGCCACGTTTGCGGCGCCGTCTTTTCTCGGTGGCGCAGGTTTGGTCATAGATCAGCACCGTGGTGCCTTCGACTTCCCGCAGCTCGCGCTGAACCTGATCAAGCTCATCGCGATGATGGATACGCGGGCTGCCAACCAATGACACGCCTTTGTATTTTTCAGGCTCGTCAGTGACGATGACGACACGGCGCGCACCTTCGGCAGTCACTTGCGCGACGATGTCCGGTACGGCCAGATTGCCATCCACAGGCTGGCCACCCGTCATGGCGACGGCATCGTTGTAGAGGATCTTGTAGGTAATGTTGGCCCCGGAAGCAATGGCCGCACGTATGGCAAGCAGTCCCGAATGGAAATACGTACCATCACCCAGGTTTACGAATACATGTTTTTCGCGGGTGAAATGCTGCTGGCCCGTCCATGCCGCGCCTTCCCCGCCCATATGGCTGAAGGTCTCGGTGCGCCTGTCCATCCAGATGCTCATGTAGTGACAGCCGATTCCGGCCAGCGCTCGTGAGCCTTCCGGTACCCGCGTGGATGTGTTGTGGGGGCAGCCGGAACAGAACCAGGGCTTGCGTTCAATGGCCGCAGGCGCATCGCTCAGGGCGCGCGCCTTTGCGTCCAGGGTGGCGATATGAGCAGTAATGCCAGCGCGGACGTCATCGGGCAGGGGAATGTGTTCGAGGCGTTGCGCAATGGCCCGGGCGATCAATGCCGGTGACAGGTCTGCGTGGGATGTCAACAGCCATGGCCCGCGAGGGTCGGCCCATTCGCCGCCACCATTGCCCTGATCAGCGAACTTGCCCGATACGCGGGGGCGGACGTCGTCACGCCAGTTATAAAGCTCTTCCTTGATGGCGTATTCAAGCAGCTGACGCTTTTCTTCGACCACCAGGATTTCCTGCAGGCCAGTAGCGAACTCGCGCGCATCCTGAGCATGCAAAGGCCATACACAGCCCACCTTCATGACACGCACACCGATACGACGACAGGTTTCGTCGTCCAGTCCAAGATTGCGCAAGGCTTCGCGGGTGTCGAGATAGGCCTTGCCGGCCGCCATGATGCCAAATCGGGCATCCGGTGAATCCAGGACGATGTGGTTCAGGCGATTGCGACGTACATAGGCCAGCGCGGCATACAGTTTGTGATCAAGCAGGCGGGCTTCCTGCACCAAGGGGCTGTCCGGCCAACGCAGGTTCAGCCCATCGGCGGGGACAGGAAAGTCTTCAGGCAGCAGGATGGCTGGCCGCTGGGGATCCACATCGACCGACGCGCTGGATTCGACAATCTCCGTGACACACTTCATGCCTACCCAAAGGCCGGTGTAGCGGCTCATGGCCCAGCCGTGCAGGCCAAAATCCAGATATTCCTGCACGGTGGCCGGATAAAGCACGGGAATTCCCGCCGCCACCAGATTGTGTTCCGACTGATGAGCTACGGTCGAAGACTTGGCGGCGTGGTCATCGCCAGCCAGCACCAGTACCCCACCGTGGCGTGAAGTGCCAGCAGCGTTGGCATGCTTGAGCACATCCATGCTGCGATCCACGCCCGGGCCCTTGCCGTACCACATACTGAAGACACCGTCGTGGGTGGCGTCTTCGTAAAGGTTTACCTGCTGTGTGCCCCAACAGGCGGTGGCTGCGAGATCCTCATTCACGCCCGGCTGAAAAACGATGTCATGAGTCTTCAAGTGGGCTTTTGCCTGCCAAAGCGCCTGATCCAGCGCGCCTAGCGGTGAACCCCGATAGCCCGAAATGAAGCCGGCGGTATTCAGGCCGGCAGCATGGTCACGCGCTTGCTGCAGCATGGGCAGACGCACCAGCGCCTGCGTGCCGCTCAAGTAGACGCGGCCCTGATCGAGCGTGTATTTGTCGTCGAGCGATACTTCATGGCCATGCGGCAATACGGATGCCGGTACGGGAGCGTTCATGGCGCGGTCTCCTGTTGTTTTGAGTGCGGTTTATATCCTTAATGGCGAGTGTATCTGCACGGACCTGTTATCGTAAAATGAATCTTTCAGCTAACAGATATCTGAAATTCAGATGAAGAGCGAAGTCACCTTACGACAGTTCCGTTATTTCATTGCGGCAGCTACGTCGGGGCAATTCTCCACAGCAGCCATTGCGGAAAACGTGTCGCAATCGGCGATCACCAGTGCCGTCCAGAGCCTGGAGCGCAGGTTGAAACTGCGCCTGTTCGACCGTCTGCCGCATGGTGTTGCCCTCACGCCTGAAGGGCAGGTCTTTTTCCATCACGCGCGGCACGTCATGGATGCAGTGAGTGACGCGCTCAACCACGCCTCGCTCAAGCCGCAAGCCATGCAGGGCACGATACGCCTGGCTGCAACGTACACCGTACTGGGTTATTTCCTGCCCGACCTGCTGAGTCGTTTCAAGCGCAGCTACCCTCAGGTTGAGATCGACCTTATCGATATGGAGCGCCCTGCACTCGAGGACGCGGTCCGAGAGGGTTCCGTGGATCTGGGCATTGGCTTGTTGTCCAATATCGACCCTGAACACGGCTTCGGCATGCATACCCTGGTGCGGTCCCGCCGTCGTGTGTGGGTGGGGGCCAATCATCCCTTGGGAAGGCAACCCAGTGTAACGCTGGATGAAATTGCCGCTTATCCCTATATTCTTCTGCAGGTGGATGATGCGGGGCAGGCTGCCATGCGGCATTGGGACGATGGAGGCAAAAGCTTGAAGGTCGCCATGCGCACCACATCAATAGAGGCTTTGCGCGGCCTGGTGGCTTATGGCTTCGGGGTGTCCATTCTTTCAGACCTGGTTTATAGGCCGTGGTCGCTGGAAGGCAAGAAGATCATCGCCCTGCCTATACAGGACGGGCTGGATCCCATGGAGGTCGGCATGCTGTGGGCGCCAGGTAAGGAACCCGGCGGGTTGGCCGACATCTTCCGCCAATTCCTGATTCACGCCTGCGATGCTGCTGAATTGCGACCAGCTGCCGGTTGAGCGTGCAATCCCGAAAGGGCGCCGCCAGCAGGGTTCTCAAGGCACCAACGCCAACCCAAAGCGTATCTGCGACCCTGTTTTCTGGTCGTAGCCCAGCAGCGTCTCGTTATAGCCTTTGAAATACTGCACGTGGAAGTAGCCGTTCATATTGAGAAATGTGCGTTGCAAGGGCCAGGCGGCTTCCAGTTGAGTGCTGTACCGGCTGCCGCTGCCTTGCCGATACAAACCCGTCAGGACCAGGCCGTTATCCTGGGCCCAGCGCACTTTCCAATCCACATGGCCGACGTAATCCTTGTAGTCGGGATTGTCCTTGGTGCCGAAATACTGTTTGATGCGCGGGGCGAATGTCAGGGTGCTGCCGTGCCCGAAACGGTAGTTGAATTCTGGCTGGATATAGGCGAAATTCAGAGAACGGGAATCGTCACCGCTTTTGCCATTGGATTCATGCTCTACGCCGCTTTGCAGGCCCAGGAAGAAAGGGCTGCCCTCAGGGCGGAAAATGGCATCCTGGCGCCAGAACAGGCTGGGTTTAAAAGAGGTGTCGACAAAAGGGTTGGATTCAGAATGAAGATCCCATAATGACGTCTGGGTATACCCCAGGTACAGGCCGTCCACAAAGCTTGGGTGCTGCGGGTCCTTGGGGGTAAACAGGCGGTATTTCAGGCTGATCTGAAAACGCGCCATGCGGCTGTCGTCGCCACCCACGTCAAAATATACGGGTTCGTAAGGCGAGATTGCGCTGCGGAACCGCTCAAAGCCCGGGTTCGGCTGCACGCCGCCAGCAGAAACGGGTGCCGGGCCGCCACTATGGCTGGCCCCCGCCTGCGCAACGGCGTGTTGTGAAGCCACCGGGTCGGCGCCCAGCAGGCCGCCTTTGCCCGCGTCAAGCACGGGGCCGTCTGCAGGCGCTGAGGCAATCCTGGCTGCTTCGGTAGGGCTGGTGTCCAGCGCCAGCAGCGTCGCATCGCCTTCCACATTGATGGCCTGCAGGCCTTTGGCTTCCCGGGGGACGACTGCGCGCCATTGGAAGCGGGCAAAACTGTTCACCGGAATGCTGGCTGCCGGGTTACCGCTGTCCAGGTAAGCGATGCTACGTAAAGTCTGTCCGCGTTCGTTGCGCCATTGCAGCACGATAGTGGCCGGCGCCTGCCAATCCATAAGGTCTGGTGTGTCATTGAAGACCAGGGCCTGGACCTGGAGGCTTTCACCGCTGGTGGCGTGGTTTCTGTCCAGCGAATACGTTACGCCTGCCAAACTGTCCAACGGCCAGGAAGCCGCTATAACGCTGAGCGCCGCAAAAGCGGCATGGAGGGGTTTCAGCCTATGGATTCTACTAATTGTCATATTCTGGATATTGTTGTTCATCTGCTCCGACTGTAGCATCGGCGCCTGCGACGGCAGACTACCGGTTGTTACCGGAGGGCTGACGGCAATTCGCTTGCCTGGCTTCGACTTGAGGTTTACGCGTCTGACGTTAAAATGCCGACTTCTCTTGTGTTGCGGCAGTAGCTCAGCTGGATAGAGCACGGGCCTTCTAAGCCTGAGGTCGGGGGTTCGAGACCCTCCTGCCGCGCCACGTCTTATTACAAATCAACGGCTTGCATTGTGGCGATCCCTCTTCGCCATGGCAGTCGCGGCTATTCCTGGCGCAATCTTGGCACAATCCCCGACTCACTGATGGTTGCAAGCTGGTGCAGATGGTCGGTGCTGCCGCAGGCAGCCTTTGCTGCATGGGGCTGTGCCTGGTCACTATCCGCCTTGAGTTTCTGTCGCACTTGCTACGTGAAAACTCCCCCCGCTGAACTGTCAGTGCTTGAGAACGCGTTCGCCCGAACGGCCCAATCAATAATAAATTGAAGATTAAAAAATAATCTGGGTTACTGCTTGATTATTTGCCTCGGCGAGGTTTTTTTATAGGCCTTGATAAGGCGATTTGATTCAGCTATTTATTTATTGAAAGTAATAAAAATAATACATGCAGAGTTACAATATTCATCCATAAACTGGCTCTATTCTTGATCTATGTTTGGAATAGAGTAAATCGTCGGGGCGAATCGTTGACACTTTTTCTGCCGATCACTAATGTGAAACGGCATTGATTTTTGTGTGCGCTGACAGACGGAGAATAACTATGCCAACGCCTGATCACGATGAGTTCAACAACCCCGATATACCCATACCCTGGATGCAGAAATTATTGGATAGCCCTTTTATCCTACTTGTCCTGGGGGTAATGATTCCGATGGTCGTCTACAACCTTTGGGGGGTCGTCGAGATCCTGCTTCTACCCGTTTCACAATGAACCGGGATATCTGGGGTACAGCAAAATGAGCGCTATTCTTCCGCCGGCAGACCGGCTTTGGTACAAGCACCCAATCGACAGGGTCGAAGGGACATGGATCGCTATTGCCTTGATCTGGTGCATTATTTTGTTCGTCATGATGACGGGCTGGCACGTCTGGGGCAAACAGAATCTGTCCACTGAAACTTATCGCACCACGTCGGCGCAGTTTATGGAAAAAACGCAGGCCATGGTCGACAAGTACACGGTACGCACTGAAACTGCAGAAAACATTCCTGTCGTGGCGCCCCCGCCCGGCAGCGATGTCTACTTGCTGGCACGTCTATGGAGCTACTGGCCCATACTTGAGCTTGAAAAAGACAAGACCTACCGGCTGCATCTAACGGCCATCGATTACAACCACGGTTTTTCCTTACAGCCCGCCAATATCAATATTCAGATGGTGCCAGGTTTTGAACATGTGGTGACTGTAACCCCCAACGAAGCGGGAACCTATTCGTTGGTGTGCAACGAGTATTGCGGGCTTGGCCACCACCGTATGGTGAGTCGTCTGTATGTGAAGTAAATACGTGAATTAAATACTCGAATAAGTACGTGCAATATAAGAAACAAGAAGGAAGGGAGACAGTCGTGGCAACCACTTACCGTATTTGTCCGCGTTCCGGCCTGCAGTTTGAGCGCCAAGCTGAACGACTCATCAAGTTCAATATCACTGCCGGTGTTCTGTGGCTGGCGTTTGGTGGCATTCTGGCCATAGGCGTGGTGCTCACCCGCTGGCCAGCCATTCGTTGGCTGGAAGCCCATACCTTCTATATGGTGCTTACCGCCCACGGCCTCGATATGCTGATCTTCTGGATCATGTTCTTTGAGGTCGCATTCATGTATTTTTGCGCCTCGGTGCTGCTGCGATGTCGCATTGCGACGCCCAAGCTGGCGTGGCTGGGCTTTGCGCTGATGGTGATCGGCTCGGTGGTCAACAACATCGCGGTGTTCCGGGGCGGTTCCAGCGTCATGATGACCAGTTACGTGCCCATGATGGCCGAGCCGGCCTTTTATCTGGGCATCATCCTGTTCGCTGTTGGCGCCTTGGTGGGGTGTGCCGTGTTCTTCGGCACACTGGTCGTGGCTCAACGTGAAAAAACTTACGAAGGCTCGATGCCGCTGGTCACTTTCGGGGGGCTCACTGCTGCCATCATCATGGTGTTCACCTTGTTGTCGGGCGCGTTCATCATCATTCCAGCGTGGCTGATGTCCTTGGGTCTGATGACCGTCGATCCCCTGATTTACCGCACGGTATGGTGGGCGTTGGGGCACTCTTCGCAGCAGGTCAACGTGGCCATGCACGTCACGATCTGGTATTTCATTGCCGCTGTGGTGCTGGGTGCCAAGCCCATGAGCGAACGTGTCAGCCGCATGGCTTTCTTTCTTTACATCCTGTTTCTGCAACTTGCCGCAGCACACCATCTGCTTGGTGACCCGGGCCTGTCCACTGCCTGGAAGATCACCAATACCAGCTATTTCATGTATTTGGCGGTGTTGGCCTCCATGTTGCATGGTCTTACCGTACCTGGCGCCATGGAAGTCGCTCAGCGTCAAAAAGGGTTCACCAAGGGTTTGTTCGAGTGGTTGCGCAAGGCGCCCTGGAGCAATCCCGCTTTCTCGGCGGTATTCATTTCACTTATTGGTTTCGGCTTTCTCGGCGGGATCACCGGTGTCATGATGGGTACGGAACAACTCAACCTGATCATCCACAACACTATCTACGTACCAGGGCACTTCCACGCCACCGTGGTGGTGGGCACGACGCTGACTTTCATGGCTGTTACCTACTATCTCATTCCGGTACTGTTCAGGCGCGAACTGATCGCCCCCACGCTGGCCCGGTGGCAGCCTTATCTGTTCGGCCTGTCCATGTACTTTTTCTGCCTCGTCATGATGGGGGCGGGTACGCTGGGGGTTTCACGCCGGCATTGGGACATGGCATTCCAGGGCGCCGCAATGGCGTATGAATGGCCGGGTGCAGCGTATCTCATGATGGCTTTGGTGGGCATCAGCGGTGTCGCAGCCATCGTAGGTGGTATCGCTTTCGTCTACATCACGCTGGGTTCGCTGCTCTGGGGGCGCAAGCTTGATGCAGGTAAAAGCAGCCCTCAATTCACCCCTGTCGGGCGCGCGTCTCCCAGTGCAGCTGCCCAGACATATGGTTCTATCGGTTTTACCGCGCCGGGCACCTTTGCGCTCGCCATGGTCTTTCTGGTGGCCTTCGTGGTCTATTACTTCATCAACTGGAAGTATCTGTCCACGCTGTGGGGCTTGAGCTGATCAATACGCTGTCACGCCTGTCGCTACCCGGCAGGCGTGAATGCTGGAGTCAAGCATGAATCACGCTGAAAGTTCTCTTGCATCGTCCTCGCTGATCACACCGACGCCGGCCGTCTGTCCCGTTCATTCACGCTGGCGGCTGGTACTGAGCATATTCAAGCTGCGTATTGGTGTGCTGATCATGCTTACCGCACTTGCCGGAATGGCCATCGTCCCGAATGGGGTGGTGGCCTCCTGGCAAACCCTGGTGCTGGCGCTGAGCGTGCTGATGGCGTCTGCCTGTGCGGGCGCTTTCAATCAATATGTCGAAGCTGACAGTGACCGCCTGATGGCACGCACACGGGGCCGTGCTTTTGCGTCCGGGGCATTGCAGCGGGGCCCGCGCTGGCTGGTGCTGATGCTGGGCATGTTGATCCTGGCGGTAGCGGCAGCGGGGCTGGCCACGAACTGGGCTGCCGCCCTGTTCGTTCTGCTGGGCGCTTTGACTTACGCTTTCGTCTACACCGTGTGGCTCAAGCGCCGCACACCCTGGAATATCGTTATCGGTGGCGCTGCCGGCAGTTTTGCTGTGCTGGCGGGGGCAGCCGCTGTTGACCCGCAGCTTGGTCCGCAGGCCTGGTTGCTGGCACTTGTACTGCTGCTTTGGACGCCGCCCCATTTCTGGAGCCTGGCCATTGCCAATCGCGATCAGTATGCCGCCGCCGGTGTGCCCATGCTGCCTGTGGTTGTTGGTCCGGAACGTGCAGCCCGTACTGTGCATTGGTGCACGCTGCTGTTGGTGGCGGTCACTTTGCTGCCATTGGGCGTTGGGGCAGGCTGGGCCTATGGGGTTGCTGCAGTGATCGGGGGCGTAAATTTTCTGCGCAAGACATCGGCGCTTGTGCGAGAGCCCGTACGCGCACGGGCGATGGCAGCATTCTTTGCATCGATGGTGCAGCTGAGTGTGCTCATACTAGGGGTCTGGATAGATGCGGCATTGCGTTGACCACGCGCCAAAGCGGCAGCCTTGCTCTTCCTGGCGATCTCAACGGCCGGGCAAAGAGCGGGTGGCTGCCTGCATGAAATTTTCGCCGCAGTGGTGGCTATTTCTGGGTGCGGGGATGTTGGTTTGGTTCCTGTGCATCGGCAGCGTCTTTGCCGCGACAGGTGTAGCGGCGGCGCCTCGTGCGCCGGGCGAGCTTCCGTCCATCGATGAAACCTATGCCATCCGTCTGGCGGATGCCGCCGTGGGCCGCATGGTACCCAATTTCAAGTTCCGTGATCGCAACGGGAAACCGGTAAGGCTGAGTGACTATCGCGGCAAGCCGTTGCTGGTCAGTTTCATCTATACAGGTTGCTTTGAAATCTGTCCCGCTCAGACGCGCGCTTTGTATGAAGCGGTCAAGGGTCTGGACAACATGCTTGGCGAAAACCAGTTCAATATCATCAGCATTGGTTTCAACCAGCCGTTTGACGATCCGCAGGCCATGCGGGCATTTGCGGCGCAACATCGCATCAAGCATCGCAACTGGGAATTCCTCAGTCCTGATGTTGATGACGTCGAGGCCTTGACACATGCTTTTGGTTTCAGCTGGGTCATGACACCCGCGGGCTTCGAACATGTGCTGGGCGTCACGGTGGTTGACACCGAAGGCCGGATCCACAGTCAGGTGCTGGGCGATGCATTGCGGGCTGAACGCTTGGGCACGCCGTTGCGTCGTCTGCTGCTTTACGAGCAGCCACAGGTTCTGTCCAGCACCGTCAATCATCTGATTGAACGCGTACGCATTCTATGTACGGTGTATGACGCCACGACAGGTGAATATCGCTACGACTGGAAATTGATTCTGCAGTTGGTCAGCGGTCTGCTGTTCTTTTTGACCATGTTTATCTGGCTGTTTGGCGAATGGCGTCGGCAAAGGCGCCAGCGTCGTCGAACAGGTTTGCCATGTCCAGCCACAGCACATGCGGTTTCCGGCAAAGAGGCCTGAAGGGCTGGGAAACCGTTGAAAGGTATTTCGATTCAACATTTGGGGCCGCTCAGAATCCGCTGCGCCATTTGGGTGCCATCGGTTTTCTGGCGCTCTGGTTGCTAGTGGCCAGTGGCGTTGTGCTGTACGCGCTGTTTGACACTTCCGTCAATGGCGCGTGGCAATCCGTCAACGATCTGGCATCTTTGCCTTTAGGGGTGGGGCGCCTGTTACGCGGTATGCATCGCTATGCCGCAGATCTGCTTGCCCTGGTGGTGATCCTGCATGTGTTGCGTGAATGGTTGCATGGTCATGCGTACGGTGCGCGCCGCTTTCATTGGCTGACCGGGGTGCCTGCGCTGGTGCTTTGCTTTGTCGGCGCTATTGGCGGTTTTTGGCTGGCCTGGGATCAGCTCAGTCAATATTCGGCGCTGTCCACGGCTGAATGGTTGGACGCGCTGCCCTTGCTGGCATCGCCGCTGGCGCGCAACTTTCTGTCGTCGGCGACATTCAACGATAGGATGTTTTCGTTGTTCATTTTTGTGCACGTGGGGGTGCCCTTGTTGCTGCTGTTCAGTTTGTGGTTCCACATTCAGCGTCTTGCACATGTCGCCATGCTGCCGCCACGGCGCTTGTTGCTTGGGGTGATCCTGACCCTGTCGCTGTTGGCACTTGCTCGCCCCGTCATCAGTCACGAACCGGCCGTGCTGGGCCAGGTGCCGGCAGAACTACGGCTCGACTGGTTGCTGTTGTGGCTGCATCCGCTTACCGACGCCACATCCCGGGGCTTCACCCTGGCCCTTGCCGCTGGTGCCGTACTGATTTTGCTGGCTTTGCCTTTTCTGTCGCGTGCACCACGCGCACCCGCGGCAGTCGTCGATACAGAAAATTGCAGCGGGTGCACGTGGTGTTTCGTAGACTGCCCTTATGCCGCCGTGATCATGGTGCCTCATCCCGACAGGCGTCCCGGGCGTTTGCTGGCACAGGTGGATACTGATTTGTGTACGAGTTGTGGCATCTGTGCCGGGGCATGTCCGTCTTCCACGCCGTTTCGGGCGGCTAGCCAGCTGGTTACCGGCATTGATATGCCTCACTTACGCATCGATACCTTGCGCCGGAACTTGCGCGCACAGTTGGCCACATCCCCAGTGGAACGACCGATAGTGGTTTTTTCCTGCCAGCATGGGGCGTCCCCCGCCAATCTGCCCGGCCATGATCCAAGCGTGCATGTTCTGCTTTGCGCCGGGCAGCTTCCCCCATCCTTTGTCGATTACGCCTTGACTAATGGTGCAGCGGGGGTTCTTGTGGCTGCGTGTTGTGACGGTGGCTGCGAGTTCCGTCTGGGGGAACGCTGGATGGCGCAGCGTCTGACACGTCAGCGCGAGCCAGGCTTACGTGCTCGCGTCCCCCTTGAGCGGCTGCAACTGGTCTTTGCGGCGCCCGGCGACGACGACCTGCTTGGTAAAGCCCTGCACGAGTTGCGGGAACGGCTGCGGGCCATGTCTTCTTCCGTGAGCATGAATACTGATGAAATCGTCCACTGAACCCATCAAGGCGTCAACGCTGCGCAGCGGCTCTGCTGGCCCGGCCAAGTGGCTGGGGCAGTTTTTTCTGTACGGCCTGTTTGCCCTCTTTATTGCGGTGTTTGCGCATTGGCCGCCTTATCACCCCATCGGTGAGGGCGAAGCGCTGATCAAGGTTAGCGTTGCACGCCTGGGTCAGCCAGTAGGCGAGTGTCGGCGGCTGACTGAAGAAGAGCTCGCAGAGCTTCCCCCAAATATGCGTGACCCCGTACGCTGCCCTCGCGAACGTTCCCCATTGAGTATGGAAGTCCACGTCAACGATGCACGCATGCTTGAGCGTGTGGCTCAACCCGGTGGTTTATCCAAAGATGGGGCCGCAGCCATTTACGAACGGTTGGTGGTACCAGCGGGCGAGCACCGCATCAGTGTGCGTTTCAACGACGATGTGCGGCCCGGGGCGAAGGTCTACGAACACGAATCCAGCGTGGCGCTAGTGCCTGGTCAGGTACTGGTTATTGATTTCGATGCTGATAATGACGGGATAGTACTGCAATGAATACTCATACCGTAGCGGCTCATGATGGCATGGGCCGTGTCACAGCCTCCTCCCCTGCGCGTTATGTACTACCCGGCATCACCGCTGGCAGTCGCCGGCTGGCGCGTGCCTGGTTATGGCTGGCGCTGGTGTCTCTAGTCGGCTCGGGTCTGTTTTCCGTATTGCTGGTTCTGGCCCGCACACCCGGAATCAACAAGCTGCTTCCGGGGGGGGATTTCTTTCGGGTGGCACTGGTGGTGCATGTCGATCTGTCTGTGCTGGTCTGGTTTGTCGCTGTTGCGGGGGTGCTCTGGAGCCTCAATCTGAAGCCTGCGATAAAGCAGGTAAGCCGTTCGGTTGCGCAATTGGCTTGGGTTCTGTGTGCCCTGGGTGCGCTGGGCATGGCCCTGGCGCCGTTCATTGATTCAGGCCCGGCCATCATGGCCAACTACATTCCCATGATAGACAGTGCCACCTTTCGGGTTGCCTTGTCGGTTTTCGCCGCTGGCAGCCTTTTGCTTGTGTTGTTGACCATGATCTGCACGGTGCCCATCGGGCCCGCCGTCAACGGCACCGGGGCGTTGCGTTTCGGCCTGCACTCCAGTGCAGTAGCGGCGGCAGTGGCCTTGCTGGCCTTTGCCTGGTCCTTGATGGTCATACCGGCAGGCTTGCCTGCAGAGGCCTATTACGAAATTCTCTGGTGGGGCGGCGGCCATGCCCTGCAGTTCACCTGGACACTGCTCATGCTGGTGTCATGGCTGGTGCTTGTGCAGGCGTGCGGCGGGCAGGTGCCGCTCAGCCCCCGCATTGTCCTGCTGCTGTTCACTTTGGCTCTGTTGGGAGTTTTCGTTACGCCGCTTGCCTATCTGATGTACGACATCAGCAGTGTGGAGCATCGCAACATGCACACCTGGGCCATGCGTTTGGGCGGCGGGATGGCAATTGCCCCGTTGATCCTGGCGGTACTGATGGGGCTTGCGCCATTGCGCCGGCTGGCGTCGGGGCAGAGGCCCTTGCGGGCAGCCGTTCTGGCATCGTTGCTACTTTTTGTGGCGGGCGGCTTGATCGGTCTTACCATCAACGGCAGCGACGTGCGCATTCCGGCCCATTATCACGGCAGTATCGTGGGCGTCACACTGGCTTTGATGGGCATGATCTATTGGCTGTTGCCCAGGTTGGGCTATGCCGAACCTTCTGGCCGTATGGCGGTGCTGCAGCCCTGGTTGTATGGGGGTGGGCAATTGCTGCATATCATCGGCCTGATGTGGTCCGGGGGGTATGGCGTACAGCGCAAGGTGGCCGGGGCAGATCAGGTGCTGCGCAGCAGCGGTGAAATTGCCGGAATGGGCTTGATGGGCCTGGGCGGGTTATTGGCCATTGTCGGGGGCTTGCTGTTTGCCTTGGTCGTGATCCGCGCCATGCGAGACGTTGCGGCCAGTACGGCCGGGCAACAAAGGGGTGGTGGGGCATGATAGGTCTAGTGCAACGCGCGTTGCGCAGCGGGTTCATGGCTGTGGAAGCCATATTCAACCGTGCTTTCGGCGACCGCTTGAATCCCTTTTACCATCTGGGCAAGATCACTTTTTTTCTTTTCTGGGTGGTCTCCATCACGGGCTTGGTGCTTTATGCTTTCTTCGACACCAGTGTCGAAGGCGCCTACCGGTCTGTGGAGGCCGTGTCCAATGGTGCCTGGGGCTTGGGCAGCCTGATGCGCGGGCTGCACCGCTATGGTTCCGATGCGATGGTGCTGACCATGCTGTTGCACATGATGCGCTATTTTGCGCTGGATCGCCTGCGTGGTTTCCGGGCATTTTCCTGGGTGACCGGCGTTGGTTTGTTGTGGCTGACGTATGCTTCAGGCGTCAACGGCTTCATGCTGCCCTGGGACCGCCTGGCGCAGTTCGTCACGCAAGCCAGCTTCGAATGGCTTGATTGGTTGCCCGGCTTCGATGGCCGGCTGATTCGAAACTTCATTCTTCCCGAGCACGTCACCAATCGTCTTTTTTCGCTGCTGGTGTTCATGCACATAGGGCTGCCGCTATTGCTGTTGTTGATGATGTGGATACATGTGCAGCGTGTGCCCAAGGCCAGCACGCAGCCACCACGCCCTATGGCGCTGGCATTGCTCTTGACGTTGGCCGTGGTGTCTGTCGTGGTGCCTGTATCAAGCCAGGGCCCGGCCGACCTGCACAGCATACCGTTGAAACTTTCACTCGATTGGTTCCTCCTGCCTGTCTTCCCGCTCATACAGGAAGGCTATCTGGGGCTCGTTTGGGGGGGCGCGGTGGGTCTGACGCTGGTGGGTGTCGCATTGCCATGGCTGAAACTATGGCGGCGTTCCGGCGCGGTATACAGTCTGACCATTCATCCCGGGCCGGCGCGCGCCGTGGCGCGCGCCGACGAAACGCTGCTTGAGGCCTGCCTGCGTGCCGACTTGGCTTTGCCGTATGACTGCCGGTCAGGCGGTTGTGGGGTCTGTGTCTGTACAGTGCTGAATGGGCGTGTGGATCTCGGGCCTTACCAAGAGGCGGCTTTGACCCTGGCGATGCGCGCACGCGGCCAGGCGTTGATGTGCTGTGCGGTTGCATTGGAAGACGTCGAATTTGAGGTCGAAGGTGTTGCTTCCCTGGCGCCTGAGCAGACCCAGACACTACAACGCTGGCAAGCTCGGGTGCAAAGCATGGAGCGGCTTACGCCGGAACTGATGCGTCTTTTCATTTCGCTGCCGGCGGGCCAGGTCATAAACTACCAGGCAGGGCAATACATCAATATCGTTCTGGACGATGGCGCCAAGCGTTCTTTCTCGTTTGCCAAGGCGCCGCCCAACCCGCTGCAGACGGTCGCTGACGACAGCATGATCGAATTGCACGTGCGTCGCGTCGAAGGCGGGCGCTACACCACGCATGTGTTCGAACACATGAAGGTTGGCGATGAGCTTGAGTTTGAAGGGCCGATCGGTCGCTTCACCCTGCGGGACAGCGAACGTCCGATTCTGATGATAGCCGGCGCTACCGGTTTCGCACCTATCAAAAGCATACTTGAAGATGCATTTCGTCGAGGCGTAAGCCGCCCCATCCACCTGTATTGGGGGGTACGTACACAGCAGGATCTTTATCTTCAGGATGAACTGCAGCGTTGGCAGGCCGAACACGATAATTTCACCTATGTGCCGGTGCTCTCAGGGCCGCCTGAGGGCGACCCATGGGGCGGTCAACGAGGCTTGGTGCATCAGGCTTTGCTTGCTGATCATCCTGATCTGACCGGCTATGAAATCTATGTCTGCGGGTCGGTGCGCATGGTGGAAACTGCGGTGCCTGACTTCCTATCGCACGGCCTGGCTGAAGAATTCTGTTTTTCGGACGCCTTTGTACCGAACTCTGAAAATCGTAATGCCTGACCCCCGCGGGGACTTGATCATAAGGTTCTTAAAGATGTTCTGAGGGTTGGCATTCATGCGTCATTTACAATGACGCCGCATGACTAGAAGTAGACGTAGAACGAGAACCAGCCGTCGCTCCGCAAAGCCCCGGGCCCAGCGACGCCAGTTTCTTCGGGTGCTCCTCGTTTCCGCAGTTGCCTCATTTACTGTTGCGAGCGTCGTTCTCCATCCCCCGCTACGCGAGCATATTCCTGTTACGCCCCTGCTGGAGCATCTGGGTGTCGGAGCCTATGCGCCTGTAGTGCCCGCCGCACCGCTTGGTGAATACGTACAAACGCGCTTTGCCGATTGCCCGCAGTTCTTCCCGCAAGCCCGGCCGCCTGAGGTTCCTGCGGGGCCGGCCTTGCGGGAACTGTGTTACGACGCTTTTGCCATTCTGCATAACGGGCGTAGCAAGACGCCTGTATTCGTGGCACAGCGGCTAAACCGCCAGATGCTGCAGCGCGCCCGCAATGTCAGCCGCAACGATCGTTTCTTCGAAGAGGCCCGCTTGCCTGTTAGGGAGAGGGCAGCATTGGATGATTATCGGAATTCAGGTTATTCGCGAGGGCATATGGCTCCGGCCGGCGATATGCATACGGAAGCGGCCATGGCGCAAAGTTTCAGCCTGGCTAATATGGTCCCTCAGGATCAACGTCACAACAGCGGGGCGTGGAACAAGATAGAAAATGACACTCGCAACTACGTCATGCGGGCGAAAGGGGATGTCTATGTGTTTTCTGGGCCGGTGCATATTGCTGCGGGGGCAACAATAGGGGCAGGGCGGGTGGCGAAGCCAGGCTATCTGTACAAGCTGGTGTACGACTCAACAACAGGGCGTGCTTGGGCGCATTGGCAGGCCAACAGCCCGGCCACCGAGGCGGGGCTACCTATCAGCTATGAAGACTTCGTGAAACGTACGGGTTTGCGCTTATTGCCAGGTAGATGAGTGGCATGGCCAAGGCCATGCGAATCGGGTTCTTACTGAAGCACCCTGTTTCGTAAAAAATTGACACAAACGGAGGCCAACTCAAGGAGAGGTCTGAAATCTGGGATTTAAGAGATTTTATGGGTATTTGTTGATATTTAACATGTAATTAGAGGCATTTGGGGGATTTTGACGTTTCTGGATATTTGCGATGTCATTGCCAAGCTCCCTACCATGGGTGTTTTTTCCTTTAGAGACTGCCATGCTTGCCACTGAGATATCCCGTGAAACGGACACGTGGAACCCATCCACGGTGCTGAAATTGTTTGAACTGCCGTTTATGGATCTGCTCCATCAGGCGCATACGGTGCATCGTGCCCATCACATTCCGAACGAGATACAGCTTTCAACCTTGCTGTCCATCAAAACTGGGGCCTGTAGCGAGGATTGCGCCTATTGTCCTCAGTCTCGCCATCACAATACGGGGCTGGAAGAAAGCCGGTTGGCGTCTTTGGACGCCGTCATTGCTGCCGCGACGGCGGCGCGCAAACAAGGCGCACAGCGCTTTTGCATGGGGGCGGCCTGGCGTTCGCCAACCGAGCGCCAACTGGATGACGTGATCGAAATGGTGGCAGCGGTAAAGTCACTGGGCATGGAAACCTGCGTGACCCTTGGCATGCTCAAGGCCGGCCAGGCCCAGCGCCTGCGTGACGCTGGCCTGGACTACTACAACCATAATCTCGATACTTCCCCAGAGTTTTACGGCAATATCATCACCACCCGCAGCTATCAGGACAGGCTGGATACGCTTGATGCCGTGCGGGATGCCGGCATCAAAGTGTGCTGTGGCGGCATCGTCGGCATGGGGGAGTCGCGACGCGAGCGTGCCGGGCTGATTGCTCAACTGGCCAATCTCGATCCTTATCCCGAGTCCGTGCCTATCAATAACCTGGTGCGCGTGGAGGGTACGCCGCTGGCTGACGCTCCGCCGGTGGATGAGTTTGAGTTCGTCCGTATCATTGCGGCGGCGCGTATTGCCATGCCGCAAGCTGTGCTGCGTCTGTCGGCGGGGCGAACCGAAATGAGCGATACCATGCAGGCGCTATGTTTCATGGCGGGTGCCAATTCTATTTTCTATGGTGACGAGTTGTTGACCACGGCCAACCCGCAGCAGGAAAAGGACAAGGCCCTGATGCAACGCCTGGGGCTCAAGGTGATGGGGGGCGGATTGAATGCCGCCGGTCCGGTGTCAGCTCATGAGTGTGTTACTGCATGAATTGAAAGGAAGATTTATGCAGCGCTTCGCAGAGCGTCCTTGAGAACAGGTTGGAAGGCGAGACCTGTGGGGTGTTTAATGGACAGGATTTTTCTGCGCAATCATAATCCTGCAACGATAGCGTGTATGAACGGAGTCGGGGCTGGTGCTGTGCGAGCCGCCATTCGCACGCCTCAGGTCGAGTAATTTGGTCAATATGAAACAGGATGCTCAAGTGGGGACTTTATTGGTCGGATGTGCTGCAGGCGGGTCAGGCGACCGGCTGGACGCTGCCAGGCCCATCGTTGACGAGTTCATCGAGCGCGGTTTGCCGAGCGTTTTGATATTCGAGAATCTGGCGGAGCGTACCCTGGCCTTCGCCCAACTGGCCAAACGGTCCAATCCTGAAAGTGGCTATGAACCCTTGTTGGTTGAGGAAGTCGGCCCCATTCTTCAGGATTGCCTGCGGCATGGCATTGCCATCGTCAGTAATTTTGGCGCGGCCAATCCCCAGGGGGCGGCGCAACGCTTGTTGAAATTGGCGGTGGAACTCGGATGCGAACCGCCCCGGATCGCAATCATTGAAGGCGACGATCTATCTGATACGCATGGGCAGCAGCTATTGCGCCCGCTCCTGGCTGATGAACTCGCGCAGGGTACTTTTGTCAGTGCCAATGTATATCAGGGCGCCTGGGAAATTGCCGATGCCCTGAAAGCAGGCGCTCAGATTGTGGTGACGGGGCGGGTGGCCGACCCGTCCCTGGTGCTGGGGCCGGCCATCGCCCATTTCGGTTGGCCACGAGATGATTGGCACCGCCTTGCCGGCGCCACCATGGCGGGGCACTTGCTTGAATGCGGGGCTCAGGTGACAGGCGGCTACTTCGCGGATCCCGGCTTGAAGGACGTACCTGATCTTGCCGATGTCGGCTATCCCATTGCCGAACTATCGGCGGACGGCAGCTGCATCATTACCAAGCCACGGGGAACGGGCGGTATGGTCAGCGTCCGGACAGTGAAGGAACAGCTGCTGTACGAGGTGCATGATCCACAAGCCTACATCACGCCGGATGTTGTTGCCGACATCACCGAGGCTGAAATTGAGCAGCTGGGGCCGGACCGCGTGCGGCTCACTGGCGTGCGCGGGCATACCCGGCCTCCTACCCTGAAAGCGCTTGTGTATTTCGAGGGCGGCTGGCTAGGTGAGGCCGAGATCTCATATGCAGGCCCGAATGCTGAAGCCCGGGCAAGGCTGGCCATGGAAATCGTGCGTAAGCGCATGGGGAATGATGTCGATTTGCGCTATGACCTCATTGGCCGTCTGAGTGTCCACGCAGACGACAAGGGGGCGCTCTTGGGCGAGACGTCGATTCGCGACGGCAAAGACATTCGTCTCCGTGTGGCTGTTCGGCATGATGCTGAAGCGAGGATCGATCAGCTTCTGCGTGAGGTCTATTCCTTATGGTTGTGTGGGCCAGCAGGTGGGGGCGGCGTCAGGACATCGAAGCGGCAACGGTTGTCGAATGCGAGCTGTCTTGTGCCGCGGGAAGCCGTTCCTGCTGCGTTCCGGTTTGTGGAGTGAATCATGGCTGTCAGCAACCAGATTACAGTGGCCCTGCATGAAATCGCCCATGCGCGTGCCGGCGACAAAGGCAATCATTTGAACATCAGCGTTTTCGCGTATGAACCTGCGGATTATCCATTGCTTGCGGAACAGCTTACTGAAGCGCGCGTTCTGCAGCATTTTTCGTCGCGATCTCCGACGTCTGTAAAACGATATCTGTTGCCCAAGTTGGGCGGGATGAATTTTGTTCTGGAAAATGTACTGGATGGCGGCGTAAACGATTCCTTGAATCTTGATTCCCACGGGAAGACGCTTTCCTTCCACCTGCTGAAGTTGACGATTTTCGGGGCTCGGCGCAGATAGCCTATGTCGCGCCGCTGATGTTAATGTGGCGCCTTCACTCATAATCATCCTGAATGAGCACGGGCAAGGCCTGGAAGGGCAGAATGCCGTAGATGCCACTCATTTCATTGGAGACGCGAAAACATGGGAAACAACGCCAATGTGTATGCCTACCTTGCGGAAGGCTTTCCCGAGGACAGGTCAGCCACAGCCATCCAGACGCCACAGCGCAGCTACAGCTGGAATGATATCGATGAGCTGAGCGCACGTTATGCGGGCTTGCTGGCGGCATTGAACCTTCCGGCGGGTGCGCGTGTGGCCGTGCAGGTTGAAAAATCCCCCGAGGCCTTGATGCTCTACCTGGGCACTTTGCGGGCCGGGTTGGTCTACCTACCGCTGAACAACGCGTACAAGGCGGCCGAGGTCGAGTATTTCCTTACCGATGCCGAGCCTTCCGTGGTGGTATGTGACCCCGCCAATGCGGGTTGGATGCAGGGGCTGGCCGACCGCCTGGGGGTGGCCAATCTCTATACGCTTGACGCTGATGGCACGGGAACGCTTGCCGTGGCGGCGTCCAGTCAGCCCGACACCTTCGAAACGATGACGGTAGGGGCGGCAGATCTGGCGGCCATCCTGTATACCTCAGGGACGACCGGTCGCAGCAAGGGTGCCATGCTTGCTCACGGCAATCTGGTGGCCAGTATCAGTACGCTGCATGACTTCTGGCAGTGGCGGTCAGATGACGTGCTGCTGCATATGTTGCCCATCTTCCATGTGCATGGCCTGTTTGTGGCGGCACACGGCGCTTTGCGGGCCGGCGCGAAAATGATCTGGCTGCCGTCGCTCGACGTCGATCAGGCATTGCATCATCTGCCGCAGTGCACCGTGATGATGGGGGTGCCTACCTATTACGTGCGCTTGCTGGCCGATGCCCGCTTCGGCAAGGCGCAATGCGAACGCATGCGCTTGTTCATATCGGGTTCGGCCCCTTTGCTTATGGACACTTTCAACGCGTTTCGCGAGCGCACCGGGCATACGATTCTGGAACGCTATGGCATGAGTGAAACCAGCATGCTGACGTCCAACCCTTGTGATCCCGCGCTGGGTCCGCGCTTAGGGGGCACTGTCGGCATGCCCTTGCCTGGTGGGGCAGTGCGCATCATGAATGCTGACGATCAGCCACTTCCTGTGGGCGAAACGGGTTATGTGCAGGTGCGCGGTGCCAATGTGTTTTCGGGTTACTGGCGCATGCCTGAAAAAACACGTGAGGAATTCACGGCGGATGGCTGGTTCCGCACCGGCGATATGGGCCGTTTCGGCGGCGAAGACATCCCTGACAACTATCTGACCATCGTGGGTCGTAGCAAGGACCTGATTATTTCTGGTGGATACAATGTATATCCTAAAGAGATTGAGTTGGCGATTGACGAAATGTCGGGGGTGTCAGAATCAGCTGTTATAGGGGTGCCTCATGCCGATTTTGGCGAGGCGGTGGTGGCCGTGGTGGTGCCACGCGCGGGCGCTCAACTGGATGCCGCTACCATGATTTCCGAATTAAAAAACCAGTTGGCCGGTTTCAAAGTGCCCAAGCAAATTCATATTGTTGATGAGCTGCCCAGGAACACCATGGGGAAAGTACAAAAGAATTTGTTGCGCCAGTCATGGGCGGAGGCGAGTGGCGCATGATGGTGAGCTGTTAGCCACTGCACCACGGCTTCTGGGGCCGCGCTTCACCCGCAGCGCGGCCTATAGGTAAGGGCTGGCCAGCCAGATGACACGGTTGCGCAGGCGTTTGCGAAATGGAATGGCTGCCAGCGATTCCAGCGTGACGGCTTCCGAATGCGAAATTTCCAGATCAA
>Ga0172382_10001940_pt1 | contig 35628 bp, 32 predicted proteins | sample Leawel138RmetaG_FD_122245 | JGI IMG/M metagenome (GOLD analysis project Ga0172382, IMG submission 122245) | Leachate microbial communities from a municipal landfill in Southern Ontario, Canada - Leachate well 138R metaG | ecosystem: Engineered > Solid waste > Landfill > Unclassified | place...
AAAATGAACATGACTCGCCATACTTCCGGGCAGGCACTGCCTCGTGTGCAACTTCTGGCCGAACGCGCCCTGGCCACCTTCGAACGCTTCACCCATATCCAGGCTGCCAGCGGCGTGATACTGCTGCTCGCCGCCGCAACGGCTCTGATCTGGGCCAACTCCCCCCTGGCACCGTCCTACCACGCGCTATGGCATACACCGCTATCGATAGGTCTGGGTGAGCTGACGTTCTCCCAACCACTGCACTTCTGGATCAACGATGCACTGATGACAGTGTTCTTCCTGGTGGTCGGCATGGAAGTGCGGCGCGAGATCCATGAAGGCTCGCTGAGCAGCCTGCGCCAGGCCGGGCTGCCGATCGCTGCCGCGCTCGGCGGCGTCATCCTGCCAGCGATCTTCTACCTATTGTTCAACGATACGGCCCCGCGCCAGGATGGCTGGGCAGTACCGACAGCTACCGACATCGCCTTCGCCCTGGGTCTGCTGGCACTGTTGGGGCGCTCCATTCCGGTCAATGTGCGGGTGTTTTTGCTGGCTCTGGCAATCATCGATGACATAGTCGCGGTATTGATCATCGCCCTGTTCTATTCCGGCGGTCTGGACTATAGCGGCTTTCTGGTGGCTGGCGCCGGCCTGTTACTGGTGCTGGGCCTGCAAAAGATGGGCATCGGCACCGCCTATGCCTACATCCTGCCCGGCGCGATATTGTGGGTCGGCCTGTTGATGACCGGAGCCCATCCTACCCTGGCGGGTGTGGTGCTGGGCCTGATGACACCAGTGATTCCGATCCGTATGCGCGAACGGCCGTTGGACATGTTGACGCGCCTCGCCGGCGAACTAACCGGGCGTGCCTCGTCGGCCAGCAACGACATCGAGCACATGAGCGAGCATCTGCGCCAGCTGCGCCTGGCCCAGCGCGAACTGCTGCCGCCGGTGGTCCGGATGCAATCGGTCCTGCACCCCTGGGTCGCGTTCGGCATCATGCCACTGTTCGCCCTGGCCAATGCCGGCATCAGCGTGGAGGGCATGCAACTATCGGCTGACGGTGCACTGTGGGTCACAACCGGCATCATGTTCGCGCTGGTGGCCGGTAAACCGCTGGGTATCATCGGCATGAGCTGGCTAGTGGTCCGCCTGGGCTGGTGCGCCCTGCCGGCAGGTGTCAGCTGGGCCGGCATCTGGCTGGTCGGCCTGTTCGCCGGAGTCGGTTTTACCATGTCCATGTTCATCGCCATGCTCGCCTTCAGCGACCCCAACCTGCTCGGCGCAGCCAAGCTGGGTGTGCTGACCGGCTCGGTGCTGTCGGCGGTGTTGGGACTGACCTGGGGAGCGATCATGGTCAGGCGGTTGCGCGGCACCGCGTCACCCGTACCCGCTGAGAGTTACTGACCTCAACCACACCGTCATCCTCAATCCTGCTGCGCATCCAGGCCCAGTTCCGCCATGCTGATCTCGCGCATGCGGAACTTCTGCACCTTGCCGGTCACCGTCATGGGGAAATCCTCGACCAGCTTGATATGGCGAGGGATCTTGAAATGGGCGATGCGGCCCTGGCAGAACTCGCGCAGGGCCTCCGGCTCGATGTCGTGGCCTGGATGCAGCTTGACCCAGGCCACGATCTCCTCGCCGAAGCGGGTATCCGGCACCCCAATCACCTGCGCATCGGCCACCGCCGGGTGGGTGAACAGGAACTCTTCTATCTCACGGGGATAGAGGTTCTCTCCACCACGGATGATCATGTCCTTGTTGCGCCCGACGATTTTCACGTAGCCCTGCTCATCCATCTGCGCTAGGTCACCGGTATGCATCCAGCCGGCGTCGTCGATCGCTTCCGCGGTGGCTTCGGGGTTGCTCCAGTAGCTGAGCATCACGCTGTAGCCCCGGGTACAGAGTTCGCCGATGTGTCCCCGTGGAACGATCTGGCCCTGCTCATTGATGATCTTGCTTTCCAGATGCGGCTGGGTGCGACCCACGCTGGTGACCCTCCGCTCCAGATCATCCGCCGCTCCGGTCTGGACCGACACCGGACTGGTCTCGGTCATGCCGTAGGCAATCTGCACTTCGGCCATGTGCATCTCGTCGATCACTCGCTTCATGACTTCGATCGGGCAGGTGGCTCCAGCCATGATGCCGCTGCGTAATGAACTCAGATCCAGCGTGCGGCGCGCGGGATGATCCAGCATGGCGATGAACATGGTCGGCACGCCATACAGAATGGTGCCGCGCTCATCCGCTACCGCCTGCAGCGTGGCCTCCGGCTCGAAAGCGGCCCCGGGGTACACCATGGTGGTGCCGTGAGTAACGCAGCCCAGGTTGCCCATCACCATGCCGAAGCAATGGTACAGGGGCACGGGAATGACCAGGCGGTCATGCTCGGTCAGCCCCAGGCTTTCTCCGACCATGTAGCCGTTATTGAGAATGTTGTAGTGACTGAGCGTGGCGCCTTTGGGAAAGCCCGTGGTACCGGAGGTGTACTGGATATTGATCGGGTCATCGAACTGCAGGCTGGCAGCGCGTTGATGCAGCTGCTCCGGGCCGATCTGGTCGGCCATCGACTGCAGTGCCTGCCATTGCAGCATACCGGCACCCGGCCTGGCTCCCAGCGTGATGATGCCCTGCAGCTCCGGCAGTCTGCGGCTATGCAGTTCACCGGGGGCCGAGACGTCCAGTTCGGGAAGCAGCTCATAGAGCATCGCATGGTAGTCGGATGTCTTGAAGGTATCGGCGCAGATCAGCCAGCGACAGCCGGACTGCTTCAAGGCGTATTCCAGCTCGTTGAGTCGATAGGCGGGATTGATGTTGACCAGGATCACGCCGATCCTGGCGGTGGCGAGCTGAGTGATGCACCACTGGGAATTGTTCGGTGACCAGATACCCAAGCGATCACCCGTGTGCAGGCCGAGCGCCAGCAGGCCACGTGCACAGCGGTCCACTTCCGCGGCAAGCTCGCTCCAGGTGTAACGCAGGTTCTCTTGGCAGACCACCAGCGCCTCACGTTCCGGAAAACGCTCAACGGTGCGGTCGAAGGCCATGCCTATGGTCATAGGCAGCAGTGGCTTGTCTTGCGGTCCACGGGTGTAGCTTGGAAGGCTCATATCGCAAATTTCCTCAGTTTTGTGTTTGTTATGAGGCTATTCAGAGGTGATCGTGCAGTTGACAGTCACCCAAGCGCAGGGTTACGTTAACGTAAAGGTACACCGATGACAACTTATTCCGCCTGCACCTGGCAGCGGGCCAAGCGACAAAAGAATGCCGTCTAGACTGAATAACGCTTCACAAAAAATACAAAACAGGCAGGTCTTCCCATGAATTATTCCAATCTGAATTTCGCCCTCGGCGACACCATCGACATGCTGCGCGAGCAGGTACGGGCGTTTGTCACCAATGAGCTCGCCCCCCGCGCCAGCGATATCGACAAGGACAACCAGTTTCCCGCGGATATGTGGCGCAAATTCGGTGACATGGGGCTGCTGGGGGTGACGGTACCCGAGGAGTTCGGCGGCGCCGGCCTCGGCTATCTGGCCCATGTAGTGGCCATGGAGGAGATCAGCCGAGCCAGCGCCTCGGTAGCGCTGTCCTATGGCGCCCACTCCAACCTGTGCGTGAACCAGATCAACCGCAACGGCAATACCGAGCAGAAGACCCGCTACCTGCCCAAGCTGATCAGCGGCGAGCACATCGGCGCGCTGGCGATGAGCGAGCCCAATGCCGGTTCGGACGTGGTGTCGATGAAGCTGCGGGCGCAGAAGCGCGGCGATCGCTATGTGCTCAATGGCAGCAAGACCTGGATCACCAATGGTCCGGATGCCGACACCTATGTGATCTACGCCAAGACCGAGCCGGAAAAGGGTCCGCATGGCATCACCGCCTTCATCGTCGAACGCGACTGGAAGGGCTTTTCCCGGGGCAGCAAGTTCGACAAGCTGGGCATGCGCGGCTCCAATACCGGGGAGCTGTTCTTCGATGATGTGGAGGTGCCGGAGGAGAACGTCCTCGGCCAGCACAACGGCGGCGTCCGGGTGCTGATGAGCGGCCTGGACTACGAGCGCGTGGTGCTGTCCGGCGGTCCCACCGGGATCATGCAGGCCTGTCTGGATGTGGTGGTGCCCTACATTCATGACCGCCAGCAGTTCGGTCAGAGCATCGGCGAGTTCCAGTTCATCCAGGGCAAGGTCGCCGACATGTATACCGAGCTCAACGCCAGCCGTGCCTATCTCTATGCCGTGGCCCAGGCCTGCGATCGTGGCGAGACCACCCGCAAGGATGCTGCCGGGGTGATTCTCTACACCGCCGAAAGAGCCACCCAGATGGCCCTTCAGGCGATCCAGATTCTCGGTGGCAACGGCTATATCAACGAATTCCCCACCGGACGCCTGCTGCGCGATGCCAAGCTCTACGAGATCGGCGCCGGCACCAGCGAAATCCGGCGCATGCTGATTGGCCGCGAGCTGTTCAACGAAACCAGGTGAGCGCCACGACCGGCGGTACCGGCGGCATAGGCTACGGAGTAGTTAGATGACCATTCTGCACACACAGATCAACCCGCGCTCGGCAGAGTTCGGCGCCAACAGCACGGCCATGCAGGCGCTGGTGAATAACCTGCGTGCCCTGCTTGACCAGGTGTCCCGGGGCGGTGGCGAGGTGGCGCTGCAGCGCCATGTATCCCGGGGCAAGCTGCCCGTACGCGAGCGTATCGACATGCTGCTCGACCCTGGCTCGGCGTTTCTCGAACTGTCCGCCCTCGCAGCCCACGACGTCTATGGCGAGGACGTGGCTGCCGCCGGCATCGTGGCCGGGATCGGCCGTGTGGAAAGCGTCGAGTGCATGATCATTGCCAACGACGCCACGGTGAAAGGTGGCTCCTATTACCCACTGACGGTCAAGAAACACGTACGGGCGCAGACCATCGCCCAGCAGAACCGCCTGCCGTGCATCTATCTGGTGGACTCCGGCGGTGCCAACCTGCCGCGCCAGGATGAGGTGTTTCCCGATCGCGAGCATTTCGGGCGGATCTTCTTCAACCAGGCGAGCATGAGCTCCATGGGCATTCCCCAGATTGCCGTGGTGATGGGTTCCTGCACCGCGGGTGGCGCCTATGTGCCGGCCATGGCCGATGAGACCATCATGGTGCGCAATCAGGCCACCATCTTCCTGGCCGGACCGCCGCTGGTGAAGGCCGCCACCGGCGAGGTGGTCAGCGCCGAGGATCTGGGCGGTGCCGACGTGCATTGCCGCACCTCCGGGGTCGCCGATCACTATGCCGAGAATGACGAGCATGCCCTGGCCCTGGCCCGGCGCTGCGTGGCCAATCTCAACTGGCGCAAACTGGGCCAGCTGCAGACCCGCGAAACGCGGGCACCGCTGTACCCGGCCAGCGAATTGTATGGAGTGATCCCGGCCCAGTCGAAACAACCCTATGACGTACGGGAAGTGATCGCCCGGCTGGTGGACGGCAGCGAATTCGATGAGTTCAAGGCGCTGTACGGCACTACCCTGGTGTGCGGCTTCGCCCATCTGCACGGTTATCCGATCGCGATCCTGGCCAACAACGGCATCCTGTTCTCCGAGGCGGCGCAGAAGGGTGCGCATTTCATCGAGCTGGCCTGCCAGCGCGGCATCCCCCTGCTGTTTCTGCAGAACATCACCGGCTTCATGGTCGGCCAGAAATACGAGTCCGAAGGCATCGCCAAGCATGGCGCCAAGCTGGTCACCGCGGTGGCCTGCGCCCAGGTGCCCAAGCTCACGGTGATCATCGGCGGCAGCTTCGGTGCCGGCAACTATGGCATGTGCGGCCGCTCCTATGACCCACGTTTCCTGTGGATGTGGCCCAACGCCCGGATTGGCGTCATGGGTGGCGAACAGGCCGCCGGGGTGCTGGCGCAGGTCAAGCAGGAGCAGGCGCAGCGCCATGGCCAGTCGCTCGACGCCGATGAGGTAGCCGCCATCCGCCAGCCGATCCTGGAACAGTACGAGCGCCAGGGTCATCCCTATTACTCCAGTGCCCGCCTGTGGGATGACGGTGTCATCGACCCGGCCCAGACCCGTGAGGTGCTGGCCCTGGCCCTGTCGGCCACGCTCAATGCGCCCATCGAGCCGACCCGCTTCGGCGTGTTCCGCATGTGACCGGGAGAACCACCATGACTGATTTTCACACTATAGAACTGGAGCAGGACACCCGTGGGGTTGCCACGCTGTGGCTCAACCGGGCGGACAAGAACAATGCCTTCAATGCCAAGGTGATCGCCGAACTGAACCGGGCGCTGGCCCAGGTCAGCGGCGACGACCAGGTGCGCCTGCTGGTACTGCGCGGCCGCGGCCGGCACTTTTCCGCCGGCGCTGATCTGGCCTGGATGCAACAGAGTGCCGCGCTCGACTACCAGGCCAATTTGCGGGACGCCGGTGAGCTGGCCGAGCTGATGCAGCGCCTGCAGCAGTTGCCGCAACCGACCCTGGCCGTGGTCCAGGGCGCGGCCTTCGGTGGCGCCCTGGGGCTGATTGCCTGCTGCGACATGGCCATAGGCGCCGAAGACGCGCAATTCTGCCTGTCCGAGGTACGCATCGGCCTGGTGCCAGCGGTGATCAGCCCCTATGTGGCCAGGGCCATGGGCCACCGCGCCACCCAGCGCTACGCCCTGACCGCTGAGCGTTTCAGCGGCGAGCGGGCCCGGGAGCTGGGTCTGCTGTCCGAATGCTATCCGATCGGTGAGTTGCAGAATGCCGCCGAGGAGTGGGTCGCCACCCTGATGCTGAACAGCCCGGCGGCGCTCAAGGCCTGCAAGCAGCTGCTGGCGGAAGTGGGCAGCCGTCCGCTGGATGCGCAATTGCGCCAGTACACCGAGCAACTGATCGCCAACCTGCGGGTTACCCCCGAAGCCCAGGAGGGCCTGCGGGCCTTTCTGGAAAAGCGCCGTCCCAACTGGCAGGAGAGCAGCATATGAACCACCCCATGGATACCCTGCTGGTGGCCAACCGCGGCGAGATCGCCTGTCGCATCATGCGCAGCGCCAAGGCCATGGGCCTGACCACCGTGGCCGTACATAGCGAGGTGGACCAGCAGGCCCGCCATGCCCGGGAAGCCGACGTGCGCATCAACCTCGGCGGCGCCAAGCCGGCGGAAAGCTATCTGCGGATCGACCTACTGATCGAGGCCGCTCGCCTCTCCGGCGCCCAGGCCATCCATCCCGGCTACGGCTTTCTGGCCGAGAATGCCGAGTTCGCGCGTGCCATCGAACAGGCTGGCCTGATCTTCCTCGGCCCGCCGGCAGCGGCGATCGAGGCCATGGGCAGCAAGTCCGCCGCCAAGGCGCTGATGGAGCAGGCTGGGGTACCGCTGGTGCCGGGCTACCACGGCGAGGCCCAGGACCTGGAGACCTTCCGCACCGCTGCGGCGCGGATCGGCTATCCGGTGCTGCTCAAGGCTACCGCCGGCGGTGGCGGCAAGGGCATGAAGGTGGTCGAGCATGAGGCCGAACTGGCCGAAGCGCTGGCCTCGGCCCAGCGCGAGTCGCAATCGGCCTTCGGCGACCCGCGCATGCTGGTGGAAAAGTATGTGCTCAAGCCGCGCCATGTGGAGATCCAGGTGTTTGCTGACCAGCATGGCAACTGCCTGTATCTCAATGAGCGCGACTGCTCGATCCAGCGCCGCCACCAGAAGGTGGTGGAAGAGGCCCCGGCCCCCGGTCTGACCGCAGCACTGCGCAAAGCCATGGGCGAGGCAGCGGTCAAGGCGGCCCAGGCCATCGGCTATGTCGGCGCCGGCACCGTCGAGTTTCTACTGGATGAGCGCGGCGAATTCTTCTTCATGGAAATGAACACCCGGCTGCAGGTGGAACACCCGGTCACCGAGGCCATCACCGGCCTGGACCTGGTCGCCTGGCAGATCCGCGTGGCCCGCGGCGAGCCGCTGCCCTTGACCCAGCAGCAGGTGCCGCTCAATGGCCATGCCATCGAGGTGCGCCTGTACGCCGAAGACCCGGATAATGATTTTCTGCCGGCCACCGGCAGGCTGGAGCTATACCGCGAAGCTGCCGCCGGGCCCGGTCGCCGCACCGACAGCGGTGTGGCCGAGGGCGACAGCGTCTCGCCGTTCTACGACCCCATGCTCGGCAAGCTGATTGGCTGGGGCGAGAACCGTGAAGAAGCACGCCTGCGCCTGCTGGCGATGCTCGATGAAACCGCCATTGGCGGGGTGCGCACCAACCTGGCGTTCCTGCGCCGGGTGCTGAGCCACCCGGCGTTTGCCGCAGCCGAACTGGATACCGGATTCATCCCGCGCCATGAGGCCGAGTTGCTGCCACCGCCCAGTGAACTGCCCGAGGCTTTCTGGCAGCAGGCCGGCGAGCTGTTCGTCGACACCAGTCCGGCGCGCCGGCGCGCCGATGATCCGACCTCCCCCTGGTCCAGCAGCAACGGCCTGCGCCTGGGCCTGCCGGCGCACAGTACCCTGCACCTGCGCTGCCAGGATCAGCAACGGCGGATGAGCATCGACCATCAGCCGCCGGCCGACACTGGCCGCCCACCACGCTGCATCCGCAAGCAGGACACCCTGTATCTGCAGTGGCGTGGCGAGTGGCATGCGGTGACCCGGTTCGACCCGATCGCCGAGGTCGACGCCAGCCATCAACAGGCCGGCGGCATGACCGCCCCGATGAATGGCAGCATCGTCCAGATACTGGTCGAGGTCGGCCAGCAGGTGGCAGCCGGTACCACCCTGGTGGTGCTGGAAGCCATGAAGATGGAGCACAGCATCCGCGCGCCTCAGCCCGGCACGGTCAAGAGCCTGTTCTGCAGCGAGGGCGAGATGGTCAGCGAAGGTGCCGTGCTGCTGGAAATGGAGGAAGCATGATGCCAGCCGCTCAGCAGGAAATGCCCCGGCAAGTACGCCTGGTGGAAGTCGGCCCACGCGATGGCCTGCAGAACGAGCAGCAGCCGATCAGTGTCGACGACAAGGTACGCCTGGTGGATGAGCTCACCGCTGCCGGCCTCGGCTACATCGAGGCCGGCAGCTTCGTCTCGCCCAGATGGGTGCCGCAGATGGCCGGCTCGGCCGAGGTCTTCGCCCGGATCAGCCGCAAATCCGGCGTCACCTATGCGGCCCTGACACCCAATCTGCAAGGACTGGAAGCGGCGCTGGCCGCTGGCGTCGAGGAGGTGGCGGTATTCGCTGCCGCCTCGGAGGCCTTCTCGCAGAAGAACATCAACTGCTCCATCAGCGAGAGCCTGGCGCGCTTCGCTCCGGTACTGGAAGCGGCGCAGACGCGGAACATCCGCGTACGCGGCTATGTGTCCTGCGTGCTGGGCTGTCCCTATCAGGGTGAGGTCAAGGCCACCGAGGTCGCCGCGGTCGCGCGGCAACTGCACGCCATGGGCTGCTACGAGATTTCCCTGGGCGACACCATCGGCACCGGAACGCCGGGACGTACCCGGCAACTGATCGAGACGGTCAGCCAGCATGTCCCCCGCGAGCGGCTCGCCGGCCACTACCACGATACCTATGGCCAGGCCCTGGCCAATATCTACGCCAGCCTGCTGGAGGGCGTTGCGGTATTCGACAGTTCGGTAGCCGGATTGGGCGGCTGCCCCTACGCCGCCGGGGCCAGCGGCAATGTGGCCAGCGAGGATGTGGTGTACATGCTCAACGGCCTGGGGATAACGACCGGCATAGACCTGGATGTGCTGATTGCTGCCGGCCAGCGCATCAGTCAGTTGCTCGGGCGGAGCAATGGCTCCCGCGTGGCCAGGGCTCTGAGCAGCAGTTGATAGCACTGAACCAAGGCGTCACCTTCGGGACGTTCAGCAGGCCACCGGCTGCCCGGTTCTGCAATAGCGCCGGCTCGGAGCCGATAGTGGTGAAGGTGTATACTGCGCCCCGGCTGATTCGCCACGGGCGCTCCCCTATCCGGCCACCACACCGGGCGTCATATGTTTATTGGAAGAACCATGTCTAAAAAAACCTATAGCATCTCCGACCTGGCCAATGCGTTGGATATCACCACCCGCACCATCCGCTTCTATGAAGAACAGGGCATGCTGTCCCCCACCCGCCGTGGTCAGGAGCGAATCTATGCCCCCAAGGATCTGGTCGCGCTCAAGCTGATCCTGCGCGGCAAGCGCATCGGCTTTTCCCTGGCTGAATGCAAGACACTCATCGAGCTGTACGACCCCAAGGCGGGCAATGAAAAGCAGCTGAACATCATGCTTGGCATGATCGCCGAGCGCCGGGAACAGCTTGAGCAACAACTGCTCGATATCGAACAGATGAAGCTGGAACTGGACATCGCGGAGGAACGTTGCAATACCGCGCTGGCGAAAACCCGACAGCAGGGCGAAGCGATAAAGGATGCCTGACAGCGGGGGCGGTCAGGCTCCCGACGGCTGCTCCCCGATATCCTCATTCCAGAGGCCCGGGTTGCTGGCTATGAATTCCCGCATCAGCGCAATGCACTCGGCATTCTGCAATACCTCGACCTGCACGCCCCGCGATCGCAGCAGTTCTTCCTCACCCATGAATGTCTGGTTCTCACCAATCACCACCCGCGGAATGCCATACAGCAGAATTGCCCCGGTACACATGGCACAGGGCGACAGCGTGGTATACAGCACCGCGTTGGCATAGACCGCCGCAGGCTGCCGGCCGGCATTCTCCAGCGCATCCATCTCGCCATGCAAGATAGCGCTGCCCCGCTGCACACGACGGTTGTGCCCGCGCCCGAGGATCTGGCCGTTGTGCACCAGCACCGATCCGATGGGGATGCCGCCTTCGGCCAGGCTGGCACGGGCTTCTTCGATGGTTGCGTGCATGAATGGGTCCATGGGAGCTCTCCGTTAGTTAGTCATGTCGACAGACACTTGATGGATTCAGTATTGCCGGTATTCGGCTCAGCGCCTCGATTTTCACTGCCGCGTCGGAATTATGGCGTCTATTTCCCGTCGCCCGCTAAAGTTCTGCAGGCCGCCGCCGACATGAGGCCACTGGCCATAATAAAAACAATTCATTCAGCAAATCGAGAAGGTCCAGAATTAATCTTGAATGGAAGTTTTTAATGAAAAGCTGGTTCGAAAACATAACTATCAACAGGAAACTGGGCCTGGGTTTTGGCTCGGTACTGCTACTCACGCTGGTCCTGGCCTGGAACGGCTGGGGTAGTCTCGGCAGCGTCATTCAACGCAGCGGCTTCATGACCGAGATCGCCAACCTGAATGACACCCTGACCGGGCTGCGTATTGCCCGGCTGCAATTCATGCTGGCCAATGGTGATGAGGTTTCCAGTGAGCGTCTTGAAAAGAATCTCGCCATCTATCTTGCCCAGCAGGCGAGGCTGCTGAGCACCTTCACCAACCCGGTCAACGTGGCCATGCTCACGGAGCAGAGTCAGTTCAACGACGAGTACCAGCGGTCGCTGGGCAAGATGCGCAACGCGTATGTCCAGGTGAACGCCGCCCACCTATCGGTCGACGCTGTGGTGGCAACGCTGGAACAGCGTACCGCAGCGATCCAGGCCCGGGTCGCCGGGCTTGCAGAGTACGAGGATTCACGTTTCGCCCAACTGCAGGGTATTGCGCAGATTCGCGAGGAGCTGAAGCAGGTGCAGTATCTGTACAGCGTCTACAACGCCAACAGCACCGCAGAGAATGGCGAGGCGATGCTCGTCCAGCTGGATGCAGCCCTGGCCGCCCTGTCCCGGCACCGGGGTATCCTCGCGGCCGGCAATGGCAGCGACCTGCAGGCGATCGAAACGGCGCTTGCCCAGTACCGCACAGCCATCCAGAGCTTTCGCAGCGCGACAGAAGCAATTGCCCTGGCTCGCCAGGAAATGACCGATGTACAGGGCGACATCGTCCGTATCAGTGACGCCCTGTACCAGTATCAGCTGGAGCGGCTGGACATCGAAAGCGGCGAGGCGCGCACCCGCCTTATCATCAGCACCCTGCTCGCCCTGGTGCTGGGTATCCTGGCTGCCTGGCTGATCACCCGCCAGATCATCCGTCCGCTGCGCGATACCCTGGCCGAGGTCGAGCGCATTGCCTCGGGCGACCTGACGCCGAGGGAACCGGTCACTCGCCGCGACGAACTGGGGGTGCTGCAGCAAGGCATTCTGCAGATGGGCCTGACGCTGCGGGAGCTGATTGGCGGAATCCGCAATGGCGTGACCCAGATCAGCAGTGCTGCCGAAGAATTGTCGGCGGTAACCGAGCAGACCAGCGCCGGAGTAAACAACCAGAAAATCGAGACCGACCAGGTCGCCACCGCCATGCATGAAATGTCTACCACCGTGCATGATGTTGCCCGTAACGCCGAGCAAGCGGCGGTCGCCGCTACTGAAGCGGACAACGAAGCGCGAGCGGGCGACAAGGTCGTGGCTGAGGTCGTTGCGCAGATAGAGCGGCTGGCATCCGAGGTTATCCGCTCGACGGAAGCGATGACCGTGCTGCAGGGCGAGAGCGACAAGATCGGCAGCGTCATGGGAGTGATCCGGGCCGTGGCAGAGCAGACCAACCTGCTGGCGCTGAATGCGGCGATCGAAGCGGCACGCGCCGGAGAAGCGGGACGTGGCTTTGCCGTGGTCGCAGATGAAGTACGCGGTCTTGCACAGCGCACGCAGAAATCCACCGAAGAGATCGAGGGGCTGGTGGCCGGGTTGCAGAGCGGTACCAAGCAGGTCGCGACCATCATGCTGAGCAGCCGCGAGCTGACCGACAGCAGCGTGGAGCTGACCCGCAAGGCTGGAGGCTCCCTGGCCAGCATCACCCGCACCGTTTCGACCATCCAGTCGATGAACCAGCAGATTGCCGCCGCCGCCGAGCAACAGAGCGCGGTGGCCGAGGAAATCAGCCGCAGCGTGCTGAATGTGCGGGATGTGTCCGAGCAGACGGCAGCGGCCAGCAATGAAACCGCAGCATCCAGCGTAGAGCTGGCGCGCCTGGGCAATCAGCTGCAGATGATGGTGAGTCGCTTCAGACTGTAGAAACATATGTCGGGCGAGGAGGTAGACACAAGCTCCGTATCGCCCGCCGCTTGTTCGTGCGCACATCGCAAACAAAAAAGGCCCGCATTTCTGCGGGCCTTTTTTTTCATATAGTGCCGGCACCCAAGAGTCCGAAATGCTGGAGCAGGGACTTCTGCAACCTGCCGTACACCACATCATGAATATGGCTAAAGACGCAATGAAATCAATTCATTATCACTCAATCAATGGCCCAGCATAAAATGCCTGTTAATTACAGACACTATCAATACTACTGAGCAGAAATCCAGACAAAAATTAAAAAACAAGAAATAAACTCATATTTCATCTCAGACAATCAGGGTTCCAGGTAATAATGAGCAACGAGTTTACATTCACCATCAATAGCATCTGTTTCGATGAAAACTATCATCCATCAGACAATACGCGCACCACAACCAATTTTGCCAACCTGGCCAGAGGAAAGAGCCGTCAGGAGAACTTGCGCAACACCTTGAAGATGATTGACAATCGTTTCAATGCCCTGGCGCATTGGGATAACCCCAAAGGCGATCGTTATACTGTCGAACTTGAAATCATTTCCGTCGAGATGAATGTTGATGCTGAAAGCAGCAATAACGCCCTCCCCCTGATTGAAGTATTGAAAACGAACATTGTTGACCGAAAGACTAACGAACGCATTGAGGGCATTACAGGGAACAACTTCTCTTCTTACGTGCGAGATTACGACTTCAGCGTACTATTGCTGGAACACAACAGGAATCAGTCTGAGTTCAGCACTCCAGATAACTTTGGAGACCTGCATGGAAAGCTATTCAAGTGCTTCATCAACTCAAACACCTACAAAACCCACTTTAACAAGCCACCTGTTATATGCCTGAGTGTTTCAAGCAGCAAGACCTACCACCGGACTGAAAACCAGCATCCTGTATTGGGTTTTGAATACCAGCAAGACGAATATTCCTTAACTGATGAATATTTCAAGAAAATGGGATTGAAGGTTCGCTATTTCATGCCTCCGAATAGTGTTGCGCCTTTGGCTTTTTATTTTTCTGGTGACCTGCTTGGTGACTACACTAATCTTGAGCTTATCAGCACCATCAGCACGATGGACACCTTCCAGAAGATTTACCGACCTGAAATCTACAATGCGAATTCTGCAGCAGGAAAATCCTATCAACCCAGTTTGAGGCACCAGGATTATTCATTAACCCGCATTGTTTATGATCGAGAAGAACGTAGCCGGCTGGCTATCGAGCAGGGAAGGTTTGTCGAGGAGCACTTTATCAAACCATACCAGGCTATTCTCGAGCAGTGGTCCGCCAATTACGCCCTTTGACTCATCAAGACACAAGATCATCTATCATGAAAAAATTGTTACCCACTTCAACTGCTGGCAGCCTACCTAAACCCTCCTGGCTGGCACAACCGGAGACACTGTGGTCACCCTGGAAATTGCAGGATGAGGAATTAGTCGAGGGCAAACAGGATGCCTTACGTTTGTCACTGCAAGAGCAACAGCAGGCAGGTATTGATATTGTCAGTGATGGCGAGCAGACACGCCAACATTTTGTGACTACGTTTATTGAGCACCTCAGCGGCGTTGACTTTGAGAAACGTGAGACCGTTAGAATTCGTGATCGCTATGATGCGAGCGTACCGACGGTCATTGGTGCTGTTACTCGTCAAAAGCCGGTTTTTGTTGAGGATGCCAAGTTTTTACGTCAGCAGACCAGGCAGCCCATAAAATGGGCCCTGCCAGGTCCCATGACCATGATCGACACGCTGTATGACAGCCACTATAAAAGCCGCGAAAAACTGGCGTGGGAATTCGCCAAAATCCTCAATCAAGAAGCCAGGGAATTGGAAGCCGCCGGGGTTGATATCATCCAATTTGATGAGCCCGCATTCAATGTCTTCTTTGATGAGGTGAATGACTGGGGGGTTGCCACCCTGGAAAAGGCAATTGAAGGTCTTAAATGTGAAACTGCTGTACATATTTGCTATGGCTATGGCATCAAAGCCAATACAGATTGGAAAAAGACGCTGGGATCCGAGTGGCGACAATATGAAGAAGCTTTTCCCAAGCTGCAGAAATCCAGTATCGATATAATCTCGCTGGAATGTCACAACTCTCATGTTCCAATGGATCTGATTGAACTCATTCGGGGTAAGAAAGTGATGGTAGGGGCCATTGACGTGGCAAACCATGCGATTGAAACACCAGAAGAGGTCGCCAATACCCTACGAAAAGCACTTCAGTTTGTAGATGCCGACAAGCTCTATCCTTGTACCAACTGTGGCATGGCCCCCTTACCTCGTCGAGTAGCGAGAGGCAAGCTAGCTGCTTTGAGTGCAGGCGCAGAAATCGTCCGAAGAGAACTCTCGAACCAGTGCTGAGCTAAAGTCGGAAGTGGTGTACGGAGGGGATTGGGCAGTAGTCAGCCAAAATTACCGGCCTGCTTCAGGCCCTCCTTGACACTTTCGAGCTGCACCCAATATTCAGGACCTACCATGTCACTTTCCAGTACTGCTATCGAGCCATTGAGCTTTCGCGAAGCGCTCGGGCACTACGCATCCGGCATCACGGTGATTACATCGCATCTTGATGGCGAGCCGATTGGCTTCACTTGCCAGTCGTTCTATAGCGTGTCGATGAGTCCGCCGCTGGTGTCATTCAGCGTTAAGTCCAGCTCGTACAGCTATCCCAAAATTCGCCAGGCAGGTCGATTCGGAGTCAATATCCTGTCAGATGAGCAGGTCAAGATTTCCAACCAGTTCGCTCGGCAAGGCACGGACAAATGGCACGGAGTCGAATGGCAGGCATCGCCGCTGGGTAATCCGATCATTGCCGGCAGCCTGCACTGGCTTGATTGCGAAATTCACGCCGAACACGCCGCAGGTGATCACCTGATCGTGATTGGTGAAGTGAAAGCGCTAAACCTGCAAGAAGCTGCTGCTACGCAGCCCTTGCTGTATTTCAAAGGACAATACTGCAACCTCGCCGCGCATAGCGCGGTTTGAGCACTTGCCTTCGCTGGTCGCGAGGGCAAGCGCAGCCTGGAGCTGGCCTACGCTTTCCCACAAGGACGCCCTGAAAGACCTGCAGACCCTTCACAAAGCTGGACCCAACCTGGGGCTGAAACCCAAAAACGAAAAAGGCCCGCATTTCTGCGGGCCTTTATCTGTATGGTGCCGGCACCAAGAGTCGAACTCGGGACCTACTGATTACAAGTCAGTTGCTCTACCAGCTGAGCTATACCGGCGCGGGTTTGCATTATATAGAGTCGGTGCAATCTGTAAAGCGTTGCAGGGTGGGTAGCGGCAAAATTGTCCTGCTTTCCCCCTCTTTTCCACACTACCTCACTTGTGCATTACTTCTCGAGCTTCACTTGACATTGACCACATAACCCCTTGTTTAATCAACATTATCCACCCTGTACATTTTTTGTACTGATATCTGCAGGCCACGTGGCACAAGGCTCACGACCGGTTACCAAGCGCTCATCAACATAGTTATGCACAGCAGTCGGGGATAACTGCGAAGCAACGAATTCTGTGGATAACTCTGTGTGCAAGCCGTTCACAGCGTGGGGGTGGTCTGTGCACTGCGTCTTTCAGCCACCAACAGCAGATTGCGCGGCGTGAGCTGATATTCACAGAACTGGCCCAGGCGTACCTGATATCCCATCTCCTCGAGGTAGAGCGCACGATCCAGCAACAGCCAGACTTCCAGCGGGCGGCGGAACAGGCCGGGCAGCAGTTCCAGGTTGCGGACCTGCGCCAGCCGTTGCCAGCCCTGCTCTTCCAGCTGTTCCCAGCTGTCCGGTTCCCGCAGTTGCAATTGATGATGTGCAGCCAGGTCCCGGCAGAAATGGGCGATCCCCTGCCCCAACGCGCTTTGCGGGCGCGACGGGGTCGGTAGATAGCGGTCGATGCCCCGCGCCTGACGCTGCCAGATATCGAAAGCCAGCCGCCAGGCCATGGACTGGTCACGCAGGCGGCGCACGCGCTGGCCAGCGGTAATGCTTTCCTGCAGTGGCAGGCCAAGATCGTCACGGGTCAGGCGCAATTGCCCGACCCGGGCGATGGATGACAGCGGCCGATACTCGGCACTGTCGATACGGTTGTAGCAGCAGGGCGAAACCGCCAGCTGGGCACAGCCCTGGGCGGCGGCCTGCTGCAGCAGCGTCATGTGCAATTGTCCACAGGCGTGCAGGGCGACGATGCTGTGCTCGGGCTGCAGCTGCTGCCAGGCGTATGCCTCCAGCACATCGGCGTCCAGGTGCTGGCTGGTTATGCCCAGTTGGCGGCCCAGTTCGGCCCCCTGGCGATTGAGCGCCGCGTCCCGCTCCAGGCAGGTCAGCGGCTGACCACCCTGCCAGGCCAGCAATCGTCCCAGGTGACCCTTGCCGGCGCACCAGTCCAGCCAATGAGCCGTGGGTTGGCGCCATTGCCGGTTCACGCTGGTGGCGAAGTGGCTGATCTGTTGCCACTTGCGACCGGGTATATGGCGGGTCAGTAGCTCCGGTACCTTGGCGCATGCGCCGGTCGTCGAGCGGGGGCTCGACAACCCAGTGTGCGGCTCCGGGAGGCTGCTGCCGTCGCCGCCATGCCACTGCGGCAGCCGACTCAGCTCAATGGACTGACGCGCCAGGCTGGCGAAGGGGTGCGGGGCGTCCAGTAACTGCGGCTGGTTGTGCGCGGCCTCAGCCTGTTCCAGTGTGCGCCCCCGCAGCCAGGTGGCCAGCTCGGGCCAGTCGGCTTCCCAGGGCAGTTGCACGGTGGTGAAGGGTTTGGCGCGCCAGAGCGCCTGGTGCTGATGCAACCAGGCGTCCAGCTGGCTGAAGCGGGCAGCGTAATCGGTGCCTGCTTCAGCGGTTGCGGCTGGCATCCACTTTCAGCCAGCGCTCCACCAGCTTGAACAGCTGGGTAAACACCAGGGTGATGACCAGATAGATCAGGCCGGCGATGAGGAAGAACATCTCGTACTGGTAGGTGCGCGCGTTCAGCGTGCGTACCACGCCCATGATGTCCAGCAGGGTGACGGTGTACACCACGGCGCTGGCCTTGAGCATGAGAATGACTTCATTGCCGTAGGCCGGCATGCCGATACGGATGGCCCGTGGCAGGATGATGTGTTGCAACGCCTGGCGCCGGGACATGCCCAGCGCCCGGGCCGCTTCCACCTCGCCCGGCGGCACCGCCTGGATCGCCCCACGCAGGATCTCGGCGATATAGGCCGCAGTATGCAGGGTCATGGTGATCAGCGCGCACCAGTACGGCTCGCGCAGGTATGGCCACAGGGCGCTGTCGCGCACTACTTCGAATTGCGACAGGCCGTAATACACCAGGAACAGCTGCAGCAACAGTGGCGTACCACGGAAGAAGAAGATGTAGCTGTACGGTAGCGCGCGGATGTACCAGTGTCTGGATGCCCTGCCGAGCCCCAGCGGAATGGCGAAGAACAGCCCGACCACCACGGCGATGCCCACCAGCTGCAGCGTCACCAGGGTGCCGTCCCACAGCATCGGCGCCCAGCGCACGATCATTTCCCAACGTTCGGCCCAGGTCACAGTTCAGTCCTCGTGTAGCCCCGGTTGGCCCGATACTCGAACCAGTGCAGCGCTCCCATGATGATCACGGTCAGGCCCAGGTAGATGAGCGCCGCCATGAAGTAGAAGGTGAAGGGCTCCTTGGTGGCGTTGGCCGCCACCTGCGCCTTGCGCATGATCTCCTCCAGCGAGATCAGCGATACCAGCGCGGTGTCCTTGAGCATGATCAGGTACAGGTTGCCCAGTCCCGGCAGGGCCACACGCCACAATTGCGGCAGGGTAATGCGCCAGAAGATGCGCAGGCGCGACATGCCCAGCGCCAGACCGGCCTCACGCTGCCCCGGTGACAACGACAGCAGCGCACCGCGAAATACCTCGGTGGCGTAGGCACCGAAGCACAGGCCCAGGGCGATGGTGCCGGCGGCGAAGGGACTGAGGGTCAGGTAGGGATTGCCGAAATGACTGCCGATCCAGTTCATCAGCGAGGTGGTGCCGTAGTAGGCCATCAGTACCCAGAGGGTTTCAGGCACGCCGCGCACCACCGAGGTGTAGAAGCCACCCACGCCGCGCAGGGTAGTACTACCGGAGATCTTGGCACTGGCGCCAAGCAGCCCCAGCAGCAATCCCAGGGCCACCGAGGCCAGGGACAAACGTATGGTCATCCAGGTCCCTTCAAGCAGGGCTGGACCGAATCCGTGCAAATCGAGCATGAGCGTCAGGTCTGTTGAGCAGCGAAACCGGGCCCCGCAGGGCCCGGTCGGCCATCAGTAAATGCTGAAGGGGAAGTATTTGGCGTTGATCTTCTCGTAGGTGCCATCATCGACGATGGCCTGCAGCGCCTCGTTCAACCGTTCGCGCAGCGGGTCGCCCTTGCGTACGGCGATGCCGATCTTGTCGTCATCGAATACCGGCTCGCCCTTGAACTCGAAGTTGGCACCGGCGTCACTCTGCAGCCATTCGTACTGTACGAACACATCAGCCAGTACGCCGTCGATACGGCCGGAGGCCATGTCCAGATAGGCGTTCTCCTGGGTGTCATACAGGCGGATGCTAACCACATCGCCCAGGTTCTCTTCCAGCCACTGACCGGCGATGGTGGCACGCTGGGCGCCGATGGTCTTGCGCTTCAGGTAGTCATTGTCGACCTTGAAGTCGCTTTTCTTCGGCGCAACGAACTGCAGCTTGTTGGTGTAATAGGGGTTGGTGAAATCAACCGCGCGCTTGCGCTCCTCGGTGATCGACATGGAAGCGACCAGGAAATCGAAGCGGCGGGTGTTCAGCGCCGGGATGATGCCGTCCCAGTCGGAGGTGACCACACTGCATTCGGCGCCCATTTTCTCGCACAGGGCGTGGGCGATATCCAGGTCGAAGCCCACTACCTTGCCGGTGTTGTCGATTTCGTTGAAGGGGGGATAGGCGCCTTCGGTGCCGATACGCAGCTTTTCCGCTGCCACTGCCTGACCGCCGAGGAAGACGGCGGCCAGCGCCGCCAGCAGAACTGCCTTGTAGTTTTTCATCGATACTGCTCCTTCTTGTGGCTGGACATGAATTGCCTGCAACGCTCGGAGCGCGGGTCATCGAAGACCTGCTCCGGAGTGCCGATTTCTTCTACCTGCCCTTTGTGCAGAAATACGACCTGACTGGACACTTGACGGGCAAAACCCATTTCATGGGTCACCAACAGCATAGTACGTCCTTCGTCGGCCAGCGCCCGGATCACCATCAAAACTTCGTGGACCATTTCCGGATCCAGCGCCGAGGTCGGCTCATCGAACAGGATCACCTGCGGCTGCATCGCCAGGGTCCGGGCAATCGCGGCGCGCTGCTGCTGGCCGCCGGACAGTTGCGCCGGGAAGGCGTGACGCTTGTCGGCGATGCCGACCTTTTCCAGAAACACCTCGGCGGCAGCGATGGCATCGACCTTGGACTGGCCCAATACCCGGCGCGGCGCCTCGATGATGTTGTCGAGGATGCTCATGTGCGGCCACAGGTTGAAGTTTTGGAAGACAAAGCCGACCCGTGCGCGCAGGCGGTTGATCTGGGCATTGTCGGCCGCCACCAGCGCGCCATCGCGACCCGGCTTGAGCTTGATCTCCTCGCCGGCGACCAGAATCTGGCCGGCGTGCGGGTTTTCCAGCAGGTTGATACAACGCAGCAGGGTGCTTTTGCCGGAGCCGGAGGAGCCGAGGATAGAGATCACGTCGCCGTCGCGGGCCACCAGATCAACACCCTTGAGTACCTCAAGGTCTCCATAGCGCTTGTGCAGGTTACGCACTTCGAGAGCAGGGGGTGTCACGTGTCGTTATTCCATTTTGGTGCAGCGGCACCAGCCAGTTGAGCCGGACGCAGGAACCGGGCCCGTCGCCAATTTCATCTGCAGCATTGCTGTCATGCGGCAAAGCTAGCACAGCCGCTGGGTTCGACCAAGAATCCGTTGCCTCGGCCCGACCAAAGCCACTGGCTGCGCCCGGTGTGGCATCGCATCGACCGTATGGTCACTGATGACAAGCCAATAAAAAAGCCCGCGGGCATGAGCCAGCGGGCTTGGAATAATGGTGCCCAGGGACGGAATCGAACCGCCGACACGGGGATTTTCAATCCCCTGCTCTACCGACTGAGCTACCTGGGCAACGGGGCGCTATTAAACGATTCAAGGCCGAGCATGTCAAGCATCGGCCGCAGATATTTTCACTTTTTTCAGCTGCTTAGGGTCCGCCCCAGCAAAATCAGGACTCTGGCGGAACATAACCTTCGGCCTGGGCGTAGTCCTCACCGGCCAGAAACTTGTCCATTTCCTGCTGGATGAACTTGCGATCCTCGGCATCCATCATGTTCAGGCGCCGCTCATTGATCAGCATGGTCTGATGGGCCTGCCACTCATCCCAGGCCTTCTTCGATACGTCATTGAAGATCGCTTCGCCCTTGGGGCCGGGATAAGGCGGCCGATCGAGGCCGGGCAGTTCCTGCTTGTATTTGCGACATAACACCGTGCGCGACATGGCTAATCTCCTCTCATCAAACATCTTTTCTCTGGTCATTGCGAGAAGCGCAGCAACGCGGCAATCCATTACTCGGAGCACCCGTCATCCACTGGATGACCAGCCCCGTGGATTGCCACGCCTCTTCGAGGCTCGCAATGACGGCATTCTGTGTGACAGCGCGTCACCACGGGGGAGCAGGCCTTCTCATCCGACACAAATGTGCTCAACCCGCTTGAGCAGTTTGCTGACCGGTGCGGCCAGCCCCAGGCGGGAAGGTTGGCGCAGGTTATACCAGACCTGCCCGGCTTCGGCCACGGCCGGGGTCGGAACCACCCGCACCAGCAGCGGCTGGATATCCAGATGGAAGTGACTGAAGGTATGCCGCAGCGGCTCCAGCGTCTGCTGCTCCTGCGTCTGCCAGCCCAGGCGCTGCAGCAGGTCGGTCAGTGCGTGTTGATCATCCAGTTGCGGTGGGCACCAGAGACCGCCCCACAGGCCGCTGTCGGGGCGGCGCTGCAGCCAGATGTCCCCATCCGGATTGACCAGCAGCGGCATCACGCACTGGCGCACCGGCAGGGCCTTGCGCGGCTTGGAGTTGGGGTACAGGGTGGGCTGCCCCAGCCTGCGCCCCTCGCAACCGGCCTGCACCGGGCACAGCAGGCATGAGGGCTTGCTACGGGTGCACAGGGTGGCGCCCAGGTCCATCATCGCCTGGGTGTAATGATTGAAGCGCTGCTGCGGCGTGTAGCGCTCGGCGATCTGCCACAGACGATCATGCACCGCCTTCTCGCCGGGCCAGCCATCGACCGCGTGATAGCGCGCCAGCACCCGCTTGACGTTGCCATCCAGGATCGCCGCACGCAGCCCCATGCTCAGGCTGGCGATGGCACCGGCAGTGGAGCGACCGATGCCCGGCAATGCCTCCAGCCCCTCGATACTGGCGGGAAATTCCCCGGCGTGCTGACCGACCACGATCTGTGCGGTCTTGTGCAGGTTGCGCGCGCGGCTGTAGTAGCCCAGCCCGGTCCACAGGTGCAGCACTTCGTCCGGCTCGGCCGCGGCCAGCGCGTACACATCCGGCAGCGCCTGCATGAAGCGCTGGTAATAGGGAATCACGGTCGCCACCTGGGTCTGCTGCAGCATGATCTCCGAGACCCAGACCCGATAGGGGCTCATGTCCTGCTGCCAGGGCAGGTCCTTGCGGCCGAACTGGTCGTACCAGGCCAGTACGGCGGCGGAAAAGTCAGTACTCACCGGTTGAACAGCCCCCTGATCGCATCACGCACCGCCGGTGCCTGATCGCCGAGTTTCTCTTCCAGCTTCTCGCCGACCTTGTCCTCGATCTTGCGTTCCGCCTCGTTGCGCAGCAGTTGACCGGCAATGCGCGTGACGCCCTGGGTATCGACACCGCAGCTCTTGGCAGCGTTATGCAGATAGCCCTCGCAGCGAATCGGCCACTCGATGCCGACATAGCGCTTGTTCACCTGGCAGGCCGGATCGGGCATGTCGCTCTTGTCGCCTTCGAGCAGCAGGCCGACGCGGTAATCCAGGCGCTGCTCCGGCAGATTGATATCGCCATTGCCCTTGGCGGCAATCCCCGGCAGCGCGGCAACCAGATCGCGATTGTTGACGTTGCCATTGACGATCTGGAAGCTGCCGCTCAGCTTGTTGAACGGCGTGTTCTCGGCGCCGTGGGGTGTGCTCAACGCTTCGCGATTGGCCAGGGCGATGGCCTGGCACAGCTTCTGCTCCAGGTTCACTCCCAGCAGCGCGCCCTCGGCGACATCGAAACGCACATTACCGTTAAGGCCGTTGATCCAATGGCGCAGGCTGTTGCCCTGGGTCTTGAGGTCCATGTCCAGATTCAGCCTGCCGCGGAACTGCTCGGGCATTTCATAGGCGCGCTGCAGCGCCAGCGAGTCCATACCACTGAGCTTGCCGTTCAGGCTCAGCGTGGCGGGCACCCGCGCGGCACCGATCGCCGCCGTGGCGGCAAATTGACCGCCGAACACACCGCCTTCGAACTGCCGCAGCCGCACATTGCCATCCACCGCCTCGGCTGCCAGCTTGAACGGACTGATGGTCTGGCCGGTCAGTTGCACCTGCTGCAGGTCCAGGCTGCCGATCACATTCAGCCCTGCCAGGGTTTCCATCGGCAATACCGGCTCGTTGCTCCAGGGCTCGGGGGCAGTCTGGGAGGTACTGCCACCCGTCGACGCCGCCGCGGTTGCCGGCTTGTCTTCCGGCGGCGGCAGGTAGTTGTCGATATTCAGGCTGGTGCCCTTCAGCTCGAAACGCAGCGCCTGACGCTCGATATCCGCCAGACCCATGCTGCCGCTCAGCTCGGTGCCATCCACCAGCAGTTTCAGGTTCCGCAGCATCAGGCTGTTATTGTCACCATCCAGGCTGGCACTCAGTGCCACCTTGCTCAGGGCATTGGCCTGGGCCATGGCCGGCAGGTTCTGACCCAGCGCATGCATCAGCGCCCGGGCATCGAACTCGGCCATGTTGATGTTGCCCGTCAACTGCAGATCGCTGTCCAGCTGGCTGGCACTCAGCTCGCCGGTGGCTCGCAGATCGGCCAGCGACAGGCGCAGCTGCTTCAGCTCGGCCAGTTGCTGCTGCAGATCGATCACGCTATCGCCCTGCAGCCGCATGCCGACGGCACGCCCGTTGAACGGGTCGCCACTGGCGTCGAGCTTGAGATCGAAACCGTCCAACCGGTACAACTCCTTGTCCATATCGAAGCTGGCCACCGTATTCAGATCGATACGCACGCGCATGGCCGGCTGGCCGGTGATCAGCAGGCCGAGGAAGGACACATCGAAGGGCTGGTTCTCCAACAACGCGCCGGTGCTGAGGTTGACGTCCTCGAGCACCAGTTGCTGCGCGGTACGGCGGTCGACATATTCGACCCGGGCATTGGTGATGCGCACGCTTTCCACCGCCACGTCCAGCCGGCCATGCTCCTGTGCTTCGGCCTCGGCTTCGGCGCGGGTCTGCTCGGCGGCCTCACCAGTGGCCTGCGCTTCGCCCTGTGGACCTATGGTCGACCAGTTGGCCACACCGTTCTCGTCCACTTCCAGATTCAAGCGGATGTCATCCAGAATCACGTCGCTCATGCGCAGCTGTTTGCGCAGCAGCGGCAGCACCTCCACACCCAGCCCCATGCTGCCAACCTCGGCCAGCAGCTTTTCCGGATGCTCGACCGGTGCCAACCCCACCTGCTTGAGCTCGATACCCAGCCAGGGGAACAGCGACCAGCCGATATCCCCACCCAGGGTCAGCTCGACATTGGCCTTGTCCCGGGCGGCCTGCTGGATCTGCTCCTTGTAATCGTTCGGATCGAACATGCGGGTCAGGAAGAACAGCAACCCGACACCCAGAACGACCACGGCCAGCACCACCAGGCCGAGGATCTTGGCTAGTTTTTTCATGACTGCTCCCATGACAGACGTCTGATGCGTTCAGAGTAAAGCTTGTGCGACGGGCTTGCCACCTCTTCAACCGTCGCCAAAGCGCCCCTTTCTATAGCCCAGCCCCATGGCGTACGCGTATAATGCCCGCCCTTGAATGAAATACTGTGGAGAATTGCCATGGAGCAGCGCAAGGCAAGTGTCGAGCGCAACACCTCGGAAACGCAGATCAAAGTGGAGATCAACCTGGACGGTACTGGCCAGGCCCACTTCGATATCGGCGTTCCCTTCCTCGAGCACATGCTGGACCAGGTTGCCCGGCACGGCCTGATCGACATGAATATCGAGTGTCGCGGCGACCTGCACATCGACGACCACCACACCGTGGAAGACGTCGGCATCACCCTCGGCCAGGCCTTTGCCAAGGCGGTTGGCGACAAGAAGGGGCTGCGCCGCTACGGGCACTCCTACGTGCCCATGGACGAGGCGCTGTCGCGCGTGGCCCTGGACTTCTCCGGTCGCCCCGGCCTGCAGATGCACGTGCCCTACACCCGTGCGGTAGTGGGACGTTTCGACGTCGACCTGTTCCAGGAGTTCTTCCAGGGCTTCGTCAACCACGCGCTGGTCACCCTGCACATCGACAACCTGCGTGGCATCAATACCCACCACCAGATCGAGACGGTGTTCAAGGCCTTCGGCCGCGCCCTGCGCATGGCCGTGGAGATCGACCCGCGCATGGGTGATCGTATCCCCTCGACCAAGGGTTCGCTGTAAATGGGCTCAGTCGCCGTCATCGACTACGGCATGGGCAATCTGCACTCGGTTGCCAAGGCACTGGAGCATTCTGGGGCCCGCCAGGTAGTGGTCACCAGTGATCCGCAGCAGATTCTCGATGCCGATCGGGTCGTGCTGCCGGGCGTGGGCGCGATCCGCGACTGCATTGGCGAGCTGCGCCGCCTCGGTCTGGACCAGGTGGTACGCCAGCTGGTCACGGAGAAGCCGCTGCTGGGCATCTGCGTCGGCATGCAGATGCTGCTCGAGCGCAGCGAGGAAAACGGCGGCGTCGAGGGTCTGGGCCTGTTTCCCGGCGAGGTGAAGTTCTTCGGCGACGAACTGCGCGAGCAGGATGAACGCCTGAAAGTACCGCATATGGGCTGGAATCAGGTCAAGCAGACCATCGACCACCCGCTGTGGCACCGCATCGAACAGGATGCCCGTTTCTATTTCGTGCACAGCTATTACGCCCGCCCGGGCAAGCCCACGCAGATGGCCGGACGTTGCCACTACGGCGTGGACTTTGCCGCCGCGCTGGCCCAGGACAATATATTCGCCACCCAGTTTCACCCGGAAAAAAGCCATACCAACGGCCTGCAACTGCTGCAGAACTTCCTGGCCTGGGACGGGCGCTGGTAAATCCGAACGGCAGGTCATGGGCCTGCCGCTCCCTTTCTGAAGGAAACAGTGATGCTGATCATCCCCGCTATCGACCTCAAGGACGGCGCCTGTGTACGCCTGCGTCAGGGCCTGATGGACGACGCCACGGTGTTTTCCGACGACCCGGTGGCCATGGCCGCGAAGTGGGTCGAGGCTGGCTGCCGCCGCCTGCATCTGGTTGACCTGAACGGTGCCTTCGAAGGCAAGCCGATCAATGGCGAGGTGGTGACCGCCATCGCCCAACGCTACCCGAACCTGCCGATCCAGATCGGTGGCGGCATCCGCTCCCTGGAAACCATCGAGCATTACGTGCGCGCCGGGGTCAGCTACGTGATCATCGGCACCAAGGCGGTGAAGCAGCCGGAATTCGTCGGCGAAGCCTGCCGCGCCTTCCCCGGCAAGGTGATCGTCGGTCTGGATGCCAAGGATGGCTTCGTCGCCACCGACGGCTGGGCCGAGGTCAGCGAGCTGCAGGTGATCGACCTGGCCAAGCGCTTCGAGGCCGATGGCGTCTCCGCGATCGTCTATACCGACATCGCCAAGGACGGCATGATGCAGGGCTGCAATGTGGAAGCCACCGCTGCGCTGGCCAATGCCACCAGCATTCCGGTCATCGCCTCCGGCGGCATCCACAATCTGGGTGATATCCAGAGCCTGCTGGACGCCCGCACCCCCGGCATCATCGGCGCCATCACCGGGCGGGCCATCTACGAAGGCACCCTGGATGTGGCCGAAGCCCAGGCGTTGTGCGATCGAGCGCAGGGCTGATAGCTGATATTCAAACCCTATCGTCATTGCGAGCCACCTGGTGGCGCGGCAACCCATGAACCCGGCTCGGCTCCTGCGCCAGTGGATTGCCACGCCTTCGGCTCGCAATGAAACGTCAACAGACCCTAGCCATCAATGCAGATACGGAATCGGAGACCCCTCATGACGCTGGCCAAACGCATCATCCCCTGCCTGGACGTGGAAAACGGTCGCGTGGTCAAGGGCGTGAAGTTCGAGAACATCCGCGACGCCGGTGATCCGGTGGAAATCGCTCGCCGCTACAACGAGCAGGGTGCCGACGAGATCACCTTCCTCGACATCACCGCCACCCATGAAGGGCGGGATACCACCCTGCACACCGTGGAGCGCATGGCCAGCGAGGTGTTCATTCCGCTGACCGTCGGTGGTGGCGTGCGCACCGTGCAGGATATCCGCAACCTGCTGAATGCCGGCGCCGACAAGGTGTCGATCAACTCCGCGGCGGTGTTCACCCCCGAGTTCGTTGGCGAGGCGGCTGATCGCTTCGGCTCGCAGTGCATCGTGGTGGCGATCGATGCCAAGCGGGTTTCCGCCGCAGGTGAACCGCCGCGCTGGGAGATTTTCACCCACGGCGGGCGCAAGCCCACCGGGCTGGACGCGGTAGAGTGGGCCAAGAAGATGGAAGCCCTCGGCGCCGGCGAGATCCTGCTGACCAGCATGGACCAGGATGGCGTGAAGAGCGGTTACGACCTGGGCGTGACCCGCGCCATCAGTGATGCGGTGGGCGTGCCGGTGATCGCCTCCGGCGGTGTCGGCAACCTGCAGCATCTGGCCGATGGCGTACTGCTCGGCGGCGCCGATGCGGTGCTGGCGGCCAGCATCTTCCACTTCGGCGAATTCACCATCGCCGAAGCCAAGGCCTATATGGCCGAGCGTGGTATCGAGGTGCGGCTGTAGGCGGGCAATATGGGGTGTAGCGCCCTCGGTCCGCGTTCGGGCGCTACGCCTGCGCCGCCAGTCAACTGGCGAAAGCCCATCGTGGCGGGCGGTGCGGCGATCCGACGCCGCTCCCACAAACCACCCAACCAACCTGCCTGTATCAATTCTGGCGGATCGCCGCACCGCTCGGGACGATAGCGGACCGGCAGGCACCTTCAACGCCGATACTTACGCGCCAACAACTCCTCCACACTGACCACCTCTACTCCCTCGTCCCGCAGCAGATCACCGGCCAGCCGCCGCTCCAGATAATCCAGCGTCTGCGCATAGGGGTGGCCGATGATCAGCGCCGTACCCTGCCGGCGCGCCAGCGCCAGAGCCTGGTTGAAGGCGCCGCCGATCGCCTCCGGCGTGCGCTCGTTGTCGAGAAACACGTCCCGCGACAGGTGCCGCACACCCGCCGCCTCGGCGGCGAAGGCAGCCTGGGTATCTCGGGTGGTGCGGCTGTCGATAAAGAACAGTCCACGCTCCCTGAGCACCTGCATCACCCAGTCCATGGCATCGCGTTCGGCGGTCAGGCGGCTGCCCATGTGGTTGTTGATACCCTGGATCGGCATGAAACTGTTCAGGTTGGCGTGCAGAATCTGCTCCAGCTCACCGCGCGGCATGCCGACGTAGAGACCACCGGGCCCGATTGACAGCCCCGCACCGTTTTCCATCGGCTGGTGCAGCATCACCGTCTTGCCGGCAACCCCGGCCTCATCGGCCAACCGCTGGGCGGCCTGGGTATGCGGTAGTATCGCCAGCGCCACCGGAGCCGGCAGGGCGATGATGCGCCGCCCCTGGGCCAGGCTGTGACCGACGTCGTCGATGATGATGGCAATGGCCGGCGTGGCCGCAGCATCGATCACGGGCGTGATCGATGCTGGTTCAGGCAGCGGCTGCGACAGTATTTCCAGCTCCGGTTCCAGCGTTTGTGCGGCCTCGGCCCGGTCTGCATGCTCCAGCTCCAGCCAGCGCGCCCGCAACTGGTCGTAATAGGCCGAATCCGCCTCATCCACAATCAGTTGCGTGGTCGCCTCGGCGCTCTCCCTACTGTCAATAGCTGGCGAATCAGGCTCGCTACAGGCTGCCAGCAGCAGTGTCAGCAGCCCGATTATCCAGACCTCCATCAAACATCGGGTTGTCGAGCGCCTGCTCGACGACAATCTCTCTGCCTGCCGAGAGCTGGCGTAGCGCAGGGGCGCTACACCCCGATCTGCTGCGCGGCCTCGCATCGCCACAGACGGGGTGGGAGCTTTCATCGTGCGCGGGTGATGTTCAGCCCCTTGAGCAGGTTCAAGGCCTGGTTCAGCTGATAGTCGGCTTCACGCTCGGCAGCCTCGCCGGTGGTCGGCTTGCGCAGGGTCGGGCGCTCTTCGCCGTTGATGTTGTTCAGGTGCCCCAGCAGATCCGCCTCGCGGTAGCTCGCCTCCTCGGCGCTGCGGGTCAGCTGGGCCCGTTCCACATGGATGTCCGGCACTATGCCCTGGGCCTGGATCGAGCGACCGCTGGGCGTGTAGTACAGCGCGGTGGTCAACTTCAGGGCGCGATCATTGTTCAGCGGCAGAACCGTCTGCACCGAACCCTTGCCGAAGCTGTCGGTGCCCATGATCACCGCCCGACCACGATCCTGCAGGGCACCGGCGACGATCTCCGAAGCGGACGCCGAACCACCATTGATCAACACCACCAACGGAATGTCCTTGCCCGGGTTGGCCGAGGTGGCGTTGAAGCGCAGCTCGCTGTTGGCCAGACGGCCCTTGGTGTAGACGATCAGGCCATCGCTGAGGAAGGCGTCGGCCACCTCCACGGCGGACTGCAGCACGCCACCGGGGTTGTTGCGCAGGTCCATCACCAGCCCCTTGACCTCGCCCTTCTCGCTCAGGCTTTTCAGGCTGCGGCGCACTTCGTCACCGGTATTGTTCTGGAACTGGGTAATGCGCAGGTAGGCGTAGCCCGGCTCGAGGGTTTCGGTACGTACGCTCCTGACCTTGATCACCGCCCGTTCGAGTTCGACATCGAAGGGCCGGCCGGTGCCGCGTACCAGAGTCAGGGTAATCTTGGAACCGGCCGGTCCGCGCATTCTTTCCACGGCATCCATCAGGCTCATGCCCTTGACCGGATGATCGTCGATCTTGACGATCAAATCGCCCGGTTCGATCCCGGCGCGGGAGGCCGGTGTGTCATCGATCGGCGAGATGACCTTGATGAAGCCATCCTCCTGCCCCACTTCCAGGCCGAGCCCGCCGAACTGCCCGGTGGTGGTGTCCTGCAATCCCTGGAAGGCTTCCGGTTCGAGGTAGGCCGAATGCGGGTCCAGCCCTTCGAGCATGCCGCGAATGGCATTCTCCAAAAGGGTAGCGTCATCCACCGGTTCGACATAGGAAGTACGGATACGCTCCAGCACCTCGGTGAAGGTACGCAATTCATTGAGGGGTAGCGGCGCCGCATCCCTGTCCTGGGCCTGCACCGGAAGGATGCCGAGTGCCAGACTCAGACAGGCGACGAACAATTTACGCACAGCGGTCATCAAAACTCTCCCCACTCGGAACAGGATGCAGCAGCATATCGGCAGATCCGCCGCAGCGAAACGCCAGCATGACCGAGAGCAATGGATTTTTCAAAGCTTTCTCAGCTGGAAAGCATACACCAGGCGGCCGGGTCGAGTGGTTGACCCCGATGGCGGATAGAAAAATATAGCGCTGCCTCGCCCTGCCCGCCACTGCTACCCACGGTGGCGATGGCCTCACCCGGTTGCACCCAACTGCCGACTTCGCGCAGCAGGCTCTGGTTATGTCCGTACAGGCTCAGATAGCCATTGCCATGATCGAGGATCAGCAGCAGGCCGGAGCCCCGCAGCCAGTCGGCAAACACCACCCGTCCACCATGGATCGCATGCACCTGGGCACCTTCCCGGGCACCGATCAACAGACCGTCCCATTTGAGCCGGGCGTCGGCACCACGCTGGCTGCCGAAGCGTGCCTTGATCTGCCCCTGCACCGGCAGCGGCAGCTTGCCCTTGGCCTGGGCGAACGGCAGGCTGCCGGCCGGTGTCGGAATACTGGTGATGGCCTCGTCGAGTTTCTTGATCAGCGCCGCCAGCTCCGCGCGCTCGGCCTCACGACTGCTGATCTGCTGTTGTTGCGATTGGCTGCGGCCACGCAGGCTGGCCAGCACCTCGGTGCGCTTGTCCTGCTCGGCCTGCATCTCGCGTTGACGCGACGCCAGGGTCTGGCGGTCCCGCTGCAGCGTGCTCTGCTGCTCGGCGATCTGCGAGCTGGCGGTGCGGATCTGTTCGATGGTCTGGGTATAGCGCGAGATTTCCTCCACCCGCGCCCGGTTCACATCGCCGTAATACCTCAGCATGCGCGCCACCCGCGCCGGCTCGTCCTGATTCAGCACCATCTTCAGATAGTCCTGGCGTCCGGCCATGTAGGCGGCGCGCACCTGTCTGGCGATCTGCTCCTGCTGGGCTTCGAGCGCCGCCTGCAACTGCTGGGCCTGCTGGCGCAGGTCCTGCAGACGGGTTTCGCCTTCCTGTATCTGCTGTTCGATCTCACCGCTTTCCCGGCGCAGGCGGCCGATCTCGCTCTCGCTTTTCTTGAGCTCACCCTCCAGGCCGGACATCTCCTGCTTGAGCGTGCCCAGCAGCTTTTTCAGGCGGCCGATTTCCCGCTCGGTCTGCTTCAGCTCGGCCCGCGCCGCCGTGGCATCGGCCGGCTGCTGGGCCAATGTCGGCAGCGCCGCCATGGCCAGCAGCGCAGACAGCAGTGCAGCGGCCCAACGGGCCGCCGCGCGTGACCTGCCGATCCTCCGGCACAGACGCATGGGTCTCGGCTCAGGCATGCAAGGTGAGGATCGAGCGACCGGTCATCTCGGCCGGCTGTGCCAACCCGAGCAGGGTCAGCATGGTGGGTGCCACGTCGGAGAGAATGCCGCCATCGCGCATGCTCACCTTGCGCGGCCCGACATAGACGAAGGGCACCGGTTCGCAGGTGTGCGCGGTGTGGGCCTGGCCGGTGCTGCTGTCGGCCATCTGCTCGACGTTGCCATGGTCGGCGGTGATCAGCGCTTCGCCACCGACCTTGGCCAGTGCCGCCTCGATACGGCCGATGCAATGGTCCAGGCATTCCACCGCCTTGACCGCCGCGTCGAACACACCGGTATGCCCGACCATGTCGCCGTTGGCATAGTTGACGATGATGGCGTCGTAACGTTGCTGCTCGATCGCCTCGACAATGCGGTCGGTCACTTCCGGCGCACTCATCTCCGGCTGCAGGTCATAGGTAGCGACCTTGGGCGAGGGAATCAGGATGCGCTCTTCGCCCTCGAACGGCTCCTCGCGGCCACCGGAGAAGAAGAAGGTGACGTGGGCGTATTTTTCGGTTTCGGCGATGCGCAGCTGGGTCTTGCCCTGGCTGGCCAGGTATTCGCCCAGCACGTTGTCCAGCGTCGAGGGTGGGAAGGCGCAGGGCGCCGGAATATCCGCGGCGTACTGGGTAAGCATGACGTATCCGGCCATGTTCAGCGTGCGCTGGCGGACAAAACCGGAGAAGTCCGGCTGTACGAACGCGCGGGTCAACTCGCGGGCACGGTCGGCGCGGAAGTTCATGAACACCACCGCATCGCCATCTTCCACCCGTACCGGCTCGCCGACCACCGTGGCCTTGACGAATTCATCGCTTTCGCCACGGGCGTAAGCGGCCTCCAGCGCGGCCTCGGCGGTGGCGGCACGGAACTCCCCCTGGCCTTCGGTGACCAGGTTATAGGCGGCTTCGACCCGCTCCCAGCGGTTGTCCCGGTCCATGGCGAAATAGCGACCGATGAGCGTAGCGGTACGCCCCTTGCCCAGGCGCTGGTAGGTCTGCTCGAGCAGCGCCAGCGACGGGGCGGCGCTTTTCGGTGGGGTATCGCGGCCATCGAGAAAGGCATGCACATGAATCTGCTCGGCACCACGGCGCGCGGCCAGCTCGACCATCGCAACCAGTTGTTCCTCATGGCTGTGCACCCCGCCCGGCGACAGCAGACCCATGACATGTGCGGCGCGACCGGCCTGCACCGCCCGGTCGACCGCCTGGCAGATAACAACATTGTCGAAGAACTCGCCGTCGGCGATGGCCTTGGTCACCCGGGTGAAGTCCTGATACACCACGCGCCCGGCACCCAGGTTCATGTGTCCGACCTCGGAATTGCCCATCTGCCCGTCCGGCAGGCCGACATCCATGCCTGAACCGGACACCAGCGTACGCGGTGCGTTCGCCCACAGACGATCCCAGACAGGGGTGTTGGCGGCCATGATGGCATTGGACTCGGGAGACTCGCTGTATCCGAAGCCATCCAGAATCATCAATACCACGGGTTTGGGAGCTGCTGTCATCCGATTAACTCACTGTATAGAAGAGGCAAGGGAATGCGCTGCCGTGCCGCGGCAGGCGTGCTGCCGCCAGTTTACTTGGCCGGCACCGGTGTGTCATGCATGGCGGAGGTTCTGCCGCATCGCCGGGCTGTGTATACTGGCGGGCTTCAACGGTTCCGGAAGCATACATCCATGCAGTTTCTACAGCACCTTATCGAATTCATAGGCAACCATTATTGGCTGACCACGGCCTTTCTGGTGGTACTTGCGCTGTTGATCATCACCGAAGGTCGCAAGGCCGGCAGAGCCATCACCACCCAGCAGGCCACGGCGCTGATCAACCGTGAACATGCCCTGGTGGTGGATATACGTCCGAAGAAGGACTACGCCGCCGGCCATATCGTCGACTCGATCAATATTCCGTTGGACAGTTTCGCCACCCGCATGGTCGAACTGGAGAAGCACAAGGACAAACCCATCATTCTGGTATGCGCCAATGGCCAGAATGCCGGCCCCAGTTCCAAGCAACTCAAGGCCGCCGGTTACAAGCAGGTGAACCGGCTGGCACATGGCATCGGCGGCTGGCGTTCGGACAACCTGCCCCTGGTTAAATGACATGACTGACATCACCATCTACAGCAGCAACTACTGCCCGTTCTGCATCCGCGCCAAACAATTGCTCGGCAGCAAGGGTGCCCAGTACAACGAAATCAACGTTGACGGCAGACCCGACGTGCGCGCGGAAATGGCCCGCCTGGCGGGCCGCACCTCGGTGCCGCAGATCTGGATCGGCGGCACCCATGTCGGCGGCTGCGATGATCTGATAGCGCTGGAACGCTCTGGCAAACTGGATACAATGCTGGCAGGCTGAATGCCTGCGATCACAAGACCACTGGAACCAACAAGGACCGAACATGGCCGACGAGCAACAGAGCAACGCAACCGCCAATGGCGCACAGGGCAACCAGCCCCAGGTGCAGTTCAACCTGCAGCGCATCTATGTCAAGGATCTCTCCTTCGAGTCGCCGAAGGCGCCGGCGGTATTCCAGAGCCAGTGGAACCCCCAGGTCAATCTGGACCTCAATACCCGGCATACCCAGCTGCAGGATGGCATCTATGAAGTGGTGCTGAGCCTGTCCGCCACCGTGACCAATGGCGAGGAAGACGTGACCTTCATCGCCGAAGTGCAACAGGCCGGCATCTTCGCCATCAACGGACTGGATGAGGGCGGCATGCGCCACACCCTGGGCGCCTTCTGCCCGAACATCCTGTTCCCCTATGCCCGCGAAGCCATCGACAACCTGGTGCTGCGCGGCAGCTTCCCTCCCCTGATGCTGGCGCCGGTCAACTTCGATGCCCTGTTCGCCCAGGCCGAGCAGCGCCGCGTCGCCGAGACCGCCGAGGCCTGAGGGGGCCTACCCGAAACTCCGTCATCCTCGGCGCAGGCCGAGGATGACGGAGTTTCGAAGAAGCCGTTCGGGAATAGGAGCGGCCGAGTGTCCATCGGTTGGTGCTTGTCAGCCTCCCTTTGCATCAACTAAGGTATTCGACCGCTCTCCCGGCCAATGGATGTACGCATGACCCTGCCTGCTTCACGCCCGCTGTACCTGTTTGCCTTTATCGCCTGCGTTCTGCTGCTGGCTGCGGCGTACTACATGGAATATGTGATGGGGCTGCAGCCCTGCCCGCTGTGCATCGTGCAGCGTTTCGCCTTCCTCCTCATCGGCCTCACCTGCCTGGCAGCGGTATTGCACAACCCCCAGCCCAGGCCCGGCCGCAAGCGCAGCCGCGCTGCCCGTGCCTATGCCGTCGGCGTTACTCTGCTGGCCGTCTTCGGCGGTGCCACCGCCAGCCGGCAGATCTGGCTGCAGCATCAGCCCGCCGACCAGTTGCCGTCCTGCCTGCCCAGCCTCGACTACATGATCGATGTGCTGCCGATGATGGAAATGCTTACCCTGCTGTTCAGCGGTACCGCCGACTGCGCCAAGGTGACCTGGACCTTCCTCGGCCTGAGCATCGCCGAGTGCACCCTGCTGGCATTCATCGGCTTCGCCCTGTTCGGACTGGTGCAACTGCTGCGCCGCGAGGACTGATCCACCCTGCCGGTCACCATGCTTGATACCACAGCACGGACTAGCCTATTCTGTTGCCTCCACGGGAACAGCTATCCCAATCCCGGCTCACAAGGCAAGA
>Ga0172382_10001941_pt1 | contig 35613 bp, 40 predicted proteins | sample Leawel138RmetaG_FD_122245 | JGI IMG/M metagenome (GOLD analysis project Ga0172382, IMG submission 122245) | Leachate microbial communities from a municipal landfill in Southern Ontario, Canada - Leachate well 138R metaG | ecosystem: Engineered > Solid waste > Landfill > Unclassified | place...
TCACTCATTGGCGGCGGCACGTCACTCGCCGGTATTCAGAAATGGCGCACCGCCAACAAACGCTTCCTGCAATTTAGCGCCGGCAGCGCCCTTGTGATTCTTGGGTTCTTTGTCTACGTCAGTAAAATTGTCAGTACTGTTTCGGGGGGCATGTAAATGCACGAGGGTGGGCACACAACACACGTGGTGAAGAATTACTTCCGCCACACCGACGAACTCTTTGATGCCGACAAATTACACAAGAGTGTCGTAAGCGCTTGCCTCAGTTCAGGCGCTCCAGTAGGAAATGCCGAAAACACCGCCCGCCGCGTCGTCAGCGATGTCCTTCTATGGCTCAAAGATAAACCAGAAATTACCAGCAGTGACATTCGTCGAGCAACCGCCAAATTCCTGCGCACCTACCACCCCGACGCAAGCTATTTATACGAACATCACGGATCGATACTATAAGGAGAATTCTCGTGCCAAAACAAAAACGAACCAAACACTCATTCGACTACGACCTCATTGTTATCGGCAGCGGCGCCGGAGGGAGCGCTGCGGCAACGATTGCTGCCCGTGCTGGTAAAAAAGTAGCGATTATTGAAGAAGATACTTTTGGTGGTGAGTCGCCAAACTGGAGCGACGTACCGACAAAGGCGCTTTTGCACGTCGCACGTATTTATGATGAAGGGCGTCACGCCAGCCGCTTTGGGTTACGTACCTCAACACTTGGGTATAATTACCCATCAATTCGCAACTGGAAAGAGCTGGTTGTAAAGCGCACCGGTGCTGCCAATAACCGTCGTTTTTATGAAAACCAAGGTATTAGCGCTTTCAACGGCAAGGCCCATTTATTAACAACTCACGAGATTACCGTTAACCGACGCCACCTCTCAGCCGAGAAATTCCTTATCGCCAGCGGGTCATCATGGGTGTCACCGAAAATCCAAGGACTGAGCGAGGTATCATACTTTACGCCGCGTACTATCCTTGAAGCGATTCGTCCGCCAAAGAGCCTCTTCATTGTTGGCGGTGGCGAATACGGCCTTGAAATTGCACAGCTCATGGCGACATTTGGCACAAAAGTATATATTGCCGAGCAAGCTGGACGGCTCCTCCCGCACCAAGACCAAGAGGTTGGCGAACTCATGGAAAAGATTTTAAGTGAGCAAAAAGGCGTCACCGTCCTTACCCACAGTCGGGTGCTTTCCGTTGAAAAAGAAGGCATTGGTAAGAAGATTCTTATTGCACGAGGTGGAACGCAGAAGACCGTAAAGGCTGATGAGATTCTTATCGCCGCCGGACGGCTCCCGAATGTTGATTTTGGGCTTGAGAATGCTTCCGTTCGCTACACACCAAAGGGTATTGAAGTGAACGAGCAGCTCCAGACCAGCGTCAAGCATATTTATGCGGCTGGCGATGTGCTTGGCCGTGAAAGCAATACGCACTCAGCACTCCTCGAGAGCCGCATTGCTGCCCATAACCTTTTCGAGCGTTCAAAGATTATCCCTGATTACACTGCGACGCCAAACGTTATCTTTACCCACCCTGAAGTTGCCCAAGTGGGCCTCACCGAAGACGATTGCCGCCGCCGTGATCTTGTAATTAACAAAGCAATTGCCCCGCTAAGTATTGTGGCGCGGAGCAATACTGCCTATTTCCGTGATGGGTTCGTGAAACTTATCAGTGACAAAAAAGGTGTCTTGCTGGGCGGGACCATTGTTGCGCCCCACGCCGCCGAACTCATCCACGAAGTTGGTTTAGCAGTAAAACACGGCCTTACCGCTGCTCAACTTGCCGACACGCCACACGCTTTCTTGACATGGTCGGAAGCAGTACGTGTTGCTGCGCAAAAACTTGTAAAGTAAGTGCGCCTTGAGCAAGCCAACAACACGGCGGCATAATCGCCGACACCGATTGCCACGCGAGGGTTGAATAAACCCTCCGTATCTGTTAGTATAAATACTGTACCGCGGGGTGGAGCAGCCCGGTTAGCTCGTGTGGCTCATAACCACAAGGTCGCAGGTTCAAATCCTGCCCCCGCTACCAAGAAAGACTTCGAACTTGATTCGGAGCCTTTTTTGTTTTACTGCTTCTTTTCCTCGCCCGAGCTCATACTCTTGCTGTAGCCACCAAATAGGAAATTAAGCCACTGCTCAAGGTTGCTGGTTTTTTCTTGTACCGGTGCATCAGTTGCGGTGCGCGCTTTCGTGGCGTCGGCCTGTTTTGCCGCTTCAGAGTTATCGGGGAGAATGAGCACACGCTCACCCGGCATCACAAGCCCGAGAGTTTCACGAGCAGCCAGCTCCCTATATTCATCCGTCTTGTAGTAGCGGTTTTGTAACTCAAAGCTTTCCTTTTGTAATTCAGCCAATTGAAGCTGTCGCTTTTTATAATCAACTTCTTTTTGAAGATTGTAATTACGCTGCATCGCCTGAAGCGACCCCCATGTCCACCCAGCGGCAATGAGAAACGCCGTGGCGATGACAAGGTTATTAAACGTCAGGTGTTTATGACGAAACGTATACCACAATTTATGAATGTTTATCTTTTGCATAGCGCTTATGCGGACCTTGTAGTTATTATAACACCGATATACCACCTCAGAGGAAACTACGGTATAATAGCAAGCGCGGGGCTGTAGCTCATCGGTTAGAGCAGGCGGCTCATAACCACTTGGTAGTTGGTTCGATTCCAACCAGCCCCACCAAACGAATCCAACAAACGGCAAGTTTTCCTCGTCGTTTTTTTACTAGCCGTAACACCCTGCTTTCGGAAACCCATAATAAAAACACCGCCTCAAGAGCGGTGTTTTAGCTTTCTACATTTTCACGCTGCAGCCCTAAAGGCTAATGGCAAACATGATAATTGCAAAAGCGAGCGACAGCAGCACGAAAAAGAGTCCGAGGCCAACGGGTGAACCCCAGCTAAACCACGATCCCCAGGCGCGCCAATGGCTCCAGTGAGCCTTGGACATCTCCTGCCAGCGTTCATATTGCTGCTGGTGTGCACTTTCGAGTTTACGACGCTTCTCTTCACGATCAGTCATTGTATGCTCCTTGTTTATCGTATCGACCAGCCGTTTCGATGGTAACCGCAAGTCTGTGTGTGTCGGTGGCTACGCGACCAGACCACTTGGCGGATTTATTACTTTCATCATATCACGTTCTGTGGCAAACTTATTTTTTACCCTTACCGTAAACAATACGCGCCGTTCGCGCAGTAATTTCTTTCTGCCGGCGTCGGCGATAGGCAGTTTTCTTGTCAGTCTTTCGATAACCCGATAATTCATAACGGATTGAATCCTCCGAGTTGGCAATCGACTGTTCATCAAAGCCTGCCTGACGCAACGCTTCAGTCTTCGCAAGCATTTCAATTGCCTCACCCTCTTTTCGTTTGTGCGCGGCAGCTTTTGAGCTCATACCACCAAGAATTTCATCAACGTTGGCATAGCGCGATGCGATACCGCCTTCGTAATCTGCCGATGCATGAGCGCCAGCTGATCGATTCTGCGCCGAAATACCATCCATAAGTTGTGCGACCGCAAGCGCCCTTTCGCCAAGCTCGACGGTTACGCCGCGAGATGCTGGGACGTCATGTGTCTCGACAGAGTCGTAAGCTTCGCTCGCATATCCATACTGTTGTTTCGCGTCATGATAATTCGCAACTCCCGCATCAACAAGACGTTCAACTGCCGCGAAACGGTCGTCCTGATTATCAAAATCATCAAGTTCAAAGAGGGGCTCAGGCTGAAGTACTTCACCATTGGTGTACGGTGTTTCAAGCGGTTCATTTCGGTACTCTGGTGCCTGTTCTGCCATATACTTATATTATAGCATAAACAGTATGTAAAGTCAATCTACTCCCAGCGGAAGACTTTAAAGGCGATGATATAAATGACGATAAGCCACCCGCCCACCATTGCGATCTGCGGAAGGATTTGCACTAAGTGAAGCCCCTCAGTGGTAATGAGACGAATACCATCAATTACCGGGGTAAGCGGAAGCCACGCAGAGATATTCTGTAACCACTCAGGCATAAGGAAGCGTGGGAAGAATGTACCCGAGAGGAACATCATTGGGAAGATGATGATATTCGCAAGCGGTGCCACCTGCCGCTCGTTCTTCGCCCACCCACCAAGCGCCAGGCCAATACCAAGAATCATCACGATACCAAGCACTAGGAAGGCAGCTAATTCGAACCAATTCCCTACCACCTGCAAATGGAAGACAGTAATAGCGACCACAAACATAATTGCCAGCGCAATCAGGCCAATGAATGCCTGCCCAAGCATGGTTGAAACGAAGTATTGCCACACCCGAAGCGGGGTTGTGCTAAGGCGACGCAAAATACCCATTTTCTTTAATTCTGGAAATACGTTAATTGGCCCAAAGATACCCATACCAATAATAGCGAACCCAAGTAGTCCTGCGAACGTATAATCAAAGGCAGAAAGGCTCTTCTCGTTGAGCTGCTCGCCCTTTACCGTAAATGGCGTTTGGGATGCTACCAGCTGCGCATTAATGGCTTTAAATTGACTCTGGAGAATAGAGGTCAGCGCGGCACCAGATTGTTCGTTATTCTGCGTATAAAGTACCTGCGCTTCACCGCTTGGGAATTTCTGCCCCTCTTTTACCTCACCGAAGCTCTCTGGCAAAACAATAGTTGCATCAAGTTCTGAGCGCGTCATCTTTTCTTTCGCTTCCTCAATTGTCGTGACTTCATCATTTACCTTAAGAACATCACCTTCAGAAGCCTGTTTCGCGAAGTCTTTTGCAAATTGTGTCTGCGACTGGTTGATTACCGCAACGTTAAATGAAACGCTGTTGTTATCGCCATTCAGACCCCCGAAAACGAACAAGAAAATAAGCGGGAAGACGATACTAAAGAAAAGCGCCATACGGTCACGGAAGAACCGCTTCGTGTTAATGCGAAAAAAGACTAAAACGGTGAACCAGCTCTTTGCAAAATTGCTTGTATTCTTATCGTTCATTAGATTTCATCCCTTAATGCTTTACCGGTAAGGTCAATAAAGACATCTTCAAGGCTCGCCTGCTGGACTTCTTGCTTCTTTTTAAACCCACGGTCGAGTAGCTGTTTGATAAGGTTGCGCGGCGTATCAATCGCGACAATCTTTCCGTTATCCATAATTGCGATGCGATCACACAAAATTTCCGCCTCATCCATGTAGTGCGTAGTCATAATAACGCTAATACCCTTGCTACGAACCTTCTCGATAAGTTCCCACAAATGGCGGCGAGCCTGCGGGTCAAGCCCGGTGGTCGGCTCATCAAGGAAGAACACCTTCGGCCCATGAACGAGTGCCGTTGTAATACTAAGGCGCTGCTTTTGTCCGCCCGATAAATCTTCGACGTAGTTCTTTGCTTTCTCCTCAAGATCAACATCTTTGAGAAACTTCATTGGATCGACTTTTTCGCCATACGCGGCGGCAAAAAGCTCAACAACCTCAGTCAAGCGCGTTTTATCTTGAAAAGCGGGTGTCTGCGGCTGCACTCCAATTAAATATTTAATTGCTTGCGGGTCTTTTTTGACATCAACCCCATCAATAAGCACCGTACCACTATCGATCGGACGGAGCGTCTCCATCATTTCAAGGGTAGTTGTTTTCCCTGCCCCGTTTGGGCCAAGGATACCGAAAATTTCACCCTTCTTCACGTTAAAACTAACGCCATCAACGGCCTGCTTGTCACCGTAGCGCTTCTTAAGATTCTTCACCTCTACCATATGTGCCATATCCTCTTACTATACGCCCTCCATTTTGTATCAACAACCTTTTTATGATTTGCAATTATCCACCATATGTAGCGTAATTTTTACACCAAAAAACGCTAGCATTGCCCGCGACGGCACGCTACAATGGCATACAGATTCACTCAAACGGAGGGTTGAGTACACCTGTAGGGGGTAGTATTCCTTTTGCCAAAGAGTGGTTCGCTCTTAGGCAATTCGGATGATTTCCCTCTTTTCTATGTAGATAAAGGAGAACCATGATACTCACGGTCTATTCACGTTTCAGCTGCGTCCAGTGCGACAGCACGTACCGCGCGCTTGACTCAAATGGCATCAACTTCAGGATTGTGTTCGTCGAAACCGATGAATCGGCGACGGGCGCACTCAAGGAGCTTGGCTACCTGAGCGCACCGGTCGTGAAGTTGTCAGAAGAGATGATCGAACTGCTGTTCGACGGTCTCGACGCAGAGCAGCGCAAGGCACACCCGCTCGAAGAGCACTGGTCAGGCTTCCGGCCCGACCAGATTTCGAAGCTGGCAGAAATGCTGGCTAAGAAGGGCGTATCGCTCGCTCCGCGCGACATCAAGCAGGGTGACCAGCAGCGTCGTCAGCTCAAGGAGCGCGCACAGATGGCTCTGCTGGCCGCATAACGCAAGCTCGCAGAGTTCCCAGGAAAATCACCGCAACCGACACCTAAGAGCCAGCCTCGACGGATTATTCCGCCGGGGCTGCTCTGCTTTATCCACACGATCGCAATAAAAAGAAAAACCCCCGGGGAAGGGGGGTATTTCTGGCACCTGTTTGTTTGAACTTAGTATAGGTTCAAACCGCTTATGGTGCAATAGTCTTTTTGTTGTGAAAAACTACAACGCTTAGTGACTACTTCTTCTTTGAAACGGTAAGGAAACCGTTGCGTGGGTTTTCCTTAACAACACGGTCAGCTGGAAGATCAACTGGAGTACCCTTTTCGTTCTTTGCAACCTTTGCAAAGAAGTAAATTGTTTGTGGCTTGCCGCCGCGAAGGGTTACTTCGGTGCTGTGCAAGTAGTAAGTGATGCCTTTAGAATTAGTATGACTGTAAGCCATTTTGGTATATACCTCCTATTAGTGCTATACAGGGGTAATCTTAACGCGCCCTAGAGGTGATGTCAACATTAAACTCGCTTATAGTGGCGTCGAAGGAGTAATTGCAGCACCCCCATGCTTATGAGACGAATCAAAATTAAGAGGAGTATCACCCCGCACACAAGTACTGACCAGCCAGCAAAATCGGGTGTCCAGAGGGGCGACGCGTAGCCATGGATATAGGTTTCTTGACGGGGCTTGCTCGTATCGCTTGCTGGATCCTTTGCAGCGGGATATTTCGCCAATTCACTAGTGGTACACTGCAAATACGCATAGGAATACGAACTAAACTGTGGTGCACAAACTTCTTGTGCTTTTTTATAAATATTACCGTTTGGATTCGCGTCACCATACTGGTTCTGCTGCCAGTTCTGAAAGTCACGATTATAACTGTGCTCAAGGTACACGCCACGACCAAGGTCGGTGTTCATGTGGTTGGCAACATATCGTTGTAAATCGTACAATCTATTGGTAAGGTCTTCTTGGTTACCGGTCTTATCAGCCGTAATCACTGCATCGCGCCGATGAACCATGCCAACGTTATTTAAACGCAAAAAAGTGGCCGCAATAAAGCCCACAATCACCAATAGCACAATAAGCTGCCACGTTTTAATACGCTGCAGGTCTTTGATACTTCGCCTTATTCGCCCTTTATCAGCCACGTCTTTATAGGAATCCCACCGTTATAACTGCTTATTATTGTAGCACGAACCCTACTTTTTATAGAGTGGGAAACGAGGCGTCAAGAAGACAAGCGCCACCGCCGCCGAGATGAAAAAGAACCCGCGCAGTGAGAGCACTTCCGTAAAGAACAGCGCCGCGACACCAAGGAGTGCCGCTGCGACACAAGCGCCAATATTCGACATAATCTCAACAACGCCTAGATACGTCGTTCGCGCACCTGATATATCGGCATTATCATAGACCGCCCGGGTGTACGGAAGGGTGTAAGCGGTCGTTGCCAGCTCGTTTGCTGCATTCAACCCCGCTACAACAACCGGAGACACCACAAAAGGGCGCATCAAGTGGGTTGCCGCATTTGCGATCGCACCCATATGCATTAGTTCTTTGCCGCGACGTCGGTCGATAATCTTTCCGTAAGTGTACGAAGCGATAATCGCCACAATAAATACCACCGAAATAAGCATTCCTACTACGGCGTACGCTTCGTTGCTGTCAGCGGTAATACCAATAATGCCGATGGCAATATAGAGCGTCCACACCGTACCCGAAGAAAATACATCAAACCCATACCCAAACTGTGCAATCGAATGGCGGAAGAACAATTTCCACGGGAACCCTCGAAACGTTAACTTCTGGTTAACTTTCACTGGCTCGCCGGAGCGGAATAGTGGCGTTGCCGCTGCCGCAAAGAGGATAGCCGCAATAATAATCACCACCTGCGGACCAAACCAGAGCGCAATAAACCCACCAATAAGCGGGCTGAGGCCGGTCGTTACTTTTTCAAAGATATTCATATAAGCAATTTCCTTGCCCGCATGCTCAAGGCTTTTTACCTTTGAAAAGTTAATGTTATACGCAATTGAATACATCGTCGCCGAAGTTGCCTGAAAAATAAGTGTCGGAATAAGTAACCATGGGCCGTACTCTGGCAAAAGAGCAAACGATATCATCGAAGGAATATAGAGAAGGTTTGAAATCAAGGTGCCGTGTTTCGGACCTATCCATGCAACCAAGCGTGCAATAGGAAGTGCGGCGAGTGCCTTAAGTGCATAAAAAAGAGCCCAGAAAAAGGCAATAAGCACCACGCTATACCCAACTTGGTACAGGTAAATCGACATGAACGACCCCATTATGTAAATGGCGGCCATACGAAGTACGCGCGAGGCGTAAATCTCGGCTACTTCATTAAAAGTCGCGTATCGCCAAAAGTGTCGACGCGAGAGCAACGTTTGGAAAAATCTTCGTACCATACTGCGTTAATTTTATATTTATTTTTTAGACACGTATGTCTCTATATACTCTCTTCTATTACAGCATAGTCACCCCCGTTTCACAAGTGGTATACTAGCTCTATGAATATCTATCTCTCAGGCATTGGTGGTGTTGGAATCGGACCTATCGCCGAAATCGCCCACGATGCCGGACATACTGTGCTCGGCTCAGACCTCAGCGAGGGGCTTATCACCCAGCAACTCCGTGAACGCGGCTTCACCGTGCATATCGGACAAGACGGCTCATTTCTGCGCGAACAGCACCAAGAAACGCCGATCGACTGGTTCGTCTACACCGCCGCGCTCCCCGCCGATCATCCAGAACTTATTGCCGCTCAAGAACTTGGCATTCGCACTGGAAAACGTGATGAATTTCTTGCCAATTTCATTGAAAATCATAATTTAAAGTTAATTGCCATTGCAGGCACTCATGGAAAAACAACCACCACGGGTATGGCCGTCTGGGCAATGAAACAGCTCGGTATTCCCGTAAGCTATTCGGTCGGTTCGACACTTTCATTCGGACCAAGCGGTGCCTATGAAAAAGGCAGCGAATATTTTATATATGAATGCGACGAGTACGACAAGAACCTGCTTCACTTCTTCCCTTACGTATCCCTCCTCACTTCAGTCGATTATGACCACCCCGACACCTACCCAAGCGAAGAAGAATACCAAGAAACGTTCCGCCAATATATCGCTCAGTCGCACCACACTGTAGGCTGGCAAAAAGACCTCACCTACCTCCACCAGTCCATTAATGAAGCTATCTGGACACTCAGTTCAAACGAGACGCTGCCGCTTCATCTTCCCGGCGAACATAACCGACGCAACGCAACACTCGTTATGAAGGGGCTTGAATACCTCGGCTTTACTGATACCGAAAAAAATACCGCCGCGCTCGAATCATTCCCAGGAACGGATCGTCGCTTTGAAAAACTTGCCGACAACCTTTACAGCGACTACGGACACCACCCTGAGGAAATCGCTGCGACGCTCCAACTTGCTAGCGAACTCTCGGATCGTATTGTTTTGGTATACCAGCCGCATCAAAACTGGCGACAACACTTTATACGTGATCAATACACGAATCAGTTCGAGCATGCCGAGAAGCTATACTGGCTCCCAACGCATCTTACTCGTGAGAACCCAGACCAGCCCGTTCTCACCTCGCAGGAACTCACAAAGAACATCACGAATCGTGATGCGCTCGAATACGCAACAGAGAGCGACGAGCTCTGGGAGACACTCCAGCGTTACCGTGCCGAGGGGGTGCTGGTGCTCTGTATGGGTGCGGGCACTATTGATGGTTGGGTGCGGAAAAAGCTAAAAGAATCCGCATAAAAGCGGCCCTAACGGTTATCGCCACTGCCGCTAATAACACCGCGTTTCATGCGGTCGGCAAGCTTCTTGATATTCGTCTGCCCGACGTCCTCAAGCTCAATAGCAAAATAATCAGCCAAAACGGCGATGTGCCACAATACGTCACCAAGCTCTTTCTTTAGATCATCAGTATCAAAATCAGAAAAATCGCTATTACGATCGCGAATCACCTTTTTAGCCTTTTCGGCGATCTCCCCAGCCTCTCCTGAAAGCCCGAGGAGCAAGTGGAAAAGTTCATCTTTGGCGTCTTTTGAGCGTGCAGTTTTAAGAGCGAGGCTCTGATATTCATTTAAATTCATAGTCTTATTATACCACTGCGAGCGAGTGTTTTTAAGAGGTAGACGGCCACGAAACGTCGTATTCTTCAAAGTAAAAAGTATCTTTGAAAAATGTACGCGTCATAATTTCTTCAACCGCTGGAGCGAGTGTTAATTCACGCATTTTATGTGGGCGCGCCCACATAATCGTATCGCTTGGCTGTATGTCATCGGTATAAAAACGAAATACGTGTGCGAGCGTTGTTGATAAAAGCGTCTCGCCCGAATGAACACGAATATAGCACTCACCGGCGTGTTCGAGTGTGGGGTTTTCGAGCGCTAATTTTTCATGCGCCTCTCGCTGCGCCGCACTATAAGCGGAAGTATCCTCGATATGCAGCTTGCCGTAAGGGAGTGTCCACGTATCAATATATGGCTGCTTCGTGCGACGTTGGAGTAATATATCGCCTTCGCCATTTTGAATTACTAACATAGTGATAATTTTTGGCTGCGAACGGACTGTTTTATCGCCACTACTTACTCGATCTACGTACGTGAGCCCTTTAGCACTTAACGTATACCCACCGGTAATAACCTTATTAACAAGCCCCTGTCTTACAAGGTTTTGAAGATGATAAGAAAATAAATTCGTATCCACTTTTGGTGGTCGTAAATCACGAAAGCGTGCCACATCCCGGTACATCAAAACATCAATAATATGTTTCTGAATATGGTGTGTTAACGATATCTGCTCAATCATATTTGACTCAATTTATACTTTCTATACGCTTTCACAATAACATCATATAGTGAAAATGTCATCTGTTATAAGAAAGGCATTTATAAAATGATTGAACTCGAAAATAATATAACTAAGAAAAATATTGAGCAAGCACGAAACGCAATTGAGTTTGAACAACGAGCAGAAATTGAACACAAACTCGTCCCCGAATCTTCCGATAAGCTTACACAGTTATTCAAGGCGGAAGCTCGGCCTATCGAACAGCTTTACCTAAGCACCCCCACTGATGAATTTAGTTTGCGACTTCGCTGCGAGTACACCGAAGACGGGCCACTCTATACCGCAACACTCAAAGACCGTGGCGAACTGAGCAACGGGGCACTGAAGCGAACTGAAATCACCACTCCCATTACCGAAGTAGCCTATCGCCATTATCAGGAACGTGGCACTCCTTCACTTCGAAAACTACGCGCCGAACCCTTCGAAGGGGTAACGGTCGACTTTCATGACGATTCACTTACACCTATTATCGTTGAGGTAGAGCATGCGGACGTTGAGCAGCGTGCGATTCTAAAGGAGGCTATTGAAACACTTAGCGAAACAACGCTCACCGATTATTCGGGAAGTCCCCTTGTTGAAAGCGAATCACTCGCCTATCAGCAGGATAAGCAAGAATATAGCCCCCGCACACCCGAATCGCTTGAAAGCTTCGCCCATCGAGTGCTCAGTGAAATGGTCGCCCAGCATGTCAGCGGGCGTCACCAAGTGGTCGTCGGACTTACTGGCATGTCTGGATCGGGAAAGACAACCGTCACGAAGGCTATTAGCGAGCACCTCGTGGAGCTCTACGGCGAAGCATACGCGCCAATTATTCTTTCGACTGATGATTATCACTTTGGAAAAAACGCCCTCGAACAACGATACGGCGCACCCTACACTGAATGGGACGATGCAAAAACCTATAACACCGCCGAACTCGCCGAAGATTTACGGCGCACTGCCGAGGGTATCCCCCTCATGCGACGCTCCTTCGACTTTGAAACCGAAGAGCCAGTGCTCGGTGAAGTCGTCGCACCATCACCTTTCATTATCCTCGAAGGGCTCTACGCCAGCAGCAAAGACCTCGATTCGGTGCGAAGCCTTCATTTTGAACTTCCCACAAGCATTGCGACCAGCATCGGTAGAGATGTTCGACGCCTCGTTATCGAATCGCGTGCCAACCGAGTGTTCCCTACTCCGGAGAGTCGGCTTCGTTACCAAATTGAAACCGCGCTCCCCCTCTATACCAGCCTCGAACGGCCGCCGCGCAATGCCTTTAGTGCCTCCGCCAGGCCGATGGCTGAACGTGCGTTCATGTTACATCAACTTCAGGCGCAATAACTATTCGCCGTCAGGAGTGCCGAACTCGAGTACTTCCGGGTTAAGGGGGTCGCCGTTAAACGCGTCGACCGCCTTCGCCTTCTTAGCCTGAGCATCGTAAAGCTTCATAAACTCTTGGATTGTTTCCTTATTTACCTTACCGGAGGCACTGTACGTATTAATTTCATCCGACTTTTCAACCTTACTGCTTACCGAGCTATACCCGGGACGGCTCAAATCGAGCTGTGCCGCACCACTATTGTTGTAGATAGCAACACTCACACTCGTCATAATAAGCGCAATGATAACGGTGAGCCCAAGAAGTACCGAGAGACGATGTCGTTGCCAAAATGAAAGCGCATCTTCATTCATAACTACTGCGAGACCCTTTCATAATTAAGCAGGAAATCATTTACCGACAGACGATAATCGTCAATGTAACGGTGGAGTCGCTCAACATCAGCGTGTACTTTTTCACGCAGCTTACGCGCTTCCATTAAAGTATTGTGGAATGAATTAGGCTGCGAAGTACAATCGATACGCAGTGCTTCGGAAAGTTTCTGCTCATACGCAATATAGTCAGAGCGAAAGGCCGAAAGTGCCGAACGATAGCTCGTTGTCACCGTGACCATCGCCTTATTATCAAGGCTATTACCCGCAAGACGGCTATTGAAATTATCCATGAGTTTACTTGCCATTGATTCATACACTTGCCCACGGTTTACTCGAAGCAATGCATCGGTCGCATGGAGCTGGCTCACGCTACTGCGAATTGAAACGCAGTTCGTCTTAATGTGCGCCATTTGCTCGGGCGAAAGGTCTTCAGCCTGCGCATCAACGCTGGCAAGCGGAACAAGCACCCCTATCGACAGGATGGCAATAATTGCAAGGGAAGCTATTCGACGCATACCCTCTTAGTATAGCACCTGTCGATGCGCCTACGTACGCGTCAAATGAACGATATCTGCCGTTTGTGCAATGAGCATATCACGTACTAGCCCATCAAAAGCGAGCGTAAACCGCTCATCTGCCTCAACGGCACTTTTGAGCTCCTCAAGCGACACATCACCCGCCGTTAACACCCGTACAATACGTCCGCGCATTTCACGTAGGCTCCCTTTTAGTGGCGCTTGTTTTTTATAATGCTTACTCTTATGGTTTTGCCCGGCGCCTTGGCGCTTTAAGTGTGAACCGTAGTCCATCAACGCCCAGTACCATTCGCGCGGATGCTCGTGATCAAGCGTGCGTTCAACCAGCGCTCCAACCTCCTTATCGGACACTTCACCATCAACTTCAAAAAAATGATAAAAATAAACCGTGCGGACATTCGTTTCAATAAATACCACCGGCTCATTAAAGCTATAGGCCATAATTGCGCCCGCCGTATTCACCCCGACACCCGGCAAAGTACAGAGTTCCTTTTGCGTATTCGGAAATACCCCACCGTACTCATCGACAATCTTTTGTGCAGCCATATGAAGGAAACGCGCTCGGCGGTTATACCCAAGCCCACTCCAGAGCGAAAGCACTTCAGCGAGCGGTGCGCGGGCAAGTGAGGCAATATCAGGAAAGGTGGCAATAAAGGCGTTAAATTTTGGTATCACCCGCTCAACCTGCGTTTGCTGGAGCATAATTTCACTCACGAGTACGTAATAAGGGCGTGTATCTTGCCGCCACGGCATAACGCGGTATAACTCACGCCCCTTCTCCCATATAATTTCCTGAAACTCGGCTATCTTCATCCTTTTCAGTATATCAGCGCTATACTAGATATATGAGACTTACAAAATTCCAGCACGCTTGTTTTACGGTCGAGAAAGACAGCTCGACTGTCATTATCGATCCAGGAATCTTCTCGCACGACTTTATTATGCCGCACCGGGTTATCGCTATCGTCATCACCCATGAACATACTGATCACCTCGATGAAGCACTTATTATACGGATTCTCACTGCGCATCCTCACGCAACACTCATCGCACACGAATCGATTAGCGGGCGCTTCACACAACATCAAACTATTGCCGCAAAAGTTGGTGAAACATATACCTTCGGTCCATTCGCTTTACGCTTCTTTGGAGGCACTCATGCAGCTATCGCCGACTCGGTTCCTGTACCACCAAACCTTGGTGTTTTAATTAATGATTCACTTTACTACCCCGGTGACTCTTTCACTGTCCCCGAAGAAGTCACCGTTACGACCCTCGCCCTTCCCGCTGCTGCACCCTGGATGAAAATCAGCGAAGCGATGGCGTTCCTGCAGCGCGTCAAACCACACTTCGCCTTTCCAACCCACGACGGCATACTGTCTACCGACGGGAAATCAATTGTTGATCGTATGCTCGGTGCAGTTGCTGGCGGGCAAGGCACGGTATATAAACGGCTCGATGAGTCATCGATTGATATATAAATGCCCGCAAACACCTGGAAAGACCAGCTCGAAGCAGGAGTAACACACCTCAAGCAAGCCGATCCAATACTTGGCGCCGTTATTCATTCGGCGACACTCCCTACTTTTTCACCCCATAAGCGTTACTATCAAGAACTTATTGAGAGTATCGTATCACAGCAGCTCAGTGTTAAAGCGGCGGCAGCAATTCTTGAACGGTTTATAGGCTTATTTGAAGCATCGTTCCCCTCACCAGAAGAAATCCTCAGTAAGGATGTCGAGACATACCGAAGCGTCGGCTTATCGCGGCAAAAAGCAACGTACATTCGGGACCTTGCCGAAAAAGTACTTGAGGGCACGGTGTCATTCGAAACGCTCGATCAACACTCAAACCAAGAAATTATTGATGAACTCACGAAGATTAAAGGGGTGGGCGTGTGGACCGTCCATATGTTTCTTATTTTTTGCATGGGGCGTCTTGATGTCCTCCCGACGGGCGACTTAGGTATTCGCAATGGTATTCAAAAACTCTACAACCTTGAGACGCGTCCCGGGGATAGCGAAATAGAGGCTATCGCCCACACTAATACATGGCACCCTTATGAGTCAGTTGCAAGTTGGTATGTTTGGCATTCGCTCGGTAATAAACCAGAGCTCTAAATAATTACAGCCCGAATTCCTGCATCTGCTCGGGGGTAAGGCCGGTACCGTTAAGTCCATTCAAAAGATCCATACCCGGCAACCCACCGCCAGATTGCATATCAACCATAAATTGCGTTACGACAGTAATCAAGAAAAGGCCGTTAATTAATACGACCACCCCTGTTGCAATCGCAAAAATAAGAATCGTTTTGTAGGCGAACGCCTTGTACTCTTCGTATTGGAGCATCGTCCGCCCCTGCTTGTCGCGCATTGCCCCTGTTAAGATAAGAATAATATCGACAATACCCCATAAGCCAAACCCACCAAGTGTGAGGAGTTTCGCGATACCAGTGCCCCACTTACCGAGATACATACGATCAGCACCAACCATTCCCCATATAAAGCTAATGAAAAAAACCGCCAAAAAATGACGCTGTCGTGGGATTTTCTTTACTCGACTGAGAGCAATGGTGTTTGTTTGCGGTGCGTTTTCGGGTTGCATATCCCCATTATACGCTTAGTTGCGGCTCGTCGGCCAATGCGCAAAAATAAAGTCACGATATTGCTCGGTAAAGGGCCTTAGTTCCGCCATTTCTTCCTTCGTACACCACACGGCATATTCTTTCTTCACATCGGTTGGTGATGTTTCAAAGTCATTCGCAACAATTGCCGTATACCCGAGAATAATTCTATTCGCATAGAAGAAATCTCGGCGCTGCACTCCATCAACGGAAATACGGAGCTCTTCCATAAGTTCACGCGCCAATGCCGTGTCAGGGTCTTCACCACGATCAATATGCCCACCAGGGAGGCCGTAAACTTTGCGCTTCGGGTAATACATTACCATAACCCGCTGTGCGTCGGCACTATAAAGGGCAACTTTAACAGAAACGTAATGGCGCGCGTGCATTACGGAGTGAGCCGGTTGATATCACGAGGGAAAAGGGTCGCCTCTTTAACGTTTGCAAGACCAAGCGTCTTCTGTACGAGACGGTCAACACCAAAACCACAACCGCCATGTTGCGGGAGACCGTATTTAAAGGCCTGCAGGTAGTACTTGAACCCTTCGTGTGTTACATCAAGGCCCTTGGCGGTCATCTGTTCAATCATCTTGTCATAATTGTTCTCGCGAAGTGGAACGGTAGCAATTTCAAGGCCGCGAAATAGGAGATCACCCCATGCAACCGTACCATCGTCTTTAAACTTATGGTAGAATTTACCCGCTTCAGTTGGAAAATCAACCGCATAAACGAGGTCGCTTCCAAGTTGTTTACGTGCATAGTCAGAGATCCAGCGCTCTTCATCAGGAGTTAGGTCTTTTTCGTCGGTCGTGTCAGTTTTCGTCGCTTTAGTGTAAAGTTCGTGAATCTGCGCAATGGTGAAGCGCGGCACCTTACCGTCTTCAGGAAGCTGTAGTTGTGGTGCGTTTAAGCTCTTTAGGTCGTCAGCGTGCTCGTCGTATGCACGGCGTAGCACCGTCTGTGTCATATCACCGACAACATCAAGCACTTCGTCATGATCTTTTACAAAGCCCATTTCAATATCGAGCATTGTCAGTTCGGTAAGGTGTCGAGTTGTTGCGCTCGGCTCGGCTCGGTAGCTGTGGTTAATTTCAAACACTCGTTCAAACGCACCAACCATAATTTGCTTATAGAACTGCGGACTCTGTGCGAGAGTTGCCGTCTTGCCAAAGTAATCAAGCTTAAACACTTCCGCTCCACCCTCGGTTGCCTCGGCAAGAAGTTTTGGTGTATCAATTTCGACAAATTCTTGTCCATAAAGATATTCGCGCAAATAACGCGTCAGGCTTGCCCGCACCTTAAATATTTTTTGCTCTTGAAGGTTACGAATGTTCAATACGCGGTAATCGAAGAGTGTTTCAAGGTTCTCTGACTTGTGCGAAATAGGTTTATCAATTTCAATTGGTGGCTCATCGGTGACAGGGACTTGCACCTCCACTTTTACATCGTGAAGCTCAGCGCCCCCCGGAGCACGCTCATCAGCAACAACCGTACCCGTCAAAGAAAGAACGGTGCCAATTTGCATACCGCGAAGCTTCTCCACTTCGTCTTTGCGTTCAACCAAGCTCTGAGCAACACCGCGACGGTCACGAAGTGTGATGAAATTCAGGCCACCGAGAAGACGCTTTTTGTGAAGCCAGCCTTCGATCGTAATCGTTACGCCAATGTGGGTGTGTATATCGCTTGTAAGAATTCGTGTCATAACCTGCTTATTTTACCAGATGACACCAGTTCACACCAGAGGTAGGCACTCTCTTTAGGCGCGTGGAGCAACATGGGCACCAATAAGTACACCTACGACGTCGCTGAGTGTAATAAGCCCTACAACCTTACGCTTTTCATCCTTCACGATAAGAAGGTGCTGTTTCGTACGCAAGAATGCCTGCAATGCCTGCTCAAGCGTCTCGGTATCACTAATGTATTCGACCGTCTTTGACATCGCTTTCTCGGCTGTTTTTGATTTTCGCTCATCAAGCGTTAAGTGGCCTTCGAGCGAAAGGATACCCACAATTGCATCAACCGTTTCATCAACAACGACGAGATGACTATGACCAAAGCTGTGTAGTTCATCGAGTACAAGTGGGCCAAGAAACTCAGTGCGCTGCACCGTTTTTATTTCCTCACGAGGCGTCATAATGGTAGCTACCGACCGCTCGCTAAAAGTAAGTGCCGCCGTGACACGCGCTAATTCCGGCTCGGTAATGGCAGCCCCTTTCGAATGGTGAAGAAGCTCTTCAAGCTCGGCCTTTGAGTGAGCTCGTGGAGCCTCAACCGACGAGGCAACACCTGGTTCGCGAAACGCACGGATAATTTTCTGATATTTTTTCACACCAGCAAGAAATGTCGGTTCAATGTGAGCATACAGCCTTTGCCCCTGATTCCGAACGGCAACATTTCGAGCAATAAGCGGAGAGAGCAAGGCGAGGGCACCCGCAACAAGAAGCGCCCACCACGCAAACGTGACAAATAAACACAGCACTAGCAGGATAAGAACAAGCGTCCGAAGGGCTCGCAGCACCGTTGTGATCTCGCTATAAAGCACCGCGCGTTCATAAGCAAGCGTCAAAGACTTCTTGCCCTTTAAGCGGCGCCTCAGCTCAGGTAGGCTACAATCTGGACGTACAGGCTGAAAAGTAGCAAGCACTACCAAACAGGCAAACAGGACAATAGCAATAATAAAAACGAAACTACCCATGTAGCCTTATTGTAGCCCAGGTTTTGCTATAATAGTATGAGTAATTTTGTGGAGGATATATGAATAAAACTGGTTGGATAATTTTTACCGTAGTTGTTGTACTACTGCTCGGCGGGCTCATTGCCTGGACGCGCATCACCAACCCACCGCTCGACGTGTCTGACGTAAAAAATAATAGTGTTATCGCAGCCTCTGAGAAAAACGGGAATATCAGCGATCACACAACCGGAAGTACTTCAAATAAGATTATCCTTATTGAGTACGGTGACTACCAATGTCCAAGTTGTGGCGCTGCATTCGATAACGTTAATTCGCTGATTGATGAATACAAGGACGATGTTACCTTTATTTTCCGAAACTTCCCGCTCACGAGTATGCACCCGAACGCCCGCGCAGCAGCAGCAGTCGCTGAAGCAGCTGGCCTTCAAGGGAAGTACTGGGAAATGCACGACAAGCTCTATACGGGACAGAACGACTGGAGCACCCTCGACGCAACAAAGCGTACTGACCTCTTCACGACCTATGCGAAGGATTTGAAACTCGATATTGATAAATTCACTGCCGATCTAACCGAAAAACCGGTGACACAGAAGATTAACTTCGACGTTGCGGTTGGTAAAGCGGCAAATGTTTCTGCAACCCCAACCTTCTTCCTTAACGGCGATAAGGTTGACGACGAAACATCAAGCGGCATTGTACAGGGCGACCTGAGCAATATTAAAGCAAAACTTGATGAGCTCATTGGCAAGAAGTAAATAACGCCTATAAAAGTAAAAACACCCCGGTGCCTTGGGGTGTTTTCTTTTTTTTGCTTAGTGAAGTCGCTTCTAGTACATCCTACTGGGCGATAGACCCTACGGACATTGATCGTACTAGTGTGCGATAAAAATTCGCCATTCGGCGGGCACCACATCCACTGCTATCTTTTTGCGCCTTGAAGGCACAAATTCGACGGCTATTGGCATGTGATTATACACTCCTTGTACTATGTACAGCCCCTCGCACTCCGACCTTTAAATTAGTTTTGGCGCGGGACACATCGTCTATAGTAGCAATTTTCATTGCATGCGTCAAGAATACGCGTTAAATATAACGCTCGTGTTTCTATAATAGCCCAAATAGAATAGCCTCCGCAAGGGGTGCAGAGGCTATTGTTGTTGTAATTTAGTCTACTCCTCGCCAGGAGTCGATTCTGGAGTGGCCGAACGTAGTTTTTTCTCTCGTAGGGTAAATACAAACACTACCGAAAGTCCGATTAAACTCGACGCGACGATGAAAATTCGTTGCAAGCTTTCAGAAAACGCATGCGTTACCTTACTTGAAAACTCTACCTGATTCTTTGCAAACGTCTCTCGTGCAGCTTCTCCGGCCTGCGCAGGAAGGGCGTCAAACTGCGTCTCAACGGCGTTACTGACGCGCTCCTTCATATCAGGCATATTAAGCGTCAGGAGCGTACTTGGGTCACCAAGGTCACCAATTTGAGCAACCTGCTCACTTTTCGCAAGTGACTGAATATATGCGGTCTCCTGCATTGCTGGTACATGTGTCATGATACCCGCTGTAAGCATCGCTCCAAACACTGCCGTACCAATAGTTGAACCGAGGCTTCGGAAGAGCTGACTCGAACTGGTTGCTACACCAAGGTCTTTCTGCTCAACTTCATTTTGAATTGCAAGGTTAAGGATTGGCATTGCCACACCAAGGCCAAGGCCAAGTATCACCATAACGATAGCTTCGTAAAGATACGGCATTTCTGGGTTAAGGAACGAGAGCGCAATCATGGCAAGCGTCGCAACCACGAACCCAACCTGCATGAAAATCTTATATCGTCCAGTGCGTGAAATGATTTGCCCAGAAGTAATACTTGACAACATAATACCGCCCACCATCGGAAGCAACATCATACCCGACTCGGTTGGCGTTGCGCCAAACACCTGCTGGTTGAACTGCGTAAGGTACAAGATAGAACCCATAAAGGCGGCACCAAACAACAAAGCAATCACCAAAATACTGACATAGTTATAGTTTTTAAAGAAGCGAAGCGGCAAAATTGGTTGTTTTGCCTTATGTTCGACATAAATAAAGGCGCTCAGTGCAACAGCAACAATACTGAACATAATGACGCGGAGACCCACAAGGGTAAGGCCGGTTGCGCTCATGAGGTCGGCGAAGATCGTCTCGGTGTTATCAACTGCCAAAATAAGCGTTGCGAGCGAGACCGAAAGAAGTGCCGCACCAGCGTAATCAATTTTCGCCTTCGTTGCGTGACGAAGCGCAGGACAGTAAATGGCAATGAGAATAAATGCCACAATACCCACAGGAATATTAATGTAAAATGTCCAACGCCAGTCTGTTGTAAGCCCGAAGATACTCTGACCATCGGTAAGCCACCCGCCAAGCAGCGGCCCTACTACCGAACTCAGTCCGAAAACAGCACCAATAAGCCCTTGCCATCGGCCTCGCTCACGGGCAGCAAACAAGTCACCAACAATCGTAAAGGCGTTGGCGGTAATAATACCACCACCAATACCCTGCACGGCACGCCAGATGATAAGGTCGGTAATATTCGCACTCATTCCACTTCCAAGCGATGCCAGTACAAATATAGCCACCCCAACAAGAAGAATCGTACGACGTCCAAACAGATCGGATAGCTTACCGGCAATCGGTACGGTCATAGTTGTCGTAATAAGATAAGCCGTTACAATCCAGCTGAGTGAGCTGAAGGCGTTAAAATCCTCGACAATCTTGCCGAGTGCCGTTGCGATAATCGTCTGGTCGAGTGCCACAAGAAAGAGGCTCGCCATGACGGAAATCATAATAATGAGCTTGCCGCGCAAGCTTAGGTGGTGGTGCATATGTTCCTTTCGATACGAATCGTTATCGATTTAATAAATCTTTATATTGTTCAACATTCTCGGTAAGTCGATCGAGCATTTCGCGAAGTTCTTCCTCCTTCACGAAACCAATCCAACCACGTTTTTTCGAACCAACTGCATAAAGACGATCACCCGGCTCAATGCCAAGTTCTTCGCGCGCATCGACAGGGATGACAATCTGGCCCTTCGTGCCTACTGTCGCCGTTCCATAGAGTTGCTTATCATGCATAACTTATTTAGTATACTGCTAGTATGAAAAGTATGTCAAGTGTGACGAACCTTTTTTCGCTTCTTTTTTGCTGGTTCATTGTAATATTCAAGATACATCTGAATAGAGGTCACAATAATGATCATAAGAATTGGTCCGTACACCACTCCAAGCAACCCCCAAATAGCAATACCGCCAAAAGCAGCTAACATCGTCAAACCATTCGTCAGTGTGATTGATTTCGGAATAAAACGCGGTCGCAGGAATGATTCAAGGTTGCTGACTCCGGTTACTACAATAAGCGCACCAACCCCCGGCCACACTTGCCCGGTAAGCATTGCGATAATAATAATTGGGTAGACAATAATACCCGCACCGAGCGGAATAAGGTTGAACACCGTAAACGCAACTGACATAAGGAAGAAATAATCCCAAAAGCCAAAGAAGAATGACAGAACGAGCGCCTCAAGTACCGCAATAATAAGTGACATCACAAGCTGGCCTTTTGCCATAGCATTTGCCATCATCCCTACGCGCGCCAAATACATGTTCGTTATCTCAGGCTGGAATGGACTCAACGCAACGATACTCTTCTTGATTTTCTTGCCATATACCAAAAACTCAAAAAACAAGAAGATATACATAATAACCAGAATAATTCCAAGCGGCACACTTCCGACGAAGCCAGTAAGAAATGCGGTAAGCCCCCGAACAAGCTGCGGCAAGGTGTTACGCAGAAATTCGAGAACACTTTCGTTGGTTACAAGCCCGCCACTCCCCGCAATCGGCGCAGCGATAGCGTTAATGTTACCGATTATTCCCTGCACAAAGCCCGGCAGCGTCGCCGTGCTCCCACCAAATGACCCCGCTAAATCGCTCGCAAGCGCGCCAAGTTGAAACACAGCAATAACCCCAACAAGCAAGACGGGGACAAGAATCACCACGAGTGAAAATAGAAACGTCAGTGTTGCCGCAAAACCAGCACGTATCTTTTTAGCCAGACGTTCATAAATTCCGTAAAAAGGAAACGCCATTAAAGCAGCAAGGGCAATAACTCCTAAGTATGGAGCAACAAACCAAATACCAATGACAATAGCAATAAGCGCAACAATTGACCAATTCCGGGCGGTGAGCGGATGCGCTTCCATGCCCTTAGTGTACATACTTCCGTGCAAAATACTAGCAACGCGCTACAATAAGCATATGATAGACGTTTTCAATTATTTGATCGTGTTCTTTCTCACTGTACTCGGTGTTTCGGCGCTTGGCCTCGCCGCTGGCTTTAGCCCCGTACTCTATATTGCTCAGATTACCATGGGAACAAAATCGAAGCGCCTCAAGCTCTATACTGGCTGGCTTATCGCAGGGGTGTTGGCCGCAATTATCTTACTTATTGCACTTTTTCAGACCCTTCACCTCGATACACTTATTACTATCGTCGATACTACAGTCCGCGCAGTCACGGTAAGCGTCCTCTTTAATATCTTTGTAGGGCTCGCTTTTATATATGGTGGCTTTTGGTATTTGCGTCACCAGGAGGTGTCAAAACCAAAAAGCCCCAAACTCCGCAAAACAGGTGGTTCGCTCACTGTGTTGGGGCTTGGGTTCGTGCGCACTTTCACGAGCATTAGTGGCATAACGGCAACCTACATCGCCGGGAACGCCATCGCCAATGTGAGTGTCAGCCTTATCGAACGCCTTCTCTTTACCGCCCTCTTTCTTGTTGCCACTATCGTCCCCTTTATCGCCATTGTCATTCTTATGCGCAAAAAACCGCACCAACTTATGCGGGCTGTCGCATACATTCGAAGGCAAATGACACAGTTAAACTATCGTCCAGTTGTTGGCGTTGGAGCAATCCTCTTCGGCAGCTCCATTACCGTCATTAATATTATGATGTTTCTATTCTACTAAGTGCTCTCGAGTACGCTCGAAATGGCAAGTGTACCCACCCGGGTTTTTCTTCAAATAGTCTTGGTGGTATTCTTCTGCCGACCAAAAGTCCCCAAGCGGCTCAAGTGTCGTGACGATCGGATTCTCCCAGTACCTTTGGTTTCGCTCGATCGCCCGTTCGGCAACCTGCCGCTGCTCGTCACCGTCATAAAAAATAGCTGAACGATAACTCGTGCCCACATCGTTACCTTGACGATTTTTTGTTGTCGGGTCGTGAATTTGGAAAAAATAATCCATAAGTACATCGAGCGTCGTTACGCTAGGATTATAGGTGACCTTTAATGCTTCGGCATGCCCAGGGTGCTGTTCATAGGTTGGGTGTTGATTCTCACCACCCGTATACCCCACTTCAGTATCAATCACACCGGACTGCATGTGGAAGAGGTCTTCCATACCCCAAAAACAACCACCGGCAAATACAATTGTATTCATATTCTTAGTATACACCCGCCCACCTACCGCCTTTTCTCAGAAAAACGCGCTACACTAGCTATATGAATAGGCAGTCAAACCCCCACTTAAGCGATGACCAAAGGGCAGTTCTTTTTAATAAAGCGACTGAGGCCCCTTTTAGCGGAGCACTTGTATACGCCTTTGAAACCGGCGAATATTCGTGTGCTAATTGTGGAAAAACACTCTTTTCTTCAGAAGCTAAGTTTTATAGCGACTGTGGATGGCCAAGTTTCGATCAGGCAATTCCAGGGGCGATACAGAGTGAACGTGATACCTCGCATGGTATGGTGCGTACCGAGATTACCTGCGCGCACTGTGGCGGGCACCTTGGTCATGTTTTCGATGACGGCCCAAAAGAGACGACGGGTCTGCGTTATTGCATTAACTCGCTGTCGCTCAACTTTCAACCGAAGCGCTAACAACTAACGGCGACGGTGGCCACCACGACGACGCATCGCACGCTGCCTCCGTCCACGGAAGAAGAAGATACCGCCCACGATAAGACCAATGAGAACAATAACTGCAACAATTGCAGCAACGATGTATGCAGTTGGAATTACCCAGAATGAACGCTCAACATCAACACTCTGATTCTTTGAACCGTAGGTAAACGTTGCGTTCACCGTGTATCGTCCAAAGGTTCCGATATTCTTGAGTGGTACTTCCCACTTTCGAGCACCATCCGGCAAAATAACATCGCGTGGGTTTTTATCGTTAAAGTCATATTCATAAATTACTTTGTCACCCTGACGAACTGAAATTCGGCCGAACGGACCAAGTTGAATATTTCCCTTATTCTCGAAACGGAAAGCGACTTTAAGGTCGTTTGGTGTACGGAAGTCGGCACCCGCTTTATTACCCTGCTGAAGCGCAAAGTCCGTAAGGGTAAGTTGTTCGGTGACTGGACCGGGAACAGTAAGAAGAATGAGCGAAGCAACACTTGCGCTAAGGTTTACTTGCCCGCCACCATCAGGATCGGTTGGCGCAAAACGAAGAGCACCGAAATACCCACCCGCTTGAGCATCTTTTGGCACGGTAATAGTAACCCCAATCGTTTTCGCCTCCTTGGCTGGAATCTTCAATGACTCCACTGGTGACATGAATCGCTTAAGGCTGTGTGTTGGCGCATATTCATTGGCATCAAGAATAATTGATGGTGTGCCCGTTTCATCGCCCTGTACAAAGTCGTTCTCAATTGCACTGACATGCACCTCATTTGCGGTGAGGTTTGTTACCGTAATTTTTACGACCGTGCTATCGCCCGGCTTCACCGTAATATCAGTTCGAATCGGAGAAACTTTTAATGTATTAGCCGCCGATTCGCCAGTTTGCGCGAAAGTCGTCGAAGAAAGAAACCCAATACTCAAAACGGCCGAAACTAACAGCCCTGCTATAATTCGGAACTTCAGCCCGCTTCGGATATTCACCAACATACCTCTTCCCTCTTAGCTAGTTATGTTAATAATAACAGATACGCTTATGTTTGTGAACGACGCAAAATAAATATAACACCCCGGTTCCCATGGGGTGTTATATTTCATAAAGCTGTTCGCTCGCTCGAAGTAACTTTTTTAGAATTTGCCTGTAGCAATAAGGCTTAAATCAGCCGAGTAAAGACCAGCAGGGGTGTTATTTGCAACACTCGCGCCAAAGGTAATTTTTACGTTCTTGTTGTTCGCTGGTGCGCCTGCGGTATCAAGGAGAAGATCGCCGTAAGGGCTTGTTACACCAGTATTGTTGTCGATTGCCGCGTTAAGCTTAAAGACTTCGCTTCCATAGTATGCATTACTATTTGCACCCTGGAACGTACCGTTTGAAGTAATTCCAACTGGAGTAGTAAGACTGGTAACCTTAAGACCAAACTTCGCCTGGCCCGCTTCAATACCAGCAGCACCCGCAGCTGCGATGTCACAAACACCTTCATCTGAACCAGCACGGAGGAGACCACCACAGCTTTTTGCATTGCTCTGAAGGTTTACTACCGCACCGTTTACTGCGTTCGTTGAGATTTGAGAGTAGATATCACCCTCACTCACCTTACTTGCAGTAAGCGCTGTAACATCGCCGGTCGTTTCACCAAGCTTTAACGTTGGAGGGGTAAGCCCGCTCTCACAGTTTGCAACCGTAATTTCTGAACCAGAGACACAGAAAGTCATGCTTTCAAGAACTGCACCTGAAACACCTACTGTATCGGTGATTGAGATAGCTGCGCTCCCCTGGTCTTGTACATAGCCAGCGGCACCTAGTGCAGTTGGCGTTGAAGCCTCAGCATGTCCGGTCGTATCGTACGTAACGATACGCACAAACATCGTGCCTGCATCGGTTGGGTTACTGATGTGCTCAAGCGGAATGGTTACTTCTGCTGCTTCGCTTACATCAATTGCGCCCGTTACTACAATGATATTATTAGCTTCTTCCGCGGTCTGGCTAATCGTGTAGCCGGTTGCAGATGCACCCGAAGCATCAAAGTTAGTTGGTGACGTACAGGCAGCACCAATAAGCGGCGTATTCTTACAGAATGTAAGAACGGTTGCCGCAGCGTCAGTCACTGCTGTGAATTTTACCGTGTAGTTTACGTCAGTTGCTCCTTTCGAAGAACTGCTCAGCTCCACTGAACGCTCGGTTACTTGCGCAGCCGAAGCGAATGTCGGTACGAGGCCCGGTGTTACAGTTGCCAGCACAAGTGCTGCAACGGCAAACAAAGCCACAACCCGACGGTTGAACGATTTCAAGGAAGTCATGATATCCCCCACATTTTCCTTAACGTTTTGTTAATGTATTTGTTTTGTTATAAAACATCTCCATTTTACCACGATAATGGTTATGCTTGTCAAGCTTTTCAAAAGATTGTCAAGTTATCCACACCTTTTTCGAGGGCGTATTTACTTCTGCTCGTAGCTATCGCGCTCTTTGAGCATCTTATTATGCAACGAAACCAGCTGGCTTCGCCGCCCAAGCCAATAGGTTGGAATAAGGAGTATAAGGGCAATTGCCGCAGGGATCCACATAACAACGACGCGCTCTTTACCGCTCGTCCCCGTCGTGTCCGACCCTGCTCCAGCTACCGTTTCATCTACCTGTCCATTCGAAACTGCAATAACCTGCAAGAATGCGCTCACGCCATTTACATCAGTTGCACGAACGTTTACCTGGTAAATACCCGCCTTTTTATACGCATGAGCAATAGTCACGAGCCCAGCTAACGACTGACTCTTCAACTCTACCTTTGAACCATCCCCCCAGTCGAGGCTAAAGGCATAGGGGCCTGTACCTCCTGTAAGTTGTAGCGGCCAATTAAGCTCCGCTCCGGCGGCTGCAGACCTTCGCCCGTATGAACTGGTAAGGGTAATGAGCTGTCCAAACGCAGTGAACCGAGTGTCAGTATAGGTCACCGGGACGATGTTTGATGCGGGGCCAGTCTGATCAAGGTCATCATACACCGCAGCACTCAGCTCATTCGTTCCCGCAAAAAGGCTTATCTCAATGCTGAAACTACCGTTAACACACATTACCGAGCCGACCATAACTCCGTTGTTGTACACCTGTACCAACAACCCAGCAGGGCACACGCCGCTCACTGTTATTGGAGAAGTAGAAAACGAGGCGTTGTTGCCAGGGGTAGTAATCGTTGCGCCCTGTGTCGGGGGTGCCTGTCTCTTCGTCGCCTCAAGGCCAAATGAACCTGGGTTTGGCTTCGGGTCGGGAATTTTCTCGATCGCCCCCACTCGTCCCGCACCAAGGAGTGCCACAAGGAGGCACACACCGACGCTTATCGATAGTACCCACCCTAGGTTGCGATGAAGTTTTTGTATCATACTTATGCTTATTGTACCGTCTCAAACGCGAGTTGCAAAAAGGTCGCTTTGTTTTTATTCGTTTTACCTAGCGACGACGAGCTGGTGCGCGTTTCGCACGGCGGGAGCCGCCACCGAGTGCGAACGTTCCACCACGGATCATGACAACGATACGCCAGATGAAGTACGCGACAAAAAGGAGCACGATGCCCGCAACAATCAAGAACCAAAGCGGCAGGTACCAGAAGAATGTACTTTTTGTAATTTCTTGCGTGTTATTCCCGTTCTGTCCGTAGAAAATATCGATAGAAGCACTGTAGTAGCCCGGCCAGAGACCAGGTGAGGTACAAGTACTCGCTTCCGCCTTACTTCCTTGGAAGTTCACATCCTGTGAATTAAGTTTTATACATGCCTGAAAGGTACGCGTCTGTCCAATAAGGGCGAGTGACTTACTGGGGTTTACATCATTAATAGTGTATTCATGCCCGAACATATCTTTAAGCTTAATGGTACCCACAGGAGCTTCAGTGACATTACCCTTATTCTCGAGGGTATAGGCAATCACTCGAGGCTCATCCATCATGAAATGTCGATACCCGTTAAGCCCGCTTACGTTTCCGTTATACGCACCAAACTTCTTAAGCGTTAACGACTCATTTACAGTACCTGGTACTGTTACAAACACTAAGGTTACCCCAGAGGCACTCAATCCAACGTTTCCACCATCGGGCGCCGTAGTTGAATAGATAATAGCACTGTAGTAGCTCCCTGCGCCGAGATTCTCCGGAATGGCAACACTAATATCAAATGTTGAGCTATTTCCCGGCTTCACGGTAACAATTTCTGGAACCTCCATATATGACCGGAGAGACCATGGCGTCGGTTCAGTATCCTGGTTTAGGTTAAGCTTTGGCGTCCCGCTATCGTCGGTGTAGGTGAAATCGATTACGCGCAGGTTTAGCTTAAGTGTTTCGTTTGCATCAATATTGCGAATTGCTAACTTATCTTCAATAGACTTTCCCGGCTCAATCACATAACTCTTTTTAGGTGCGATACTGAGTGACGCCGATGACTGCGCGGATACCGAAGAGAGAGGCAGTACCCCTACTACGGTAAAAGCGACTACCGCAATTAAGACAAGGTTCTTCAGTTGTTTCATACTCTTTCTATTTCCCCTACATTACATCAACAAGTATAAGCAGTATTGTACCATTAAAAGCGGCCACTTGCTATGTAATTGATCGTGGTCGTATAGATGCCCGCACGCAAGCTCGGCGCCGTGTTCACGATATAGCTTACGGTGAATTTTCGCATCAAACTGACGTGGGGTGAATGAGCAATGACATCACCAGGAACATACATATACTTATTAGACTGCCCATAATCGTCGGTAGGCACCGCGTTTGCCCACTCCCCCTCTGGGTTACGGCCAACGCCAAGCGTGGAATTTTCAACCAAATTAATGCCAAATTGATTCTTACCTGGAATACTTTCAGTTGGACTTGTAACGTTATCGATCGTATTCGTACCCGCCGCAAGTGTCCCTCCGTTTGCCGTAATGACAAACCCACCCGTAGCATTCGTCCCTATTGCCAATTGTGACTGTGTCGTGAGTGTCTCATTCTCGTCGAGTGTACCCATATCGCTATAGTAGATTTCGTTTGTTGCTGAACAATCGCTCTCCACTTGCTGTGCCGCACAGAAAATCAGCATCGGAGGCACTTGTGTTTCTAGTCCAATACCTCGACTCACCTGCCCCTTCACCGACCCAAAATCAATCTGTGAACCCGTCGCATCCATTGACGAGTGGCTTTTTAAGCGAATCGAGAACGACTTATCGATATCTGTCGGGTTTTTAATATTATCGAATACGTATGAAGAGGCCGAGTTGCTCGACATAATCATTGAAGAGGGACGCGAAAGTACGATATGGTTTACACTCTTTGAATGTATCGAGAAGCCCGTCTCTCCACTCTGATCGATGAGCGTCGCTTGTGAAGCATCAAGCCCCGGAGGCACCTCACAAGGATCATACGGAATTGGTGAGATACAGAAAAGCATATCAAGCGAGCCCACCGGTTCGGGTGTCATATAGCTCAAGGAGACTGTATAAGAAGTTGTCACTCCGGGTTCTGTACTGGTCATAAATAGCCCACGATTCTCAAAGCGAGTTGTCGCCGCTGCGGGTACGGTAAAAACAAGCAGTACGAGAATAAGTGCTAGAAATTCCTCTGAAAAAAGAGTTCTAACTCTAAAAACCGCCCTATGAATACGTGGCGTACGGCGCTTAACGTCAAGACGTTTCATACCCCTATTGTACTAAAGGATAGGCAGTATGCGTAGTATCCCCATAAAAAACTCTGAAATCAAATAGCCGGCCCTTTCGGACCGGTTATTCTTTTTTCTATTGAAGTTCTCTCTACTTAGGAAGACCTAATACTGAGGAGCTGCAATGTAGTTAATCTTGGTTGTGTAGATACCAGCAGGGGTGGTTGCTGCAATGTTTGCAATGTAACGAACCTTACCGGTCACACAGTCAACAACCTGCGCATCTTCAGATGCAATCGGTGTTGGAATGAGATTTGACTCTGGGTCGAATGCGAACTCAGTATTAACCGTTCCGTACTCGCTGTTCACAATACCGGTTCCATTTGCATAATCTGCTTTTGGCGCAAGAGGTGCAAGTCGTGGCGCGTGCCAACTTGCATTCGAAAGAACGTTATTTGCAGTAAGTGAAGCCGTATGGAGCCCCGCTACCGCATTATCTGCACCGTTCTGGAAAACTCCCTTGACGTTATCGCGTTCTTTGTCATAACTTACCTCGAACCCTGAACCAACACCGCCCGTTATCGTACCGGTACCGTTGTCGAGTGCAAGTCCAAATTGCTCAGCACCTGGAGTTGGAGCGCTCTTCGTTGGGCCAATTGCTTCAATTTCGTCGCCAACAGTATTCTTGAGTGTTACCCCAGAGTAGTATACCGTTGCACCAGCGCTTGAGTTCGAACTTAATCGCCAGTACGAGTGAGTACTATAAGTGTGCATCGTCTCAAGTGAGAACTCACCGTCAGCGTTACCTAGCTTCAACACGTTTGGTGTTGTCGTTGTTTTATCCATACCCATTGCGATTGGATCACAGGTAGCATGGACGGTACGCCCGGTAGCGATATCAAGTTCGCTTCCTACACCACCGGTGCTATCTAGGGTATTTGGATCAACCGTTCCGACCGAGAAGTCCATGGTTTCAAGGACCTTCGTCTGAATTTCAATTGACTGGTTCATTACGTTTGCAACCGTAACACCACCGTCGATAAGATTTGCGTCAGTAAGTGTTGTGTCACTCTTGTAGGTATTTATCTTTACAAAGAACCAGCTTGAACCTGGGTTCGTAATGTAATTTGTATTGGTACCGAAGAAAATAACCTTTACGTAGTCATTAGCAGCAAGAGTCTGGCCAGCCGTGTTCTTCAGGGTAATAAAGTTACTCTTGCCTGTCGAAGTTCCATCCGCTTCAGTACCAGCGATACCGTCTTTCGTCTGATTCTCAGAGGCGGACATCGTCCATCCAGTACTCTGTACCCATGGGTCTCCTACATTTGTCTTATGAAGAACAATGTAATTACCTTCGCTATTGTCACGGTTTGGCATATTAGCATTACTACTTGGTACACCTGTTGTTGCATTGAACTTTGTGCTAAAAGTAGAAACCTCTGTTGGCGTTGCGGTAACGATCTCTAGGTCACTCTCCTTTGCCGCAAAGGCCGTTGCGTCATTGTCACCACGTACATAAGCACCTGCTGAGCCTGTTGGAGTAATGTTACCAGGGCCCATACAGTTACCAGCAGAGGTCGTACAGTACTGGAATGTCATCGCCTTTAGTTCGCTACCCGATGGGCTCGCAGAACTAACGCGGAATTGGAAGGTGTTACCCGTCTTTAGTCCGTTCGCACCACTATTTGGTTGTGCATACGTATCGTTACCCGATCCGTCCTTATGACTCCACCCAGGTGACGAACTTGACAGGGTCAGGCTACGCTCAGTGAGCGGATTCAGCGCGTCTGCGTAGGTGGATGCCACGGGTAAGAACGTTGCTGCCACGAGGGCAAACGCCGCACCCAGAAGCCCGCCACGCTTGGCCACTGACTTGAGTGTATATGTTTTCATATAGCTCCTTTTTTGTTTTTATTTACCCATAAAAATATAGGGGTCTATGCGCATTTTACCACTAGCGTAATGCTTTAAGCAAGAGCAAAGATTGAGTTATCCACAACATTTTTTACAAGCAGTTTTACTCCCTTAATAGGCTGGTATAACCACTGCCGCAAAATCGCCCGAATAACGACCCGCTGGTGTCGAGCTTGAGATGTTCAGAATCATACTAACTGTATAGTCCGCCCCGCCCGTATCCTGCTGACTTAACGCAATCACATCACCATCGGTATACTTAAACTTATTTGGTATTCGATAATCCTCTTTAATAAGCGACAATGCAGACTCCTCGCTCGGTTGAAGCAAGGGGTTTTCGCCAACAGCAGGTGTTGTATTCTTTACTACATTTATTCCAAACTGTTCTTTTCCGGGGGTCGATACCGTCGGTACAGATAGTGTAGCGATACTGCGCCCCTCATATTTTGGTGAGTTTCCAACTATTTGAAGCATGTATCCGCCAGTTACATAATTTCGCACTTGAATACGCATGGTCTTATACGCTGTATGTTCGGTTGAAAGATTACCCAAGTCCGACGAGTCAGAAGATACACGAATTTCAATGAGTGGCTCGGTATACTCAGCTCCACCAAGCTCTGCTGAGCTGCCGCTGCTTGAGCGCCCTTGATCACCCACGCTCGAGCGGGCACAGTACTCATCGGAGCATGATTCAATAGAAGATCCACCGCCAAATTGTGTTTCGGTAATTTGATAGTTTTCGGAGCTTGAAGTCTGCGCCATGACCTGCGTGCTGAGATATACGCCACTAACAAACACCCCCAAGAGAGCAACAACTCCGTAACTCCAAAAACGGCTTTTGCGCATATGCTTCATTGTAGCGCATCTCGGGTCTCTTGTGGTAAGCTAAAGCATAAGTTATATCAAAAAATACACGTATGAGCGAAGAAGAGAAAAAAGACGACGCACCAGCTGAGGAAGAACGTGCCGAAGAAGAGCGCCCTGATAATGAGCGCCCTGATTCATCTGCCAATACTGACACCTCGTTAAAAGAAGATGCCTCGGACACGCCAAAGCAAACCGATCCTGCTGATGCGCTCAGTCGAACCCCAGAAGAACTTGCCGAAGAGCGAGCCGCTCAAGCTGCTGCCGATACCGACCTTTCTGGCATTGATGACGAATTAGCCGAAAAGCCACTCCCTCTTTTCAAGCGCATCCTTCGTAAAGTAAACGTCTACTTCCTCGCCTTCCTCCTTCTTCTTGTGGTCGCGGGTGCTATAGCGGGCGTCATGTACTTTAATAGCCAAAAAACACCGACTGAACCCGATGTTACCAACCAATCACTTTCATCGGAAGCCCTCAAGCAACTCGCCAACACCGACGCCTCCGTAGGAAATACCTCACAAACACTCACTATCCAAGGAAACGCTGTTATCGCCGGACAAACCCTTGCGCGCGGTAATATAAATGTCGCCGGCAACATACAGACAGGCGGTAATATTACTACGCCAAATATTACTATTTCAGGAACATCTAACTTAGGCACCGCCCAAATTAATACGCTTCAGGTAGCTCAAAACGTTGCTATTCAGGGAAGCACCACCATGCGCGACCTCAACGTCGCCGGGACATCATCGTTCGGTGGCGCTATGACAGCCTCGCAAATTACCGTTACGCGCCTTATCCTCAGCGGGAACGCTACACTCGAAGTGCCAAACCACATCAGCTTCACTGGGCCAACGCCAAACCGCACCATTAATGCTCTGGTTCTTGGTGGGGGCGGTACCGCATCGGTAAGCGGGTCGGACACTTCAGGCACAGTAAACATAGGAAGCGGCAATAACCCGCAACCGGGCTGCTTCGTGCAACTCACGTTCCATCAAGCATTTAGCCGACAACCACGGGTTACCGTTACGCCCGTAGGTAACGCTGCAGGTCGCCTTCAATTCTACGTCGAACGCACGAACAACAACTTCAGTATCTGTACGGCGAATGCTGCACCGGCTAACCAAACCTTCGCCTTTGATTACTTTGTCGCGAGCTAAAGGACTACACGTCCATAAAAACAGCGACGTAGTCTGCCTTCACGTGCATAAGTGCGCGATGCACTTTGATTGATCGCTCCGTGCCATCAGTGGCGTGTACCTTTAATACACACGGAACGAGCATACAAAGAAAATTATGGTGTCTTGGTAAGATATCGAACGGACCCGTGTCATTAACGGCACTTACGCTATAAGCATCGCCCTCGAAATACGCCTTAAAAGGCGCATACACCTTCACTTTCATCGTCGGCTTGCCGTGTTCGTCGGTCATGCCTCGTCAGTTGCCTCGTTATCATCAGGGTCGTTTTCATCGGTAACTTCGTCGCCCTTTGCCTCGGACGCAGCTTCATCTGCAGCCTCATCGGAGCTTGGTTTATCTGCCGTTTCGCTAGGCTCTTCGCCTGACGCGGCCAATTCTGCTTTACCGATAATCTTCTCCACGCCATCGAGCGTTTGCTCACGCGTCATATGCTCACCTGGCACACCCGTTACCTTTTCCATAACGTTAAACCGCTGCTTAAAGAATTCAATCAGTTCTTTCGCTTTGTAGTAATCGTCTCGGTCTTCAGCCGAAAGCTCTGACTCACCGATAATAGCAATAATCCCCTTGAGCGATTCGTACTTCTGCAGAATTGCCGTCGCGCGCGTTGCAAGTTGATAATGGCGCTCACCAACAACTTCTGGGGTGAGAAGGCTCGATTGCGATGCCAGAATATTTACTGCTGGGCGAATACCCTGCGCAGCTACGGCACGGTCGAGCACAATGGTACTGTCGAGTTCGTGTTGAATCATTTGCACCGCTGGATCCGAAAGGTCGTCAGCTGGCACGTAGATCGTCTGGAGTGCTGTAATTGAACCGTTATCGTTACTTGCCAGACGGTCCTGGAAGGTCTTCACGTCACTAAACACCGTCGGCTGGTATCCACCTTCGGCAGGCGTCTGGTCAATAATCGTTGAGACTTCATTTTTTGCTTGAATATAGCGATACATGTTATCGGCGAAAAGAAGCACGTCCTTCTTTAGGTCGTCGCGGAAATATTCAGCCAAAGTAATAGCGGCAAGGCCAATCAAACTACGCTGGACTGGGTTTTCATTCATCTGCCCAAAGAACATAGCGGTTGTTTTTAGAAGATCGTTATCTTCAAGCGTCTGGTAGAGTTCATGCCCCTCGCGAATACGCTCACCAATACCCGCAAACATGCTAATCGCGCCCGACCCTTCGGCAACGTTGTTAATAATTTCCATCGTCAGAACTGTCTTACCCACACCAGCACCACCGACAATACCAATTTTTCGCCCCTTAACAAACGGGGTGAAAA
>Ga0172382_10001942_pt1 | contig 35599 bp, 37 predicted proteins | sample Leawel138RmetaG_FD_122245 | JGI IMG/M metagenome (GOLD analysis project Ga0172382, IMG submission 122245) | Leachate microbial communities from a municipal landfill in Southern Ontario, Canada - Leachate well 138R metaG | ecosystem: Engineered > Solid waste > Landfill > Unclassified | place...
CAGGTCATCCACAACAATCTCGACGCGGCGATGCGGGCCGCGGGCAGCAACCTCAACAGCCAGGCCAAGTCGGCCGCGCGCAGCGCCTTCGAGTCCGCCAAGCAGCGTTTCTTCAACCACCTCATCACGGCGATGCAGACGCCGGCGATGATCGCCAGCATCGGGCGCGACCTCGAAGCCGGGCACGCCGCCGTGATCCAGATCGTCTCGACCGGCGAAGCCTTGCAGGAACGGCGCCTCGCCGAGATCCCGACCGAGGAATGGGACGACGTCCGCATCGACGTGACGCCCCGCGAATATGTCCTCTCCTACCTCGAGCACAGCTTCCCGGTGCAGCTCTACGAGCCGTTCAGCGACAGCGAGGGCAATCTCACGTCGCGGCCCGTCACCGACGCGGACGGCAATCCGGTCGAATCGCGCGAGGCCGTCGAACGCCGCGAGGCGATGATCGAACGGCTTGCCTCGCTGGCCCCGGTCCCGGCCGCGCTCGACCAGGTGCTCCATCACTTCGGCACCGACATGGTGTCCGAGGTGACGGGGCGCTCGCGGCGCATCGTCAAGAAGCGCGGCTCGGACGGCATCGACCGCTTCGTCGTCGAGAACCGGCCGGGCTCGGCCAATATCGCCGAAACCGACGCCTTCCAGAGCGACGCCAAGCGCATCCTCGTCTTCAGCGACGCGGGCGGCACCGGCCGCAGCTACCATGCCGATCTCGGCGCTAAGAACCAGCGCCTGCGCGTCCACTATCTGCTCGAAGCCGGCTGGAAGGCCGACAACGCGATCCAGGGCTTCGGCCGGTCGAACCGGACCAACCAGAAGCAGCCGCCGCTGTTCCGGCCGGTGACGACCAATGTGAAGGCGCAGAAGCGGTTCATCTCGACCATCGCCCGGCGTCTCGATTCCCTCGGCGCCATCACGCGCGGCCAGCGCCAGACCGGCGGCCAGGGGCTGTTCCGGCCGGAGGACAATCTGGAATCCTGGTATGCCCGCGACGCGCTGCGCCAGCTCTACATCATGATCGCCGGCAACCGGCTGACCCAATGCTCGCTGACGAAATTCGAGAGCGCCACGGGGCTGACGCTCACCGACGACAACGGCTTGAAGGATGATCTGCCGCCGATCACCACCTTCCTCAACCGGATGCTGGCGCTCACCATCGACCTCCAGAACGTGCTGTTCACCGAGTTCGAGCATTTGCTGGGCACGCGCATCGAGGGCGCCATCGCGAGCGGCAGCTACGAGGTGGGACTGGAGACGCTCCAGGCCGAGAGCTTTGCGGTTCGCGAACGCGCCACCATCTATACTCATCCAGGCACCAAGGCGGAGACGCGATTGCTGACCATCGACCGCAAGGACCGCAACCGGCCGCTGACGCTCGACGAGGCGCTCGACCATTTGCGCGACCGCAGGACGAAGCTGCTCGTCAACGCGCAGTCGGGCCGGGCTGCCGTGCAGATCCCGACGCGCGGCCTGCAACTGGACGATGGCAGCATCGAGGCTCGCATCCGCCTGGTCCGGCCGATGGAGTCGACGCCGATGCCGTTGGAGGCAATGGCCGAGACGCAATGGCGCGAGGTGGAACGGGCCGATTTCTCGCGCGCCTGGGAGGCCGAGCTGGCCGAGGTTCCCGAGTTCGCGACCAGCACGATGCACGTCGTCGCCGGGCTGCTGCTGCCGATCTGGAAACGGCTGCCGCAGGAATCCACCCGCGTCTATCGGCTCCAGACCGATGACGGCGAGCGGATCGTCGGTCGCCGGGTGTCGCCGGCCTGGGCGGCAACCGCGACGGCCAATGACAACGGCCCGGTGCTGGCGCCCGACGCCGCCTATGCCGCGCTGATGGAGGGCCAGACGGTCCTCGATCTCGCGGACGGGCTCCAGCTTCGCCGCGCGCGCGTCATGGGTGCGAACCGGATCGAGCTGTCCGGCTTCACCGACGCGATGCGCGACCGGCTGAAGGCGATAGGGCTCATCTCGGAGATCATCTCCTGGAAGCTGCGCCTGTTCGTGCCCGTCGGGGCCGAGGGTCCGGCCGTGCTCGCCCGCCTGTTGGAGCGTTACCCGCTCCAGCGGGTCGGCGAGCGCCATGCGGCGTGAGGGGATCGCCACGATGAGCAATCCCGCCACCGAAATCGCGCAGCGCCTTGCCGACAATGCCGAGGGCGTCTGCCGTCACTTCCTCTCCAAAGGGCATCGCGAGGGCCGCTACTGGCTGGTCGGCGATGCCCGCAACACGCCGGGCCAAAGCCTCTATGTCCGCTTGGTCGCCTCCCCCGATGGGCGGGGGGCGGCCGGCAAATGGAGCGATGCCGCCACCGGCGAGCATGGCGACCTGCTCGACATCATTGCGATCGCCTGCGGTCATGCGCGGCTGCGCGACACGCTGGACGAAGCTCGGCGCTTCCTCAGCCTGCCGCAGCCGCCTCCGCGCGACGACGATCCTGGATGGCGCCGTGAGCCGAAGGCCCCGGCAGGGTCGCCGGAAGCCGCGCAGCGCCTGCTCGCCGCGTGCCAGCCCGTGCGTGGCACCCTCGTCGAAGCCTATCTCGGCGGCCGGAGCATCGCCTCCTTAAAGACCGGCGATCCGCTCCGGTTCCATCCGCGCTGCTATTATCGGCCGTCGCGGAAGGATTCGCCCGGAACCCGTCGCGCCTGGCCCGCCATGATCGCCGCCGTCACCGATCTCGACGGCGCGATCACCGGGGTCCATCGCACCTGGCTCGACCCGGCGACTGTCGACAAGGCGCCTGTCGCCTATCCGCGCCGTGCGATGGGCTTGTTGCTGGGGAACGGGGTCCGCTTCGGTGCTGCCGGTCCCGTCATGGTCGCCGGCGAGGGCATCGAGACGATCCTGTCGCTCCGCACGATCATGCCCGCGCTGCCCGCGATCGCCGGACTCTCGGGCGCACACCTCGCGGCCATCCTGTTCCCGCCGCAGCTTCGGCGCCTCTATATCGCGCGCGACGACGATCCCGCAGGCGCCGCTGCTGAAAAGACATTGACCCAGAGGGCCGTCGAGGCCGGAATCGAGACGGTGCCGCTCGATCCGATGCTCGACGACTTCAATTCCGACCTGCGCCATCTCGGCGCGGATCGGTTGCGGGCGCATGTCCGGTCCCTGCTCGCAGCCGAAGACGCCGAGCATTTCCTGCTCCTGCCGGGCTGACGGCCGGGAAGCGGGCGGGTCCGGGTTCATCGGCGGGAGCGCGCGTCGCCACGGGGACGCCGCTCCGGCCGGAGAGGCCGCGCCCCTGCCTTCATAGAGGGCGACTAAGCAGCAGGCGTTCGTCGCGCGCAACGGGCAGCGGGGACTATTTTCCGCCGCGGCCGCCGGCGCGGCCGCTTTGCATCGCGAAGCAAAATAGTCCCCGCTGCCCTTACCTTCGCTTCGCTCCGGCCGCCATCCCGCGCCCAAAGGGGCGCGGGACCGCTCGCGCTTGGCGGTGCGCGCGCCGCCCGGCCCGCTGCCTTGCGTCGCCATGAAGGCCGCGAGGGTCGCGGTCCCAGGCCGAAGGGCGACACACATGGACGACTACGACGAAATCCCCGCCGACGAACCCGAACACGCCGATTCCCAGATGGTCAACGTCATGCAGGAAATGCAGCTCTACGGCTGGCGGCCGTTCGAGGAGGAGCCGGACCAGCGCCCGCTACCCGAACCCCGCCTCGTCGACGGCGCGGTGGCCGATATGTTCGACGGCATCATCGCTGCGCTGATCGACACCCGCATCGAACCCGACCTCGAGGACATCCTCTGGGGCCTGGTCAATGTCTTCCAGAACGGCATCCGCAGGGTCGAGCGCGAACTGGACGACAATGAGCAGGCGCAGAAGCGGCTCCAACGCGAACAGGACGGCTCGGAGGTGCGATCGCTTGAACTCGAGCGGGCGCTCGCCGAGGGCCTCACGATGATCGAGCGGCGCGACACATTCGAATATTGGCGCGATGCCGCCGCCGACCAATACCGCACCTACACCAAGAAGCCGTGGCTTCCCCGTTCCAGCTCCAAGGTCAATCGCAAGGCGCTGACCTCGGCGGTGATCGACAGCCGCGACTTCGTCAACAATCGCCGCTGGGCCGACAAGCAGGTGCTCGTGCCCACCGGCACCCGCATCGCCGTCTCTTCGGGGCCGGCGTTCAACGATGCACGGCTGATCTGCGCCACGCTCGACAGGATCAAGGCGAAATTCCCCGACATGGTCCTACTGCATGGCGCGACCGGCACCGGCGGCGAGCATATCTCGGTCCTGTGGGCCGATGCCGTCGGCGTGCCGAGCGTCCCCTTCGAGCCCGATTGGGACAAGCACAAGCGGGCCGCGCCGTTCAAGCGCAACGACGTGGTGCTGGAAACCATGCCGAAGGGCCTGCTCGTCTTCCCCGGCACCGGCATCCAGGACAACATGCGCGACAAGGCGAAGGCGATGGGCATCAAGGTCTGGGACTTCCGCCACCTGGGCGGCGCGTAAGCGCCGCCCATTGCCCTTGTCTTCCCCGCTGCCAATAAGGGCTGTCCGATGTTTGCTTGTTCACTGTCCGCTCCGCGCGTCACCGCCACCGCGATCGCTCTCCTGCTCTCCGGCATCGTTCACGCCGCTCCGCCCATCGAGGGCCGGGCCAGCGTGGTCGACGGCGACACCTTCGACCTTGGCCGGGAAAGGGTGCGGATTCTCGGAGTGGACTCCCCGGAATTGGCCCAGTCCTGCACCGATGCCGCGGGCCGGTCCTGGCCGTGCGGACAGCGCGCCAAGACCGCCTTGCGCGCCTGGCTCGGCGCCGCCGCCGTGCGCTGCGTTCCCGCCTATCGTGACCGAGACGGCCGCCCGGTCGCCCGCTGCATCGCGCGCGGCCGCGACATCGGCGGGTGGCTGGTCGAGACAGGCTGGGCGCTCGACTATCCCCGCTATAGCCAGGGCGCCTATCGCATCGCCGAGCAACGCGCCCGCCAGTGGCGCACCGGCGTCTGGACCGGCACGATCACGCCGCCCTGGGAGTGGCGCGCCTCCCGCGCGGCCGAGCGGCGCAAGGCATCGACGGCACCGCCCGATCCGCGCTGCCCGTTCAAGGGCAACATCAATTCGGACGGACGCCGGATCGTCCATGCACCGGGGCAGCGGGACTATGCCGCTGTCCGCATCGACGCCGCGCGCGGCGAACGCTGGTTCTGCTCGCTCGATCAAGCCCGTCGAGCGGGATGGCGGGCGGCGGCGCGCTGATTTCGGCAGCACCGGATGGATGGAAGGTCGCCGGACGTCCGCCAGTCCGGCGTCCCGATCAAAGGGGTGTGGACATCATCGACGCGGCAGCCGGAGCAGCCGGTTTCGCAGCCGTTCCGGGGATCGCTCGCAAGGATCATCCGTCGCGGCATGACCCCGCAGCCATAGCGTCCCGCCGCCCATTCCGGGCGTTTCCTTGCCGGAGTGGAGCGCCGGGGGCCGGCGCCATCCCATGCCACAACGCGCCTGCACCCTCTTGGCGGGGTCGGCCCTCATGACCGCCACCGGGCCGGAGCCGCAGCCCTGTCCATCCCGAAGCAGCCCTCGCTGTGCCTGATCGCGAGGTGGCGAGGCGGACGACGGTGAACGAACGGCCGGGAAGGAGAAGGATTCCGGGGCCGCACCAAGGTCGCCAGGCAAATGCCGACAAGTTCGCGAATATCTCCCGCGCTGCTCCCCTCCGAGGGAAGCGCCCCTTCCGACTAGCGAACCCCTAAGTCCGTTCGGTTTCCGCCAGCAACCCCGGCGGCGCCGGACCGTGTTGCCGCTGCGCGGCTGCCCGCACCACTCCGGGCCTTTGGGGTCGAGCCACCGCCCAAGGGCGGCGGTGCAGACGGCTCCCGACGGCCTTTTTCCGGGCTTCGTCGGAGGGACGGTCCCTCGGACAGAAGCAACGGAGATACATCATGCAGAACATCGTCATTCTCGCCGGCAACCTCGGCGCGGACCCGGAAAGCCGCCTCACCCAGGGCGGCACGAACATCACCTCCATCCGTCTCGCCACCTCGCGGCCCCGCTACAAGGACGGCCAGGCGCTCCGGGACGAACAGGGCCGCCGCCTCCAGGACACCGAATGGCACCGCGTCACGGTGTTCAACGGCCTCGGCAAGACGGTGCAGGAGCATTGCACCAAGGGGATGAAGCTGCTGGTCCGCGGCCGCATCCACTACACCAAGTGGACCGACCAGGGCGGAGTGGAACGCTACGGCTGCGAGATCATCGCCGAAACGGTCGATTTCCTCAGCCGGGGCAAGCCCGCCCAGACCAGCGGCGCAACCGACGACCCGGACTACGACATCGACGACGACATCCCCTTCTAATCGGGACACCGGCCCGGCGGAGCAATCCGCCGGGCCTCCTTTTTCCGGCGCCGACAGCGCGCCGCCACCCGCCAACCGCATACGACAGGAGGCTTCGATGAGCCGCTACGCCATTACCATCAGCTCGCCCGCCCGCACCGACGACAATGCCACCATCGGCTACGACCCGCCGCTGCGGACCTATTTCCTCCAGGCGTTCTTCGATTCCGAAACCGACTGGCCCGACCTCGCCCTGGGCGAGCGGCTCGAACAGCTCCCGACGCTGCCGATGCTCCTCGAGGCGCTCGATCGCGAAGGCTACGCGATCACCGAGGGCCTGACCCCGGAGGTCGTCGCCGCGATGGCCGAGGAAGCCGCCCGCCCGCCGCGCCGCAGCGTCGCCGAACGCTACGGCCTGCTGGTGATGCTCGACCAGTCCTGACCCAGCCGGCCGTCGCGGCCCCGCCGCGGCGGCCGATTTCGTCCCCTCAACTCCAGGCTCTCGAAGGAGCATCTCGATGTCCGCTTCCACATACTCCGTTTCGGTTTTCGTTTTCGGGTCGAACCTGGCCGGCCGCCACGGCAAGGGCGCAGCCCTGTGGGCGCGGCGGCATCACGGCGCTATCTACGGACGCGGCGTAGGCCCCCAAGGCAATTCCTACGCCATTCCGACCAAGGATCATCGTCTGCGGGTGCTGCCGCTCCACGCCATCCAGGCCCATGTCGCCGACTTCCTCGCCCTTGCACGGCGACGGCCGCACGTCGCGTTCGAGCTGACCCCGATCGGATGCGGTCTGGCCGGATATCGCCCGGAGCAGATCGCGCCGATGTTCTCGGACGCGCCCGCCAATGTGTTCCTGCCCGATGCCTTCCGCGCGGTGCTGGAGGCGGCACCTGGCTGAGGCCACCGAGTCATGATGCAGCCGCCAGCGCAATACGGCCTGGCGGCCGTGCCGGCTTCCCGGCCTCGTTCGTGACAGCGTGAAACATGGCGTCCCGTCTCTGCACCGACCGGCACGTCAGGGCCGTCTCGTCGACGCCGGTGGGATCGCCGTCCCATTCGCGCGCCGATGCCGGACAGGGGCATTTCGGCACTGACGCCGACGCAGCCCATTCGGCCCCAGCTCGGTCCGCTCCGGCATAAGGCGGTCTTTCGCGATACGACATGCAGCTCCGGTTCGCCGCCGGGGTCCACCCCGCTCTCGAAAAGGCTCTGTCCTTGGTCGAACCCACGGCCTGACGCCATCAACCCGTAAAGGGTCCGCTACGCTTCGCGTGCGGCCTTCAGGCTGCGCCTGCGCGGTGATTGCGGCCATGCGCCCGACACGTCGGGAGCCTGTCGAGCGGGGATGGTCCCCGCGACGCACGACAGGAGCCGCAAATGTCCAAGTCGCTCAAGACCGCCCAAGCCTATGCCTGGAACCTCGCCCGGAACCTCATGGTCTGCATCGTCGTCTTCCGCACCGAAACCGGCCTGTTCGGCGCCATGCCGGCGAGCGAATGGGACGGCGATCCCGCTAGCATCATCCACGAATTCGATCCCTTCGCCCGCTGATCGGGGCGAGGACCGGCGCTCGCGCGCCGGTTTTCCGTAATTACGCCGTTACGTCGATGCGATTCCCTAGTATAATAGGTGGCAATATACTAGGCAGAGCGGCGACTTCCCCCGCATGAGCTTGCGGGAGATCGTCGCCACCAATCTGCGTCAATTGCGTCATGCCAGGGGCTTGTCGCAGGAGGAACTGGCCGACCGTGCTGGGGTCAACCGCAACTATATCGGGATGCTGGAGCGCGAACAGAACGCCGCGACGGTCGACATGCTCGAACGGATCGCGGCGATTCTCGAAGTCGACCCGATCGAATTCTTCCGCACGACTCGCTGATCTTCGCCTGGTCTTGACGCCGGGCACGGCTTTCCATTTTCCCGAATCGCCGCGCCCGCTTACCCGCGAGGCCGCTCTCAAGCGATCGGATACGCCGATGACCGCTATGGCTTGTTCCTTCCAGCGCATAACCGGCGGCCGGATATGGCATAGGCGGAGCCGCGCGCCGCGCCGGGGATGCCGGCCATGAGCATCCCGCCCTTCGACGACCGGCCACCGCAGACGCTCCGGGTCAACAGCTACGACGAACGCCATTTCGTCACCTATCTGCGCCTGCTCGACGCCGATGCCGAAGGCGCCGACTGGCACGAGATCGTCCGGGTCATCTTCGCCCTCGACCCCATCGCCGAGCCGGTGCGCGCGCGGACCGTCTATGAGAGCCATTTGGCACGCGCGAAGTGGATGACCGAAACCGGCTATCGCCATCTGCTCGAACCGCGGCTGCAATAGGCCGGCGATTTCAGGCTCGCCGCCGGGGCGGTGAAGCGGGACGCCGTTGCGGTCCTTCCGGCCAGCACCGCCGCAGGCAAGCTCTCCGGCCTGACCCCGCAACGGGACTAAAGGGAGAGGCGCGATGCCCAACGCCCGCGATTGGCGATCGCAAGCGATCGCCGAGGAAACCACCCATCTCGACTATGCTGACTTCGCGCAAGAGTTTCTTCGGCGCAACGCAGACTATCGGCACGAATATGACGACATGGCCCGCTCGACCGCAGCGGGCACGCGCGAGGACACGGCCCAGGCGGCGTTCGCTCGGCGATGGGGGTTGCTCTTTCGCCATCGACCCCGATGTCTGTGCCGCGCACACGCCCGCGCTGTGGCGACCGGACCTTTCGCCCGGCACGGTTGCGCTGCAATCGGCTCCCGCAGGCTTTTCCCCTAGCGCGCCCGTCGATCCCGCCAGTCTCGGTCCCGTCCTCGCCGACCGGACCGACAAGCGCGGGCGCCATCTCGTCCTCGCCGATCCGGGCGGGCGGCTCCGCCTGTGGCTGCCCGATCCCGCTGCGCGCGGTAGCCTCGCCATCCTGCTCGCGCCCGACCAGGACTATCCGCTGCGCCGTGCCGCCGCCGACCGCATCGTGCGGCGCCTGCACGGCACATCGGCGGGCGCGCTGCCGTCCGCGTTCCGGCCCAGCGATTTCCAGCGCGGCCGCCTGGCCCTGCTGCTGCGGCTGCTCGACCTGCTCGCGTCCGGCCACAGCACCCGCGCGCTGTCCGAGGCCGCAATCTATCCCGGCCTCGGCCTCCACGGCGCGAACTGGCGCGGCGCCAACGAACGGCGCCAGGTCCAGCGGCTGCGCGACGAGGCGCTGCATCTCGCCACCGCCGGCTATCTCGACCTGCTGCGGGGCCGCTGACTGCCCCCACGCGGTGCGACATTTTCCGCGCGCGATTTCAGCCACTCTCCGGGCGCGGGCGGCCTACGCCAGCCTTGCCTCCATCGACATGCGCTTGCCCAGAGGGGCCGGCGCTTTGCTGGAGACAGACAATGACGCCGAACAGCGCCGAAACCGCGCCCCGCTTTCTCAGGACACCCGAGGCCGCCGCCCGTCTCGGCCTCTCGCCGCGCACCCTCGAGAAGCATCGCTGCTTTGGCACCGGACCGATCTATCACAAGCTCGGCGGCCGGATCGTCTATGCGATCGCCGATCTCGAACAATGGGCCGCGGCCGGAATACGCCGCTCGACCTCCGATCCCGGCATCGGGCTGGTCCGGCCTGCGCGGCCGGATGATGCGGCGGGCGGGCGGCGCTAACATCGTGGCGCCGCGCAGTATCGCATCCCGGCAACTGGATCTGTTCCGGCCGATCGCGGGCGACATCGCCCCGCGCGACGCCCAGGATCTGATGAGCTGGCCCTTCTTCTCGCTCGCCAAGAGCAAGCGGGTGGCGCCGATCGAGTTCCGCATGGGCGACGTCTCGATCCATGTCGAGGCGACCCCGGAACATGGCATGGCGACGATCTGGGACGCCGACATCCTGATCTGGGCCGCGAGCCAGATCGTCGAGGCGCGCGACGCGGGCCTGCCGACCTCGCGGCTGATCGCGGCCACGCCATACGACATCCTCACCTTCACGCGGCGCGGCACCGGCAAGGCGAGCTACGAGCGCCTGCGCGCCGGCTTGGACCGGCTCCAGTCCACGACCATCGCCACCAGCATCCGCCAGCCCGCGCAGCGCCGCCGCCACCGCTTCTCTTGGATCAACGAGTGGAAGGAGCGGCTCGACGGCAACGGCCGGGCGCTCGGTATCGAGATGATCGTGCCCGACTGGTTCTATGCCGGAGTCCTCGATCGCGCCTTGGTGCTCACCATCGACCGGGCCTATTTCAGCCTGACCGGCGGCCTAGAACGCTGGCTCTACCGCATCTGCCGCAAGCATGGCGGGCGGCAGGAGCTCGGCTGGAGCTTCGATGTCTCCCACCTCCATCTCAAATCGGGCGTCCTCTCGCCGCTGAAGCGATTCAGCTTCGAGCTGCGCGACATCGTCCGCCGCCAGCCGCTCCCCGGCTACCGCCTGACGCTCACCTTCGAGCTGGGCCGCCAGCGGCTCACCTTCGTCCCGCTCCCCATCGACCCGTTCGAGGCGGCCATGCGCCGCGTGGGAATCTCGCCTGTGGATAAGTCGGCATGACACACGGACTATCAGGAACCGCGAATCACGGACGATCGGGAACCCGATCCTCGGACTATCGGGAACCGAATCAGCTTCTAACAAGCTGGAATCGCTTGCCGATTCCGCCCCTTAACGATGCTAACAGAATCCTTCGGATTCTTGCTAACCCGCGTCGCGCCTGTGGACGGCGCTGCGCGATTGTCCGTGAACCGGCGCGCGCTATCACGTCCGGGGGCACGGCATGATCGTCGCGCTCCTCAACCAGAAGGGCGGCGTCGGCAAGACCACGCTCGCGCTCCACCTGGCGGGCCAATGGGCGCGAACCGGCAAGCGCGTGCTGCTCATCGACGCCGACCCGCAAGGCTCGGCGCTGGACTGGGCGCAGCAGCGGGCTACCGAGGGTCTGCCACGACTGTTCAGCGTCATCGGGCTGGCGCGCGACACGCTGCATCACGAAGCACCCGAGCTGGCCCGGAATGTCGATCATGTCATCATCGACGGGCCGCCAAGGGTCGCCGGGCTGCTGCGCTCGGCGCTGCTTGCCGCCGACCTCGTCGTCATCCCGGTCCAGCCATCGCCGCTCGACGGCTGGGCGTCGGCCGAGATGCTCGCGCTGCTCGACCAGGCCCGCCTGTTCAAGCCGGCCATCACCGCGCGCTTCGTGCTCAACCGCTATCCGGCGCGCACGCTGATCGGCCGCGCCACCGCCGACAGCCTGGCCGAGCATGACCCGCCCTTGCTACCGGACCATGTCGGCCAGCGCGTCATCTTCGCCGATGCGATGCGGACCGGGCGCATGGCCGCCGAGATCGACCCCGACGGCATCGCGGCCCGCGAGATCGCCGCGCTCGCCACCGCGATCGGGAGGCTGGCGCCGTGACCGCTTCCCGCCGTCCGCCCCGCCAGTTCGCTACGCGGCCCCGCAATCCCGAGGCATGGGTCGCCGCGCCTGAAACCGCCACCGGCACGCCAGCCGCGCGCCCGGCGAACTCGGCGCGGCTGACCGTCGACGTCACGCCCGCGCTGCGCCAGCGAATCAAGCTCGCCGCGCTCCGGCGCGGCACGACGCTCGCCGACCTGCTGCGCGCGATGCTCTACGACGCCTTCCCCGACGACGAGGGAGCCGCGCCATGAACCCGGCTTCGCGCGACGATCGCACCCGCGTCGATCTCCTCTGGATCGAGAAGAAGATCGAACGCTGGATTCGCTTCGGCCGCACGGTCGAGGACCAGATACTCGACCGCCGCCGTCGCCGCGTCGGCTTCGCGCCGGGCAGCCTGTTCGCCTTCGTGCGCTGGGCGTCGAACGACTTCGGCACCGTCGTCTCGCGCATCGACATCCTGCGCGCCGTCGCGCCGGGCGAACCCTATCAGACCGTTCCCGGCGTCGATCCCGGCGGCGAGACGCTGCTGCGCGCGAGCGGCTGGCCGAAGGTCCAGCGCGTGTTCGAGGCGATCGACGCGGTGGACGCGCTCGGCCTCAATCCGGCCGACACCGCGCCGGACCATTGGCGCCACGTCCACAACCGTCTCGCCGCCCATGAGGCGCCGCGCCCCTACACGCTGGAGCGCCATCGCGCCTGGCTCACCCGGAAAGGCACCCTGCAATGAGATTGCCCTGGAAGACGCTGGCGGCCAGCGCCGCCGCTGTCGGTCTGATCGCCGTTTCGGCATGGATCGACCCGCCGCCCAGGCTCGTCTGGAACGCCAGCCCCAGCGTCCCGATCGGCTTCTACCGGGTGCGCGCCGGCGTGCCGCTCGCGCGCGGCGATCTCGCCGTCGTGGCGCCGCCCGCCGGCATCGCGCGCTTCCTCGCCGATGGCGGCTATCTCCCGCTCGGCCTGCCGCTCATCAAGCCCGTTGCCGCCATGCCCGGACAGACCGTCTGCCGTTCCGGCGTCACCGTCAGCATCGACGGCAAGCCCGCCGCCGTCGCCCGGACGCGCGACCGGCTGGGGCGTCCGCTGCCGGTCTGGCAGGGCTGCCGCACCGTCGCGGCCGACCAGTTCTTCTTCATGAACGCGGCGCGCGAGGACAGCCTCGACGGCCGCTATTTCGGGCCGCTGCCCGCCGCCGCCGTGATCGGCCGCGCGACGCCGCTGTGAGCGCGTCCGGCTCCCGAATTTCCGCCTTCCACCCCGCCAAGCAAAGGAGACTGGCAATGCTACCCAACATCTTCAAACCCACCGCCGACGGCTATTCGGGCCGCGTCCGGCTCGTCGGTCTGGACGAAGTGCTCGTCCTCGTTCCCGCCGAGCCGAGCGATGCCGAGAAGGCGCCCGACTATCGCATCCTGCTCGACGACGAGAACGGCCCGAAGGTCGGCGCCGCCTGGAAGGAAGTCGGTGAGCGCGCGGGCGACTATGTCTCGATGGAGGTCGAAAGCCCGTTGTTCGCGCAGCAGACGCTTCGCGCCCATCTGTTCCGCGCCGATGACGAGGGCACCACGTTCCGGCTGTCGATCAGCCGGCCGCGCGCCCGCGAAGATCGGGGCTGACACGGTGCGCCCGCGCTGCCGGAAAACGCATCGACGGGCGCTGTCGCTGGCGTTGCTCGCTTGTATCGCGAGCGCGCCGGCGACGGCCTTCGCGCGCGCCGGGGATGAACCGTCCGCCGCGCCGTCCGCCGTCTCGCCGATCGCCGCTTATGTCGCCGAGGCGTCGCGCCGCTTCGGCATCCCCGAACGCTGGGTCTGGGCTGTCATGCGCGTCGAAAGCCGCGGCGATGTCGGTGCCGTCTCGCCTGCCGGTGCGCGGGGCCTGATGCAGATCATGCCCGGCACCTGGATCGAACTGCGCGCCCGTTACGGCCTCGGTTCCGACCCCTTTGATCCGCGCGACAATGTTCTCGCCGGCACCGCCTATCTGCGCGAGCTGCACGATCGCTACGGCAATCCCGCCGCGATGCTGGCCGCCTATAATGCCGGTCCCGGACGCTATGACGAGCATCTCTCGACGGGCCGCCCGCTGCCTCGCGACACGCGCGTTTATGTCGCCATGCTCGCGCCGATGGTCGGCGGCGTGCAGGCTGGCCGGCCCGTCGGAGCGCCCGCCGATGGCCCGGCCTGGACGCACGCGCCGCTCTTTTCGGCCCGCGCGCCGCAGACCGTGGGCGCGACCGAACCCGCCCCCGAACAGCCCGGCGACGACCAGCTTGCCGCGCCCCAGCTCGCACCCGAAGCGCCCGCCGACCGCCTGTTCGTCCCGCTTTCCGGCTCCAAGCGGTCATGAGCGGCCCGGTCGCGCTCTGGCGCAGCCGGGCGGGCTATGGCGGCGCGTGGGCGGCACGTCGCTGGGCGGGGAGAAAAAGAAAGGCAGCACGGCAAGATAAAAGGACCGCCAGCATGGGCGGTCTATGTGGTTGGTTGGGTTGTCTTTTTCTGTCTGGCACTCTGATCGGCCTGCCAGCCATCTCATCTCGAAAACCCGTAAATCCGGGCTTGCCGCGTATGGCGGCCCGTTCCGGTCCTGAGCGGCGCCGGGGATGAGCGACGCCGACGACGAGTTCCAGGTCAGGCCGGGGCGGCCGCGTGACGGCGGCGTCAAGGGCGACCGGGCCAAGTCCTTTGTCGGCCAGGTGATGCAGGCGGCGAACAAGGGCGGGCGCGGCGCGCGCGGCTATGGGCCGCGCCGCAAAGGCGGCAGCGTCTCCCGCTTCGGGCGCGGCGCGGCGGCGGCTCCGCGTCGCACACGCCGGGCGTCTGATCGGCGCGTCGTCGTGAAGATGCGGATCGTCCAGCATCGCGGCCTCAAATTCCGGGCGGCGTCGCTCACCCGGCACGTCAGCTATCTCGAACGCGAAGGCGTCACCCGCGACGGCGCTCCGGGCCGGCTCTTCGACGCGGCAGGAGACCAGGCCGATGGCGATGCCTTCGCCGAACGCTGCAAGGATGACCGCCATCATTTCCGGTTCATCATTTCGCCGGAAGACGCGAGCGAGATGCAGGATCTGCGCGCCTTCACCCGCGAGTTGATGGCCGACGCGCAGCGCGACCTCGGCACCTCGCTCGACTGGGTGGCGGTCGATCACTGGAATACCGACGATCCGCACATCCATGTGCTCGTGCGCGGCCGCGCGGACGACGGCGGCGATCTCGTCCTCAGCCGAAACTATATCCGCGAGGGCTTTCGTCAGCGGGCCGAGGATCGCGTCACGCTCGAACTCGGTCCGCGCACCCAGCGCGAGATCCAGGCGGCGCTCGGCCGCGAGGTCGACGCCGACCGCTGGACCAGCCTCGACCGGAGCCTGCGCGACATCGCCGACCGCCACGCCGGCATCGTCGACCTTCGCCCGGAACCCGGCTGGGCCGGATATGACAACAACCAGCTCCTGATCGGCCGTGCCCAGAAGCTCGAACGGCTCGGGCTGGCCGACTCGATCGGGCCGGGCGCCTGGACGCTGAAGCCCGGCATCGAGGAGACGCTGCGCGATCTCGGCGTGCGAGGCGACATCATCAAGACGATGCACAAGGCGATGGCGCGCGATACGCCGATGCCGGACGCCACCCGCTTCGCGATCCATGCCGGGCCGCCCTCCGATCCGATCATCGGCCGTCTGGTCGACCGCGGCCTGCATGACGAGCTGAACGGCTCGGCCTATGCTGTGGTCGACGGCATCGACGGACGGACCCATCATCTCAGGTTCGACGACATCGACATGACCGGCGACGCCCGGCCCGGCGCGATCGTCGAGCTGCGCTCGTGGGAAGATGCGAAGGGCCGGCAGCGGCTCTCGCTCGCCACGCGCTCGGACCTGCCACTCGGCCAGCAGATTACCGCCGACGGCGTGACCTGGCTCGATCGCAACCTGGTGGCGCGCGACCAGCCGGCGCTGGGCGGCGGCTTCGGGGCCGACGTCGCCGCGGCGATGGATGCGCGCAGCGATCACCTGGTGAAGGAGGGGCTTGCCGAGCGCCGGGGCCAGCGCGTGATCTTCGCGCGCGCATTGATCGAGACGCTGAAGGATCGCGAGATGATCGCCGCCAAGACCGAGATCGTCACCCGCACCGGCCTCGCGCCCTTGCCCTCGATCCCCGGAGAGCATGTCGCGGGCCTCTACCGCGAACGGGTCACGCTCGCCTCGGGCCGGTTCGCCATGATCGACAGCGGGTTCGGGTTCCAACTCGTGCCCTGGCGCCCGGCGCTCGAGCAGCATCTCGGCCAGCATGTCTCCGGCACGATCATGCCGGGCGGCGGGGTGGACTGGACCTTCGGGCGCCAGCGCGGACTCGGTCTGTAGCGATGGCACGGACTGTCCGGGCCTTCTCGCCTTCGGTTTCTGCCTCGACGGGAGGCCGAAGGGTTGAAGCACGCCCCGAAAAGCCATTTCATAAAGAGTTTAACGATTTTTCGTTGAAATCGTCATTAAACCTCGTATCTACGGATCGAGGAGCCCAGCCGATGCTATACAGCCTGGACATTGAGAACTTCTATTCCATCCGCGAGCGGCAGGTGATCGACTTGCGCGCGGCGGGGAACGCGCCCGACACGCCGGAGCGGCTCGCGCCGATCTGGGCCGGCGCCAAGGAGCGCGCGCCCAAGGTGGTCGCCATCTTCGGTCCCAACGCTTCGGGCAAGTCGACCGTGTTACGCGCGCTGTCCTTCGTCGCCTGGTTCGTGCGCGACAGCTTCAGCATCGCGCCCGGCGCGCGCCTTCCTTACGAACGCTTCAACGATGCCGAATCCCAGGCGGCGCCGACGCGGCTGTCCGTGTCGCTGGCCGGACTCGCCGATCCCGAGAGCGATGATCCCGGCGGTCCGCAATGCCGCTACACCTATGAGGTGACACTGGGCGGCACGGCAGGGCAGGCGCAGGAAGTGCTGGCCGAAGCAATGCACTATTGGCCGCCGGAGACAGGGCGCAAGGTTCGCCTGTTCGAGCGCGACCGGCACGGCAAGGTGATGGCGGCGAGTGCCTTCGGGCTGTCGGGCTACCGGCAGGCGCTGGAGAAGGTGCTGCGGCCGAACGCCAGCGTCATCTCGACGCTCGCCCAGCTCAAACATCCCTTCGCCACCTCCATCTGGCAGGCAGCCTCGCTCGTCATCTCCAACATCCTGATCGAAAAGCAGGACGGGCTGGAGGATCAGATGGTGCGCCACTATGCGAGCAATCCCGCGCTGGTCGAGGCACTCAATCGGGAGATCGAGCGCATCGACCTCGGCATCAAGGCGATGCGGCTCGAATCCGGCCCCAACGGGCCGATCGCGCTGTTCGCCCACGAAGGCCATGACGGGCCGATGCCGCTCGTGCTGGAAAGCCACGGCACGCGGATGTTCCTGCGGATCTACCCGATCATTCTCCAGGCGCTCGAAACCGGCGGCCTCGCTGTCATCGACGAACTGGACACCGCCATTCACCCGCTGGTGCTGCCCGAGATCCTGCGCTGGTTCCACGACCCCGAGCGCAATCCGCACGACGCCCAGCTCTGGATGACCTGCCACAACGCCTCCCTTCTCGAAGAACTCATCAAGGAGGAAGTGCTGTTCTGCACCAAGGACCGGCGCGGCCGCACGGAGGTCTATACGCTGCGTGACATCCAGTCCGTCCGGCGGGACGACAATTATTATCGCAAATATCTGAGCGGCACCTACGGCGCCGTTCCCCAGATCGGATGAGTCGCCCCCCGCGCCGCCGTATCCCGCAGCGTCGGCGATTGTTCGTCGGATGCGAGGGCGAGAGCGAGCGTAGCTATGGCGCTTTCCTCACCCGACTGATCGAGGAAGGGGAGCTTGCCGTCCATCTCGATACCGTGGTGCTGCAACCCGGCGGCGGCGATCCCTGTGCCATCGTCGAGTTGGCGGTCCAGCGCATCGCGCAGAAGCAGAAAAACCGGGGCGAGCCCTATGACCGAAAGATCGTGCTGCTCGATGCCGATCGCCTTGGCGCCGTGCCGGACCGCGATCAGCGCCTGCTCCAGATCAGTCGGCGCGAGGATCTTCATCTCGTCTGGCAACGTCCCTGCCACGAGGCGATGCTGCTGCGCCATATCGACGGCTGCGCCCAACTTGCCCCACCGGATTCGACCGCTGCCGTTCGGGAATTGCGGCGGCGGTGGGACGACTATCGCAAAGGCATGTCCGCCGCGCGCCTCGCCGAACGCCTCGACCTTGACGCCGTCGCGCGGGCAGCCGCGGTCGAGAATGACCTAGCTGTCTTTCTCGCCGAGATCGGCCTGGTCCCCTGACGTGAGTCCGGCTTCGTGACGCGCGGACTTACGATGGTCAATCCGCTGGCCGATGAGCCTCATCCCAAGTTCGCCCAGTTACTCATCGCTTCGGGATGAATAGAGCCTACGCTGCCGTTTCTATTTGCGCGACGTCTTTTCTATTCCTTCGATAGCGTTCTCTAACCCATTGTAATAGCGTAATTTCGATCCCGACTTTCCGGTTATTTACCGGAAAGGAACGGACGTGTCCGCGACGAAGATCCTTTGGGGTCAGATCCTCGCCGTCTTCTCCATCGCGCTCTGCTCGGTCTGGAGCGCGACCCAATGGACGGCCTCCGCGCTCGCCTATCAGCCCCAGCTCGGCGCGCCCTGGTTCACGGTCTTCGACTGGCCGGTCTATCCGCCGCCCGCCTTCTTCTGGTGGTGGTTCTCCTTCGACGCATACGCGCCGGGCATCTTCCTGCACGGCGCCTACATCGCCGTCTCAGGGGGCTTCCTCTCGATCGCCGTCGCCATCGGCATGTCGGTGTGGCGCGCCCGCGAACTGAAGAATGCCGAAACCTACGGTTCGGCCCGCTGGGCGACCGATAAGGAAGCCCGCGGCGCCGGGCTGCTCGGCGAGGACGGAGTTATCCTCGGCAAGCTAGGCGACGCCTATCTGCGCCACAACGGCCCCGAGCATATCCTGTGTTTCGCGCCGACCCGCTCGGGCAAGGGCGTCGGCCTCGTGGTGCCTAGCCTCCTGACCTGGCCGGGATCGGCGATCGTCCACGACATCAAGGGCGAGAATTGGGAATTGACTGCGGGCTTCCGCAGCCGGTTCGGCAAGGTGCTGCTGTTCGATCCGACCAACGCGGCCAGCGCCGCCTATAATCCGTTGCTCGAAGTCCGCCGCGGCGAATGGGAAGTGCGCGACGTTCAAAATGTGGCGGACATCGTCGTCGATCCCGACGGCACGCTCGAGAAGCGCAATCATTGGGAAAAAACGAGCCACAGCCTCTTGGTCGGCGCGATCCTCCATGTCCTTTACGCCGAACCCGACAAGACCCTGGCCGGCGTCGCCAACTTCCTGTCCGATCCAAGCCGCCCGATCGAAACCACGCTGCGCGCGATGATGCTGACCCCGCATCTGGGTGAGGCCGGCGTCCATCCCGTCGTCGCCTCAGCCGCGCGCGAGCTGCTCAACAAGAGCGAGAACGAGCGATCGGGTGTGCTCTCCACCGCGATGAGTTTCCTCGGCCTCTACCGTGATCCCGTCGTCGCGACCGTCACGCGGCAATGCGATTGGCGGATCGCCGACCTAGTCGATGGGCCGCATCCGGTGTCGCTCTATCTCGTCGTGCCGCCGTCCGACATCAATCGGACGAAACCCCTGGTCCGGCTCATCCTCAACCAGATCGGGCGTAGGCTGACAGAGTCGCTCGCGGGCACTCCCAAGCGGCAGCGGTTGCTCTTGCTTCTCGATGAATTTCCCGCGTTGGGCCGCCTCGATTTTTTCGAGAGCGCGCTCGCCTTCATGGCCGGATACGGGATGAAGTCCTTTCTGATCGCCCAGAGCCTCAATCAGATCGAGAAGGCGTATGGCGCCAATCACTCCATTCTCGATAACTGCCATGTGCGCGTGTCGTTCGCGACCAACGACGAGCGCACCGCCAAGCGCGTCTCCGATGCGCTCGGCACCGCGACCGAAATGCGGGCGATGAAGAATTACGCCGGCCACAGGCTCTCGCCCTGGCTCGGACATCTGATGGTGTCCCGCTCGGAAACCGCGCGCCAGCTCCTCACCCCCGGCGAGATCATGCAACTGCCGCCCGACGAGGAGATCGTCATGGCCGCAGGGACGCCGCCGGTGCGCGCGAAGAAGGCGCAATATTTCACCGACCCGCGCCTGACCCGGCGCGTGCTGCCCGCACCCAAGCCGTCGGCCATCCGATTTCCACCGCGCCCCGACGACTGGACGCGGCTGAAGCGCCCGCCGTCGCCGCCGCCCGAAGCCGCGGCGCCGTCCCCGACGCCGCCTTCGCCCAGGCCCGCACCGGCAGGGGCCAGCGCCGCCAAGCCTGCCGAGACGGATGCCGCCAACGCCAATATCCGCCGCGAGCCCGGCTTGCCCGACCATGAGGAAGTGGTCCGCGAGAAGCCGGCGCCGGTCCAGGAGTTCGCGTTCGACGAGGCCGACAATGCCGACGAGGATGCCGCCGCGCAGCGGCGGATGCACCGCGCCGCGCGCATCGCCAGCCTCGATCCCGACGATGGCATCCCGCTCTGACAAGGAGACTCGATCCATGCGCGTCAAACGCACCTTCCGCCTGCCGCCCGATCTCGCCGACCGACTCACCGACTATGCGACGCGCAAGCGGCTGCCGCAGACGCAGATCCTCGAAGCCGCCTTGCAGTCCTTCCTTTCGCCCGACGGCCCGGATCGTCTGGAGGCCGCGCTGTCCCGCCGCCTCGATCGCCTGTCGCGCCAGATGGACCGGCTCGAACAGCACACCGGCATCTCGAACGAGGCGGTGGCGCTGTTCGTGCGCTTCTGGCTGACCACCACGCCGCCCTTGCCCGATACCGCGCTCGCCGCCGCCCAGGCCAGCGGCCGCGAACGCTACAAAGGGTTCATCGAGGCGCTGGGCCGGCGCATTGACACCGGCGCGAGTCTGTTGCGTGAAATATCGCAAGATGTCCGCAGCGATGCCCCGGAGACGACTTCCGGCTTCGAGTAGTCTTTCCGAATTACGCCAAGATTTCTTTTCCTTCGACCATCTACGATCGCCGATTTTTATTGTTGAAGTAGCGGATTTTTCGTCTCTTTTACTTGTCCCCGATCGCCGCACCCGTGTTGCGGCGCGCCTTCAGGGGACAGACCTTGGCCGCATACAGCCTCAGATCGGAAAGCGCGACGCGCGGCGCGCGAATGCTGCGAACGGCGCTTGGGGCCTCGATCGCCGCCTGGCTCGCCGACCCCAAGACCGTCGAGGTGATGCTCAACCCGGACGGACGGCTATGGATCGACCGTCTCGGCGAAGGGCTGTCCGATACCGGCGACCGGCTCTCTCCGGCGGACGGCGAGCGGATCATCCGTCTCGTCGCGCACCATGTCGGCGCGGAGGTCCATGCCGGCGCCCCGCGCGTCTCGGCCGAACTGCCGGAAAGCGGGGAGCGGTTCGAGGGGCTGCTGCCGCCCGTCGTCGTCGCGCCGGCCTTCGCGATCCGCAAGCCCGCGGTCGCAGTCTTCACCCTCGACGACTATGCCGCCGACGGCATCATGTCGCGCTTGCAGGCCGCCGCGTTGCGGAAGGCCGTCGCCGACAAGGCCAATATCCTCGTCGCCGGTGGCACCGGCACCGGCAAGACGACGCTCACTAACGCGCTTCTGGCGGAGATCGCCCAGACCGACGATCGCGTGGTGCTGATCGAGGACACGCGCGAGCTGCAATGTCGCGCGCCGAACCTGGTCGCGATGCGGACCAAGGACGGGGTCGCCAGCCTTTCGGACCTCGTTCGCTCCTCGCTGCGCCTGCGGCCCGACCGCATCCCGATCGGCGAGGTGCGCGGCGCCGAGGCGCTCGATCTCCTGAAAGCCTGGGGCACCGGCCATCCGGGCGGCGTCGGCACGATCCACGCCGGCAGCGCCTTAGGCGCGCTGCGGCGCATGGAGCAGCTCATCCAGGAAGCGGTCGTGACGGTGCCGCGCGCGCTGATCGCCGAAACCATCGACCTCATTGCCGTCCTCGTCCGCGACGGCGCCGGCCGGCGCCTCGCCGAGCTGGCCCGCGTCGATGGCCTCGATGCCGCCGGCGAATACGCGCTGACCCGCCTGTCGGCCCCGGTCGCGCCCGTCTCCGGGTCCGCGCCTTTCCCGATCCCCCCAGCAGCAGGAGAACTCGCATGATCGCCGCACTGTCCCACCGTGTCCGCAGCAAGGCGAACACGCTCATTCTCAGTCTCGCCGTCGCGCTCGCCATGTCCACCACCGCGCGCGCCTCCGGCTCCTCGATGCCGTGGGAAGCGCCGCTCCAGTCGATCCTGGAGTCGATCGAAGGCCCGGTCGCCAAGATCGTCGCCGTCATCATTATCATTGTGACGGGCCTCACCCTCGCTTTCGGCGATACGAACGGAGGGTTCAGGCGGTTGATCCAGATTGTCTTCGGGCTTTCGATTGCTTTCGCCGCCAGCTCCTTTTTCCTGACCTTCTTCAGCTTCGGCGGCGGAGCCGTCGTCTGATGCCGGGCGGAGGCAACGAGGTCGCGGGCTTCTATGCCCCGGTCCACCGGGCGCTGACCGAGCCGATCCTGCTCGGCGGCGCCCCGCGGACCCTTGCCATCGCCAACGGCACATTGGCGGCGGCGATCGGCCTCGGCCTCCAGCTCTGGATCGCCGGCTGTGTCTTCTGGCTGGTCGGCCATCTCGCCGCCGTCTGGGCGGCGCGGTGCGACGCGCAGTTCGCCGACGTCGCCCGCCGCCATCTCCGCTACCCTGCGTTTCTGCGCGCGTGACGAGGCCCGCCGCCATGATGAACCTCGCCGAATATCGTAACCGTGCCGCCTGGCTCAGCGACTTCCTTCCCTGGGCCGCGCTGATCGCCGACGGCGTCGTGCTCAACAAGGACGGCTCCTTTCAGCGCACCGCGCGCTTCCGGGGACCGGACCTCGATTCCGCCACGCCCTCCGAGCTGGTCGGCGTCACCCACCGGCTCAATAATGCGCTGCGGCGCTTGGGATCGGGCTGGTCGATCTTCGTCGAGGCGCAGCGCGTGCCCGCCGACGACTATCCGGCCTCGCTCTTTCCCGATCCTGTCTCGGCGCTGGTCGAGGAGGAACGCCGCGCCCAGTTCGTCGACGCCGGGGCGCATTTCGAGAGCCGCTATTTTCTGACCCTCCTGTGGCTGCCGCCCGCCGAGGACGCCGCCCGCGCCGAAAGCTGGCTCTACGAGGGCAAGGCCAAGGATGGGGTCGATCCCTGGGAAATGGTCAAGAGCTTCACCGACCGCTCGGCCCAGCTTCTCAACCTCATCGACGGCTTCGTGCCGGAAGCGGCCTGGCTCGGCGATGCCGAGACGCTGACCTATCTCCATTCCACCGTCTCGACCCGGCGCCAGCGCGTCCGCGTCCCCGAAACGCCCATGTATATCGACACGCTGCTCGCCGATGAGCCGCTGGCGGGCGGCCTCGAACCGCGCCTGGGCGAGCATCATCTGCGGGTGCTGACCGTCATCGGCTTTCCGACGATGACCTGGCCCGGCATCCTCGACGAGCTGAACGCGCTGGCCTTTCCCTATCGCTGGTCGACCCGCGCGATCATGCTCGACAAGAGCGACGCCACCAAGCTGCTCTCCAAGATCCGGCGGCAATGGTTTGCCAAGCGCAAGTCGATCGCGGCGATCGTCAAGGAGGTGATGACTAACGAAGCCTCGGTCCTCATGGACAGCGATGCGTCGAACAAGGCCGCCGATGCCGACGCCGCGCTTCAGGAACTGGGCGCCGACGATGTCGGGCAAGCATATGTCACCGCGACCGTCACCGTCTGGGACAAAGACCCGAGCCTCGCCGCCGAGAAGCTGCGCCTGGTCGAGAAGATCGTCCAGAGCCGGGACTTCACCTGCATCCCCGAAGGGATGAACGCAATCGAGGCGTGGCTGGGGTCCATCCCCGGCCACGTATATGCCAATGTCCGGCAGCCGCCGCTCTCGACCCTCAATCTCGCGCACATGATCCCGCTCTCGGCGATCTGGGCGGGACAGCCGCGCGACGAGCATTTCAAAGCGCCGCCGCTGCTGTTCGCCAAGACCGAGGGCAGCACGCCGTTTCGCCTCTCGCTCCATGTCGGCGACGTCGGCCACACCCTGATCGTCGGCCCAACCGGCGCTGGTAAATCGGTGCTGCTCGCAACGATGGCGCTCCAGTTCCGCCGCTATCCCGGCAGCCAGATTTTCGCCTTCGACTTCGGCGGCAGCATCCGCGCCGCGGCGCTCGGCATGGGCGGCGACTGGCAGGATCTCGGCGGCAGCCTGTTCGGACCGGACGCGGGCGCCGAGGACATGGGCGGCGGGGTGCTGCTGCAACCGCTCGCGCGCATCGACGATGCCGCCGAACGTGCGTGGGCGGCCGAATGGCTGGCCGGCATTTTCGAGTCCGAAGGCGCCACCGTCGATCCGCAGGCCAAGGAACATATCTGGTCGGCGCTGACCTCTCTCGCCAGCGCGCCGCAGGGCGAGCGCACGCTCACCGGCCTTGCGGTCCTGCTCCAGTCGCAGGAACTGAAGCAGGCGCTCGCTCCCTGGTGCGTCGGCGGGGCGTGGGGCCGGCTGCTCGATGCCGAACAGGAACGGCTCGGCACCGCCAGCGTCCAGGCGTTCGAGACGGAGGGCCTGATGGACAGCGGCGCGGCTCCTGCCCTGCTGTCCTATCTGTTCCACCGCATCGCCGGGCGGCTCGACGGCTCGCCCACGCTCATCATCATCGACGAAGGCTGGCTGGCGCTCAATTCCCCGGCCTTCGCGCGGCAGCTCTCGACCTGGCTGGTCACGCTGCGGAAAAAGAACGCCAGCGTCATCTTCGCTACCCAGTCGCTCGCGCAGATCGAGAACAGCAGCGTCGCGCCCGCGATCATCGAAAGCTGCAAGACGCGCATCCTGCTCCCCAACGAACGCGCGCTCGAGCCGCAGATCGCGCGCATCTACCGTGCCTTCGGCCTCAACGACCGCCAGATCGAGATCCTGGCGCGCTCGACACCCAAGCGCGACTATTATTGCCAGTCCCCGCGCGGCAACCGCCTGTTCGAGCTGGGCCTGGGCGACGTCGCGCTCGCTTTCGCCGCCGCCTCTTCCAAGACCGACCAGATCGCCATCGGCGAACTCATGGATGCCCACGGGCAGCAAGGGTTCGCCGCAGCCTGGCTCCGCCGTCACGGCCTCCATTGGGCCGCCGACCTTCTGCCCGTCTTCACAGAGGAGAATCCGCTATGATCCCCGTCCATCTTCGCCAGCACCTTCGCCGCCCGATCCTGGCCGGCGCCGCGGCCCTCGTGATGATCGCCGTCACCGCTCCGGCCCAGGCCCAGTTCAGCGGCATCGTCTATGACCCGACCAACTACGCCCAGAATGTCCTGACCGCGGCGCGCTCGCTCCAGCAGATCAACAATCAGATCCAGCAGATCCAGCACCAGGCGACGAGCCTCATCAACGAGGCGCGCAATCTCGCCTCGCTGCCGTTCAGCAGCCTGAGCGAGCTTCAGGCCCAGATTCAGCAGACCCGCCAGTTGCTCAGCGAAGCCCAGCGTATCGCCTATGACGTGCGGACGATCGAGGACGCCTTCACCACGCGCTATCGCGACGTCGACATGAGCGCGTCGGACGCGACGCTGATCGCCAATGCCCGCGAACGGTGGAAGGACAGCGTCGGCAGCTTCGAGGATGCGCTCAAGGTCCAGGCCGGCGTCGTCGGCAATATCGAAGGCTCGCAGACCGCGATGGCGAACCTGGTCGGCGCCAGCCAGTCGGCGACCGGCGCGCTCCAGGCCACGCAAGCGGGCAATCAGATCCTCGCGCTGCAATCGCGCCAGCTCGCCGATTTGACTGCGCTGATCGCGGCGCAGGGCCGCGCCCAGGCGCTCGAATCCGCCCGCAATGCTGCGACCGAGGAACAGGGCCGCGAGCATTTCCGCCGGTTCATGAAGCGCAGCGGCGAGTGATCGCAGCCTGAAACGGAGGGCAGAGGGCATGAGCCGCAGCGCGAAGATCGCCGGGGTGGCGTTGGCCGGAGGCGTGCTGATGGCGACCGCCATCACCATTGCGGTCGACGAGCGCAAGCCCAAGGCCCCGCCGCCGTCACCGCAGGAGCTGGCGCCGCACGATCCGCTGCGCGACGAGCTGGCGCGCTGCCGCACGCTGACCATGCCCGATTCCGGCTGCGAGGCCGCCTGGGAAGAACATCGCCGCCGGTTCCTCGGCCGCAAGGACGACCGGCCATGAACGACACCGGCGTCATCAACACCTTCCTCGCCACCTTCAACAGCTACATCGACTCGGGGTTCGGGCTGCTCGGCGGCGAGGTTGCCTTCCTCTCCACCACGCTGATCGTCATCGACGTCACGTTGGCCGGCCTGTTCTGGGCCTGGGGCGCCGACGAGGACGTGATGCACCGCCTGGTGAAGAAGGTGCTCTATGTCGGCTTCTTCGCTTTCGTGATCGGCAACTTCTCGGCGCTCGCGGGCATCGTGTTTGAGAGCTTCGCCGGCCTCGGCCTGCAAGCGAGCGGTTCGAGCATCAGCCTGGCCGAATTCATGCAGCCCGGCAGCGTCGCGGCGGCCGGCTTCAACGCAGGCGAGCCGCTGCTCGAATCGGCGGGGGAGCTGATGGGCTTCACCAGCTTCTTCGCCAATTTCGTGCAGATCGCGGTGCTGCTGATCGCCTGGCTCATCATCCTCATCGCCTTCTTCATCATGAGCGTGCAGCTCTTTGTGACGCTGATCGAGTTCAAGCTGACCACGCTCGCGGGCTTCGTCCTGCTGCCCTTCGCGCTGTTCAACAAGACGGCCTTCCTCGCCGAAAAGGTGCTCGGCAATGTGGTCGCTTCGGGCATCAAGGTCTTGGTGCTCGCCGTCATCGTCGGCATCGGCACCGGCCTGTTCGCCCAGTTCGAGAGCGCCTTCGGCGAGATGCCGACCGCCGAGCAGGCGATGTCGGTCGCGCTCGCCTCGCTGGCGCTGCTCGGCCTGTCGATCTTCGGTCCCGGCATCGCCACCGGCCTCGTCTCGGGCGCGCCCCAGCTCGGCGCGGGCGCGGCGGTCGGCACCGCGCTCGCCGCCGGCGGCATGGCGGTCGGCGGCGCGATGGGCGCGCGCATGGCCGCAGGCGGCGCGGCTTCCGCCATCGGCGGCGGCATGAAGGCTGGTGCTGCCGCAGCGCGCGGCGGCTCCTATGCGGCAGGCGCGGCCGCCAGCACCTACAGCATGGGCTCGCTCGGCAAGAGCGGCGCGAGCGCGGTCGCGGGCGGCCTGTCCGCCGTCGGCCAGGCGGCGGCCGGCAGCGCGGCCAAGGCAGCGACCGCCCCCATCAAGAACGCCGCCGCCAAGGCCGGCGACAGTATCAAATCCAATTTCCGCGACGGTGCGCGTGCGGGCTTCGGCGCCGGAGGCAGCGGCAGTTCGGGCGGCTCCGGTGGTTCGGCCGGCGGCGCATCATCGGCCCCGGCGGGTGCGGGATCTCCGCCCGCCTGGGCGCAGGCGATGAAGCGGCAGCAGGCGATGCACCGCGGCCTTTCGACCGTCACCCACACCATTCGCGCGGGCGATCGCGGCGGCGGCGGCATGTCGCCCGACATCAAGCAAAAGGACTGACGGCTCATGTTCAAGCGCCCCTCCATCCGTTACGGCAAGGCCCCGGAACCCGAGACGCCCTACCAGCGCGCCGCACAGGTCTGGGACGATCGCATCGGCTCGGCCCGCGTCCAGGCCCGCAACTGGCGGCTGATGGCGTTCGGCTCGCTCGCGCTGTCGGCGGGGCTTGCGGGCGGCCTCGTCTGGCAAGGCGCGCGCGGCACCATCACGCCCTGGATCGTCGAGGTCGACAAGCTCGGGCAGGCGCAGACGGTCGCGCCCGCCGATGGTGATTTCCGGCCCAACGACCCGCAGATCGCGTTCCATCTGGCCCGCTTCATCGAGCAGGTTCGCGGCGTTCCGGCCGATGCGGTGGTGCTGCGCGAGAACTGGCTGCGCGCCTATGATTTCACCACCGATTGGGGCGGACAGGCGCTCAACGACTATGCCCGCACCAACGATCCGTTCGCCAATGTCGGCCGCATCCAGGTCGCCACCGAAATATCGAGCGTGATCCGGGCCTCGCCCGACAGCTTCCGCGTCGCCTGGGTCGAGCGCCGCTACCAGGACGGCAGCCTCGCCGCGACCGAACGCTGGTCCGCGATCCTCACCGTCGTCGTGAAGCCGCCCCGCGATCCCGAGCGGCTGAAGAAGAATCCGCTCGGCATTTACGTCAACGCTATCAACTGGTCGAAGGAGCTTGGCTGATGATCCTGTCCGCACCGTGCCGTCGCCAGGCGCCTTTCCGTGCCTGCGCGTTTCAGGCTTTACTGATTTCCGTATCCACGCTCGGCGCCTGCGCCACGACATCGGCGAAGCCGCCCGCGATCCGCTATGACGACGCGCCCGCCGTCGCCGCGGTCCAGGCGCCCGCCACGCCCGCGCCGGTCGAGATCGTGACCTTGCCCGAACCGCTGCCGCTGCCCGGACAATTGAAGCCGGTGGATGGCGGGCGCCGTGTGGCCGAAACCGCCGATCCGTCCGCGCGCATCAACCAGGCCAATGCGGCGGCGCGGATGCAGCCCGTCCGCGACGGGTTCATCAACGCGATCCAGGTCTATCCCTGGTCGGACGGCGCGCTCTATCAGGTCTATGCCGCGCCGGGCCAGGTGACGGACATCGCCCTCCAGGAAGGCGAGCAGCTCGTGGGTCCGGGGCCGGTCGCGGCCGGCGACACCGTGCGCTGGATCATCGGCGACACCGCGAGCGGCACGGGCGCCTCGGCGCGCGTCCATATCCTTGTCAAGCCGACCCGGCCCGACCTTGCCACCAACCTCGTCATCAACACCGACCGGCGGACCTATCATCTCGAGCTGCGCGCCACGCGGGTGACATGGATGGCCTCCGTCTCCTGGACCTATCCGCAGGACCGGCTGATCGCCCTGCGCGCGCAGAACGGCCTGGCCGCCGCCTCGGCGCCGGTCGCCACCGGCGTCGACATCGCCCGGCTCAATTTCCGCTACCGGATCGAAGGCGACGATGCGCCCTGGCGGCCGGTGCGGGCCTTCGACGACGGAACGCAGGTCTTCATCGAATTTCCCGCCGGCATCGCGCAGGGCGAGATGCCGCCCCTGTTCGTGATTGGCCCGCAGGGCGGCGGCGAGCTGGTCAACTATCGGGTCGCCGACCGCCATATCGTCGTCGACCGCCTATTCGCCACCGCCGAACTGCGGCTCGGCGAGCAGAAGCAGCAGCGCGTCCGCATCGTCCGCGACGACGGCCGCCAGAACCGCAGGAACCGGCGATGAGCGGCGATCGCACCCCTTCCGGGCCGACGGGCGGGCCAGGACGGGAGGAGGAAGCGGTGACGGAGAGCCCGGAAACCGCTGTGCCCCAGGGTCCGGCAGCGCATGACGAGAGCGACGACGAGGACGAGACAGACGCGCAGCCGCAGGCCGACGCGCCACAGGCGCAGGCCATGCCGCCGCTCGCCGACCCGTCGGGCTTCCGGCTGCGCGGCGACCCGCCGCGCGTCATGAGGCTCTCGCGCAAGGCCATCGCGAGCCTGGGCGCGATCGGCGCGGTCGCCGTGGGCGGCGCGCTGACCTATGCGCTCCAGCATCGCGACCGGCAGCAGGTGGAAGAACTCTACAACACCGACAACCGCGCCGTGACCGAGCAGGTGTCGACGGCGCCGAAGACCTATGGCGAGGTGCCGCCCGGCGTCCCCCAGCTCGGCGCACCGCTGCCCGGCGATCTCGGCGGTCCCATTCTCGCCGCCCAGCAGGACGGCGCGGCGACCGCCCCCGGAACCGCGCCGCCCGGCGCTCCGCCGCCGACGCCCGAGGAACTGGCCGCGCAGCGCGCCGCCCAGGAGCGGGAAGCCGCCATCGCAAGCCGGCTGTTCCTCGGCGGCCAGGCCGCGGCCCCGGCGACGCAAACCGCCGCGTCGGGCGGCGCGGTTCCCGGCCTCGACCTCGCCGCGCTGGTCGCCGGCGCAGCACCGCCGGCACAGGAACCGCCCGACGGCCCCAATATGCAGCAGGCCAAGCGCGCCTTCACCGAACGGTCCCCGGAAAGCCGCACGATCAATAGCGGGCGCCTGGCCGCTCCGGTATCGCCCCATGTCGTGCAGGCGGGCAGCGTCATCCCCGCGGCTCTCATCACCGGCATCAGCTCTGACCTGCCCGGCCAGGTGACGGCCCAGGTGACGCAGAGCGTCTATGACAGCCCGACCGGGCGCACGCTTCTCATTCCACAAGGCTCGCGGCTGATCGGCGACTATGATGCCGGCGTCGCCTTCGGACAGCGCCGCGTGCTGCTGGTCTGGAACCGCCTGATCCTGCCCGACGGGCGCTCGATCATCCTCGACCGCCAGCCCGCCGGAGATCCGTCCGGGCAAGCAGGCCTCGAGGACCGGGTGAACGAGCATTGGGGCGGCATTCTGCGTGCGGCGGGCCTCTCGACCCTGCTCAGCGTCGGCGCCGAGCTGGGATCGGATTCGGAGGACGACATCGCCCGCGCGATCCGCGACGGCGGCCAGAACACGCTCAACCAGGCGGGCCAGGAGATCGTCCGCCGCCAGCTCAACATCCAGCCCACGCTGACCGTCCGGCCCGGCTTTCCGGTGCGGGTGCTGGTCAGCCGCGACCTTGTCCTCGCCCCCTGGAGGCAGACCCGATGACCAAGCTCAAACTCGGCGACCTTGCCGAAGACAAGCCCGTCCGGCTCACCATCGAACTGCCAGCCTCCGTCCACCGCGATCTCGAAGCCTATGGCCGCGTCCTCGCCGAGACGACGGGCGGCGGCCAGGCCGTCCCACTGATCGCGCCGATGCTCGAACGCTTCATGGCGACCGACCGGGGATTCCGCCGACATCGTCCGCGCACCGACTGACCGGCCTCGGGCCGGTCTTCAATTGCCCAGGAACCCCCGGAGCCGGTCCTTGCCCTGCGCCTCGGTGGCGGCGATCCCGGCATTGGCGCACTCGTCGCCGCGCTCCGTGCCCGCTTCGCAGGCCGCGACGATCTGCCGGGCTTCCTCGATATGCGCCGCGAAATATTGCGTGCCGCGCGCCTCGGCCTGGACGGGCAGCGCCGGGACCGGGACGCCCGGATCGGCGGGAGCCGTCTCTCCGGCGGCGAGGATCACCGGGCGCAGGACGAAGCCCAATCCCAAGCCGATCACCAGCGCGATCGCCACGATCACCGCGGTCTTGCTGTCGATAGTCATGGTCCACTCCTTCGATTGTAGGGGGATAGAATAGGATTGGCCTCGCGCAGCAGGCCAGCGGGTCGGTCAGTTGGGATAGCGTTCGCGCATCAGGCAGAGGAACCGGCGCAGCGCGGGGCTGGTGTCGTCGCTGCGCCAGTAGCAGCCATAGTCGATCCGGGCCTGGCCGGTCGGTTCATGCACCTCGCGGAAGGCGATGCCGGGATGGCAGACGCCGAGCGCCGATTCCGAAACCAGCGTGAGGAACCAGCGCGCGGACACCATCGCCAGCGCATTCTCGCGGCTGACGTCCTGCGTCTCGGCCTCAGGCTCATAACCCGGCTCGGCAAGCCGCGCGCGCAGCAGCCTCAGGAGATCGGGGCCAGGATCTTGCGTCGGCAGCACGAACGTCTCGCGGCGCAGTTCGGGCCAGTAGATCCGTTCGGCGCTGGCAAGCGCATGGTCTTCGGGCAGCGCAACCAGCACCCGCTCGGACCAAAGCGAGCGCCGCTTGACGCCGGGGCCGGCCAACTCGCCCGTCACCACGGCGAGGTCGATCACTCCGGCGAGCAGCGCATGATGCAAATAGCCGCGATCGCGCTCGACGCCGTTCAGCCGCACTTCGGGAAAGCGCCGCTGGAACTCGACGATGGCGAAACGCAGGTCGCCCGACGCGAGTGAGGCGCAGAAGCCGATGGTCAGTTCGCCGGCATCACCGTTCCGCATCGCCTGCGCTCGGTTCTGGAGATTGTCCACGTCGACCAGGATGCGCCTCGCGGTGTCGATGATCGGCGCGCCTGCGGGGGTGAGGACCGCGCCGCGCGTCTGCCGCTCGAACAGCTTGACGCCGAGCCGGTGCTCGAGCGCCGTGACGTTGCGGCTGAGCGTCGCCTGCTTGATCCGCAGCATCGCCGCGGCCCTTGAGAAACTCCGTGTCTCGGCCGCGAGGACCGCATAGCGCAATTGTTTGGTTTCAAGCGACACGTCCTATCCTCCAGAAAAAGGAGAACAGGCATTGCAGTCGAAAACTCTCCCGCCGCCGTTGACGGAAGACGCGATGAAATGCTCTTCGATCATTTTTGGGCAATTGCCCCACACTATTCACTGCGCGTTCTATCCTAATCCAATCTCAAGGTCAGACTTTGCCGCATAGGCCCCCATATATGATATGACCTCGACTGGAGATATCGGGCACATCTCGAGCCATTTTTGACCTCCGAGAACTGGTATCTCATGGATGCAGAGGGTGCTGGGAAATCTAATTGGCTGATCACCACTATCCGCTCCGCCGTAACTTCGTGGACGATGTGCGGCTGAAATAATATCCAGACCAAGAAGATGATCTTGAGGGTTTGCGAAGGGATACGCGATACTAGGATTTTGGTAAGAATTTATCTCCTAATTTTCATAGAAATAATAGATAAAAATTCTATAATTTTAGATACTTTATATCTGAAATTTACAAATATGGCTACAAGCCGCTATATTTAAAATTTTAAAATTGGTAACTCGCGGACAAGCCATAAGTAACTGGCATGGAATTGTAGCGAACAATCACATCCTGGGTGACGAACTGATTGGTCCAGTAATAAGTGTCCGTCACGTTCCGTCCCCAAACCGACAGGGTCCATTTATCATCCGGGCCGGAAATCCCGGCGCGCAGATCGAGTGTCCCGAAAGCCTTGATCCGCGAACTCGCCGGAGCGCCAAGCGTCGAATTGGTCTTGCTGTTGTAGAGGACATTGGCACCGACGAACGCGTTGAGGTCGCTGCTCAGAGCCCAACGATATTCCGCATCGCCGACCAACTGCCATTTGGGAGAGAAGGGCAGCTCCGATCCGCGATAGTCACCCAGGACCCGGTCATTGTTGATCCCGACAAAATCCAGAACCTTCGAGTCGATCCAGGTACCCGCCGCCCGCAGCGTGAGCCCGGACAATGGACGAGCAGTGATATCGATCTCCGCCCCGTTGATCCGGGATTTGGGAACATTCACCAGTTTCTCGAGCTGGTTGAAGACCGGATCAATGACAAGACCGCGAATCTGCTTGTCATCGTAAGTATAGTGGAAAATCGCTGCGTTGACCTGGAGCTTCCTGTCAAGAGCGGTCGCTTTGATCCCGACCTCATAGGCGGTGACCGATTCCTGCTTAACCGGCGCGAACTGCTGTGTAGTGGAAGCCGGAACAGTCGGGAAATTTCCTGACTTGTAACCGCGCGACACCAGTCCATATAGCAGCACATCGCGTGTCGGCTTGTAGTTGACGCCCACGCGCCACGAGACGTTGTCCTCGTGGAGCCTGCTCTCAAAGGGAGTCCTGATCAACAGGAACGTGGTTTCATCCATGTTGACGCAGGTGTTCGCATCAGGTGCGGGTTGAGCGACGCCGCTGATAGCCTGGGAGAGTTGCCAGAACACGAATTGCTGGCCAGGTCCGCCGCGCATGCAGGCGGTATAGTCATTTTTGGTATCGGTATAGCGAGCACCAGCGAGGACGGTCAGTTGGTCCGTGAGCTTGTATTCGATGTTTCCGAAAGCGGCCAGATCCCGGATATTCTCCGTGATCGTGGTATCTCCGTTGTCGACGCCAAAGCCAGGCAAGATGGCCGTATTGGTCGAATCGTTCACGAGAAAATTGTCGGAACTACGAATCTTGTTTTTCGCGTAATTGCCGCCGAGCGTCCAGTTTAGCCTGTCGCTTTCTCCGGAAAGCCGCAATTCCTGCGTGAAGGTTTTGACATTGCCGCGCGATTCGACGCCTGCGTTTTGAAGGGTCGTGCCATCGCGATCCAGTCCGTAGTCCTGGCGGAAGCGAGTATAGGACGTGAGCGACGTCAATGTGATGCCGCTGCCCAGTTCCAGATCGCCCCGCAGCGAAAGCTGCCAGAGGCTGTCATCGCGCGTCAGGTTCCTGCCCATATCCCAATCGGCGGCACGTGCGTTGCCCGGTGCGAGAGAAAGGGCCCGGAATGCTGCGATACGCCGAAGAGTTTCCACCGGATCATATTGACCGGGCGCGGAAGCGTCCTGCTGTAGCTTCAGTCCGACGAGTTGGGCTGCCTGGGTATCGGACTTGTTGCGCCAACCGTTGGCGCTGAAGAGGAAGGACAGTGCATCGGTCGGTTTCCAATCCAGAAGCAGGCGACCGCGCAGGATGTCCTGCTTACCGAGCTTGTCATCGCGGGTGTAGCTATACTGCCAGCTACCCGATTGCGTTGTACTGCCGGCCAGCCTGAAGCCCAGGGTGTCGGTGATCGGCCCGCTGACGAACGCCTCACCGTCAAACGTGTCGAAGCGGCCATAGGAGGCTTTCACGCCAGCCTGGAAGTCTGACGTCGGTTTGGCGGCGATATAGTTGATCGCACCACCCGTCGAATTCTGGCCGAAGAGAATGCCCTGGGGCCCCTTCAGCACCTCGACACGCTCCAGATCGAGCGTGGCGCCCTGCGTGTAGGCGCTGTAAACGAGGGGAACCTGGTCGACATAGACGCTGACAGCAGGGCTCGCGCCCAATGTATAGTCGTTGAAGCCGACACCCCGGATCGTGAAGAGCGGCGTGCCGTCCTGGCTCTTGGTGAAGGTCAGTCCGGGCGAGATCTTGACGAGATCGCCGGTTTCACGAATGCCCAGATTGGTGAGCTGCTCGCCATCCGCGGCCGTGATCGAAAGACCGACATTGTTGAGCGACTGCGAACGCTTTTGGGCCGTGACGATGATCTCGCCCAGTTGGTCGCCGGATGACTGAGCGGAAGCCTGCGGCGCAGACGAAGGTTCGGTTTGCGCGAGCGCAGGCGACGCAAACTGGTGCGCCAGCACGACCATGCCGAGTGACTGAAACAGAACCCGAGCCTTCAAGGGCGCCTTTATCATGAACATCCTCCTTCTGCGGCCATCATGACCGTCGAAACCTCGTCGGGCTCACGTCGATGATATCGACTCCCCGATCACTGCCCCAGCCATTACAACATTCTGGGGATAGTTCAATATATAAACGATGCAGATAATGCATGGTTGAAATCTGGCACGATTCTGAGAAGCCGTCCAAACGGAAGCGATCGGCGATCCCGCTGTGAAATTCAGCCAGCAAGCACCTGTCGGCGTTGCCGGCTCACCGCATGGCGCGAAACGCCTGTCTTACTTCGCGGGCGAAGATGTGGGGTTGCTCGAAGGCCGCAAAATGCCCTCCCCTGGCCAACTCGTTCCAATAGACGAGATTGTGCATGCATTTCTCTGCCCAGCTTCTCGGTGCCCTGTAGATGTCCCCAGGGAAGATGCTGCATGCCACCGGAAGGTGAAGCTCCCTTGCGCCAAAGGCACCGTGGAAGCTTTCCCAATATAATCGGGCTGAGCTGGCCCCGCTGTTTGTCAGCCAGTAGAGCATGATGTTGTCGAGCAACTCATCGGCCGTGAAGATATTTGCCGGATCGCCGTCGCAGTCCGACCACTCGTAGAATTTCTCGTATATCCAGGCGGCCTGGCCGACGGGGGAGTCGGCAAGCAGATAACCGAGCGTTTGGGGACGACTCGCCTGCAGTGTCGAATAGCCCGATTGCCAGCGGTTGTAATAGACGAGCGCTTCCAGCATCGCCGCCTCCTCGTCGCTCGGTTCAGCGGGAAGCGGATCGGGGATTACGAATGGAAGATTGAGGTGGATACCGAGCAGCCCAGCGGGGCGCAGCAC
>Ga0172382_10001945_pt1 | contig 35557 bp, 24 predicted proteins | sample Leawel138RmetaG_FD_122245 | JGI IMG/M metagenome (GOLD analysis project Ga0172382, IMG submission 122245) | Leachate microbial communities from a municipal landfill in Southern Ontario, Canada - Leachate well 138R metaG | ecosystem: Engineered > Solid waste > Landfill > Unclassified | place...
GTCCTGTCAGCACCGCCGTCATCGAGCAGGCGCTCGAGCTCGACAACCCGGGAGCGGTAAGCGGGGGGTAGCGCGCCTGCGCTACGCCTGGCGCGGCAGTACATCCCTGTGTTGATCCCGAATACAGGCTTGGCGCACTACACTCCACGATAATCCGCCTCCTTATTCCTTATCGTTTTGAGTGATAAGCAAAACGGTCTAATTAGAATATTGTTATATAAGGTGGGCTTCGTTATTCTCTTTGGTCTGATTAATCGCAGCAGTAACTGCCTGGAGGATGTATGACCACTCACCGTTCCCTGTTCAAGCGAGCCAGCCGTTGGGGTGGAGCGCTGATGCTGAGCGCCGGCTTATCCATGGGTCATGCGCAGGCGGCTGATCAGGAGCTGCTCAACTCCTCCTATGACATCGCCCGCGAACTGTTTTCCGCCTATAACGAGCTGTTCGCCGAGCAGTGGCAGGAAAAGACCGGCAAGACGGTAGAAATCAAGCAGTCCCATGCCGGTTCCTCGCGTCAGGCCCAGGCCATCATCCAGGGGCTGCGTGCCGATGTGGTGACCTACAATCAGGTGACCGACGTGGATATCCTGCATGAGCGTGGCAATCTGATTCCCGAGAACTGGCGCGAGCGTCTGCCCAATGCCAGCTCGCCGTACTACTCGACCATGGCTTTCCTGGTCCGCAAGGGCAACCCGAAGAATATCCAGAACTGGGATGACCTGGCTCGTAAGGACGTAAGTTCTGTACTGCCGAACCCGAAAACGTCGGGTAACGGGCGCTACACCTATCTTGCTGCACTGGGTTATGCCCAGAAAACCTATGGCGAAGACCAGGCAGCCATCGATAACTTCCTGCGTACTTTCCTCGGTAACGTGGCTGTGTTCGATACCGGTGGACGCGGTGCTACCACGACCTTCGTGGAGCGCGGTATCGGCGATGTGTTGCTGACCTTCGAGTCGGAAGTGAACAACATTGCTGCTGAGAACCCTGACTATGAAGTGGTTGTCCCCAAGATCAGTTTCCTGGCTGAGTTCCCGGTGACATGGGTAGATCGCAGTGTCAGGCAGAATGGCACTGAAGAACTGGCCAAGGCCTATCTTGAAGGTCTTTACACTGAAGATGCCCAGCGCCTGATTGCCGGCTTCTACAACCGGGTGCATAACGAGACGGTCAAGGCTGAGTTTGCTGACCAGTTTCCCGATCTGGAGCTGGTCTCCGTCGAGCAGATTGGTGGCAGTTGGGAGAACGTGATGAAGGAACATTTTGCCAGCGGTGGTAAACTTGACCAACTTCAACGTCGGTAACTAGCCTTCATCCAATGAATCGATCTTTTTCCGGCCTGTTGCCAGGCCGTTCCAGCCAACCCGGCAAGCGTGTCTTGCCGGGTTTTGCTTTGAGCCTCGGTATTTCGCTGTTCTTCATCAGCGTCGTCCTGATACTGCCGGTTACCGGCCTGATTGCCCATACGGCGGGGATGGGCTGGGAGCAATACTGGGCCGTTATCACCGATGAGCGGGTCGTCGCCTCCTACAAGGTTACCCTTTGGACAGCAGCGCTGGCGTCAGTGATCAACGCAGTGGTGGGGCTGCTGCTGGCCTGGGTTCTGGTGCGTTACGAGTTTCCCGGCAAGCGCATCATGGATGCGCTGGTCGACCTGCCGTTTGCGCTGCCTACGGCGGTGGCGGGTATCACTCTTGCAGCCCTGTTCGCCCGAGATGGCTGGTACGGTCAGTATTTTGCTGCGCTCGGTCTCCAGATCTCCTTTACCCCGCTGGGAATCATCGTCGCCATGTCCTTTACCAGTCTGCCCTTTGTGGTGCGTACGGTGCAGCCGGTACTGGAAGACCAGGCGCCAGAGGATGAAGAAGCAGCAGTCAGTCTGGGGGCGTCGGACTGGACGGTGTTTCGGCGTATCCTGTTTCCGGCTATCTGGCCGGCGTTGATGACCGGCATAGGCCTGTCCTTCACCCGCAGCCTGGGTGAGTTCGGCGCGGTGATCTTTATTGCCGGCAATATGCCCTACGTCAGCGAGATTACCAGCTTGATGATCTTCGTGCGGCTGCAGGAGTTCGATCATGCTGCGGCCAGTGCTATAGCTTCAGTCGTATTGATGGCCTCGTTGGTTCTGTTGCTGAGTATCAACCTCTGGCAGGCGCGTTATCTGCGCCGGCTGCACGGGAGATAACCTACATGCAACAACGCAAGACGATGCGTGCGGGTGATCAGCCCTGGGTCAAGTGGTCGCTGATCGCACTGGCGATGATCACCACCATGCTGATGCTGGTGATTCCGCTGATCCTGATCTTCGATATGGCGCTGTCTGCCGGGGCGGGCACCTACTGGGATAACCTCACCAACCGCTATACCCAGCACGCCATTGGCCTGACGCTGCTGGTGGCGGCGTTGACGGTACCGATCAACCTGGTATTCGGGATCTTCCTGGCCTGGCTGGTGACGCGCTTCGAGTTTCCCGGGCGCAAGGCGCTGATCACCCTGATCGATATTCCCTTCGCGGTATCGCCCGTGGTGGCGGGCCTGCTCTATCTGCTGTTGTATGGCAGCAATGGCTGGCTGGGCAGTTGGCTGATGGACCGGGATGTGCAGCTGATGTTCTCCTGGCCCGGCATCGTCATGGTCACTGTGTTCGTCACCTGTCCCTTCGTCGCCCGCGAACTGATTCCGTTGATGCAACAGCAGGGGCGTGAAGAGGAAGAGGCTGGGGTGGTGCTGGGCGCTACCGGGTGGCAACTGTTCCGCCGGGTTACCCTGCCGAATATCCAGTGGGCACTGTTGTACGGCGTGGTATTGACCAACGCCCGGGCGGTAGGGGAGTTCGGCGCCGTATCGGTGGTGTCGGGCAATATCCGTGGTGAGACCAATACCCTGTCGCTGCATGTCGAGTTGCTGTATCAGGATTACAACGTGGTCGGTGCCTTTGCCAGCGCGTCGCTGCTGGCCGGTATAGCGCTGCTGACCATCGTCGTGAAAAGTTTCGTGGAGTGGCGCCAGGCCCGTCAGCGTGCTCCTCTGGATGATCTATCGGATAGTCGCTGATGAGTATTTCCATCGAAGGTATTAGCAAGCATTTTGGCTCTTTCCAGGCCTTGCGAGACATCTCGCTGGATGTCCCGGATGGCCAGCTGGTCGGTCTGCTGGGCCCGTCGGGGTCGGGCAAGACCACGTTGCTGCGCATCATTGCCGGCCTGGAAACCGCCGATGAGGGACGTATTCTGTTCCAGGGCGAGGATGTCACACGGTTGCATGTGCGCGAACGCCGGGTCGGTTTCGTGTTCCAGCATTACGCCCTGTTCCGGCATATGACGGTGGCACAGAACGTGGCCTTCGGCCTGGATGTGCTGCCCGCCCGGGAGCGCCCGCCAGCGGCGGAAATTCGCAAGCGTGTGCAGATGCTGCTGGAAATGGTGCAACTGGGCCATCTGGCGCAGCGTTATCCGGTGCAATTGTCCGGTGGCCAGAAGCAACGTATCGCTCTGGCCCGGGCGCTGTCGATGAAGCCGCAGATCCTGCTGCTGGATGAGCCCTTCGGCGCTCTGGATGCCAAGGTGCGCAAGGACCTGCGTCGCTGGTTGCGGGCGCTGCACGAAGAGTTCCACTTCACCAGCGTATTCGTCACCCATGACCAGGAGGAGGCGCTGGAACTGTCCGATCAGGTGGCGGTGATGAGCGCTGGGAATATCGAGCAGGTGGACAGCCCGCAGAAGCTCTATGCCCAGCCATCCAGCCGCTTCGTGTTCGACTTTCTGGGGCAGGTGAACGTCTTCGCCGGAGAGGTCGAAGAGCAGGTGCTGCGTCAGGGCGAGGCCTGGGTGCGCTTGCCGCAGCCGCCGCAGGCGCAGGCGCTGCAACTGTACATGCGCTCCCATGAGGTGCACTTGCAGACAATGCCGGCGGCGCACGCCCATCTGCCCCTGCGCATTGACTCCATCAGCCTGGTGGGTGCCGAAGTGCGCCTGGAGCTTTCACCCATCGGCTGGGAGTCGGAGGAGCCATGGGAAATCGGTATCACCCATGCCCAGTTCAACAGCTGGCAGCCGAGTCGGGGCGACCAGTGCTACGCCGCGCCCCAGGTGTCCCATGCCATTGCCCAGGGCGCTGACGCACCGGAGACGATACGCTGGCAGGCAGGGGAGATGGATGACCCGGCTGCCATGATATGACGCTGTGATGATGTTGGCGTGATATTGGGATGACATCTTTCGGTGCGGTGATTTACTATCCTTTTGCGTGCTCTGGCCACGCAAAAGGACAGGCTGTCATGGAGACAGCTTCAAAGGACTAGATGGAGCAAGTTCATGTTTCGTAAATCACTGTTGGCGGTAATGGTTTCCGGCCTGATGGTAGCCGGAGTCCAGGCTGCGGAAAGTCAGGTCAATGGTTATCTGTTCGGCAATGTGGGTCAGGCGGATTATGACTTTGGCAGCTATTTCAAGCCATTTGCTGGCTCGGTAGACGAGAAGGACACTGCGTTCAAGGTGGGGGCAGGGGTTCAGCTGAATAAGTATGTTGGTGTCGAGTTGCAGTATATTGACCTGGGCGAGGCGACTTACAAGCAGCCTGACTACAAGGAAACGATCGAGGTTTCCGGCTATGGTGCCAACCTCGTGGGTACCCTTCCCCTGAATCGCTTCAAGCTCTATGGCAAGCTGGGCTATCACCAGTTGGAAGCAGATTACAAGGCTAAGGATACGTTTTTTGATGAGCGTGCCAGCTCTTCCGAAAAGGACTGGATTACCTCCTATGCGGTTGGGGCAACTTTTGCAATCAATCCCCAGTTTGAAGTGGCCGTGGAGTATGAGCGGTACAATGATGTCGAGTACCGCGATATTGAGGCTGGACGCGATGTAGAGGTTGACATAGACCTGGCCACCATCGGCCTACGCTACAACTTCTGATCTGCCCCGCCCGGGCCTCTCGCGCCCGGGCTCCTCCAGGCAGGTAACAAGCGGTATGAATCCGCCTCGTTCGCCCCGCAAATTTTCTCGAAGCACCGCACCCTTTGCTCTATAATCGCCCGTTTGCGTAATGCCTGGCCTCGTGCCGGACAGATTGAGGGCAATCACACCGTGATCAAGACGCCGTATTACCTGATCGACAAGAGCAAACTGCTGCGCAACATGGAGAAGATCGCCTATCTGCGCGAACACTCCGGTGCCAAGGCGCTGCTGGCTCTCAAATGCTTTGCCACCTGGTCGGTTTTCGACCTGATGGGGCAATACATGGACGGTACCACTTCCTCTTCCCTGTACGAGGTCAAGCTCGGCAAGCTCAAGTTCGGTGGTGAGACCCATGCCTACAGCGTGGCCTACGCCGATGATGAGATCGAAGAGGTACTGGCCCATTCGGACAAGATCATCTTCAACTCCATCAGCCAGCTGCAGCGCTTTGCCGGTGCCTCGGCCAGCCACATCCGTGGGTTGCGCCTGAATCCGCAGGTCAGCAGTTCGGACTGGCTGATTGCCGATCCGGCACGGCCATTCAGCCGCCTGGGCGAATGGGATGCTCAGAAGGTCGAGCAGGTGATCGACCAGATCTCCGGCTTCATGATCCACAACAACTGCGAAAACAGCGACTTCGAGCTGTTCGACAGCATGCTCGGGCACATCGAGGAGCGTTTCGGCTCCCTGCTCGAGCGGGTCGAATGGGTCAGTCTCGGCGGCGGTATTCATTTCACCGGTGAGGGTTATCCGCTGGATCGACTGTGCGCCCGGTTGAAGGCATTTGCCGAGCGCTACGGGGTGCAGGTCTACCTCGAGCCAGGTGAGGCCGCCATCACCCAGAGCACCTCGCTTGAGGTCACGGTGCTGGACACCCTCTACAATGGTAAGCAGTTGGCCGTGGTCGACAGCTCGATCGAGGCGCACATGCTGGATCTGCTGATCTACCGCGAATCGGCGAAGATGGTGCCCTGCGATGGTCCCCACGAGTACATGGTCTGTGGCAAGTCCTGCCTGGCCGGGGACATCTTCGGTGAATTCCGCTTCGATCGCGAGCTGCAGATCGGTGATCGGCTATCGTTTATCGATGCTGCCGGTTACACGATGGTAAAGAAGAACTGGTTCAATGGCGTGAAGATGCCATCCATTGCCGTGCGGCAGCTCAACGGTGACGTCGAGCTGGTACGCGAATTCGGATTCGATGACTTTGTGAGTGGCCTCTCCTGAGGTCAAATTCCCAGCCCAAGGAGGCAATTAGAGGAAAGATAATGAAGAGAAACGTTCTGATTATTGGTGCCGGAGGAGTGGCCCAGGTCGTTGCGCACAAGTGCGCGCAGCATAACGACGTACTGGGTAACATCCATATCGCCTCGCGTACTGTCGAGAAGTGTCAGCAGATCGTCGACAGCGTGCGAGAAAAGGGCAGTCTGAAAACTGCCGGTGAATTGCAAGCCCATGCCCTGGATGCACTCGATATCGAGGCCACCAAGGCTCTGATTGGCAAGACACAGTCGCAACTGGTCATCAACGTCGGATCGCCTTTCATCAATATGTCGGTATTGCAGGCCTGCATCGAGACCGGTGCCGCCTACCTGGATACCGCCATTCACGAAGACCCGGAGAAGATCTGCGAGACGCCGCCGTGGTACGGCAACTACGAGTGGAAGCGCCGCGAGCTGTGTGAGCAGAACCAGGTCACCGCCATCCTCGGGGTCGGCTTCGATCCGGGCGTGGTCAATGCCTATGCCGCCATTGCCGTGAACGAATATTTCGACACGGTCAGTGACATCGATATCATCGATATCAACGCCGGCGATCATGGTCATTATTTCGCCACCAACTTCGATCCGGAGATCAACTTCCGCGAGTTCACCGGTCGGGTATGGAGCTGGCAGAACAGCCAGTGGGTGCAGAACAAGATGTTCGAGATCAAGCGCACCGACGATCTCCCGGTGGTCGGCGAGCGTACCAGCTACATGACCGGTCATGATGAGCTGCATTCGCTGTCGAAGAACCTCGATGTGCCGAATATCCGTTTCTGGATGGGCTTTGGTGATCACTACATCAACGTGTTCACCGTGCTGAACAGCCTGGGCCTGCTGTCCGAACAGCCGGTCACCACCGCCGAGGGGCAGGAAGTGGTGCCGCTCAAGGTGGTCAAGGCAGTCCTGCCCGATCCGGCATCGCTGGCACCGAAGTACACCGGCAAGACCTGCATCGGTGACAAGGTCAAGGGCAAGAAGGACGGCAGGGACAAGGAAGTGTTCATCTACAACGTCGCCGACCATGCCGAAGCCTACCAGGAAGTGGGCAGCCAGGGCATTTCCTACACCGCTGGCGTGCCGCCGGTGGCGGCGGCGATCCTGATCGCCCAGGGTGTGTGGGATGTGCAGAAGATGGTCAACGTCGAAGAGCTGGACTGCAAGCCCTTCATCAACCTGCTCAACGAGATAGGCCTGCCGACCCGTATCCAGGATGAGGATGGCGACCGCCTGCTGAGTTTCTGAGGCGTTTGTCCGTGACTGAAGATCCCCGGCTCCGGCCGGGGATCTTCGTTATGGGGACCAGGTTACTGCAGTCCCCACTCCGCCTGCCGGATCTCGATCGTGCTGCCATCCAGGTCCCTGGCGTAGCCCACCACCTGCCCCATGAGGCCTTCGTCCTCCGACACCCCGGGAGCCTGCACCAGCTCGCCACCCGCCTGCTCGACGGCCTCGGCGAACGCGGTAGGGGCAATGCTGCGGATCTCCATTTTCACCGGATTGTCCTGATAGTGATGACTGCCACCATTGGTCCAGTTCATCAGTACCAACGCCGAGCCACCATAGCCCTGCAGGATGTACTCGTTGTACATGCCCGGGATCGGCAGGTACATCAGTTGCCGGAAGCCCAACTGGTCGACATAGAAGGCCCGGGCCTGTTCCAGATCGCTGACCCCGATGCCGAAGGCGCCGAAGTAGGAATGCTCGGCTTCCGGGTCAGAGACCAGTTCGATCAGGTTGTTGTTCAGGTCGCGGCCAAAGCCGACGGTCACCCCCAGTACCGGGTCGGTGGCGGGGGGCAGGGTGATGCGTCCGCCGGCAGCGATGAAGGCGTCGATATAGCTGGCCAGATCCCTGATATAGAACACCAGCTTGCCGGGGTTCTGCCGGTAGTTGCGTGGCAGGCCATCGGTGAACCCCATCAGTACCACCTGCGAGCCGGTGCCATCGGCCGATTCCAGTACCACCTCGTCCCGGTTATCGCGGCTGCGTCGCTCCACCACCTGCATGCCCAGACCAGTGGTATAGAAGGTCTCCGCCGCAGCCAGGTCCTCTACGCCGATGGCGGCGGCTCCCAGGTAGGCGCGAATGGACTGGCGGATTTCCAGCAGGGTGCCATCGGGGTCGCTGGCATAACCGATGCTGGTCCGGGGCAGATCCGCTTCGCTGGACGGGGCCGGCTGGCGGAGGATCTCCGCACCGGCATTGGCCAGGTTGTCGGCCAGGGACTGCGGGTCGGCGCTGGCCAGCTGCAGTTTCAGCGGATTGTCCTGGTAGTTCGGCTCGCTGCCGTTGGTCCAGTGCATCAGCACCAGGGCAGATCCGCCAGGCACCGGTGAGATCAGGGTGTATTCATCGTACAGGTTGGGTACCTGCAGGAACTCCTGCTCCGTCAGCCCCAGGGCATCGCCATACAGACGGCGTGCTTGTTGCAGGTCGCTGACGCCGATGCCGACGGCGGCGAGGAACGAATCAGCCAGGGTGGGCACGCCGACCATCTCGATCAGGTTGTTGTCCGGATCGCGGCCGAAGCCCACCAGAGTACCGTCATATTCCGGCAGCGGACTGGGCGGTGCGGTGATGCGCCCGCCGGCGGCTTCGAAGCGCTCGGCAAAGGTGTTGGCATCCTTTGCATAGAACACCAGCTTGCCTGGATTCTGCTGGTAGTTCCGACCCACGCCGTCGGTAAACTCCATCAGCAGCAGCTGAGAGCCGCGCCGATCAGCCGATTCCATGACCACTTCGATACGATCCTCCCGGGTCAGCCGCTGCAGCTCGCGCATGCCCAGCCCGTTGCGGTAGAAGCTGACGGCAGCCTCGAGGTCGCTGACACCGATGCCGACCGCCTCCAGATAGGTCGGGCTGTTGGCCGGCCCAATGGGTGGCTGGGGGTCGCCGGGGGCGCTATCGCGGCTTGATCCGCTGCCGCCGAGGCAGCCGGCCAGCAACAGGGGGAGCAGCAGCGTACTCAGCCCCTGCCAGAGTGTAGGTTTGTTCATGCGGACTCCTTGTTATTGTTATGAGAATGAATGTTCGTTCATATTTCGCGGCTACAGTAACTCATCCGGGTAATAGGCACCAGTACCCGTTCGGCATCATGACTGTCGGGCGGCAGGATTATTCACTGCCGTCTCGATGCGGTAATATCGACACCTTTCCGGGCAGGCAGCTGTCGCAACAAGGTACTTTTCATGACTTCCCTCTCCGTAGCCCAATCGCTTTCCCAGCGTCTGGCCGGCATTGCCGAGGTCGAATGTGTGATCGCCGACATGAACGGCATACCTCGGGGCAAAGTGATCAACGCCCAGGCCTATGCGCAGGGGCGCCGGGTACAGATGGCCCATGGTGTGCTGGTGCAATGCCTGACCGGGGAATACCCTGACCCGCGCTACTACGGCTATGACGACAGTGACTTCATCCTGCGTACCGTGCCTGGCCAACTGCATGTCACGCCCTGGACGGCCTCGCCCCGGGCGCTGGCGCTATGTGAAGCGCTGGAGGTGGACGGTGCGCCTTCCAGACTGTCCTCGCGCAGCATGCTGCAGCGGGTAGTGGAGCGCTATCAGGCCCGGGGCTGGTCGCCGAAGGTGGCCACCGAGATCGAGTTCTATGTCTTCGAGCATAATCCCGACGTGCTGCAGCCGTTTCGCCCGCCGCTGGGGCTGGACGGCCGGCGTGAGGTCGGTAACCAGGCATTTGCCCTGGGTTCGGTGACCGGCCTGCAGCCATTCTTCGCCGAACTCAAGGCTGGCATGGCGGCGGTGGGGATTCCCTGCGAGGCGGTCATGCACGAGATGGGGTTGAGCCAGTACGAGGTCAACTTCATCCATGACGATCCGCTGCTGATCGCCGACCAGACCTTCCTGTTCAAGTACCTGTTGCACGAGATCGCGCTCAAGCATGGGCTGATCGCGGTGTGCATGGCCAAGCCGCTGTCGAGGATGCCCGGCTCTTCCATGCATATCCATCAGAGTGTGGTGGACCAGGCCGGGCAGAACATCTTCACCGACGCCACCAGCCAGGAGGCGACGTCGCTGTTCCGACACTATATCGGTGGTCTGCAGGCCGGGCTGGGCGATCTGATCCTGTTGATGGCACCGAACATCAACTCCTACCAGCGTTACTGTCACACCTATGCTTCGCCCAACAACCTGTGCTGGTCGCAGGACAATCGGCGTACCGGGTTGCGCGTGCCGTTCAGTGAACCGGATGCACGGCGGGTGGAGAACCGGGTGCCCGGTGCCGACGCCAATCCCTACCTGGCGCTTGCCGCGACCCTCGGCGCCGGGCTGTACGGCATCGAACGCCAGCTGCAGCCAGACCTGCCGGCCCAGGGCGAGTTCGAGGTGCCGGATGATCTGCGTCTGAGCTGTACCCTGCACCGGGCGATTCGTCGGCTGCAGGTCAGTGAAGTGGCCCGCGCGATGTTCACCGAAGAGTTCATCGAAGGCTACCTGGCCTGCAAGCGCCTGGAGCTGGACAGCTTCATGGACGAAATCAGCCCCTGGGAAAGGCGTTACCTCGGCAGCCAGGTATAGCCGCTTATCGCCCTGGGATGAGGTACCCTGCGGATACGAGGTTTGCCATGAAACATCAGCAGGCCCCGTCTGTGCGCCACTGTTGACTGAATAACGGAGCCCTCATGCAGGAAGCCCAAGATCTCGCGCCCGGTTTGATGATCATCCACGGCAACCGCCTGGAGAGCCTGCGCGAGCTGGTGGTCGACTGGCTGCGGGCTCATCCGCTGGCGCCGCTGGAGAATGAGGTGATGCTGGTGCAGAGCAACGGCATTGCCCAATGGCTGCGCATGGCGCTGGCAGCGGACCCGGAGCAGGGCGGCTGTGGCATTGCCGCCGCGGTGGATGTGCAACTGCCGGCGCGCTTTCTGTGGGATGCCTATCGCGGCGTGCTGGGCCGCGAAGCGGTGCCGGAAACCTCGCCGCTGGACAAGCAGCCGCTGACCTGGCGCTTGATGCGCCTGCTGCCGGCGCTGCTCGAACAGCCTGAATTCGAGCCACTCAAACACTTTCTCGCCGATGACCGTGATTGCCGCAAGCGCTACCAGCTGGCCGAGCGCCTGGCCGATCTGTTCGATCAGTACCAGGTGTATCGTGCCGACTGGCTGAACGACTGGGCCGAAGGGCAGGATCGCATTGGTCTGGCCCGTCAGGGCCACCGGCAACTGGAGCCGCAGGAGCGCTGGCAGCCGGCGCTGTGGCGGGCGGTGCTGGCCGATGTCGGTGCCGAGCGGTTGAGCGACAGTCGGGCCGGCATTCATCCGCGGTTTGTCGAACATCTGTTGAGTGCCGGTCAACGTCCCGGCGGCCTGCCGCGCCGCGTGGTGGTGTTCGGCATATCCTCGCTGCCGGCGCAGACGCTGGAGGCGTTGGCGGTGATCGGTCGTTTCAGCCAGGTGCTGCTGGCGGTACTCAATCCCTGCCAGTACCACTGGGGCGATATCGTCGCCGACCAGGACCTGCTGCGGCATCAGTATCGCCGCCAGCAGCGCCGGCCCGGGGTGCCGGTACAACTGGATGACGCACTGCTGCACCAGCATGCCCACCCGTTGCTGGCGGCCTGGGGCAAGCAGGGCCGGGACTACATCAACCTGCTCGACCAGCACGACGAACGCGGCAGCTACGAGTCGCGCTTCGCTGCGATCAATGGTGGCCGGGTCGATCTGTTTACTGCGCCCGAGGGCCAGACGCTGCTGCAGCAATTGCAGCAGGACATTCTCGAACTGCGCCCGCTGGCGGAAAGTCGCGCCTGCTGGCCGCCAGTCAGGGCCACCGAGGATACCTCGCTGCGTTTCCAGCTGGCGCACAGCGCGCAGCGCGAGGTGGAGATCCTGCATGATCAACTGCTGGATGCCTTCGACCGTGACCCGAGCCTGAAACCGCGGGACATCATCGTCATGGTGCCGGACGTGAATACCTATGCTGCCCATGTGCAGGCGGTGTTCGGCCAGTATGCCGCGGATGACCCGCGACACATCCCCTTCACTCTGGCTGACCAGGGGCAACGTGGCCAGGAGCCGCTGCTGATTGCCCTGGAACACCTGCTGCGGTTGCCTGACAGCCGGCTGCCGGTCAGTGAAGTACTCGATCTGCTGGACGTACCGGCGTTGCGCGGGCGTTTCGGTCTGAGCGAGGCCGAGCTGCCAACCCTGCAGCGCTGGATCGAGGGGGCCGGTATCCGCTGGGGTCTGGACCAGCAACGGCGCCAGGCCCAGGGACTGCCGCCGGGGTTGGATAGCAACAGCTGGCGCTTCGGGCTGCGACGCATGTTGCTCGGTTATGCCAGTGGCACGGCACCGGCCTGGCAGGGCATCGAGCCGTATGACGAGATCGGTGGGCTGGATGCGGCACTGATCGGCCCCCTGAGCCAGTTGCTGGAGCGTCTGGATGAACATGAACGGCTGCTGGGCCAGTCGGCATCACCGGTGCAATGGGGCGAGCGCCTGCGCCAGTTGCTGGCAGACTTCTTCGCTGTCGAGGGTGAGCGTGACCAGCTGCTACTGGCGCAGTTGCAGGAAGGGCTGGAGCATTGGCTGGAGCTGTGCGAGTCGGTGGGGCTGGTGGAGCCGCTGCCGCTGACCGTGGTCGCCGAAGCCTGGCTGGCCAGTATCGGCCAGGATACCCTCAGCCAGCGGTTTCTCGCCGGCGCGGTGAATATCTGTACGCTGATGCCCATGCGCGCCATCCCGTTCCGGCATATCTGCCTGCTGGGCATGAACGACGGCGACTATCCCCGGGCCCAGCCACCGCTGGATTTCGATCTGATGGGCAACGACTACCGTCCCGGCGACCGCTCGCGTCGTGAGGATGACCGCTACCTGCTGCTGGAGGCGCTGCTGTCGGCCCGCGACGGCCTGAGCATCAGTTGGGTCGGGCGCAGCATCCGCGACAACAGCGAACGTCCACCCTCGGTGCTGGTCGGCCAACTGCGCGATCATCTGGCTGACGGCTGGCAACTGCAGGGCGGTGGCGACCTGCTCGCCGCGCTGACCACTGAACATCCGCTGCAGCCCTTCAGCCGCCGCTATTTCGATGGTCGCAGCGCATTGTTCAGCTATGCCGGGGAGTGGCGCGCGCTGCACGAAGCTGGTGGCAGCCGGCAGGCCGACGCGCCGCTGAGTGAACTGGCCGCGGCCGCGCCGATCGAAGCGGACACCCTGCAGCACTTTCTGCGCAGTCCGGTGGAACACTTCTTCGCCACCCGGCTCAAGGTGCACCTGCGTGAGCAGGACAGCATCACTGAGGATGACGAACCCTTTGCCCTGGATGGGCTGGATCGGCATCAGCTCAGCCAGTGGCTACTGCAGCAGGCGGTGGCCGAGTCGGAGGCGGACTGGGACCAGCGCCTGCAACAGGCCGCCGGGCGCCTCAGCGCCCGTGGCGAGCTGCCGCTGGCCGGTTTCGGCGAGTTGGCCCGGGAGCAGTTGCTCGATCCCCTGCAGGATCAACTGGCGCGTTATCGAGAGCAGTGGCTGTTGTGGGATCAACCGCATGAACAACCTCTGGCCCTGGCGGTGGCGATCCCCCAGCTGGAGCTGCGCAGCTGGCTGGCCGCGCCCCGTGGCTCATCCAGCCAGGCGGGCTTGGCGCGGGTAGCGCTGATTACCGGCAGATTGCTGGACAACCAGGGCAAGGAGCTGCGCTGGCGCAAGCTGCTGGCGGACTGGTGCCTGCATGTGCTGGCGGCGGCCAGCGGCCATGCGTTGCATACCCGCCTGGTCGGCGAGGATGCCAGTGTGCTCATCCAGCCGCTGGACACCATCGAGGCCCAGGGGATTGCCCATGGCTGGCTGCAGGCCCGGCAACAGAGCCTGCTACGGCCGTTGCCGGTGGCACTGGAAACCGCCTTCGCCTTTCTGGCCGGAAAGGACGAGCAGCGCATGGCCAAGGCGCGCAGCTGCTATGAAGGTTCGGCCTACCTGACCGGCGAAGTGCAGAAGAGCCTGGCGCTGCAGCGCAGCTATCCGGACTTCGCCAGCCTGTGGCAGGACGGCGAGTTCGAATACTGGGCGCAGCAACTGTACCAACCGCTGCTGCAGGCACAGACCGACCGGGTGCTGCAGCTGTTACGGGCCGGGGAGGATGAGGCATGAGCGACACTCGTATACCCCTGGCCCTTTGCTGTCCGTTGCACGGCAGCCGGCTGATCGAGGCCAGCGCCGGCACCGGCAAGACCTTCACCATCTCCGCTCTCTATCTGCGCCTGGTACTGGGCCACGGTGGCGAGGCCGGCTTTGGCCGTGAGCTGTTGCCGCCGGAGATCCTGGTGGTGACCTTTACCGATGCCGCCACCCAGGAGCTGCGTGACCGCATCCGCGCCAGGCTGGTGCAGGCTGCGCAGGCCTTCCGCGGCGAGCTGGAGGAGCCCGATCCGATTCTCCGGGGGCTGCTCGCCGATATCGATCCGGCCGAGCACGCTGGCAGTGCCCGCAAGCTCGATATTGCCGCCCAGTGGATGGACCAGGCGGCGGTCTCCACCATCCACAGCTGGTGCCAGCGCATGCTGCGGGAACACGCCTTCGACAGTGGTAGCCTGTTCGAACAGAGCCTGGAGACCGATCACAGCGACCTGCTCGCCGAGGTAGTGCGCGATTACTGGCGTCAGCACTGCTATCCCCTGCAGGGCCCAGCACTGGGCTGGGTCAATCGCCACTGGCAGTATCCCGATCAGCTGGGCAGCCAGGTGCGCCGCTGGCTGGATGTGCACGCAGGGGAGGAGGAGGTCAGCCTGCAACTGCTGCTTGAGCAACAGCTGCAGCAGGCGGCCGAGATGCTGGAGGGCCTGCGCCGACCCTGGTTGCAATGGCTGGATGAGCTGCAGCTGTTTCTCGAACGGTGCTGCGAGGCGGGCAGTTTCAATGGCAACAAGCTCAAGCCGAGCATCTACCAGCCGCGCCTCAATCAGCTGCGAGCCTGGTGTGCGGACAGCGGCGAGCTGACCTTCAAGAATGACTATTTCAAGCGCTTCACCCACGAAGGGCTGCAGGATGCCTGCAAGAAGGGTGTCGAGCTGGAACTGCCCGCCGGCGTCTGCGCGGCGCTGGATGACATGGCCACCCTCGAACAGCGGCTGGCCGCGCTGCCCGATCCGGCCCAGCCAGCCCTGCTGCATGCCGCCGGCTGGATCAGCCGGCGTTTCGAGGCGGAAAAGCTGCGCCGCGCCCAGATGGGCTTCGATGACATGCTCACCCGGCTGGATGCCGCATTGCAGGGCAGCAATGGCCAGCGACTGGCCGAGGTCATCCGCCGGCAGTTCCCGGTGGCCCTGATCGATGAGTTCCAGGATACCGATCCGCTGCAGTACCGCATCTTCGACAGCATCTACCGGGTCCAGCAGAATGACCCCGATACCGCGCTGCTGCTGATCGGTGATCCCAAGCAGGCGATCTACGCCTTCCGCGGGGCCGACATCCACACCTATCTCGGTGCCCGGGCCGCCACTGCCGGGCGGCACGAGAACCTGGATACCAACTTCCGCTCCAGCCAGGCCATGGTCGCTGCGGTCAACCGCGTCTTCAGTCAGGCCGAACAGCAGTGGCCCGCTGGCGCCTTCCTGTTCCGGCACGGCGAGGATAATCCGCTGCCATTCCTGCCGGTCAAGGCCAGGGGGCGTGACGAGGTCTGGACACTGGACGGCCAGCCGGGGCCGGCCCTGACCGCCTGGCACCTGGGCGGAGAGCAACCGCTGAGCGGGGAAAGCTACCGCAGCCAGATGGCCGAACGCTGTGCCAGCGCCATGGTCGAGCTGCTGCGGGCCGGCCAGCGCGGCGCGACCGGCTTCGCTGATCCGCAGAAGGGATTGCAGCCGGTGCGCCCGGCGGACATGGCGGTCCTGGTGCGTACTGGCCGGGAGGCCCAGGCGATCCGCCAGGCGCTGGCGGCGCGCGGGGTGCGCAGCGTCTACCTGTCGGACAAGGACTCGGTACTGGCCACCCTGGAGGCCGCGGACATGCTGCGCTGGTTGCGTGCCTGTGCCGACCCGGGCAATGACCGCCTGCTGCGGGCCGCACTGGCCAGCCCGACCCTGGCCTTGAGCTGGGCCGAGCTGGAGCTGCTCAACCAGGATGAGCGCCTGTGGGAACGCTGGGTCGACCAGTTCCGTGACTATCGCCAGCGCTGGCTGCGCCAGGGTGTGCTGCCGATGTTGCACCGCCTGCTGCACGACTTCCGCCTGCCGGCGCGGCTGGTCGAGCAGGGGGACGGCGAGCGACGGCTGACCAACCTGTTGCACCTGGCTGAATTGCTGCAGCAGGCGGCGCGCGAGCTGGACGGCGAGCAGGCCTTGATCCGTCATCTGGCCGAGCTCATCCGCCGGGCCCAGGACGGCAGTGGTGGCGAGGAACAGATACTGCGCCTGGAAAGCGATGCCGATCTGGTCAAGGTGGTGACCATCCACAAGTCCAAGGGCCTGGAATACCCGTTGGTATTTCTGCCTTTCATTGCTCACAGCCGCGCGGTGAAAGCGGGGGAGCCGGTACGCCTGCACGACGGTGGGCGGGCCCGCTGGATCCTGGAACCGACCGAAGAGCAACTGCAGCAGGCCGACCGCGAGCGCCTGGGCGAGGACCTGCGACTGCTGTATGTGGCCCTGACCCGCGCCCGCCACGCCTGCTGGCTGGGGCTGGCGGATCTCAAGACCGGCCAGGGCCGCAGATCGGTACTGCATCACAGCGCCATTGCCTGGCTGCTGGCCGGCGGCGAGCCGCTGCCCGAGCCCGCCAGCCTGCCGGGCTGGTTGCAGCAGTGGCAGCCGCACGGGGCAGATGGGGTGGTGGCGGTAGTGCCTGCGCCCGAGGCTGGCGAGCAGCCGTACCAACCGGTGGCCGACGATAGCGGCGAGCTGCACGAGCGCAACCCGCATCACGCGCCCTTCGAGTCCTGGTGGATCGGCTCCTACAGTGCCCTGGCGGTGGGCGGCGAGGCACCGGACTCACCGTTGTCAGGACAACTCAACGACGATGAGCGCAACCACCGGTTCCTGCCGCTCAAGCCCGGGGAGGTGCCAAGCATCCACCGCTTCCCCCGCGGTCCGCAGCCGGGCACCTTCCTGCATGGACTGCTGGAACTGGCCGGCCGCGAAGGCTTTGCCCAGCTGACCGATTCGGCTGTGTGCCGGGAGCGCCTGTATCCGCGCTGCCAGCGCCGGGGCTGGGGCGAATGGAGCGACTGTCTCGGGCAGTGGCTGAGCGGCCTGCTGCAACGTCCGGGCCTGGTGCCCGACAGCGAGCTGAGCCTGGCCGGCCTGTCGGAGCGGCAGTACCAGGTGGAAATGGAATTCCTGTTCAGCGCCGCGCGGGTCGATGTGCAGCGCATCGACCAATTGGTCTGCGCCCATACCCTGGATGCAAAAGCCCGGGCGCCGTTGTTGCGCGATCGGCTCAACGGCCTGTTCAAGGGCTTTATCGACCTGGTATTCGAGCACCAGGGGCGCTACTACGTGGTGGATTACAAGTCCAATTGGCTGGGTGTCGATGCCGATGCCTACACCGCTGAGGCCATGGGCGCGGCGGTACTCGAGCACCGCTATGACCTGCAGTACGTGTTCTATCTGCTGGCGCTGCACCGCCAACTGCGCGCGCGGCTGGTGGATTACGACTACGACCGGCATGTGGGGGGCGCGCTGTACTGGTTCATCCGTGGCGGCGAGGCGCCGGGCGCCGGCATCTGGCATGACCGCCCGCCGCGTGAGCTGATCGAGAGTCTGGACCGGCTGTTTGCCGGGCAGGCGCAGGAGGAGAGTGTTCCATGAGCAGCGGCGACATCGAGCGGTACGACCAACTGGACCTGTTGGACAACCTGTCCACGCAACCGCCGGCCGTACTCGGCAGTGACGAGATACTGCATCAGCTCGCGCAATGGGTCGAGGTCGGCTGGCTGCGCGCCCTGGACCGGGCGCTGGCGGTATTCCTGCTGGACATGCAGCCGGACGCCGAGCCCCTGGCGCTGTTGGCCGCGGCACTGGCCAGCCACCAGCTGGGGCATGGTCACGTGTGTCTGGACCTGGGCGAGACCCTGAGCGCTCCCGACCTGAGCCTGTCATTGCCGCCGGAAGGGCAGCAGGCCGGCCAGGACATCCGTCTGCCCTCGCAGCTGCTGCGCCCGGTGACGGTCGAGCAGTGGCGCCAGGTGCTGGCCGCCAGCCCGCTGGTCGAGCAGCCAGGCGGCGAGGGCGACGCGGAGCCGGGCGAGCGACCGCTGGTGTTGCATGGCCAACGACTGTACCTGCGTCGCTACTGGAATTACGAGCGCCAGGTAGCTGCCGCCCTGCAACAGCGACTGCAGACACCGCTGGCGCTGCCGGAGAATCTACCCGGCCAGTTGCAGCAGTTGTTTGCCGACAGCCAGCAACAGCCGGACTGGCAGCAGCTGGCCTGCGCCCTGGCGGCGCGGGGTGCCTTCAGCATCATCACTGGCGGCCCCGGCACCGGCAAGACCACCACCGTGGTGCGCCTGCTGGCATTGCTGCAGGCTCCGGCGGTGGCGGCGGGGCAGCCTCTGCGCATCCATCTGGCTGCCCCGACTGGCAAGGCCGCGGCGCGGCTGACCGAGTCCATCGGGCGTCAGGTCGGCGGCCTGCAGGTGGCCGAAGCGGTACGCGAGCAGATCCCCCGGGAAGTCACCACCCTGCACCGCTTGCTCGGCAGCCGCCCGGACAGCCGACACTTTCGTCACCATGCCGGCAACCTGCTGGCGCTGGATGTACTGGTGGTCGACGAGGCGTCGATGATCGATCTGGAGATGATGGCCTGCCTGCTGGTGGCACTGCCGCCGCGGGCGCGATTGGTACTGCTCGGTGACAAGGATCAGTTGGCCTCGGTGGAAGCCGGTGCGGTGCTCGGTGATCTGTGCCGGGATGCCGAAGCCGGCCGCTACAGCGACGAGACGCGCCACTGGCTGGAGCAGGTCAGCGGTCAGTCGCTGATTGCGGCGGGATTGCAGAGCGGCGATGCGCAACGCCACCCGCTGGCGCAGCAGACGGTGATGCTGCGCCACTCCCATCGCTTCGGTGCGGCCAGTGGCATCGGTGAACTGGCCCGGGCGGTGAACCGCGCCGATCCGCGGGCGGCCAGGCAGGTGCTGGCCGATGCCCGGTATCGGGATATCCACAGCCATGTGCTGCAGGGGCAGGGCGACCCGGCGCTGGCGCAACTGGTGCTGGGCGGCGATCAGTTGCCCGGCTATGCCGAGTACCTGCGGGTGCTGAGCGAACAGCGGCCACCGGCGCAACTGGCTGCCCGCGACCCGGCCTGGGAGCAATGGGCGCAGCAGGTGCTGCGGGCATTCGATACCTTTCAGGTACTCTGCGCGGTGCGTCAGGGCCCCTGGGGGGTGGAGGGGCTCAACCAGTCGATCGCCGGGCTGCTGCACCGGCGTGGTCTGCTGCCCGAGCCGCGGGGCTGGTACGAGGGGCGGCCGGTGCTGGTGACCCGTAATGACTACGCGCTGGGGCTGATGAACGGTGACATCGGCATCGCCCTGATGGTCCGGGAGCCGGCATTGCAGCCCGGTGAAGCGGAACCCCGCGTGCTGCGGGTGGCCTTCCCGCGCAACGACGGCGCAGGTGGCCTGCGTTTCGTGCTACCCAGCCGGTTGAGCGGGGTGGAAACCGTATTCGCCATGACCGTGCACAAGTCCCAGGGCTCGGAGTTTGCCCACGCCGCGCTGGTGCTGCCGGAGACCCGCAGCCCGCTGCTGACCAAGGAGCTGGTGTACACCGCCATCACCCGGGCCAGTCGGGATTTCACTTTGGTGGAGACGCGTGCCGGGATCTTCGATGCGGCGGTGGCGCAGCCCGTGCGGCGGCTGAGTGGGCTGGAGCTGGGGCAGGGGTGAGTGCATTCACGCAACTGATGCTATCGAACAGCGTCAGACATGCTAGAATTCCTTCGCTCCGCTGGCCGTCCGGCCAGAACGTCATTCGACAAGCTGTCGACTACCCGACAGTGTCGTATCAAGACGGGCGACGACCACTGCATGATGGCTTTTCCGTTCGTCGCATGAAGCGGAGTCGAAGGGACAACTTCCGGCCAGAGCGGTCTGATAGCATGATCTGTGGTTATCCCGACTGTCACTGACGTACCCCGGCGCCCATGCCCGCAAACACGCTCGGACCTGTGTGAGTTCGGCTTCGCCGTATCCGGCTGGTGCTTGATTGTCGCCCGGTACAAGACAGGTCTTCTTTAAGATTCGTGATAGGTTGCCTATGACCAAGAATGCTGCGTTTCGGGAAATCGAACGCAAACTTGCCGAGAGCCTGGAACAACTCGAGGCGAAGAAAAAGACTGAACGCCTGCGCGAGGCGCGGGAGTTTGGTGATGAACTCAAGGCGCTGATGAAAAGCTACCGACTCAGCGCACCTGATGTACTGGCCATTATCCACTCGGCTGAGGTCCGGCCCTGATCATCCTTCGCCTTCGCGAAGGATGATGGGGTTAAGTGAGCAGCATTGCGGCGCAGGCCGGGAGTCGCTGCTCGCAAGTATCAGGCGCTGAGCGCAGATTCGCCACGCAACTCGCGCGCTGCCGCAACCATGTTCACCAGCGCCGCTTCGGTTTCCGGCCAGGCCCGGGTCTTCAGGCCGCAGTCCGGGTTGACCCACAGCCGTTCGGCGGGAATACGCTGCGCTGCCTTGCGCAGCAGCGTGACGATGTCGCCGGTGCTGGGCACCCGTGGCGAGTGGATGTCATACACCCCCGGGCCGATCTCGTTCGGGTAGGCGAACTGCTCGAAGGCTTCCAGCAGTTCCATGTCCGAACGCGAGGTCTCGATGGTGATCACATCGGCATCCATCGCGGCGATCGATTCGATCACATCATTGAACTCGCTGTAGCACATGTGGGTATGGATCTGGGTTTCATCGCGTACACCGCTGGCGGTCAGGCGGAAGGCCTCGGTGGCCCAGTCCAGGTAGTGCTGCCAGCCCGACTTGCGCAGGGGCAGACCCTCGCGAAAGGCGGCCTCATCGATCTGGATCACCTTGATACCCGCGGCTTCCAGGTCCACCACCTCGTCACGGATTGCCAGCGCCAACTGGCGTGCCTGCTCCTCGCGGGGGATGTCGTCCCGCGGGAACGACCACATCAGCATGGTCACCGGGCCGGTCAGCATGCCCTTCATCACCTTGTCAGTCAGGCCCTGGGCGTAGGTGATCCAGTCCACGGTCATCGCCCTGGGGCGGCTCAGGTCGCCATAGATCACCGCTGGCTTGACGCAGCGTGAGCCGTAGCTCTGTACCCAGCCAAAGCGGGTGAAGGCGTAGCCATCGAGTTGCTCGGCGAAATACTCGACCATGTCGTTGCGCTCGGCCTCGCCATGCACCAGCACATCCAGCCCCAACTGCTCCTGCACCTTGACCGCATGGCGGATTTCGCTATGCATGGCCTCGGTGTATTCAGCCTGGCTGAGTTTGCCCTGCTTGAATGACTGGCGAGCCAGGCGAATGGCCGGGGTCTGCGGGAAGGAGCCGATGGTGGTGGTCGGGAATGCCGGCAGGTTCAGGCCGGCGCGCTGCTTGGCAATACGCTCGGCAAAGGGCGCATGGCGCTGGCTGTCCGCAGGGCGGATGGCCGCCAGGCGGGCCTGCACCTGCGGCTTGTGGATGCGTGCGGAGGCGTCGCGGCTGGCCTGTACGGCACCGCTTTCAGCCAGGGCGGCAGCCACTTCAGGCGAATCCGGCTGGTTGACTGCACGGGCCAGGGTCGCCACTTCGGCGCATTTCTGTACGGCAAACGCCAGCCAGCTCTTCAGTTCGGCGTCCAGTTGGTCTTCGCGGTCCAGATCCACCGGGCTGTGCAGCAGTGAGCAGGACGGAGCCAGCCACAGGCGTTCGCCCAGGCGCTCATGGGCATGGCGGACCACTTCAAGGGCCTTTTCCAGATCGCAGCGCCAGACGTTGCGGCCATTGACCAGACCCAGCGACAGCACCTTGTAGGAGGGCAGGCGGTCGAGAATGGTCGGGTATTGTTCCGGTGCGCGCACCAGGTCGATATGCAGACCGTCGACCGGCAGACCGGCCGCCAGCCCGAGGTTGTCTTCGAGACCGCCGAAGTAGGTGGCGATCAGCTTCTTCAGCGGCTCTTTCTGCAGCAGGTTATAGGCCCGTTCGAAGGCGTTCTTCCATGCCTGCGGCAGGTCCAGCACCAGGATCGGTTCGTCGATCTGTACCCACTCCACGCCTTGTGCAGCCAGACGCTGGAAAATCTCCCCGTACAGCGGCAGCAGTCGATCCAGCAGGTCGAGCTTGTCGAACTCGTCACCCTTGACCTTGCCCAGCCACAGGTAGGTCAGCGGCCCAATGACTACCGGCTTGACCTTGTGCCCGAGGGCAATGGCTTCGTCCACCTCCTCGAACAGCTGCTCCCAGCTCAGTGCGAACTGCTGGTCTGCGGTGAACTCGGGGACCAGATAGTGGTAGTTGGTATCGAACCACTTGGTCATTTCCTGGGCATGCGTGCCGCCACAGCAGCTGTCGTGGCCAACGGCACCGCGGGCCATGGCGAACAATGTCTGCAGGGTGGGCTTGGCGTTGTCCTTGCTGCGAAAGCGCTCGGGAATGACGCCGAAGGTCAGGGAGTGGGTCAGCACCTGGTCGTACCAGGCGAAGTCGCCGACCGGCAGCAGGTCGATGCCGGCATCCTGCTGCGCCTGCCAGTGAGTGGCACGCAACTGTTTGCCGATGGCGCGCAGGCCAGCTTCATCCAGGTCGCCTTTCCAATAGGCTTCCTGGGCTTTTTTCAACTCGCGATCACGCCCGATGCGTGGGAAACCAAGGTTGTGGGCCAGGCTCATGACAGATCCTCCAGTAAATAATCCGGAGAGGATTGTCGGTACTCGGGCTGAATGAAACAAACTCAATTTATTTGTGTTGGAGTTTAAAAAAACTCATGATGCCATGACCCCAAATGTGGTGCTGCCCGCCGCTTCGCCGCCGAGGTGGAAGTGTTACCGATTTTTACCATCCGTCCCGTTGCGTTACCATGTGCCGCCTGTGCCGCAATTCCTCGACCAGGCGACTACAGTTGAGTCAGTTTCAGTCTGCTTCTGCTTATCTGTCGTGCTGGCGAGTAACGCCATACAAGGAGCGATTCCATGGGAACCCAGCCCACGAACGAGAACGAGCCGATAGCACCAGTCATCAATGATGATGGCATTCCAGCCCCATCGGGCGAAACCAATCTGATCGATACCGATTACGTGGTCGGGCAGGATAACTTCTCCGGTCAGTTGACCATCAACCTGGATATCCACAGCAAGGTCTTCCTGATTTCAGCGGGCACCATTCTGCTGTTCGTGCTGTTGACCCTGGCATTGCAGGATCAGGCTGAGGCGGTATTCGGCAGTCTGCGCGGCTGGGTGACCGGCAAGATGGACTGGTTTTTCCTGGCGGCGGCGAATATTTTCGTGGTGCTGTGCCTGGCCTTGATCGTCTCGCCGCTGGGCAGGGTGCGCATCGGTGGCAAGGAGGCGACACCGGATTACACCTATTTCGGCTGGTTTTCCATGCTGTTCGCAGCCGGCATGGGCATCGGCCTGATGTTCTATGGGGTCGCCGAGCCCATGTCGCACTTCACCGCAGCCTACGACGGCATCACCTTGGGTGCCAATGGTGAGCGCACCGACTGGGCGCCACTCGGCGGTGCTGCCGGCAATGCTGAAGAGTCCATGCGTCTGGGCATGGCGGCGACCATTTTCCACTGGGGTCTGCATCCCTGGGCGATCTACGCGATAGTCGCCTTGTCGCTGGCGATCTTCTCCTTCAACAAGGGGTTGCCGCTGAGTGTGCGCTCGATCTTCTATCCGCTGCTGGGGGAGCGGGTCTGGGGCTGGCCGGGACACATTGTCGACATCCTTGCGGTGTTCGCCATCATGTTCGGTCTGGTGACGTCCCTGGGGATCGGCGCTCAGCAGGCGGGTGCAGGTCTGGAGCACCTGTTCGGTATTCCAACCGGTAACCTGACCATGGTACTGCTGATCATCGCCATCACCGCAGTGGCGCTATGGTCGGTGGTGTCTGGGGTGGACAAGGGTGTGCAGCAGCTGTCCAAGATCAACCTGCTGCTGGCGGTGGCGCTATTGCTGTTCGTCATCGTCGTTGGGCCGACGCTGGAAATCTTCAAGGGGCTGTTCAGTAACTTGAGCGCCTATGTCACCTACCTGCCGGCGCTCGCCAATCCGGTCGGCCGGGAGGATGTCAACTTCGTCCAGGGCTGGACCGCCTTCTACTGGGCCTGGTGGATCAGTTGGTCACCCTTCGTCGGTATGTTCATCGCCCGCGTCAGTCGTGGGCGCACGGTTCGGGAGTTCCTGATTGCAGTAATGCTGGTGCCATCGCTGGTGTCGGTATTGTGGATGACCTCCTTCGGTGGTGGCGCCATCCAGCAGGTTCTGGCGGACAACTTCACCGGTGTGCAGGAGGCGGCACTGGAGCTGCAGCTGTTCGCCATGCTCAGCCAACTGCCGCTATCGGGCATCGCCTCGTTCGTTGGTATCGTGCTGGTGGTGATGTTCTTCATTACCTCCTCGGACTCCGGCTCGCTGGTGATCGATACCGTGACGGCCGGAGGCAAGGTCAATGCGCCGGTATCCCAGAGGGTGTTCTGGGCGGTGATAGAGGGTGTGCTGGCCATTGCCCTGTTGCTGGGTGGCGGGCTGGTGGCGCTGCAGGCCATGGCGGTGTCCACCGGACTGCCGTTCACCGTGGTGTTGCTGGTCGGTTGCATCGCCATCGTCAAGGGCTTGATGAGCGAGCCGCGCTAGCGGCTCAGTACCACAGCTCAGCCAGCCGCTGTGGTGCCGGGAAGTGTGTTGCCACCTGCGCCTGCAACAACTCCGCGGTACCCAGCGCATCGGTCAGGGCATGGTGCGCCTGGTACAGCGGCAGACCGTAGCGCGCACGGCTGTCGGCCAGGCGAATCGAGATCGGCGGCTGGCCCCGCAGTCGTCGCAGCCAGCCTGGCTGGCGCTGGGGATACAGGTCGGCCTCGATCTGCATGGTGTCGACCATCGGAAACAGCAGGCCCTCCCCCAGGGCGTGGCGCACCGCCTCATCAATGAAGGTACGCTCGATATTACGGTAGTGCACTACCGCCACCTTGCCGGCCAACCGTTGCAGCAGGCTTTCCAGAATCTCGCCAAAGCGTGGTGCCCGCCGGATATCCGAGTGGGTAATGTGATGGAAGGTCACCGATTCCGGGATCAGGTCACCATAGGGGCGCACCAGTTGGTGCCAGGCCTGGTCACTGCGAATGCGTGCCAGGGTGAAGGGGATCAGGCCGATACTGACGATTGCGTGACGTCGCGCATCCAGGCCGGTGGTTTCGATATCCAGGGCAACGAATTCGACGTCATCCAGCGGCGTGTCCGGCGTTGGCCAGTTGGCCTGGTAGAAGGCTGCCAGCAGCGGTTGGCGGGAGGTTTCAGCCAGGCTGCCCATATACTGGGCCCAGTCGATCCGCGGTTGCTTGGTTGATCGGTTCATGCTGGTCGGCCACCGTTGATGTCGGGGTAGCGGTAACGCAGGAATTTCTGGGCATTGCTGAGTATCTGGAACGCATCCTTCAGGCCATGGCGCTCCGCCGCCGAGACATTCTCCGGTTCGATATCGTTGTTCGGTTCGCGGCCTTCCTGAATATCCAGTGCCTGGTGCCGGATGCGTGCCAGCGACAGGAACTCCAGCGCATAGCGCAGTCGTTCCACCGCATCGGGTGGCACCAGCCGGGTCTTGGCTATATCGTCCAGGCGATCGAAGGAACTCTGGGCGGTGGAGCCGCAGGCCAGTGCATGAACGCGGATCAGGTCGGTCAGCGGTGCGGTACCGCGGCGCTTGATATTGATGATGTTCTTCTGTTTTCCGTCCTGCTCCATGACGAAGGTGCGGAAGAACCCCAGCGGCGGGGTACGGTTCAGCGAGTTGCGTGCCAGCAGGGCGAGAAAGCGTTGATTGCGGCTGGCCTTGTTGGCGATCAGCTCGCGCAGTTGCTCGACGAAGTCGGACTGGCCGCTGACCGCCTCCAGGTCGAAGAAGATATTGCTGTTGAGCAGGGTGCGCGGGTTGGGCCGTTCGATCCAGTCGCTGAAATAGCTTTTCCAGACTTTCAGTGGCTGGCGCCAGCGCGGGTTGGTGGCCATGATGTCGCCCTTGCAGTAGCTGTAGCCGCAGGCGGCCAGACCGTTGCTGACGAAGGTCGCCAGGCGCAGGAAATAGTCGTCATGCTCGGCCGGATCGAAGCGGTCGTCGAGGACCAGCGCATTATCCTGGTCGGTCACGATCAACTGCTCATCCCGGGCCATCGAGCCCATGACCATGAAGCAGTAGGGCACCGGCGGTGGCCCCAACTGCTCCTCGGCGAGGTCCACCAGGCGCTGGATGAAGCTGCGGCCGATGCTGGACAGGGCGCTGCCGATCATGTGCGCACTGGCTTCGTCCTCGACCATGCGCAGGAAAGTGGCGCGCACATGCGGCAGCAGGTTCTGCAACTCGCTGACCGACTGCCGGTTGAAGATGTCATTGACCAGATACAGGCTGCTCTGGGATTGGTACCGGATTACATCGGCCAGGTTGATCAGGCCCACTGGGCGGCGCCGGTTGAGGATCGGCAGATGGTGGATATTGTGCCGCAGCATGCACAGGATGGCCTCGAATACCGAGTCGCTGGCCTGCAGGGTGATCGGGTCGGCGGACATGATGCTATGCAGCGGCGTTTCCGGTGGCAGTGCCTCGGACACCACCCGGGTGCGGAAGTCGCGGTCGGTGATGATGCCGATGACGCGTTGCTGCTGCGGGTCTTCCTGCCACGGCTCGGTGATCAGCAGTGCCGATACGCTCTGCTCGGTCATTACCGCTGCTGCCCGGTGGATGCTGGACTGGGCGTCGAGCATCACCGGTGGCCGGCTGATCAGCTTGTTGACGCGAATCTTCATCAGCTCATTGGCCCGGCCCTGGGACTCCATCGCCGAGCGCAGCCGTCCCGAGCCCTCGGTATCGACGAAATCGGCAAGGCTGTCGTGCTGGTCGCACAGCTGGCTGAACAGTCCCCCGGGAATGAAATAGATCAGGGTGTCTTCCAGGGCGCGGGCCGGGAAGCGCACTCGACCGTGCCGGCGCAGCCCGGCCTGACCGAAGATATCGCCCTCGCCCAGGCGGTTGAACAGCTCGCCATTGCGCCGATAGATTTCCACTGCGCCGCTGCGGATATAGTGCAGCTCGGTTATCTCGTCGTCCTGTTGCAGAATCGGCGTGCCAGCCTTGAAGTAGCGCACCTGCGTCTGCCGGGCGATATCGTCGAGGGTTTCCTCGGGCAATTCGTCAAAGGGAGCGAAGCGACTCAGGTGGTCGCGTATTTCAATCAGTTCGACTTGCATGGGCAAGGTTCCGCAAGGGTGTGCGGAACAGTGTAATACCTATGCGGTGGACATGCTCCATGGCCAGCCCGGTACGGCCGGGCCATGGAGCGCAGGCTTTGCTCAGAAGCTGCTGCTGATGCTGGTATAGAAGGTCCGACCCGGCTCGTTGTAGGTATAGGCACCAGCTATGTTGGCGTTACCTTCACGGTACAGGCGTTTGTCGAACAGGTTGCTGACACCGGCACTGACGCTGAGATTGTCAGTGAAGGCATAGCGACTGCTCAGGCCGACCAGGCTGTAGGGCGAGATGGAGCGGCGCGCATCGCCGGTCAGCAGGTTGCCCTGGTAGCCGTACTTGCCGGGTTCCTGCTTGCCATACCAAGTGACGCTGGCCTGCGCCGACCAGGGTTGGTTGATCTGCCAGTCGAGGGTCGAGTTGACCGTGTACTCGGGGATGATCGACAGCGGTTCGCCGGTGTCACGGTTCTCCGAGCGCAGCATGTAGGTGAAGTTGGTGTTCCAGTCCAGGCTGCTGGCCAGCGGCAGGTTCAGGGTACCTTCCAACCCCTCGACGATCGCCCGCGGCACGTTTTCCCACTGGAAGATGTCGGCATCGGCATAATCCGGGTTGCTGCCGCCAATGGCGTTACCGATGCTGTCGCGGCCCGCCTCGATCTTGTTGCGATAGTCGTTGCGGAACCAGGTGATCCCGGCGACCAGCTGGTCGCGGCGGAACTCGATACCGATTTCCTTGTTGATGCTGGTCTCGGCGTCCAGGTTCTCGTTGCCGCGCAGGTAGCAGGCGCCGCCACCGCCCCAGCAGCCCTGGCCGCGGCTGTACAGCAGATAGTCCGGGTTGGTCTGGTATAGGTTCGGTGCCTTATAGGCGCGGGCGATCCCGGCCTTGAGGGTGAAGTCCTCACCCAGTGCCTGGGACAGGTTTAGCGCCGGGCTCCAGTTGCTGCCGGTACGGCTGTGCCGGTCGAAGCGCAGGCCGGGGGTCAGTATGGTGCCGGGACGCAGCTGCATGTTGCTTTCAATGAACACCGAGGCGATGCGCGCCGAGCTTTTGCCGTCACGGTCGCCATTGATCAGACCGGGGATATCACCGGCTTCGGTGGTGGTCTGGGTATTGGAGAAGGGATCATCCATGCGCTGGCCGACCCATTCTGCGCCCAGTGTCAGCATCTGTTCGATCCGCGTCGCCAGCGGCAGGTGGACTTCGCTGTGGGCGGTCAGGGTATCCAGTTCGATGGTGCCGAAGTTGTTGTTGAGGATACTGCCCTCGGGGCCACCGGCCAGACCTTCCTGCAGACGGCGGTTGTCGGTGTGCTCGTACTGCAGGTAGTTGAGGGTATCGCCGAAGCTCCATTCGCCATGGTGGGTGATGGCGTAGTTCTGTCGGTACATGATGTTGGTTTCACGCCCCAGCCAGGGGTTGCGCAATGCGTCCAGGGCCGGTGACTCCACGTTGTTCATGCTGTCGCCGGCGTAGATATTGCCCTGCCGACCATAGCCGGCCTCCAGCTCCAGCTTTTGTTCGTCGTTCAGGTACCAGCTGAGCACACCACTGACATCCCGGTTGCGGACACCCTCGCGTCCGGCGGTGCTCTGGCCGGGAAGGCTGTGGCCGGCGTTGATGTCGGCATCGTCCATGTCCGCCTTGCTGATGTTGCCGTAGACGCGATAGGCCAGACTCTCGCTCAGCGGGCCGTTCAAACCGAAGTTGAAGCGCCTGCTGGCGCCTTCCTCGTCATGCTGGGGCATGCTCATGTACAGCGTCATGTCGGCATGGTGTTCGAGCCCCGGGCCCTTGGTGATGATATTGACTACCCCGCCCGCGGCGCCATTGCCATAGCGCGCTGCCGCCGGCCCGCGCAGTACCTCGATGCGCTCGATCTGCTCGGCCGGCACCCAGTTGGTGTCACCGCGGGTATCGCGGTCGCCGCGCCAGCCATAACGCACCGCATTGCGCGAGGATACCGGCTTGCCATCGATCAGGATCAGGGTGTTTTCCGGGCCCATGCCGCGAATGTCGATCTGCCGGTTGTTGCCGCGCGCACCGGAGCCACTGTTGCCGGTCAGGTTGACCCCCGGCTGCTTGCGGATCAGCTCGGCGATGTCATTGGCCGGTGGGGTCTTGCGGATCTGCTCGGCAGTGATTACCGATACTCCCGGCGCCTGCAGCAGCTCCTGCTGCGCAGTACCCAATACCTCGGTGCTCTGCAGCTCGATGACATCATCGGCCGCTAACGTATGCTGCGCACCCAGGGCAAGCAGGATGGCAAGAGAAAGTCGGCTGTAGCACAGCGCATGGCGCGTGGCGGAGAGTGGCATGTGTATCGTCCCTTGAACGGTGTGAGCGTATCGCTCGATAATGCGAATGATTTGCATCTATTGATGTCGGCGCGTAGTCTGGCACAGCGCTGGGCAAAATCGTTTTGCGCCAGCGTCAATTTCCTTTGCGCCGACAGCAAAATGCAGGGGGTAGGCAAGATGGGCAGCGAGCAGGATATGGTCAGGGTGGGAGAGTTGGCCCGGCGACTGGGTACCCCGGTGCGGCTGGCCGAGCAGGGGCCTGATCGGAGCCCCGACCAGAGCCCCTTGTTCCAGGGCCGCCTGAGCTGGCAGCAGTTGCGCCCGGGGTTATCCCTGCACTGCTCCGACTGCCTCGAGCTGCACGACTTCTCGACCCAGGTCGAGGTCAGCCCGCGCCTGAGCCTGGTGCTGTTCATGAACGGAGATGGCCAGGCGCAGTACGACGACCGGCGGTTACAGGTCGCGCCGAGGCCGGGGCGGCCCGAGGGGATTGCCATCGCCTTGACCGAACCAGCGACCTTTACCCGCCAGGCACACTCTGGGCAGCACATACGCAAGCTATCGATCTGCCTGACCCCGGAGTGGTTCGCAAGCAGCGGCCTGGATGCACATATCAGTATCCGACGTCTGATCGAACCGAGACAGCATCTGGCCTTGCGTCGCTGGACGCCAACCGCGTCACTGCTGGCGCTGGCAGAGCAGGTCATGGGGCAGCCTGCCGAGGGCGAGTTGCTGGGCCATCTGCAGCAGGAGGTGAGGGTGCTGGGGTTGGTGCATGGGGTGGTCGAGCAACTTGTCGGCGAGCCGACAGAACCGGTGCGCCAGCGCCCCCATCATCAGCGTCTGGTGCAGCGCGCTCAGGAGCTGCTGCACAGCGGCGAGGCCGATGGTTGGTCACTGGAGCAGATCGCCAGTGCCGTGGGGGCCAGCGCCAGTACCCTGCAGCGCCAGTTCCAGGCGGCCCAGGGCATGTCACTGTTCGCCTGGCAACGCCAGCGCAAGTTGCAGCAAGCTCACGTTGCCCTGCAGAGCGGTGTCAGCATCAGCGAGGCGGCATGGCAGGCCGGTTATTCCAGCACTGCCAATTTCACCACCGCGTTCCGTCGCCAGTTCGGCATGACGCCACAGCGCGTGCAGAAGTTCTACTGATCAGCTGTCGAACCCGGGGCTGTCGCGTTGTACCTTGCGCAGCAGTGCCGGCCAGGCGAGGTTGGCACCGGCGCCCTTGGTGACCTGACGCATGCTTTCGATGGCGCTGTCCAGAATGCTCTGCGGGATCGGAATCAGCTCGCTACCACCGGCCTGTGCATTGATCTGGATTTCGCAGCAGCGCTGCAGGGTATGCATGCCGAGGAAGGCTTCGGCCACGTCCCGACCACAGGTCATCAGCCCGTGGTTGCGCAGCACCATGCTCTTGGTCCGGCCCAGGTCCTGCTGCAGGCGCAGCTTCTCGTCTTCACGCAGGGCCACACCTTCGTAATCGTGGTAGGACAGGCTGGCGAGTACGAACAACGCCTGTTGCGAGATCGGCAGGAGACCGTCCTTCTGCGCGGACACCCCCACCCCTGCGGCAGTATGGGTATGCAGCACGCAGCCCACATCGTGGCGTACCTCATGCACCGCACTGTGAATGGTGAAGCCCGCCGGGTTGATCTCGTAGGGCGAGTCCATCAGCTTGTTGCCCTGCAGGTCGATCTTCACCAGATTCGAGGCGGTGACCTCCTCGAACATCAGGCCGTAGGGGTTGATCAGGAAATGCTCGGTACCGGGAATCTTCGCCGAGATATGGGTGAACACGATATCGTCCCAGCCGTTCATGGCGACCAGACGGTAGCAGGCGGCCAGATCCACCCGGGTCTGCCACTCCTCGGCGCTGACCTGATCCCTGACGTCGAGAACCGGTAGTTTCTGCATTGCGTTCATCGGGCTTTCCTCTTGTGATTGTGGTGACTCACAGTGCGACACGGGCACTGGCAACGATGAGTTCCCGCAGTCTAGTCGATGGTGATGGCGGGGGACTGTCTTGCAGGTGACAGTGCTGGGGGAGCGAGGAAAGCAGGGTACCTGATTCTGCGCTGTGGTTATTCCACTGCAAGAAAAATGAGCAATGCGCTACAGAGGCACGCTGTCAGAATCACCCCCAGCGCGGTATACGTGGACAGCCCGAGATTGGCGCCGATGATGATGGCAACGGCAGCGCAGCCCATCTGCATGAAGCCGAGTAATGCCGAGGCGGCACCAGCCTGCTTGCCGAAGGGCTGCAAAGCGATAGCGGTTGCCAGCGGGTTGACCAGGCCCATGCCGAGCAGGAACAGGGTCAGCGCCGCGCAGAAGAATGGAAAATCTTCCGGCCCGAGCAGCAGCGCCAGACTGCCGACCAGTGCAATGACGATGCCGGCGCGCGCCGCGATCGCCTGCCCCCAGCGTTGGGCCAGGCGCGGTGCCAGCAAACCCGCCGCAAACACCACGAACACCGTTGCCGCGAACAGCAGGCCCAGCTCCAGGGCTGAGTGGCCGAAGCCGATCATCAGGATATCCGGTGCCATGGCGAAAAAGGCATACAGCGCACCTATCACCAGACTGACGGACAGGGCTGGGGCAACGAACCGTCCGTCTCGCAGCAGTTGCCGATAGCTGACCAGTACGTCAGCGACTGACAGCGCGGAGCGCTTGTCCGCTATATGGGTTTCGCCCAGTCTGGTGAGGTAGTGAGCGCCAAGTAGTAATGCCAGCGCGGCAACCAATCCGAAGGTCGCACGCCAACCGAGCAGGCTGTTGAATGCTCCGCCCAATAGTGGAGAGAAACCGGGTGCGGCTGCCATCGCCACCATGATCAACGACAACGCACGGGCCAATTGCGCACCGTCGAACAGATCCCGGGCGATGGCGCGAGACAGCACAGAGGTGGCACATACCCCGAGCGCCTGGATGACCCGGCCGCTGATCAATTGCGGCAAGCTGGTAGCCATGGCACACACAGCGCTGCCGACAATAAAGGTGGCCAGACCGCCGAGCACCAGCCACTTGCGACCAAACCGGTCGGAAATGGGCCCCACCAGCAGTTGCCCAAGGGCAAAGGCGATAAAGAAGCTGCTGAGTGTGGCACTGAGATCCTTGACCGAGACATCCAGACTGCGACCCATATCGGGAAACGTCGGCAGGATGATATTGGTTGCGAGTGCGCCGAGCGCCGCCAGGCCAGCCAGCAGCAGGAGCAACTCACCGGTGAGTGTTTTTTGCTGGACTGCTGGGGCTGCCTCCGCTTCTGCAGCAGGGCAGATGGACTCTGTTACCTGTGTCATGCACTACACCTGTCTTGTTGTTTGCCTTGAAGTTGTGCCCAGTGGCAGTGTGGTGGGTGCCTGGAGCCGGTGATAAGCGCCTCAGCTATCGGGGGTGTCGAGCCCTTCGACTACGAGGTCGATGCAGTCATCAAGCAATGCGTGCAGGGCGGCCACCTTCTCCGTGCCGAGCTGCTCATTGAGGGCCAATTGCGCTTTTTTCCACGCACGTTGAGCTTCTGCCTGTTTGGCTTTACCGGCATCGGTGGCTGTCACGACGCGGCTGCGGGCGTCCGCTCCAGCGCCGATCTTCAACCAGCCCTGGACAACCAGCGGCTGCATGTTGCGGGTCAAGGTTGAGGCTTCCATACGCATGTGCCTGGCCAGATCGCTCGGACGAAGGGGCCCCAGCTTCACGACGTATGACAGCAGTGAGTACTGCGTGGTCTTGAGCCCGGCATGGGCCACGTAGTGATCGTAATGGCGCGAGACCACGCGAGTGAGCTGGCGCAGCTTCAGATTGGTACAACCCTGTGGTTGCTTGGTATCTTTTTTCATATTCTGTATTGTATATACAACTGTTGTGTATGCAAGTAAATATGAGAAAGGAGTTATCGATGGATATTGACCAGGTTGTAGCCTCGTGGCGTGAAGAGGAGCGGGCGGTTCGTGCGCGTTTGCGATCTGTCACTGATGTGCCGCAGGAGCAGGCCTCCAGCCGCTCCGGCATGGAGATATTCGAAGCGATCTTTGCTGGAGAGCTGCCGCCACCCCCCATGGGCGACACCCTGGATTTTGTGCCGATCCGGATGGAGCCCGGCCTTGCCATCTTTCAGGGCCGGCCGCAGCGCAAGCATTACAATCCGCTGGGCACGGTACATGGGGGCTGGTTTGCCACGCTGCTGGATTCAGCTGTCGGCTGCGCGGTGCATACCACCTTGCCTGCGGGCAAGGGTTACACCACCCTGGAACTGAAGGTCAATATGGTGCGCGCTCTGCATGAGGGTGTGCCGTTGGTGCGCGCCGAAGGCAGGCTGATTCACGCCGGTCGCCGGGTGGCCACCGCCGAAGGGCGCCTGGTAGGCCCCGACGGCAAGCTGTATGCACACGCCACCACAACCTGCCTGATTGTGGATCAGCCGGCGTAGATCAGTTGCTGTCCCTGCGATGTATCAAGGGATTATTGGGGCAGCAGCTGTTCGCTCGCTAACATCTGCTGCTACTCTATTCCTGTATAAGAGAGTCGTTGTCTTACCGCAGAGGTATTCACTATCTTGAGTCGTGCCCGATGACATTGGCCCGCAAGGAGCGCGCATTGCTCGCCTGGGTGCTGCTGCTCAGCATCCTGTTCAGCGCGTTGCACTGCGCTGTCGGGCATGAGCAGGTGAGTGCAACCCCTGCTGTCGCTGCTGAGCACGACCACCATCACCATCATTCCGGGCATGACGAGGCTGCCGCTGCGCATGCCCATTCCTCCGCCGACTCCGGTTGTGACTTTGCCAGCCCGTTCGGCGCCATCATCCTTGCCGCCTTTTTCGGCCTGCTGGGTCGGCTGGCCGTCGAGCAATCACGGCCGCTGCCGGTGCTTCATCTGCCGCGCCTGGTACGGGCGCGCTGGCCTCCCGCCAACCCCCGAGCTTCCCCGATTCTGCTTCCTGCGCTTTGAAATCACCCTGTCCGCTCGGGCTGTACTGCCCGGGCGTGGCTGGGCTTGTCAAACAAGCCTGGAGGCTATGCATGTTTCTTCGCATGAGCAGCATCACCACCCTGGCGCTGTGTATCAGCGCCATCCCGTTGGCATGGGCGCAGCATGACGCTCTGACTCTGCCGGCCAGTACCGTATCGGCGCAGGCCAGAGAGCAGGGCAGCGCCCCATCCGGCCTCAGTCTGGATCAACCCGTCAGCACCGGTTCTCGTCTGGATCTGACCGTCCGCGAAACACCCGCCTCGGTCAGCGTCGCCGACCGTAGCGTGATCGAGGCGCGTGGCGCCGTGAATACCCAGGATGTGATCAACGGCATGACCGGGATCAACGCCTCGGCCAACCCCGGTTACGGCGGATTCGTGTCCTACCGCGGTTTTACCCAGAACCAGATCACCCAGCTGTACAACGGTATCAACCTCGGCTACAGCAGTGCCACCCGGCCGGTGGATGCCTGGCAGATCGACCGTGTCGAGCTGCTCGGCGGCCCGTCCTCCTTTCTGCATGGCGCTGGTGCTGTCGGCGGATCGATCAACTACATCAGCAAGCTGGCCAGCCGTGAGGAGCAGGTACTGGAAGGGCGGCTGCGCTACGGCAGGTTCGACGAGTCGGAGCTGTCCCTTGGTTTCAACCAGGCACTGGCGGATATCGGCAACAGCCAGCACTTCCTGCGACTGGA
>Ga0172382_10001947_pt1 | contig 35546 bp, 33 predicted proteins | sample Leawel138RmetaG_FD_122245 | JGI IMG/M metagenome (GOLD analysis project Ga0172382, IMG submission 122245) | Leachate microbial communities from a municipal landfill in Southern Ontario, Canada - Leachate well 138R metaG | ecosystem: Engineered > Solid waste > Landfill > Unclassified | place...
AACTTGAAACATTAAAATTATGGTAGGAATCATTATGGGCAGCGACAGCGACCTGCCAATTATGAAACAGGCAGCTGAAATCCTTTCTGAACTTGGGATTGATTTTGAACTGACTATTGTTTCCGCGCACCGCACACCGGAACGGATGTTTGACTATGCAAAATCTGTCAGAAATCGCGGCCTTAAGGTAATCATCGCGGGAGCCGGAGGAGCCGCACACCTTCCGGGTATGGTGGCTTCTCTCACTACTTTGCCAGTGATTGGCGTGCCTATCCAATCCTCCAATTCCATCGACGGTTGGGACTCGATTCTTTCAATTTTGCAGATGCCAAACGGAATTCCTGTAGCCACTGTTGCTCTGAACGCCGCAAAGAATGCGGGTTTACTGGCCGCAAGAATGATTGCAAGCTTCGATGAGAAAGTTTCTGCGAATTTGACGGATTATCATTTCAAAATGAAAAATGATGTAGAAGAGAAAATTCAAAAGGTGAGAGAGGAATTCAAGAACGGGTTTGATTAAGAAGCATTCTCCTGTTTATTGCAATGAATTTTCAAGAATTTAAAACAAGAAAAAACCTCTAACAATCTGTCAGAGGTTTTATTATTGTAGCCCGTAGGGGAATCGAACCCCTCTTGCAAGAATGAAAATCTTGAGTCCTAACCGATAGACGAACGGGCCAAGCTATTTTCTTATCCTAAAGCAGCAATGTGCTTAGCCAATTTACTTTTCAGGTTGGCGGCTTTATTCTTATGAATGATATTGCGTTTCGCCAATTTGTCAATCTGAGAAGAAACTTTTGGGAATTGCTCTTCTGCAACGGTTTTTTCCGTTTCAGCACGCAGGTTTTTGATGGCCGTACGGGCGGATTTATGGTAATAACGGTTGCTATCCCTTTTTGCTTCGGATTGTCTGATTCTTTTTAATGCTGACTTATGATTTGCCATGTTTTTCTTTTATTCTTATTTCATCTGATGAATGAGAGCGCAAAATTATAACAAATTTTTATATCTGCAATAGTTTCCCGAACTTTTTTAATCAATTTCACAAAAATCATCCAATGGATTGTTGTACTTTTGTCCATTCAAATTTTAAGTAAACAAATATAATGAAGTTAAACACATTTTTACTCCTTTTTGCCCTGTCGGGTGCAGCATTTGCGCAAATTCCAAATGGATACTATGATGATGCAGAGGGTTTGGAAGGTTATGAATTGAAAACAGCCTTGAAGGAAATCATCAACGGCCATACCGTTCTTTCCTATGGTAGTTTGAACAATTATTACAATCAGACGGATAAAGACATTTATTACGAAAACGACAATACATTATTGGATATGTATTCCGAAAAGCCGAACGGCCCGGATGCTTATAATTATGGGTTTGGTGAGGGTGACCAATGTGGGAATTACAATTCCGAAGCGGATTGCTGGAACAAAGAGCATGTTTTTCCACAAGGGTTTTTCAACGAACAATTGCCTATGCGCACCGATTTGCACCAAGTGGTTCCTACCGATGGTTATGTAAACAACCGAAGGAGCAATTACCCGTTCGGGGAAGTTGGTTCTGCAACTTGGACCTCTACCAACGGTTCCAAGGTCGGTTCCAATACTACACCCGGCTATTCGGGAACTGTTTTTGAACCCATCGATGAGTTCAAGGGCGACATCGCAAGGATTATGTTGTATTTCGCTACACGCTATGAAGACCAAGTAAACACCAGCGGTTGGGGGTCACATACCGCACCCAACAACCCGTTGGACGGATCTGATGACCAGGTTTATGAAGACTGGTTTATTGATGTACTTTTGTCTTGGCATGCTGCCGATCCGGTGAGTCAAAAAGAAATCGACCGAAACAACAAAGTTTATCAAATCCAAGGAAACAGAAATCCTTTTGTGGACCATCCGGAATATGTGGTTATGATTTGGGATCCGGAAGCGATGAACGTTTCGGAGTTTGATTCAAACAAAAAGATTCAGGTGTATCCAAACCCTGTAAATGCTGTTTTGAACGTAAAGTCCGATTCTAAAATCGAAAGTTTTGAACTCTTTGACCTAAGCGGGAAAAGGCTGCAATCCGGAAAACCAAACACAAACGATTTAGCAATCGATATGAACCGACTTCCTGCGGGAACTTACATCCTTCAAACCACCGTTCACGGGAAAACTTCTTCACAGAAGGTCATTAAGAAATAATCGAAATACCGGCTTGCCATGTCTTTCCAAGGACATCGGGATGCTGAATGGAATGAGGAATTCGTTGCGGGTCAACGGATTCCTCATTTTCTTTACCCCTCATTTCAAACAGATATTAATCCGTCAATATTCCCATTCTGTAAAATCGTCCTGCTGATTTGGAAAAATCGCCCTGCCGATTTGGAGAAATCACCCTGCCGATTTGGGGAAATCATCCTGCCGATTTGGGGAAATCAACAAGTGGATTTGGAGCGCGCCTCCTAAAGCCTCAGTTTCAATCCGCCTAAAACATTGATTCCGGCTTGTGGATAATAGTATGGCCCTTCGTAATAAAATCCGTTGCTTTCATAGGCCACATCAAAAACATTATTAATCAAAAAAGAGAATTCGAGCTTCTTTAAATTAAACCAATTCGGTGCATAATGAATCAAAACATCTGTCAGAAAATAACTGTCGAGTTTTCCGTCTTCCAATTCTGTATTTGTCAGGAATTGTTCACCCACATATTTGTTGACAATATTTATAGCTATGGGCTTTACAGGCTTAAATTCCAACCCGATGGAACCAATCCAGTCCGGTGAAAAAGAAATATCGGTATCGCCGTATTCTACAATTTCTTCTGCCCAGTCACCATTTTCCAGCTCCACATATTCCACTTCTTTGTGGTCGAGAATTTTATTGGTGCTCCAGGTCAGGTTTCCGAATACTGAAAGTTTCTCCGGAATTAATTGATAATTAGCCCCGATTTCAATCCCGGCTCGATAACTTTCTCCGGCATTTTCTCTGAGGTATGCCCCCACATCGTTCAATTCTCCGGTTGCCACCAATTGGTCAATGTAATACATATAAAATGCATTTGCGTTCAGGTTCAACCTTCCCGATTTTTTGTATCCGAGTTCGAAATCATGTAATTTTTCAGGATTCGGATGCTCCGGATTGTCCATGTAATCCGAACGATTCGGCTCACGGTGCGTCATGCCGTAATAGAAATAGAATACGTCTTTTGGCGAAGCAAAATAATTGAATCCCGCTTTGGGGTTGATGAAATTGAATTTATCATGAACTAATTTGAAATCTTCCTCACCGCTTTCCAAAATTAAGTCTGTTTTATAATCCACAAAACGGTATTGTAAGTCTCCGAAGAATTCGAAATCATTTAATTTGTAAAGGATTTTGGCATAAGCCGAAAGGTCATTTTTAGTGGATTTATTCCTGTAAAATTCAAAGTCAGTGTTTTGATTTTCAAAATCTTTGACCCAAATCACTTTTCCGAAATGGTCATTTTCATATTGACTGGCGGAAATCCCGGTGAAAAGTTTCAGGTTTCCCAATCGCTGATTTTCGAGGTTTAAATTTAATCCGTAGAAATGATTATCCAGCCATTTCTGACGAACCAAATCGGTTTCGGTAAAATTATTTTCCACTCCGAAATCGGCCAGAATTTCGCTTTGTTTATAATTTTCATAATAACCTTTGCCACGCGTGTAAAAGAATGTGGTATGGGATTTCCAGCCTTTTCTATAGCGTTGTTCCCAAATAAAGTGGTTGTGGTGCTGCTGGTAGTTATCGGTTTCATTATCGTAATAATCCACAATGTTTCCTGCTTCATCATAAATAGCTCCGGCGGAATTGAAAGTCCGGTTGGTTTTCATCGTTTCCGCATCGATTCCGTTCCAGGCCTGATAAGTTTGTTCCTTCCCGAAGAAAGTCCAGTACCGGAAACTTGTGTTATCGTTAAGATTATATTTTGCATTCATGCCATACGAATACAAATCGCTCCAGGCACGGTCAATGTATCCGTCTGATCGGATCAACGAAACGTTCAGGTCAATTCTCAATTTTCCGTTCAGGATATTCCCGGTTCCACCTTGCAACGAATATTTCTGTGTGCCGAAATTTCCCCAAGCGTTCGCTGATTCCAAGAATGGATCAAAGGAAGGTTCAGAAGTGTCAATGTTGATAATGGCTCCGAATGCACCCGTTCCGGAGGTGGATGTCCCCACTCCGCGCTGAATTAGAATTGAGTTGCTCGAAGAAGCCAAATCGGGCATATTGACCCAAAAAACGCCTTGGGATTCTCCGTCGTTGACCGCAACGCCGTTGAGCGTGATGTTGATATGATCCTGCGCAATTCCGCGGATTCTTACCGAGGAATATCCGATTCCCGTACCTGCATCGCTCGTGGTTACAACCGAAGTTGCATTCCCTAACAGCGTGGGAATGTCTTGTCCTAAATTTTTCTGTTGAATGTCTCTTTGATTGAGTTTTTCTGAAGTGATGGGCAATTTTTGAATGATTTCTGCCCCTTCCAATTCGATTACGGTTGAATCTGAATCATCAACTTGTGCGAACGTTAAAATTCCGCTGAATGCAGCGCATAAAAAAATCCTACTTTTCATTTTAATTAATTTTAAATGAAAGGTGGATTTACCCTTTGTGTAGATTTCCCTTTATAAAATACATATCAACAGAATCTCCGAAATTCAATTTCAATGTAATTTTAAATAGCAGGGAAAAGTTTTTCAACTTCCCTTGGCGGCATTACCCGCCCAGGTTCTTCGGGTATAATCTCAGCCTCCGCCTGTGGCGAAAGCACCCCTTTCTGGTTTTACCAAGCAAAGGTAGTTATTTTTCTAATAACCGAAGAACATTTAGATTTTAGTCGCCTTTGCCCCGAAGTTCGGATTCAACTCCAAAGGATAAGTCAGGTTCGGGTCATTGACTGCATCCGAAGGGATTGTGCTTTGAAACAAAAATACCGGGAACGGCTCTGTATGGCTGGTATATCCGTTGAGGAGAATTGGAGTCAGAATTAATTTGGACCCCGTTACATTTCTCGGGAAAAAGTTTTCCGGAAAGGACTCTCCGCTGGGTTGAACTAAGAAATCTTCTCCTGCAAATTCGGGAATGTTCAGGTTAAATGGGGTGTACACATTACTTGCGTCCCGCAAAGTATCGGAACTGATGATGCCCATATTCAAATACCGTGTAGCCCCTTCCACCGTAGTTTCCAGCCAGGCCTGGTAGCGTAATTCCCCGTATTGAAATGAAATTGTGGTTTCGGCTTCCTCACCGCTTCCTTTGAAAAACCAAATCCCGTTTTGGGTGTAATTCCCCGGTTGTCCTTCGGGAACGGAAGCGTTTTGCAAAGTATAGGAAGCGGAAATATTATTGGCCAAAGTCGTAACTCCGTTTGAAGCAGTGGTTAATGGGTTTAAGTTTGCTGTATTTCCTTCGAAATTACCCAAAAGTAAAACATAATCAGATGGGGCAGGACTGCCGGAATTCTCTACGGTAATTGCAAATGATTCCGCCATTGCCAAATCCGTTTTTTCGATATTGGAAAACCGAGCCCTATTATTGTTCAATGAATCATTGGTGATATTGCCCACCGATACATAAGTTCCGCCTACCAAAAGCCAAGCTTGGTAATGGTGATTCGGAGGGAGTTCAGGCAAATTGAAGTCTGTGACTTCAAGCCTTCCGGTTTCATCCAATAATTCCGTTTCTTCGCAACTCCACACCAAAATGAAGCAAAATATAATTAAGATCAATTTTTTCATCATTCAAAAATATAAAAAATCCCCTTCAAATGTTTTGAAAGAGATTTCTTATTAACCCAATTATTTATTTTTTATTCAACGCGCTCCCAGGTCTGCGTCCTTCCCAACAGCGAAATGCCTAAATAACCCCGAACCTCGAGTTGGTTTTTTCCGTTCATTTTCACAGTGCATTTGTACTGTTTGCCGCTATTGGGGTCGAGTATGTGCCCCCCGGACCATTCGTCTCCGTCTTTCTCCAAAGCCCACAAAATAACCATTCCCTTGATGGGTTTGTTTTTGCGATCGCCGTCGCATTCCTCGCATTTGGCGTTCTCTCTACCTGGCGTTAAAATCTTAGTGACTTCTCCTTGTAATTTACCTGATTTGGTTTCATAAATCCTGACATAGGATTTTTCTTTCCCCGTTTTGTCATCGATGGTTTTCCAAGTCCCAACCGGTGATTGTCCGTATGCCAAAACACCTAAAATCAGCGTCACGCATACCATTAAGTAATTTTTCATAATCCTTTAATTTGAGTTATCTAAATTAGGATTATTTTTTGATTTTTCCGATTAAATTTCACCATAGATTATTCATAACTACTAAATGCGTTTTCGATGTGAACGATTTTCCAATCGGATGAAGAATGGTAAACGCTGATGATGTCAAACCTGGCTTCCAATTCTATTTCATTTTGACATATAAATTCATCGGCTGCTTTGATTAAAAGTTTTTGTTTGGTTTTGTTTACAGCGACTGTTGGCTCCACCAATGGGTTCGCTTTGCGCGCTTTCACTTCAATGATTACAATCTGACTTGTGTCCGGATTTTCGGCAATGATGTCGATTTCAGCTTTGAGAAATCGCCAATTGCGTTTCAGGATTTTGTAATTCTTTTTTTCCAAAAACGCAGCTGCTCTACTCTCGGCTTCTGAACCAAATTCGTTGTGCTTTGCCATCTCATTGTGTTCCAAACAAACGATCTCCGGCATCGCCCAATCCCGGGACGATGTAGCCGTTTTCGTTTAGTTTTTCATCCATAGCTGCCAGGTAAATCGGGATTTCCGGATGATGCGCATGTACGAATTCCACGCCTTCCGGACAACCGACCAAACAAGCCAATCGAATGGATTTCACATGATGCTTCTTCAAAATTTCAATGGCTTTCACCGCTGAACCGCCCGTTGCCAGCATCGGATCCAAAATGATGATGTCCCGGTTTTCCATGTTTGGTGGAAGTTTGCACAAGTATTCAACCGGTTGCAAGGTGTTGTGGTCGCGGTAAATGCCTATATGTCCGGTTTTGGCATTTGGAATCAGGTTTTGAATTCCTTCTACCATGCCCAATCCGGCGCGTAAAATCGGCACCAAGACCAAGTCTTCGCCTTTTATACGGTAACCGATCGTCTTACTAACCGGGGTTTCGATTTCAAATTCTTCCGTTTCCAAATCTCTCGTAAGTTCGTAGCACATCAGAGAAGCGATTTCATTTACCAGTTCCTTAAACATTTTGGTCGGTGTTTCTTTTCTCCGGATTTGGGTCATTTTGGAAAGGATGAGCGGATGCGCTATGATGTGTAAATTATTCATTTTTATGATTTGAAATTTAAAATTACAGAATTTTGATTAACTTCCAAGGAAACTTCACGCCCGAAAATCAAAGCACGGTTATCACCGATATGGCCTGCCGGGAAACCGTAAGCAATCGGGATTTTATATTCACCCATGATTTTTTGAATTACCTGATAGGCCGTTCCGTCATAAGGCAACGCAAAATCCGGGTTTTCTTCTTCCACATCCATTTTTGTAAAACTACCGACAATCAAGCCTTTGATTTGAGTTAAAAAACCGCAGCGTTTCAGGTTCATCATCATCCGGTCTATATGGTACCAGTTTTCATTCCAGTCTTCGATGAAGAGAATTAAATCGTTTCCTTTTATGAAAGACTCGCTTCCGTTGAGGCTGTATATGATGGATAAATTTCCACCGACTAATTTTCCTGTTACTGTACCTGTTTTGTTTAGTGGATGCGCAGGAATTTCATACGATAAATTTTTTCCGAACAAAGCATCTTTTAATGTCAGAAAAGTTTCTTCGTTATAATTTGTGTTTAATCTTTTGGCCGTAATTCCATGAATCGTTTCAACTTCGAAATTATTGATATGATTATGAAAGGCGGTAATATCGGAATAGCCGATGACCCATTTTGGCTTTGCAATAAATTTATCCCAATTCAGGTGATCCAGAAGTTTTACTGCACCATAGCCGCCGCGGGCGCACCAAATTCCTTTAATTTCTTCATCATCCAAAGCATTCTGAAAGTCTTCTGTCCGCTCTTCATCGGTTCCGGCGTAATGGTATCCGTTATCATAATCGCGGAATAAATTCTTACTCAAAACCGGAATTAGGCCCCAAGATTTTATCAATTCAATACCCTCCTCAATGTCTTCAGAAAATACCCTTCCTGAAGGCGCAACGATTGCGATTTTGTCTTGTGGTTTGAGGAAAACTGGCTTCACGGAAAGAATTTGAAGCGAAATTATAAAAATAGATTGAATTTCAGGTCGTGTGCAAATTTCTTACATTTGTTAAAACTTTTTCTGCATTGAAAAAAGAAGCGATAAAAGAACTGGCTGAAGGCATAAAGTCCGGAAACCGTGTGGCGTTGAGCCGGGCGATTACTTTGGCTGAAAGTTCGCTAGAAGAACATCAGAATTCGGCTCAACAACTGATTCAAGAATTGATGCCATTGACAGGAAATTCGATGCGGATTGCCATAACGGGTGTTCCTGGCGTGGGCAAAAGTACATTTATTGAATCTTTCGGCAATCTTTTAACGAACCAAGGTCATAAAGTGGCGGTATTAGCGATTGACCCGAGCAGTTCACTTTCCGGCGGAAGTATTTTGGGTGATAAAACCCGAATGGAAGATTTGGCACGGAATCCCGATGCTTACATTCGCCCGTCTGCAACAGCGGGGCATTTGGGAGGAATAGCCTCAAGGACTTATGAAGCCATGCTGTTGTCTGAGGCGGCGGGATTTGATGTAATTCTGATAGAAACCGTCGGAGTCGGGCAGTCAGAAACTTTGGTCAATGAAATTACCGATGTGTTTGTTTTTCTTCAGATTCCCGGTGCGGGAGATGAATTGCAGGGAATCAAACGGGGGATTATGGAAATGGCTGATTTGATATTTGTCAATAAAGTGGACGGTTTCGGAATGGAGAAAGCCAAAGAAGTAAAAGTTACTTTAGCGAGGTCTCTTCAGTTTTTACCTCAAAAAGATTCCGGATGGAAGCGAAAAGTTTTGTTGGGTTCAGGTCTGACGGGCAAAGGTATGCCCGAAATTTGGAGTGCCCTTCAAGATTATTTTGAAACAACACGTGTCAATGGGTTTCTGGCTCAAAACCGGAAAAGACAAGCAGAATTAAGGGTAATGGAATACATAAAGGAATCGGTAACAAAAAGGATGATCGGATTGTTTAAACAAAACCCTTCTCCGGGTGGAGAATCTTTGGAAAGCCCCTATTTCATTGCAAAAAAATGGGTTGATGAAAATGTTAAGAATTATTAGTCTAAAATCCTTTTGGCGTATAAAAAACGTTTAGCCCAGTAGGAATCACTTAAAGGAGTCACCGTTACACCTTGTGAGCTCGAAGCATGGATGAATTCCACTTCTCCGTCTTCCCGGACGGAGTGGACGATCCCCACATGTGACACACGGCCTCTTCCCGTCGTGGCAAAAAATACGAGATCCCCGGCACGGAGTTCTTCTTTTGAGATGGCTGTCCCTTCTTTGGCTTGGGCAGATGAAACGCGTGGAAGTTGATAGTCAAATATTTCAAAAACCCTTTGTACAAATGCAGAGCAATCGATTCCGCTACGGCTGGTACCTCCGAAACGGTAAGGAGTTCCTAAATAAGTTTCGGCTTCCGAAAGGAGTTGGGTAACAAAAGAACTGATTGCCATGCTATGGATTTCGTTCAATTCTTCGATGGCTGTTTTTTCTCTTTCGACCTTAACGGGTTTTACTTCTTCCGCTTTTCTTTCGGCGAATAATTGTTTGTTGATGATAGAACCTTGTGTATAGTATGATCTCTCCAAAGGAACGTAGCTGGCGTTGGAAGACGACGTAGAAATCAATGAACTACAGGATGTAGTAAAGACGCCACCAATAACGATTATAAGTAAATAAATTCCCTTCATTTAAAACTAAACGAGCTGTGTTGAACTGCGTTTAAGCATCGCAAATCTAACAGGAAACAGATGGAATTCCAACCTTGTTATTTAATTTTGGGAAAAGATTAACGGAGTTAAGAAACCTTTAACATTTTAATTTTAAAGGACTTTTATTCAGGAATTTTATAAACGATGGCATTGATATTCATTCCTGCGCCAACAGAGCCGAAAACGATGTTATCCCCCGGATGAAAAGCATGGCCTTCAAGTTGTCTTTTAGAGATTAAATCGTACATAGTTGGTACCGTTGCTACCGATGAATTTCCGAACTTTTGCACGGTCATGGGCGCAATCTGAGCGGGGACTTCACTGATGTTATATAGCTTGAACAAACGTTGAATCATGGCATGGTCCATTTTGGCGTTTGCTTGGTGCAATAACACCTTTTGAATATCCGAAATTGTTAAACCCGAGTTATCAATTACCCTTTTCATCAGAGCGGGAACTTTTCGCAGCGCATATTCATATACTTTTCGGCCGCGCATTTTGATGTTGATTTTGGAGCCTTCGTAATTTTCCTTCAAAGATTTATCGTTGAGCAAATAGGTCATTTCGTCCAAACTATCGGAAATGGTATCGTAAGAAATAATCCCTTCTTTTTTCTCTGATTCTTTTGCTTCCAAGACGACCGCCCCTGCTCCATCGGCAAAAATCATCGCGGTTCTGTCGTGTGGATCTACCGCTCTGGAAAGCGTGTCGGCCCCAATAACCAATGCTTTTTTGGCTGTTCCGGATTGAAAAAGATGGTGAACTAAAATCAGCCCCTCAATCCAACCGGGGCAACCAAACAACATGTCATACGGCCTGCAGCGGTTGTTTTTGATGCCTAATTTATGTTTGACACGCGTGGCTATCGATGGCATGTTGTCCACTTGTCGGTAAACGGAATCAATGTCGCCATAATTATTGGCAACCACAATGTAATCCAACTCTTCTTTGTCAATACCCGCATCGGCAATCGCGCGCTCCCCCGCCAGCATGGCAATATCGGAAGTAAACAGGGTTTGTTCTGCATACCGTCTTTCTTCAATCTCTGTAATTTCCTGAAATTTCTGAATGATTTCCGAAACCGGTTTTTCTATAAAAACCCCCTGCTCATCATAAAATTCATGATTTAAAAAGTCCGTGTTTTTGATGACTCTTTCAGGAAGAAAATGCCCCGATCCGGTAATTACAGTATTGATCATTTTTCTTAATTGTGGTTCGACCTGCAAATTTACGAAATATCTAAAAGCAGACTGAAAATCTTTTTAAATCCGCTTGTCGTCTGTAATGAGAATGTTTTTGGTAATGAAATCCTTTTCCAAATTCCAACTTCTCGCCGGGGAATATTCACGGCCGTAATAAATAATCTGCAAATGAAGTTTATTCCAGCTTTCTTTGGGGAAAAGCCTTTTGGCGTCTTTTTCGGTTTGTTCCACCGATTTTCCGTTGCTGAGCTTCCAACGGTGCATCAGCCGGTGAATGTGCGTATCAACCGGAAAGGCCGGATGACCAAACGCCTGCGCCATCACCACCGAAGCGGTTTTATGACCGACCCCGGGTAATGCTTCCAATTCTTCAAATGTGGAAGGAACAATTCCGTCATATTTTTCAACCAGAATTTCAGAAAGCCGCTTAATGTTTTTGGCTTTGGTATTGGAAAGGCCGATTTGCCGTATGATTTCTTTGATCTCATCGATTTCTAAACGACTCATGGCTTTGGCATTGCTGGCACGTGCAAACAGGTCGGGAGTGATTTCGTTTACTTTTTTATCGGTTGATTGAGCGGAAAGCAAAACCGCAATCAAAAGTGTAAATGCATCGCTGTGATGGAGCGGAATGGGAGGATTCGGATATAAATTTTCCAATTCCTCCATAACAAATTCAGCCCTTTCTTTTTTTGTCATTTTGGATGATAAAAGCCTTGTCAAGATTTGAAACCTTGACAAGGAACATTTTCTAAAGTCAATTTAAGTGTTCAAAATTTCGTTTACATCATTGAATCCGCCGCCGTTAAAGACTTCTTCCAATCCGTTTTCTTTTAAGAAATTTAAGGTAGAAGAAGCTCGTCCGCCACTTCGGCAGAAGACGATAATCGGTTTAGGCATTTCTTTGATGTCTTCCAATTTATCAGGCACTTCGCCCATCGGGATATTGATTGCTCTTTCAACATTTCCATCTATTTCGAGTTCATAGGGTTCGCGAATGTCTATGAGCGTTGCATTCGGATTTTTTATTGCATCTACTGTTGTCATTTTTATAAATTTTCTAAAAAACAGCCATCTGAATAATTTGGGAATGACCATATTACCAAATTAGGATTCTGTCTTCTTGGGGTTTGAACATTTTATCTCCTTCTTTCACATCAAAAGCCTTGTAAAATCCTTCTACGTTTTCCAACGGCCCGATGGCGCGAAAATAACCCGGAGAATGTGGGTCCGTTTTTACTTGATTGGCCAAAGCTTCTTCGGTAGATTTGGTGCGCCAGATGGTTGCCCAAGAGATGAAAAAGCGTTGCTCGGGTGTAAAACCGTCGATTTCGCCCGGATTTCCTTTGTCTCTCAGATACATGAGCAATGCATCATAAGCGACATTGATCCCCCCTAAGTCACCGATATTTTCACCCAATGTATATTGTCCGTTTACGAAAACGCCGGGCACCGGTTCATATTTGCTGTATTGGTCCGCCAAAGCTTTTCCGGCTGCTTTGAATTTGGTATGGTCTTCTTCTGTCCACCAATTTACCAAATTTCCGTCGCCGTCGTATTGGGAACCGCTGTCGTCAAATCCGTGGGAAACCTCGTGGCCGATTACGGCACCAATCCCTCCGAAATTAACGGCTGCGTCTGCTCTGAAATCATAAAAGGGAGGTTGTAAAATCGCCGCGGGAAAAACGATTTCATTGTTGGATGAATTGAAATACGCATTTACGGTTTGTGGAGACATACCCCATTCGGTACGGTCAACCGGCTTTCCGATTTTGTTTAAATTGTATTCATATGACCATTTTCTGATGTTCATACGGTTTTGAAATAATGAACCGTCTGCTGTGTGGGAAACGATTTCCAGTTTTGAATAATCTCTCCATTTGTCCGGATATCCGATTTTTACAGTGAATTTATTTAGTTTTTCCAATGCTTTTACTTTTGTTTCGGGAGACATCCACTCCAAATTCTTGATATGGACTTCAAATGACCTGAACAAATAATCAATCATTTCCTGCGCATTGGCTTTTGCTTCTGGTGGAAAATTGTCTTTTACATAAAGTTTACCCAGTAATTCACCCACAGAACCATTGACAAATTCCAGTCCTCGTTTTTCCAAATCTCGCTGCTCTTTTTGCCCTCTCAATTGTTTTCCGTAAAAATCAAAACTCAATTCGTCGAGCTCCCGTGTAAGGTAATTAGCCGAGCCGTCAATCAAATGGAATTTCATGAATGCTTTGACAGCAGGTAAATTTTTATCGTTTAAAATCTGATCCAATTCTTGGTAGTATTTTAATTCGCCAATGATTACCGAATCGGTTTTCACGCCGGAGTCAGTTAAAAACTTAGCTAAGTCGATATTTTTTGTCAGGCTTTTTAAATCTTTAACTGCATAAGGGTTGAACCGCAGTTTCGCATCGCGGATTTGCTCCACGGTGAGCATATTAGCCGCTATCGATTTTTCGAAGTTTACAATTTTAGGGCCCTTTAAATCTTTGGTCTTTTCGCCTGTGAAGGTATAAATTTGGTTGATGTAATTCGAGTATTTATCCAAAGTCTGTCGATTGGTTTCATCATCTTTTTGGTAATAGGCACGCCCCAATCCCAAATTGGCACTCCCCAAGTAAACGGCATTTTGCCCACTGTTTTTCATGTTTGAACGGACAAAGAATCCATAAAACGGATTCAATCCCATGGGCGTAACCTCGGTCAGGTATTTTTCCAAATCTTTGATGGAATTGATTTTGTCAATTCGTTCCAAGTAAGGTTTTAAAGGTGCAAGCCCGGTTTTATCTCGGGCATCGAAATTGATATAAGATTCATACAAATCACCGATTTTCTGTTGGTCACTTCCTTTCGGATGGTTTTGGTTCAAAAGTCCTTTTAAAATCCCCAATGAAACCAAATCTGTATTTTCGCGAAGTTCGTCAAAACTTCCCCAACGGGCCCGGTCTGAAGGGATTTCAGTCGTTTTCATCCAATTTCCGTTTACAAAGTTGTAAAAATCATCTTGCGGACGCACATCTTTATCCATATGGTCTAAGTTAATGGCATGGTAACTCGCCTGCCCGAACCCTAAAATCCCAATGAGGGCGAAGCAGAGCACATTTAATTTTTTCATCTTTTTTCAGAATTTGTTTTGTGAATTAGTAAAATAATCAATTATGATTGTTACAAATCTAAGAAGAAAAATCAGTTTCTGCTTGGTTGATATGTTTTATATTTGTGGATTAAACATGGCAATCACATGGCGGAAAAAATTTTGGTAACCGGAGCCCTAGGACAAATCGGCTCTGAACTTACATTGGCATTAAGAGAAATTTACGGGATGGAAAATGTGTTGTCAACCGACATTCAGGACAAAGAAAATCAGTCCGATCCCAATTATGAAAAACTCGATGTGATGGATGCCGGTAAAATCGCCGAAATAGTCGAAAAACATGAAATAACCATTGTTTACCATCTTGCAGCCATGCTTTCTGCAACCGCCGAAAAGTATCCAAAGAAAGGTTGGGATCTGAATATGGACTCGCTTTTGACCTTTTTGGAACTGGCAAAAGAGAAAAAAATCAAACAACTTTACTGGCCGAGCAGCATCGCTATTTTTGGTCCCGATACACCTAAAAATAATACCGAACAAAATGCTTTGGCGATTCCGACTACGGTTTACGGAATTTCAAAGCGAGCCGGCGAATTTTGGTGCAATTATTACCATGAAAAATTCGGAGTGGATGTGCGAAGCATCCGTTATCCGGGATTGATCAGCTGGAAAACCCGTCCGGGCGGCGGAACCACGGATTATGCGGTCGATATTTATTATCAGGCGATGGAAGAAGGAAAATATGAATGTTTTCTTTCGGAAAATACAGCTTTGCCGATGATGTATATGGACGACGCGATACGTGCGACGATTGAATTGATGCAGGCCGATGCCGATAAATTATCGATTCGAACTTCTTATAATTTACATGCTTTGAGTTTCACGCCGAAAGAAATTGCGGAAGACATCCAAAAACATATTTCGGATTTTGAAATCACTTACAAACCCGATTTCCGTCAGCAGATTGCAGATTCCTGGCCGGGAAGCATTGATGATTCGGTGGCTCAAAAGGATTGGAATTGGAAACCGAAATTTAATTTATCGGGGATGACGGATGCAATGCTGAGCAATCTCAAAGAAAAATTAGGAAAATAAGTCAGAAAATACTCAAACCTGTCAGCTTCATAGTCCGACAGGTTTTTTGTTTTAAAATCCTACCTTTGGGAAAAGTTTCTAATGAATTCCAAAATCCAAACTTTTTTAAATTCTCACTACGGACCAACCGCCATTGATTCATTGGAATTATTGGCGCAAAGCGGTTCCTCCCGGAAATATTATCGTTTCAAATCGGAAGGGAAAACGTTGATTTTGACTGAAAGTAAAAACATTGAAGAAAATAAAACATTTATCTATTTCACTACGCATTTTTTGAAAGTGATGAACAACCTTCCCAAAATTGATAAGATTTCGGAGGATTTTTCGCTTTATACCCAATCCGATTTGGGAGATCAATCTTTGATGAACCTTTTGGAAACCGATAAATCCCAGGCCAAAGAAATTTTCATAAAATCCGTGAAACAACTGGCAAAACTTCAGGTTTTGGGCAATGAAAATCTGGATTATTCCCAAGCTTTCAGTTATCCGAAATTCAATTATCTGATGGTTTTGAGGGATTTGTTTTCGTTCAAAAATTATTTTTTGAATTTATCGGGAGTTGAATTCAATCAAGGAAGATTGTTGGCAGATTTTGAGCGGTTTGCATTGGATTTTGAAAAGCTTCCAAATCAGTATTTTGTTTATCGGGATTTTCAGTCGAGAAATATTATGGTTCATAATGACGAACCGTTTTTTATTGATTATCAGGGCGGAATGAAAGGCCCGGTTCAATACGATTTGGTTTCTTTGCTTTGGCAGGCAAAAGCCAATTTGTCGGACGAATGGAAATCGGGATTGTATGAGATTTATGTAAAAGAATTCATCGAATTGACACAAAAAGACTTGGATGGTTTTGAGTTCAAAAGAGGATATGATTTCTGTTTGATTGAACGGCTTTTGCAGGTTTTGGGTACGTATGGATTTCGGGGAATTTATGAACGAAAACCGCATTTTTTGGAGAGTATAGAATTCGCCTTAAAAAATCTGAATGAAATTAAAAGTTTGGCTTTGCTGGAAAATTATCCGGAAATGAAAAGAGTGATTGAAGAATTGGCGAAGCCGGAAACATTTATAAAAATTAAAAATAAAATGGATGAAGGAGAAATTGACGGTTACCATTAGAAGTTTTTCATACAAAAAAGGAATTCCGGAAGACCAATCGGGCAATGGCGGCGGTTTTGTTTTTGACTGTCGCGGCATACTCAATCCGGGCAGAATTAAGGAATATAAAACGATTACGGGACGTGACAAATCGGTGATCGAATACCTGGAAGCCCAAACCAAAATTTCTGATTTTCTCAGTGCAGCTTTTACGATGGTCGATATTTCTATCGAAGATTATTTGGCGCGTGGTTTTTCCCATTTGGAAATCAATTTTGGCTGTACGGGCGGACAACATCGTTCTGTTTATTCGGCTGATGCGATGGCGAAACATATTTCGGAAAAATTTCCGGAGGTGGAGGTTGTGTTGAAACACGTGGAGCAAGAATCGAAAAATTGGATTAACGAGATTTATTAAAATTAACCGCAAAGAACGCAAAGATTTTGCGCAAAGTTCACAAAGGATATGTCAACAGATTTTAATTCATATTTTAAAAATTCCCCCTCCTTTGGAGGGGTTAGGGGAGGCTTCAGGGCTTTGCTTTTCGCCGCCGGCCTCGGAACCCGCCTGAAACCTTTTACCGACAATCACCCCAAAGCTTTGGCGGTGGTAAACGGAAAAACTTTATTGGAACGCAATATCGAATACCTGAAATCGTATGGAATCAGTGAATTTGTGATCAATGTGCATCATTTTGCAGATCAGATTTTCGAATTTTTGGAGAAGAATGAAAATTTCGGAGTGAATATTCAGATTTCAGATGAATCGGATGAGGTTTTGGAAACCGGAGGTGGATTGGTAAAGGCAAAAGATTTACTCGGGAATCAACCTTTTTTGGTCATGAATGTTGATATTCTGACCGATTTGGACATCAATCAATTGATTGATTTTCATTTTAAACACAGGCCTTTGGTTACACTGGCGGTTTCGGGTCGCAAAAGTTCGCGCAAACTTTTATTTGAAAACGATATGTGGTTGAAAGGCTGGAAAAACCTTTCGACAGCTGAGGAAATATTGGAATCCGATCAAGAATTAAAAGAGTTGGCATTCAGCGGCATTCATATCATTGAGCCGGAATTGTTTGACTTGCTTCCGTCCGGCGGAAAATTTTCCATCATGACGAGTTATATGGAATTGATGAAATCTGAAATCATCATGGGCTATGACCACAGCGGTGGGAAATTGGTAGATGTGGGCCGGCCGGAAAGTGTGAAAGAAGCCGAATGGACATTTTTATAAAATACAAATCCTTAACAATCAATTTACATTGAACGGGGTAATTTTGCAAGTCTATTAATCCCTCCATGCAAGTTGCTTTGCTTTTGTTGAATGTCATTGGTGCCGTTGCGCTTTTCGTTTACGGAATGAAAGTGATGAGCGAAGGTATGCAGCGCGCTTCTGGCAACCGGTTACAGGTATTTGTCAACCGTATGACAAGGAATCCTTATTCCGGTGCTTTGGCAGGAACGGTTTTCACCACTGCATTACAGTCGTCCTCAATTGTGAGCATTCTGACATTGAGCCTTGTCAACGCGGGTTTATTGAACTTAAAAAAAGCATTTTCCATCATCGTCGGTGCCAACGTGGGGACCACTATCAAGTTGTGGCTGATTGTCGCTCTGGGAGCGGCATGGCACATAGAATCACTTGCATTGCCCATAATCGCGATTGCCGTTCCGTTTTTCTTTTTTCGGAACCAGAAAGCCAAAGAATGGGCCGAATTCGCGATTGGTTTGGCCCTCATTTTCATTGGGTTGTTTTTCTTGAAAGAATTACTGCCTGATTTTTCAGAGAATTCTTATTTCCACCATCTGATTGAAAAATATGCGGGCAACTCGAATTTAATCAATTCATTGGTTTTCATCCTCATTGGGATTGTCGTTACTTTCCTATTTCATTCGTCCAGCGTTTTTACCTTGTTTGCAGCGGTATTGGTCGCCAAAGGAATGCCGTTGGAACAGGCAGCGATGATGATTCTTGGGGCCAACATCGGAACGACTTCCACCGCTTTGATTGCTTCAACCATCGGGAACCGGGAATCGAAAATCGTCGCTTGGTTTCATTTCTTTTTTAACATCGGCGGAGTGGCTCTGTTCTTCTTTTTTGTACCGGGGATTATTTCCCTGTTGAGCCGATTGATTTCACCTGACGGTGAAATTGTTTTGGTTTTATTCCATACCTTATTCAACCTGGTTTCTGCTTTGTTGATTTTGCCTTTTTTAAATGGAATTGTCCGATTGCTGTCACGCAAATTCCTGAAGAATGACCCTAAGCATTCTCTGAAATTAATTGACCGCCCGTTTGGCCCGACCGCAAAAATGTATGTGTATGAAGCCAACCGGGAAGTGGTTAAGTTTGCAGGAATTACGCGGCAAATCATCAGTTCCTTGGGCAGAATGATTACGGAAAGTGACGAAGAAAAATCGGCCGAACTGCGCAAGCGGATATATGCCTTGGAAAAAGAAGGCGATGAACTGGAGAAAAACATCCTGAATTACCTGAACACCATTTATTCGTATGATATGACCGGTGAAGTCGCTTTGAATATTCAAAGCCTCGTCGGGATTTGCCATCATTTGGAGAGCATTGGTGACATCGCACTTAAAACCGCCGAGGTGCACCGGGAAAGGAAAAAAAGCAATAGTTTCATCACCCCAAAACTCCGAATGCACTTATTGGAATTACACGATTCCCTGTCGGTCGCTACGACGACCTTGGTTCAAAACCTGAATGAAACCGACGGAAACGTCAACCTCAAAGAAGCCAAAACCAATGAAAAATCCATTGACAAAAGGTTCAGGGAGGCGGACCAAGCACTGCTCAAAGCGATTGAAAAAGACAAGCTTTCCGCACTCAGCGCTTTGCTGTACAAAGAATTGATTCAAAGTTATGAGCAAATCGGCGACCATTTGTACCGTGCCAATAAAGCATTGGGGAAATAGATTTTTAAGAATAAAGAGAATAGAAAAATGACGATTCAAAATCTATTATCTAAGTTCTATATTCTTTTCTCTTTTTCAAGTATTTTTACGAAATGATTTCCCTAAAAGAAATTTTTTCCGTTCAGAATCAAGCTGAATTTAATGAAGTTGCCTTGAAGGTTTTCCGATTCCAAGCGGACAACAATTTGGTGTATAAAGATTTTCTTCAATTTCTGAACATACCTATTTCGGAAATCCATTCCATTGAAAAAATCCCATTTTTGCCGATTCGATTTTTCAAATCGCATGAAGTTGTTTCCGGAAAAAATCAACCGGAAAAGATTTTTACCAGTTCGGGAACCACCGGAAGCATTGCCAGTAAGCATTTAGTTAGTGATTTAAGTTTTTACAGAGAAAGCCTTGAGCATAGTTTTCAACATTTTTACGGGGAATTTCCTGATTACAAAATTTTTGCTTTGCTACCTTCTTATTTGGAACGCAGCGGTTCTTCTTTGATTGACATGGTGGAATTTTGGATTGAAAAATCAGGTGATGGCGGGTTTTATTTGTACAACCACGATGAATTATACCGGGATTTGATTCAAAATGAAAAAGACGGTAAAAAGGCAATCCTCATTGGGGTTTCCTTTGCTTTGCTGGATTTTATTGAGAAATATCAATTGGATTTAAAAAATACGATTGTAATGGAAACCGGTGGAATGAAAGGCCGAAAGGAAGAAATCACGCGTGAGGCATTGCACAAAATACTCCAAAAAGGTTTTGGCGTGAATGAAATCCATTCCGAATACGGTATGACGGAATTGCTTTCGCAAGCTTATTCCCGCGGAAACTCACGGTTTGAAACACCGAATTGGATGAAAATCCTGATTCGGGATACCGGAGACCCTTTGTCTCTTTTGGCGCAAGGAAAAACCGGCGGTGTCAATGTAATTGACCTTGCGAATCTAAACTCATGCAGTTTCATTGCAACTGAGGATTTAGGTAAAATCCATTCAGACGGTTCGTTTGAAATCTTGGGAAGATTTGACCATTCCGACGTGCGAGGCTGCAATCTGATGGTTTCGGATGTTTAAATTGGCAAAGAAATAGTCTGGAAACCTTCCCACCAACGGTGGCACCCCGTCGGGAATTGCCGAAACCTTCCCACAGATTGTGGCACCCCGTCGGGAATTGCCGAAACCTTCCCACAGATTGTGGCAAGCTTCCTAAGCCTTAGGTTACCTTCCCACAGATTGTGGGATATTGAAAGTCAGGGTTTTAGTTATTTTCTGAGAATTCCTTAAACCTTAGCGTCATTTCCGGTTCTATGGTTTTAGAAGAAGGTATATTCTCATTGTTTTTTGATTAAAATCGTCTTCGCTGTGTCGAGGTTTGCTTTTTCGAAAAAATCGTGAATTGTTAAATGTTGGTTGTCATAAAAAGTTTTTCCCAATAAGAATTCTACCGCAAAAACCAGAGAACCATTTTTTACCTCTGCATTCTGATAAAATATTAATTCGTTTTTGCCAATCGTGTGATGGACGTTGAAGCTTTCGGGTATTTCAACATGGTAATTTTCCGGAATCTTCAAAATAATAGTGGCTTTATAATAAATGGGGAAGTCGAATTCCAAAGGTCTGTCGCGTTCTTTTTCCATCTTATATCTGGCAATTACATCCATCAAAGGGTTTTGAAGTATGTAAAAAGGTTCTACCTGTTCAGATTGCAACAGGGTTTTGGTTACCCAGAACTTATCTTCCGTGCCTGATGTGGTTGTGATTTCTAATAAACCTGATTTGAAGGAATGCTGAACTTTCGTGGGGCTTTCATTTGATTTTAAATATCCGCTGGCTTTGTCTGTACGGGTTAGAACAAACTTCCCATCAGAAGATACATTATAGATTTGTGTCGTATGGAATTCTGATAACGGTGCTACAATTTTGACAAAACGCTCTTCTTTGTCACTCAAAGTTAGACCATAATGGTTATAATTTCTCAAAGGCATGTAGTGGAAATCGGTTGGCGGTAAATAACTTGCGTCCACAAACAGAATAGTTCCGTCTTGAAGGGTTACTTGATTGATAATGGTGCTGAATTGATTAATGTACGGATAGGCGGTCTGTAATTTTCGGTGATTCCGTAACCCTATTAGTATCAGTTCTGTTTCTATGTTTTTTGATTTTAAGAGGTGGTAAAGCAGGAAATTCAATTCGGCAGAATTACCTTGTTCCAAAGCCTCCAAATCACTCAAATGATTTCTCACCATAAGCGAGATTTCTTCGTTCCAATTAAAATTGTTCTTTACATAGTTGATGACGTTCTGGACTTGAGTATACTCATTGTCGCTATTTTTAATTTTATTGGAAATTTGTTGTACAGTTTTCCGATTGGTTTTCGGTGCGTAAAAATCCAATATCATTTTAGTAATGTCGCTCCAACTTGTGACTTCAGTTACATATCCTTTGGATTGGCTGTAATAGCCTCTTGATTGAAAATCAATCCGTTCAGCAAAATCATTGTGATTGTAAGTAAAATCGGACTTTTCAACAGAAGGAAGGTCAGTCAGCGTCCAGCTGGATTTGTGCTGATGTTTCTTTTTATTTTCGTTGTTGTATTCTAAAATCCGCTTCCCTACGCAAATAGGGACGTAATCAATCGGAACCTGAACATCTGCCGAGAAAGAACTGTATAAAGTGGGGATTTCATGTTGAAAAACCCAACCTTCAATATAACTGTGGACATCATTCAGCAGCGTATATTCCAGTTCGATAATCGACCCTACTTTTACATTTGGAAAAGCAAAACGCTTGGTGCTATAATATCCGTTATGAGGAACATCATAAATATCTTTTAATTTTACAGAAGAAACTTCTTTCTTACCATTTTCAAAATTGATGGTTTGCGCTCTTAGATTGAGAATACTTTCGGTGTTTCTATAATTAAAATAAACAATTTCGTAATTGGCCTGTTCTTTTCCTTGCTCTGTGAGGATTTTAATCCGTTTGTGAATCTTGTTTCCCCATTCTTGGTAAGCGACCAACATATCACCGGTTTCAAAAAGAACGACTGCATTGGCTTCTTTTTCAAAGGGAACTTCTTTATAGTCGATTTCTTCTTGTGACACATTTCCCCATTTGGTTTTGGGGTTAAGCTGTGCAATAGTGATAAACGGAAGAAAGCTGAGAAATATTAAAAGGTATATTTTCATTGTTTTTTGATTAAAATCGTCTTCGCTGTGTCGAGGTTTGCTTTTTCGAAAAATGATTTGACTTCTTTGTAATTTTCAGAAAATACAGATTTGCCCAAATAAAATTCAACATGCAAAATCAATTTTCCGTCTTTGGTTTCCGCAGTTTGGTAATAAATCAATTCTTTGTTTTTCAATTCATTGTGTGACTTGAAATGGACCGGAATCTCAGCCGAATAACCTTCGGGGATTTGGATAACCACATCTGCTTTATAATAAAACGGGAAATTGAATTCCAGGCTTCTTTCCCGCGTTGGTTCTTCTAATTTATAGAACTGTACAATTCCGCGCAATGGGTTTGCGATGTTGATGAAAGCCGGGTTGTTGAACAAACCCGAATCAAAAGTTGTTCGTGTCAATTCATAACCATCTTCCGAAACCCGCTTTTCGGTTTTGATTTCATTCATCAGTAAATCCATCGAATTCATCACCGGGCTAAAGTCCATTATGCCCTTGGTTTCGGTTTTTTCGGGTTGTTTGAAATAACCATTCGCCTTGTCCGTCCGCATCAGGTTGAATTTACCGTCTTTAAAAGTATAAAGCTGGACGGAATTGAATTCGGAAACCGGAGGCTGCATGGAAATGAAATTCGCTTCGTCGGTGAGCACCAAACCGAAATGGTTGTAATTCCTGAGCGGCATATACCCCAAATCATATTCCATATAAGAGCCGTCCACCAACCATTTTGAACCGTCTTTCAGGGTAACTAAATTGACCATTAAATCGAACTGCCGAAGGTAAGGGTAGGAAGTGATGAGCTTGCCGTTGTTGCGGGAACTGAGCAGCACCAATTCAACATCAAAACCTTTTGCTTTTAGAAAGGAGTTCAGCATCAAATTCAAATCGGCTGCATTTCCGTTCCGGGCTTTTTCCATATCCCGGTTAGAGATACGCGGATGAATCGCCGTGAAACGGTTCCACTTATAGTTTTCTTTGAAATAACCATATACATTTTGAAGGGTTTCCCGTTCGTCTTTCCCATCAGGGATTGAATTTACCAATTCATTTACAAAACTCAGGTTACTGTAGCTCTTGTAAACTTCATTCATTTCTTTGGTCAAATCTTTCCAGTTTTTGATGGCGTCCTTGTGGGCATAACCTCCGAACGCGCTTCCCGAACTTCCGTAGTAGCCGACCAACTGAAAAGCAATCCGCTCCGCCATGTCTTCCGGATTGTATAAAAATGGAATGGTTTTGAAACTGGGAAGATTGGTCAGCATCCATTCATCCAAGGTCTTCGCGTTCTTTTGTTTGGAAAAGGCCACTGTTTTTTCACCGATCATCAAAGAGGTATAATCCAAAGTGGATTGGTTGGTGATTTTATACCGACTGTATAGCGTAGGTAACTCATGTTGAAAACGCCATGCATCAACCATATAAAGTTTGTTGTCTTCCAATGTATATTCAAATTCGATAATCGAACCCACTTGAACATTGGGGAAAGCAAACCGCTTGGTACTGTAATATTCGTTCAGATTCACATCAAAAAAGCCATTTTTATCAATCGGGTATTTCTGGGCTTTTCCATTTTCCAAATTAATGGTTTGCGCCTTGATTGACCGTATCAGTTCCAGGTTTTTTTCGCTGTAGAACATGATTTCCTGGTTTGCCGCCTCGATTCCCTTTTCATTCAGTATTTTTATCCTTCGGTAAATCGTTGTTTGAAAATTGTTGGCAATCGTTGAATGGCCTTCTTCATACAAAATGACTGCGCCTGCTTCTTTTTCAAAGGGAACTTCCTTGTAATCCCATTCCGCTTGGGAAACATCGCCCCATTTGGTTTTGGGATTGAGTTGGGCATTTAATTCACAGGCAAAAAGAAAACAGAAGAGTAGATAGAAAGTTTTCATTATTAAGTTTTATTCAGCAGAGATTTTAATTTGTTTTTTGCATTGAGTTTCCTGTGGTACTTGGTTTGGAATTCAGAAGTGAAATTCCAGAGTAATTTAAATAAATTTTCCGGATTTTCCCCGGAGACTAAAGCATATTCATTTGCCATGATTTCCACCATTTCCTTTTTCGGCGTCAATCGGGAAAGGTTTTTCATGCGTAATTCCATGTTCATCGAATCATGAAAGTTCATCCGGTTCAGGTCAACCAAGTAAAATTCATACTCGTCTTCATCGGTTTTTTTAATCAACGTATTTCCGGGTGAATGGTCTTTGAATTCAATGCCTGCTTCGTGCATTTTATAGCAGAACCGAGTGAACTTCCTAAGGATATTTTCTTCGTCCGGATAATTTTTCACTTCTACCAACTCCCGGAAAGTTAAATCGTAATCCTGATGAAGGCTGGCATAAAAGCTTCTCTGCAACCCAAATGTGTTGAAATTCTCCTGAAATGCAACCGGAATCGGAGTTCCGATTCCTTCTTTCAACAGGACATTGGCAAATTCAAATGACCTTCTCGCTTTGGATTTCCGAAAATATTTGTACACCAACTGATTGAGTTTATTCGGAATTTTAAAGGATTTTACATTGATTGTATGGTCTCCGATTTCAAATAATTTGATATGGTTCCTTTCACCCACCATAAAATTGGTTCCGGAATGGTCAAATTGCTGGAAAGCGGCTTGGATTTCGTGTTCGAAAGGTTTGAAGTCAGGGTTTATCTCCAAAATCATTGGTTTGAATTTGGCAAAAATAATGAATGTTAGAGATATAAATCGTTAAGTTTGTCATTAATTAGTCAAAAATAAATACGGAAGATGAATTCAGTCAAAGTAGTGGTTCCATTGTATAAAACGGATTTGAATGAGTCCGAACAAATGAGCCTCCGCCAATCCGTAGAGGTATTGAATAAACATCCGTTTTCCATTATTTGCCCGGAAGATTTGGATTTGGAACCGCTCGAATCATATTTTGAAAACCTGAATTGGGAAATCAAGCGTTTTCCGTCCCGTTTTTTTGAAAACATCGACGGTTACAATCAATTGATGCTTTCGGAAGTTTTTTATCAGGCTTTTTCAGATGTCGATTATATTTTGATTTGTCAGACAGATGTCTTTGTTTTCCGGGATGAATTGAAGTTTTGGTGTGAGAAAAACTATGATTATATCGGTGCGCCTTGGATTGGTTCTCCCAGAAATTTCTGGAATAAACTGATGCTGGCTTTGCGGAATTTGGCAAATCAAAAAAAGAAATCATCTCATCATTTCTTCAAGGTCGGGAACGGTGGGTTTTCTTTACGGAAGGTTGAGACGATGCTCAAAATTGTAAAAGAATTGCAAGGCGAAATCCGGTATTATCAGGAAAACCGCGACGAAAAACATTTTTATCAGGAAGATGTTTTTATTTCCATTTTTGCCAAAACCAAATTCCCCGAAATGCAAATTCCCGGCTATGGGGAAGCATTGGGGTTTTGTATAGACAGGAAACCGCATATAGCATATAAACTAAACAACCATACGTTGCCTTTTGCTTGCCATGGCTTTAACAAACCCAAAGTCAGAAAATTCTGGCAGCCGTTTTTGGAAAGAGAATTAAAAAATTAATTCTTCAAAATTATACTCCATCTTTTGGCGATGTTTGATTTTGTGAATTTTTTACCGGTTTCAATCGCCTTGTCCCAGATTTCAACAGGATAATTTTCCATCGATAAATTTTGTAAGAAATCGGAAATTTTTCCTTCCTCCACCAAAAAGCCATTTATGCCGGATTCAATGATTTCCCTCGGGCCTGTATGATTGGTTGCAATCGGGATCGCCCCACAAGCCATGGCTTCAATCAAAACCATACCAAATAACTCTTCCCATTTCTCGGATTTCTTCGAATTCAAAAGTAAATAATGGCTTTCACCAAATAATTTTCCGAGCTTTTCAGGTTCATTGATTTGCCCTGCATAATGGATATTTGGGTGTTTGTTGGTAAATTCTCCCACTTTGTTTTTCAATTCCCCGGATCCGGCCAAAGTCAGGTTCTTATCAGGGTTTTTAGAAAAATAATTCAAGAGTTCATCCAAACCTTTTTCCGGCCGGAGCCGTCCGGCATATACAAATTTGAGCTTTTCATTTGTGTTTTGCCGGCTTGTATGTTCGTTAAAGAATTTTTCATTTAAGGAATGGTAAACTACCGAAATTTTCGAATCGCTAAGGTTGTAATTTTCGAGCAATTCTTCTTTTGTTTTTTGGGAAACAGCAAAGATTTGCACGGTTTTATTTTCAATGAAATCCCTCCATAAATCTTTTAATGCAGGTGTAACACATTTTTTTTTCGGATAGAAGCTGCCGTCCCAACAAGTCCAGGATGTATGGTAATATATTTTATGGTTCCTAAGAAAATATAAGAGGTTCCGCAATTTGTAATCATAAGGCGCAATACCTAAAACCACTGTTTTGTTTTTTGAAAACAGGAGTTCGAGCATAAAAAAAGCATTGACAATCTGTTTTATGAAAAGCCTGAATTTTAATTTGACCAAGCTCTTGAATAAAGTACTCAAAATTGAAAATTCACGGAAAACGACTTTCCCGTTTTCATTTTCCACAAAGGTCTTCAACCCGATGTAGTGGTTGTCAGCTCCGCTTTTGTGCAATACATAAATGACTTTTTTTTCCATGGTCTAAGTCAATTGTCTTACTTTTATCTGCGAATGTGCAAATTTTATACATAACTATGGCAAAGATAGCATTGATAGAAATAAATAATTTCCATGACGAATGTTTATACAGCCATATTTTATTTTTAAAGTCCGACGGGCATCATGTAACACTTATTTGCAATGAAAAATTAAAATGTCGGGTCGAAAATTTTCCCGCTGATGAATTAGTTTTTCTGAATCTGAATTCAAAAATCAGAAAGTACATAAGCTGGTTTTTGGTCAGAAAGATTATTTTAAAACAAAAAATTTCGAAGGTAATTCTCAATACGGCCGAAAAAAATATTTACAAATTATTGCTGCTCCCTTTTCCGCGTTCCGTTGAATTCATCGGCGTGGTTCATAATATTCAGAAAATTAAAAATTCCAGAAAACAAGGTTTAATTATCAGCAAATTAGACAAAGTACTGACGCTGGGCAAATTTATATTCAGAAACCTTCAGGAAGAGAATTTGACCCATAAAAAAGCCAATTATTATTATCCGATTTTTTTTGAAGAACATCCGCAAATAATTCAAAAACCTGCAAACGAAATCTGGATTACCGTTCCCGGAATCATTGATTTTAAAAAAAGGGACAACCAGAGAGTTCATAGTTGCCAGATTCCGAAAAACATAAAAATAATTATGCTCGGAAGACCGGTGGGAGAACAAGCTTTTGAGTTTTTGAAGCAGTTAAAAAATCATCCGACCGCAGCACAATTTATCACTTTTGACCATTTTATTTCACCCGAATTATTTCACAGCTACATCCGGGAATCTGACTATATCTTACCTTTGATTCATGAAAATACGGAAAGTTTCAGTGATTATTTACGCTACAAAATCAGCGGAAGCTACAACCTGGCATTTGCCTATAAAATTCCGTTGTTGCTGGATGAATCTTTGAAGGGAATCGAAGATTTTGCGGGCAATGCGATTTTTTATCGGCCCGACGAATTATGCGGGCTGTTCAAAGAAATAAAACCAGAAAAAGACAATTTTTATAAAAATCCGGAATTGGCTTTTGAGCACCAGAAAGAAAATTATTTAAATTTTATTTTTGACAGAAATGAATCCAATTGAATTAAAGAATCAGGTTTTCCTCTACCCCACCGACACGACTTTTGGGATCGGTTGTGATGCGACGAACGTAGAAACCATCAAGAGAATTTATCAAATCAAAAAACGCCAAGATTCAAAATCACTCATTATTTTAGTGGATTCCAACCAACGTTTACAACAGATTGTGGATGTCCCGGATTTGGCTTGGGACCTCATGGATTTATCCGAAAAACCGGTAACCATCATTTATGACAATCCGAGGAACCTACCCAAAGAATTAATTCCCGAAGACAATACCATCGCCATACGATTAACCAAGGACAATTTTTGCAAAAGATTGATTTCTAAATTTAATGCGCCCATAGTGTCCACCTCAGCCAATGTTTCCGGAGAGCCAACGCCGAATTCATTTGAAGAAATTTCACCTGAGATCAAAAATGAAGTGGATTATATTTTTCCCGAATCTGAGCATTTTGTTCCGAAATTTATCGGTTCTTCCATTATTAAATTATCACAGGACGGAAAAGTAAAAGTGATTCGGGAGTAAAAAAATAATCTTACCTGTTTCAAAATTTTACCTTTGCAGAATGAATTTAGAAAATGCAGTTTCCCACCGGATTTTTAAATTGGCCGCCGAGTCGGCGGAAGAATTGGGCCAGCCGGTTTACGTGGTTGGCGGTTTTGTAAGGGATTTTTTGTTGGAAAGAGACCATAAAAAAGACATTGATTTTGTGACGGTGGGCAGCGGGATTGATTTTGCAAAAGCGTTTCATGCCAAACTACGCGGTGCTTCTAAAATCTCGGTATTTAAAAGGTTCGGAACCGCGATGTTCAGATGGGAGGGAATGGATTTGGAATTTGTCGGGGCGCGCAAAGAAAGCTATTCGCCCGACAGCCGGAAACCGTCGGTCGAAAACGGAACGATTGAAGACGACCAAAAAAGACGGGATTTTACCATCAATGCCTTGGCCATTTCGTTGAATCACAAAAATTACGGAGATTTGGTCGATCCTTTTGACGGCTTGGGTGATTTGGAAAAAAGAATCATCCGGACGCCCTTAGAACCCGATGTTACTTATTCAGACGACCCATTGAGGATGATGCGCGCGGTTCGGTTTGCCGCCCAATTGAATTTTGAGATAGAAGAAAAATCCTTTCAATCCATTCAGAATAATGCGCAACGCATTGAAATCGTTTCCAATGAGCGTGTGATGGAAGAATTCCAGAAAATCCTGATGACCGAAAAGCCTTCGATCGGGTTGAAACTACTGGACGAAACGGGTTTAATGGGGATTATTTTACCCGAATTGACTGCATTGAAAGGAATCGAAGAAATCGAAGGCCAAACCCATAAAGACAATTTTTACCATACTCTAGAAGTCGTGGACAACATCGCGCCGCATACATCCGATGTTTGGCTGCGCTGGGCTGCGTTATTGCATGATATAGGCAAAGCACCCACCAAAAAATACGACGACAAATCCGGTTGGACTTTTCATTCGCATGAATTTGTAGGCTCTAAAATGGCATTTAAATTGTTCAAAAGGTTGAAGCTTCCTTTGGGCGCGCCGCTGAAATATGTTCAAAAAATCATCAAACTCAGTTCCCGGCCGATTGCATTGATTGATGAAAACGTAACCGACGCAGCACTCAGAAGGTTGCTGTTTGAGGCCGGTGAGGATTTTGATGATTTGATTACGCTTTGCAAAGCAGACATCACTACCAAAAATGAAAAGAAACAACAACGTTTCAAAAAGAATTTTGGTTTGGTGGAACAAAAGATAAAAGAAGTAGAGGAAAGGGATAAAGTCAGAAACTTCCAACCGCCGGTTTCAGGTGAAGAGATTATGCAATCTTTTGGTTTGAAACCGTGTAAAGAAGTTGGGATTATTAAATCCGCAATCAAGGAAGCTATTTTGGAAGGAGAAATAGAAAATAACCATGATTCTGCTTTGAAGTATATGTTTGAATTAGGAAAAAAATTATATTTGACACCAAAATTAAAGGAAAAGTGATTTACAAAATTCGCGTCATTTTAGACACCAAAGACGATGTTTTCAGAGACATTGAAGTTCGGGACAAACAAACTTTATTCACGCTGTACAAAGGAATTATGAGTGCGTTCAGTTTGCCGGGAGAAGAGTTGGCTTCGTTTTTCGAATCCGACAAGGAGTGGAGCCAAGGAAGGGAAATCCCTTTGGAAAGCATGGACGAGGAGCAAGCCGACGAAACGATGGCTGATTTCTACATCCAAGAAGCCTTGCCGGAGGTGGGCGCCCGAATGATATTCGTTTATGATTATTTGGAAATGTGGACTTTCTTTGTGGAAGTCTTGGCCATTGAAGATAAAAAAGCCGTTCTGAACTATCCATTGACCGTTTACCGGTACGGAATTGTGCCGCTCAAAGCACCTAAAAAATCATTGGATGTCATCAATCTGGAAGAGGATGATGAAGCTCTGGATGATGACGACACCGCTTTTGACGATTTGGACATTGATTCGGAATTGGATATGGATGAAGAGATTTAATCCAATCCACTCAAATAAACAAAAGGCAGTCCCGAACGGATTGCCTTTTTTATTCCGGGCTATTTTTAAAAATCAACCGTATGATTTCCCAAAATCATCAGCATGATTTTCCCAAAACATCAGGGTGATTTTTCCAAAACATCAGGGTGAATTGATTTGAACCCGGTTTCGGTTCAGATTACGTCCAAAAGTTTTTCCAGCGCCATGCCTCGGGAACCTTTGACCAGAATGTGTTTTTCAGTGAGTGGATGGTTGGTAAAATAAGCTTCCGCTTGGTCGCGGCTGCGGAACATTTTGGTGGTTCCGGTTGGTTTTAATTGAACTCGGCTAAAATGCTCCCCGATGAGAAACACAGATTTGAATTTCATTTTTTGTACCACTTCCGCAATTCGTTGGTGTTCATATTCCGACTCTGCACCCAGTTCGAACATATCGCCCAAAACAACAGCCTTGTCGCCGCTAAGTCTCGAAAAATTCTGTAAAGCCGCTTCCATACTACTTGGGTTCGCATTGTAAGCATCCAAAATAATTTGTCTCTTTTTGGAAAGAATGGCTTGGGAGCGGTTATTGTCGGCCTCGTATTTTTCGATGCCCAATTTGATTTGGGCAAGCGGAACTTCGAATTGCAACCCCATGGCAATGGCGGCGGCAACGTTGTTGGCATTGTAATTCCCGATGAGCCGCGACTGGAATGAGGTGCCTAAATACCGGATTTCCGGACAATAGCCCGTTTCATTTTCATTGATTTGAAAGTGAAAGTCTACATTTTCTTTGGTACCGAATGCAATCCGTTCCAAGCCCTTGGTGTGCTCCCATTGCAAAGCATCATCTGCATTGACAAATACAGATTTTTTGTGTTTTTTTAAATAAGCATAGAGTTCAGATTTCCCTTTGATGACCCCTTCGATTCCACCAAAACCTTCTAAATGGGCTTTGCCGAAATTGGTGATGTAGCCGTAATCGGGCTCGGCAATCTGGCATAAGAATTCAATTTCTTTGCAATGATTAGCTCCCATTTCCACTACGGCAATTTCATGTTCGGCATTGATGGAAAGCAAGGTGAGCGGCACGCCGATGTGGTTGTTCAGATTCCCTTCCGTGGCAAGTATATTGTATTTTTGGCTGAGCACGCAAGAAATCAGCTCTTTGGTGGTCGTTTTTCCGTTGCTTCCGGTGAGGGCAATAACCGGGATTTTGAGAAGGGACCGGTGGTATTGTGCCAGTTTTTGCAAGGCATTCAATGCGTTATTTACATAATAGATGAAATTTTCTTCGTCCTCATATTCCTTCTCATCCACGATAGCGAATGAAGCACCGGATGCAATGGCCTCTCTCGCAAATTCATTCCCGTTGAAATTTGGGCCTTTTAATGCGAAGAAAATGGATTTAATGGGAATGTTGCGCGTGTCGGTGGTCACCTTTCCGCTGCGCAGATACAACGAATAAAGCTGCTCTATATTCATAGGGTGTAAATGTATAAAAAATCCCAATCGGAAAATAAATTCGGATTGGGATTTTTCGTTGTTGTGATTATGCTATTTACTGCCCCTTTTTGTTCGTTTGGATTCAAATGACCCTTGGTAGTCTTGTGCTACGCGGAATCCGATCCAACTGGTCGCTTCTGCTTGGTGAAGGAATCTTCTTTGACCCGGATCTAACCAGTAAATCGGGTCTCTCCAAGAGCCGCCTTTTACGACACGCACTTCATCGCTAATGTGTGTGGTTCTGGTCTGAGGGTCTTTTTCGAGAATGATTCTTCCTTTTTCATCCACATAAAAACTTCTTACCGGTGCATTGTACATTTCGGAAGTGGTGCCTCCGGTCGCTCCGCCACCGGCGAAGCCCATCGAATCCGTTCCGATCTCGATGATGTTTCCTAAGGAATCAACCATCGTATTGCCGGCGAATTCTCCTTCTTCTTCCACCCGTGGGTTCAAGGAAGACATGGCGTCACCATCGCGGTAATTGATATTGTTTTCTTTGACTTCTTTTTTGTATTTACCCGGCAAGGATTTATAAGTAAGGCTTCCGTCGTTTAATGTATCAAACTCTACATCGTCTTCCACTTTTACAAAACCACCGTTTGAGTTGTCAATGGTTGTTTCATATACATTTCCACGGAAATAATTGAAATCGTTTGCTTCGTCGTCGATGATAGGACGGTAAACATCTGCTGTCCATTCTGCAACGTTCCCGTACATTCCATATACGCCAAACTCATTGGATTGGAATTTTTTAACATCGCTGGTGATAGCGGAACCGTCATTTCCATAGCCGCCGATACCGGAATAATCCCCACGGCCGACTTTGAAGTTAGCCATATATTGTCCGCGGTTTCTTCCTTTTTCACCTCTCAATTCGTTTTGTACAACGGTTTTTCCTTTGTACTCATTGTATTCTCTGTCAGCAGGCAAAGCAAGCGCGGCGTACTCCCATTCTGCTTCGGTAGGTAACCTGAACGGAGAAACTTCCAACGCAGTAGTGGAACGGTTGGCTTTCTGGATTCTTGAATTGGTGGTTTTGATCATCGATTGCTTGGCCAATTTTGTCGTATCGATTGCTTCGCTTACATTGCTATCATTGTTTTTGTAGGATTCGGCATCAAAATATTTTGAACCGTAATTGTATTCTTCATTGGTGTAATAATCTTTCCCCAAAATCCCTTTGTCCATTAAAGCTTTTTCATTGGCTCGGTCCGTCAACCAGTCACAATAGTTGCTTGCCTGCAACCAGGTAACTCCCACAACAGGATAATAACTGAATTCGGGCGAAAACAAATAAGTTTCATTGTCGAAATCGTTTCTTGAAAGTTTGTTGTTGAACACTTCCGGATTCGGCAGGGAACCTTCATAAATATGTTTGTATTGGTCTTCTTCCGGCGGGAAAACGACTTTCAACCATGTCAAATACTCTCTGTAATGGTAATTGGTGATTTCGGTTTCACCGATAAAGAACGAGCGGACTTGCATACGTTTGGGCGTATTGTTCCAGTCGTGCATGACATCATCTTTTACGAGACCCATGGTAAATGAACCGCCTTCGATGTAAACCATCCCCGGCCATGCTTTCACATTGGGTTTTTTCTTTCCGGAGAAAAACCAGCCTTTTTGATCGTTTGGCTTCCAACCTGTTGAACTGGTGAAGTTTTTGGTTCCACCACCTTTCTTTCTGCCGCTTCCGCTGCCGCCACAACTGGTCATTAAGGTAACCGAAAATGTTACTAAAAGAATTGCTAAAATCCTACCCTTGTTCATATTCTTTATATGTTGTTTCAAAAAGTTTTTTCAAAATTAGATTTGCAAAGAAAAACATTTCCGTGGAATTCACAAAGTTTGTCTTGCCTATCTTTAACGAGCATATTCTTTTTTTATTGTGAAAGAGAATATATTTGCCCGAATAACGTTTAGACAAAATGAAAAATACGTTGTTTTTTCTTATTATAAGCTCTCTGCTTACCCTGAATGCGCAAACCGTAACGATTGAGTGGGACGGCGCGAAGGATTATCCGATAAGTTTCGACAAAACGGTTAAACTTCCTTTTTTTAATAATAAAAGCTATGCCGTAAAAAACAACGTGCCGCAATTTAAGTACTTGGAAACAGTTCCGGGAATGGGTCAAGTAAGTATTCACAACGTTCAATTCGCGCCGCTGAATTCTTCCGAACGAGGTCAAATTAACCTGAATGAAATCCCGACTGAACTTGAATATACTGCAAGGATTGCCCGGGGCGGAAACGAATATTATTTGGCCGTTCACATGAAGCCATTTGTGCGGGAAGGAAATCAAATCCGAAAGGTGACTTCATTCCAAATCCAAACCCAACAAGGAATCCCGCCGGAATACCAAGAAGAAGGCATATACGATCCCGCTACCCAAAGTATATTGCGAAGCGGTGATTGGTATAAAATTAAAATTAAAAAGTCAGGCATTTTCCGTTTGGATAAATCTTTTTTCGACCAAAACGGCATCCCGACCAATTTTGACCCGCGAACCCTGAAAGTTTATGGAAACGGCGGCAGGATGCTCAATGAAAATCCCGGCGATTTTCGGTACGGCGCTTTACAGCAAAACGCCATCCAATTTATCGGCGAAGCAGACGGCAGTTTCGACAGCGGGGATTATATCCTTTTCTATGGACAAGGGCCTCACGGCTGGAACCGAAAAGCGGACATGTCACTCGAGGCATTAACACATCGGTTCAATGTATATTCCGATGATGCTTATTATTTCATCAGTTTTGGCGGTCAGAACGGGAAAAGGGTCTTGGACATGGATGTCCCGGGGAATCCGGTTCAAACTTTTAACGATTACCATGAATATGTTTTTCATGAAAAAGATTCGATTAATTTAAACCAGATTGGAAGGCAATGGGGTGGTGAAATGTTTAATTTAGAACCTTCTCAAACGATTACACTGATTGGCGGCGGGCCGGCCGCCGGCTCGGTGATTGCAAATTACAGAATGATTGCAAAAGACGCAAACAATACCACCTTTGGAGTGAGCCTGAACGGAATACCATTCAGCAATGGAAGCTTCGGAATGGGAACTTTCAATACGTACCCCCCACCCAATACGCAATTTCCTGTCACCACCACCGGAAATACATTTGCATTCAATATCAATGTGGGCGATTCTTCTAATCCGGGAGCGATTATCCTATTGGATTATTTGGAAGTCAAATACTTGGCAATGTTAACTTTTAACGGAAGCCAAATGCAATTCAGGCGGCTGGAAGATTTAAACGACGGAAAT
>Ga0172382_10001948_pt1 | contig 35520 bp, 42 predicted proteins | sample Leawel138RmetaG_FD_122245 | JGI IMG/M metagenome (GOLD analysis project Ga0172382, IMG submission 122245) | Leachate microbial communities from a municipal landfill in Southern Ontario, Canada - Leachate well 138R metaG | ecosystem: Engineered > Solid waste > Landfill > Unclassified | place...
GCGGCCTTTGCGCGGGTAAGGGTCGGGGAGGCCGTCGGGGCGGGTCTGGAAGAGGCGCAGGGACCAGACGTACTGGGTCGGGTCGAGGCGGATCATGTCTTCCAGCGCGCGGTTCATGCACGTGGCGTCCGCCACGTCGTCCCCGGTGGGGTAGTTCTCCAGGGCGGGAAACAGCCGCGCCACGTAGCGGCCGTCGCGGTGGTAGGCCATGAAGGGCACCACCACGGCGCCGCACAGGCGGGTGAGCTTGGCCAAGGCGGTGAGGGTGGCGGCAGGCACACCGAAGAAGGGCGCGAACACGGATTTTTCCGGGCCCAGGTCTTCGTCGGGCATGTAGTAGAACAGGTAGCCATTGCGAATCAGGCGCACCAGCGGGCGCATATTGTCGTTGCGCTCGAACATGAGCCCACCCTGGCGGGTGCGCCCGCGCGCCACGAACCAGTCCAGCACCGGGTCGCGCAGGCGCTTGAACATGCTGGTGGCCTTGTAGCGGCGGTTGATGGCGATACCCGCGAAGTCCACCGCCACGTGGTGCCCCGTGAGCAGGATCACCGGCCGCCCGGCTTCCACGTGCGGGCGCAGATGTTCCTCCCCTTCCACCGTGATGCGGGCATCGATGGCACGCCCTGACCCCCACCACAGCAGGCCGTAGTCCAACTGTGTCTGCATGAATTGGCGGAAGAATCCGCGCGCCAGTTCCGCGCGCTCTTGCGCCGACTTCTCCGGAAAACACATGGCGAGATTGATCTCGACGATGGTGCGGCGCTTGGCGTTGCGCTCGTAGGCGAGATCGCCCAGGTGTGTGGCGAGGGTGAGACGCCAACGGTCGGGCAGCAGGGCGATGATGCGCAGCGCACCTACCGCGAGCCAGGCACCCAGATACCTGGGATGCAGGAAACGCCACGAGAACGGGCCGGGGTAACGGGAATCAGGCGCGGACATGCGGCTCCGGTTGGATCATGGGTGAGACTGAAAGGCCGCCTATGATAGCGCGCCCGCGGTCGGTGGGGCGCACCCAGCTCACGTCGGGGTATTCAATGCTGTCCCGCGAGCAGGCGCGTCATCAGGGTTTCCGCCTGACGCGCATAACCGCCCCCGAACAACAGGTAATGGTTGAGCACGTGGTACAGGTTGTACAGGTCCTTGCGCACCGCATAGCCGGCATCCAGCGGCCAGGCGTCACGATAGGCGGCGTAGAAGCGCGGTGAGAAGCCGCCGAACAGCTCGGTCATGGCAAGGTCCGCCTCACGATCGCCGTGATAGACGGCGGGGTCGAAGATCACCGGCTCGCCCGCTTCCAGGGTGGCCCAATTACCGCCCCACAGGTCGCCGTGGAGCAATGACGGTAGCGGCGTGTAGCCGGAAAAAAAACCTTCCAGGCCGTCGAGCAGCTTCTCGCCCTGGCGCAGCAGGGAGGTGGGGCCGCTGCGTGCGGCAATGAGCCGCAGCAGATGGCCGAGGCGGCGTTCGCGCAGGAACGCCGGCCAGTCATCCAACCAGGCGTTGGGCTGAGGCGTGCTGCCGATGGTGTTGTCGCGGTGCCAGCCGAAACGTGCGGCGGTATGACCATGCATGGCTGCAAGCGCAATACCCAGGGCCTCGTCACCACCGCGGCCGTCCAGGGCGAGGTACTCGAGCACCAGGTAGCTGCGCTCAGCCGCGGCGCCGTGACATACCGGCTGCGGCACGCGCACGCTCGCCGTGGCGGCGATGGCGGCCAGTCCTTCGGCCTCGGCCTCGAACATGGCCAGGCGCGCCGCGCTGTTGGTCTTCACGAAGAAGCGGCGCGAGCCGTCGGCCAGCACCACCGCCTCGTTGATGCAACCACCGCCCGCCGCGCGCGGTGCCGCCGGCTTGAAACCCTTGCCGGTGACGTCCGTGATGTGTGCAGCGATGGTGCTCCAGATGGTCATGGGCTCGGCCTTTCCGCCCTGGCGAACGAATTCCCAAGCATACGACGGCACTGCGCCAGCCGCGAAGCCCACGTTGCGTTGACCTCCTCCCGGAGGCCTCAGAAGGGAAGCGCCCGATGCTTGGCCGCGATGAACTCACCGTGGGAGAGGTACAGCAGCTCGGCAATGCGGCGCACGAGGTGCTCCTCGTAATGATGCACCTTGCCGTCCGCGCCCGCGATGCGCCACAAGGACTCCACCACGCGGATCTTCTGTGCGTGATCGAAGTGGCGGTTGATAAGCGAAGTGAACTGGAAGTAGTCCGTGGCTTCACGCACCTCCTGCTCGGCGAGCCGCAGGAGCTCGGCGGCCTCCTCCGCACCCAGTTCAAAACGCTCGCCCACGGTGGCGAGCATGGCGTCCCGTTCCTCTGCGGTCACGCTGTCGTCCTGGCGCGCCGTCTCGATGAGCAATGCGGCGGTGGCGAGCCGCAAGGCGTGCGCGTCGCCATCGCGCATGCCCGGCTCCACCTGCGCCTCGAAGAAACGTCGGATGGCTCTCAGCATCAGCGCATGGGGATGGGCGGCACCTGCTTGAGCTGCCAGATGTCGCGGTTGTAGTCGAGCATGGTGCGGTCGGTGGAGAACCGGCCGCTCGAGGCCGTGTTGAGGATACTCATGCGCGCCCAGCGCTCCTCGTCCTTGTAGGCAAGGTCAACCTGCCGCTGCGCATCGATGTAGCTGCGAAAATCGGCTGCGGTCATCCATGGGTCATGGGGATTGCGGATGGACTGAATGATGGGGTCGAAGATGCCCGGCTCGAACTGGTTGAAGAAGCCGCATTCGAGCAGCGATATCACGCGCTTGAGGTCGGGATCACGCTCGATGATGTTCACCGGGTCATAGATGCGGCGCGTCGCCTCGACCTCCTCTGCGGTGAGGCCGAACAGGAAGAAGTTGTCGCGGCCCACTTCCTGGAGAATCTCGATATTCGCGCCATCGAGTGTTCCGATGGTGATGGCACCGTTCATCATGAACTTCATGTTACCGGTCCCGGAGGCCTCCTTGCCGGCGGTGGAGATTTGTTCGGAGAGGTCGGTGCCGGGACAGATCACCTCCATGGCCGAGACACGGTAGTTGGGCAGGAAGGCCACCTTGAGCAGGTCACCCACGTCACTGTCCCGATTCACCACTTCAGCGACCGCATTGATGAGCTTGATGATGCGCTTGGCCATGAAATAACCGGGCGCGGCCTTGCCGCCGAACAGCACGCAACGCGGTGTCCAGTTTTCCGTATCGCCGCGCTTGATGCGGTCGTAAAGGTGGATCACGTGCAGTACATTGAGCAACTGACGCTTGTATTCGTGGATGCGCTTCACCTGCACGTCGAACAGGGCGTCCGGGTTGAAGCGGACGTCGCACTTCTCCTGCACGAGATGTGCCAGGCGCTCCTTGTTCTCGCGCTTCACCTCACGCCAGCGGATGCGGAAACCGGGATCGTCGGCATAGGGTTTCAGTTGCTCGATATGCTCGAGCTCGCGCACCCAGTTATCACCGATGGTCTCACTGACCAGGCGTGACAACGCCGGATTGCACCAGGCGAGCCAGCGGCGCTGGGTCACGCCGTTGGTCTTGTTGTTGAACTTCTCCGGCCAAAGGTCGTGGAAGTCGCGGAACAGGCCCTGTTCCAGAAGACGCGAGTGCAGCTCGGCCACGCCGTTGACGGAGAAGCTGCCCACGATGGCAACGTAGGCCATGCGGATCTGCGCATCCGCGCCTTCCTCGATGATGGACATGCGCCGCAGGCGATCCACATCGCCCGGCCAGCGCTGTGCCACCTGAGTGAGGAAGCGCGCGTTGATCTCGTAGATGATCTCCAGCAGACGCGGCAACAATTGCTGGAACATGCGCACGGGCCAGCGCTCCAGCGCCTCGGGCAGCAGGGTGTGATTGGTATAGGCCATGGTGCGCGAGGTGATGCTCCAGGCTTCGTCCCAACCCAGGCCGTGCTCGTCCATCAGCAGGCGCATGAGCTCGGCCACGGAGATGCTCGGGTGGGTGTCGTTGAGCTGGAAACAGTTGGTGTCGGCGAAGTGGGTGAAGTCGTTGCCGTGCACCCAGACCCAGCGGCGCAGTACGTCCTGCAGGCTCGCCGAGGCGAGGAAGTATTGCTGTTGCAGACGCAGTTCCTTGCCGTTCTCGCTGGCGTCGTTGGGATACAACACCATGGTGATGTTCTCGGCGGCGTTTTTCGCGGCCACCGATTCCGCGTATTCGCCGGCGTTGAACTCGCCGAGGTCGAACTCTTCCGTCGCTGCCGCCTTCCACAATCGCAGGGTGTTTACCGTATCGTTGCGATAGCCCGGCACAGGGATGTCATAGGGCACGGCCAGCACGTCGGAGGTGTCCACCCAGCGGTGACGCAGGCGGCCAAGCTCATCGCGATAGGCCTCACTGCGACCGCGGTATTTCACGCGCTGGGTGCATTCCGGACGTTCCAGTTCCCATGGATTGTCATTCATCAGCCAGTGGTCGGGTTCCTCCACCTGACAGCCGTTGACGATACGCTGGCGGAACATGCCGTATTCGTAACGCAGGCCATAGCCGCGCACCGGCAGCTGCAGGGTGGCACAGGAGTCGAGGAAACAGGCGGCCAGGCGGCCCAGGCCACCGTTGCCAAGACCGGCATCGGGTTCGGCCTCGAGCAGTTCCTCCATGAAAATGCCAAGGCGGTACAGTGCTTCCGTGGCCTCGTCGTTCACGCCCAGATTGAGCATGGCATTACCGAGCGTACGGCCCATGAGGAATTCCAGCGACAGGTAATACACCCGCTTGCAGTCCGCTTCTTCATAGGCGTAACGGGTATTCTTCCAGCGCTCCATGAGGCGCGCGCGCAGCGCCAGCGCCAGCGCCATGTAGGGGTAATGGGGCGAGCTCACCGAGTACTTGTCACGCCCGAGCGCATGCAGAAAATAGCGACGAAAATCTTCGGCAATGGAATCCGTATCCATGCCGAGCGGCGGCAGCTCGGTCAGGGACGGGATGGGAGCACTTCTCAACAGCGCCTTGGTAGGCATGGTTGTTCCTCACAGTAACGGCTGCCTTCAGCCGCGCACATATTTTGGAGTGTAACTGTATCGGATCGACGGGCCGGCATCATCACGATGATGCTGAACTGACCGACAGCGTGATAACGATCACAGCGATCTCCACAGTGGGTACACGGCCTAGACTTATGGTCAACACACCTCGGGAGCAAGGCCATGGCCGACGGCAGCGGGGATCGGGTATTCGAGATTTTTATGGCCGCAGTGGATGCATCGGGCGGCTTGGGCCGCATGGTCCGCGAGCGCCGACTTATGTGGCTTCCGCATCTCATGCAATCGGCTTATATCGTGCTGCGTCAGGAGGACGAGCACTGCCTCCTCGAGGAGATAGCCGATGACCTGGGACTCTCCCGCGACCTGGTGGAGCACGTGCTCAGCGGTCCTGTCGACAAGGCACGGGCACGCATGCTGGCGCCCCCTCCGCAGGAACTCTACGAACGCAGCCACATTGCCGGCGGCATGGCCAGGTTGGTCTACGACGAAGCGGGCAGACAGTAGATACCGACGCGGAACACGCCACACTCCACGGTACGCCTGCGGTGGCATACGGCCATGGGCCGCGGGCGTACGTCCGTTTCCGGGCCTGGATGGTTGAGGTGGCGGTACCGGGCCGGCCCTCGTGGGCGGCCAATGAGGGGCGGCTGCTTGCCGGGTGGGGCGCATCTGGTACATTTGTCTGCAACCACCAGGAAATCGTGGAATGAAAGTCAGGCATCTGTTCAACAACAAGGGCTTCGATCTTTATTTCGTCGCGCCGGAACAACCGCTGACGGATGCCGTGGCGGTCATGATGCGCCACCGGGTGGGTTCGCTGGCGGTGCTCGAAAACGAAGACCTGGTAAGCATTGTTACCGAGCGCGATGTCATGCAGGCGGTGCATTCACGGCTGGACGACCTGACCGCGATCACCGTGCGCGAGGTGATGGCACCCAGGCTAATCTGGTGCAATGCCGACGACAGCATCGACGACGCCATGGAGCTCATGTTCCACAACGAGCTCGGCAAGCGGGTGCGACACCTGCCGGTGATGGACGGCGATCGCCTGATGGGCATCATCTCCATCGGCGACATCGTGCAGGCCCTGCTCACCGAAGTACGCTTCGAGAACCGCCTGCTGCGGAACTACATCAAGAACTGGCCCGAAGCCGGGATCTGATCACCCTCCCCAGGCCGCACCGACCGGCCGCGGGGTCATGCCTCCACGTCGGCGTGGGCCTCGATGTCCTCCACCTGCAGGTCATTGTTGCGGGCAAACCCCAGCAGAAACTCGAACAGCATGGGATCGTCCGCGTGCAGGCGCGCGTCCACCACCACACAAACGACACCTTGGCGCGACACCATGTGCACCCGGGGATGAAACACAATGCGGCGATCAGGCCCGAGACTCGCCACCGCGGTGGTAAGGCGCTGCGCCCAGTCCGCGGGACGGAAGGTGCGCCCCGTCCGGGTGATGCCCTTGATGACGATCTGCCGACCGACCGGTTCCATGGAGGGATGCGCCTTGTAGTCCTTCCCTCAAGTAAAGCAGGCAGGGCCGGGGACGGTACCAGCGCAGGCACATCCCCTAACCGGCCGCTCACCGCCCGGCCCGGGACCTGTCAATTGAGGGGGACGGAGGCCTGCAGCTGATCCAGTCGTGCCTGCGCCTCGGCAGGCGGCTGCGGTAGGTCCGCCAGCAGGGCGCGGGCCTGGGCGGCGAGTTCCGCCAGCGGTTCGGCTTCGAACAGCCAAAGGGCCGCGTCCAATTCCTCCGCCGCGACCGAAAGCAGGCTGGCGGCGAGTTCCTCGCCGGGGATGGGCGATGTGGGCAGCATGAGGTCGGCCACCAGTGGATACTCCAACAGACGCAGTTGCTGGGCGCGCGCCAGTTCCTCGTCGTCCAGCTCCGCCAGGGCGCGTGCATCACCCGCTGCGCCACGGCGCACCGCCCCCATGATGGCAGCGATGAGGCGCTTGAGCGCCGTTTTTACCGCCTCCAGGTCACCACCCAGCGCACAGGCCTCCGCATAGGCCTGGTCCAGGCGGACCTTGAGCGCCAACACCACCTCGCTCTCCTCATTGGGCTGCAATGCCGCCGCTTCCTGCACCAGCCCTTGAAAGCGCACCATGAAATCACGCACCTGTTCGGCATCGGCATGCTGCGCTGCCTCCCATTCCGCCGTGCTCACGTCACGGCGCGCGGGTGGGAACAGCGGATTGTGCGCACGGCGGCGCAGATGGCGCTCGCGCGGCCCCGGCCGCGCGTGAGGCGTGGACGGCATCAGTGCACCGCCCCGCGCAGGGCGGTGAGCACGTGCTCCAGGTGCTCGGCCACTTCCACCCCCAGGTCGGTGAGGAAACCGCCGTCCTCGGACGTGATGAGCCCCTTGGTATGCAGGCGAATGGCGGCGCTGGCCACGGCGGGCGATGCGTCCTTGTGGATCTTGATGCCGGTGTGCAGCGAATGCAGATCGAACCGCGACAGGACTTCGATTTCCGCGGCCAGCTCGGGCGTGAACAACGGGGGACGAATCATCGGCTTTCTTCTCCGGCTTCTTGTTGGTGCACAGGCTCGCCCGTGCGCAGGGTACTGCCCGCGGAGCACGCGCGTCGTGATGACCGCCGTAGCCCCGCACTGCATTGTAACTGCCAGCATCCTGTGTATTACCCGCTTCGCGCGCGATCAGTTCGCCACCGTCCGCCAGCAAACCCCGCCGGTGGGGACGCGGCGACACCGACGCGAGCGGGACGATGCTGGGCCAGGTTGGTGACGCTATACGGCAATCGGTTGCGCGTCCGTGCGGAAATGTCTTATCGAAGCTGTGCTAAGTATTACGAAGAGATCGCAGTCGAGCGAGGTCGTCGGCAATGAACACGAAACTGGTTCTGGCCGTACTTCTTTCGTTTGCCGCCATGACAGCCTGCAGCACCCGCGAAGTGGTGAGCGGCGCGGCGGGCGGTGCCACCGGCTACGAATTGTCCAACAAGCGTGCCATGGACGCACTCGAGGAGGACTACCAGTCCGGCCGCATCACCCGCGACGAGTACGAACGACGCAAGGACGAGATCGAAAGCCGCTCAGCCGTGTATTGACCAGCGACGGCATGCGCCCGGTGGGCGCATGCCGTGCAGCCTCAACCGGCGGCGGCCAGCCCCTCGGGCGCCGGGTGCTTCGCCACCACTGCGTCGGGCACCTCACCGCGCGCGGCCTGAAACAGTGCATTCGATTCCAGCACGAAGGCCACGAAGACCAGGATGATGGTGGGCATGACGCCAATGCGCGTGAGTGCGGTGAACATGATGTCGCGCATGTTGGGCTGCATGGCCATGCCCAGCAGCCAGGCGAGGGTGAGAATGCCGCCGCTGATGCCATAGCCGATGAGAAGCAGGCGGCAGCGGCGCAGGGCGACCTGCCAGTGCGCCATGACGAACCATGGGTCTTCACGCGTGGCACGGCGAGTGCGGACCAGGATGTAGGTCATCACGGCACCCGAGAACATCACTGGCAACAGCAAGGCCCAGGCGCCGATCCCCAGGGCGATGGCTGCAGGTGCCAGCAGCAAGTGGAACGCAATGAGGTTCAGGATGAACAACTCATGGGGATTCTTGGCGAGATTGCGCTCGTTTTCGGCCACGGAAAATTGCATCACTGCCTCCTGTCCGGGAATTTACCCCCAACATTAGAGCGCGATTATATTCTTCTGGCCAGCCCGATCAGCCACCCTCGCCGCCGGCGAGCTGGTGCACGAGGAGCAACATCGCATCCCGAACGGGCGGGTCGAGCAGGCGCAGGCGGGTGATGAGCCGGTGTTCGGCGGCAGACAGGCACACACAGGGCTCGTCGGCGGATACGGTGCCCGCGCTCTGGCGCATGGGGGCCTCACCGTCCTGCAGCCAGGCGCGTCGGACACCAAGTATGCGCGCGACCTCCGGCATGCGGGTCGACGAAGGCATGGCCGTGCCTTCGGCCCACTTGCGCACGGCCTGCCCGGAAACCCCGAACAAGCGACTCAACCGCGCCTGCTCCTTGGGTGTCAGGCCGAGTTCAGCGAGGGCTACACGAAAGCGTGCCGCGAAGCCGTGCCGCGCGTCACTGAAAATTGGTTCCGAACCGAGGTGTGTCATCGTGTGCAGGGTACCGGTGCCGCGCGAAACTATCAGTTATTGCTTCAGATAACCCTTACTCGAAAACCTTGAGGCAAAACACATCCTTTAAGTTGAGCTTAGACTGAAAATAACTGCACATAGGCTTGCAGCCCGCATCACGAATTGCGGTATCAGCAGCACTCGCACCTGCCTGAAACCGCGCAGGACACTGCCACAACCAACGGGTACACACCTGCCGCCGCTAGTGGCTTGCATCAGTGCGATATCACGTTTACATCGGTTCGGCATGCGCCTTACGGGTGTTCCGTACACCTGCGCTATACGTTCGTAAAGCAAGCGCAATCCTGCGGAGGGAGTGGCCATGCCGGTACGCACTGCGGAAGCGCAATGGCAAGGCGGCCTCATGCAGGGCCAAGGCACCCTGCGACATCCGGCCGACGGCCCTGCCGTGCCTTATTCCGCGGCGGCACGTTTCGCCGACGGCAAAGGTACCAATCCGGAGGAGTTGATCGGCGCGGCCCACGCGGGCTGCTTCTCCATGGCGCTCGCAGGGATCCTGGAGCAGGCCGGTCATGCCCCCGAGACTATCAAGCTGCGCACGCGCGCCCGGGTGCACATCGATCGCGAGGGGCCCGGCTGGCGTATAACATCCATCGAACTGGACACAGGGGGCGAGGTACCCGGACTCGACGAGGCCGGATTCCAACGCCATGCGGAAACCGCAAAACGCGACTGTCCCGTATCACGGGCCCTCGCAGGCACGGACGTGCACTTGACAGCGCGACTGATGAAAGGAGAAGCCATGAACTTCCATGATTTTCTCGGGCAGGTGCAGCATCGTGCACAACTGCGCTCCATGGACGAAGCCCTGCGCGCCACCCGCGCCACCCTGACCACGCTCTCGGAGCGGCTGCAGGGCCAGGAGCCGTTTCACCTCGGGGCACAACTGCCGCACGAGATCGCCGAATTCCTGAAAGGCCCCACCGCCGGCGGCGGTGAGCGCTTCAGCTCCGACGAGTTCTTCCGCCGGGTGTGCGACAAGGAAGGCGTGGACCTGCCTGCCGCCGTCTACCATGCACGCGTGGTGCTGGAGGTGCTGAAGGAAGCCGTCTCACCAGGCGAGATCGACGACGTGCGCGCCCAGTTGCCGCCCGACTACCAGCGACTGTTCGAAGGCGCCAGCGGCTCCATGCCGCCGGTCTGATCGACACTCGGCTATCTTTACGCTTTAGGCGACGCGGACCACTCAGCCGCTCGGACCATGGACGGTCATCACGTCGTTATCTTCCGACTGACCCAGCTGCTGTACCCGCTCAGCGAACTGGCTGAGGCGGGACGGCACGCCCTGGCACGGCGCGCGCGCGTCCTGCGGCTGCCGCCGCGGGCGCGCCTGCTGGCCATGGCCGAACAGCCATGGCTCACCTACCTGCTCAAGGGAGAGGTGGCCATCACCGGGCCGGCGGGATTCTCCGAACACATCCCCGGCGGCAGCCCGCGTGCGCGCCGCCCCCTGTTTCCACAGGAACCCACCGACCTGGAGGCCGTGGCACAGACCGGAGCCATCGTGCTGCGCTTCGAACGCGCCCAGGTGGGCAGTCTGATGTCGGCCCAGCGGCAGGACGCACCCCCCGTGGAGCTGGCGGCAAGGGTGTTGCAACTCTGCCGGTCGGGTGAACCTGCCGTGCCCCGCCTGCCCGCGACCCTGCATCGCCTGGTGGAACTGCTCGGCCCTGGCGTACGCCTGAAGGACCTCGCCCAAGGCATCACACGCCTGCCCGGTCTGGCCCAGGTCTTCCTGCAGGCGGCCAACCGCGGGCACGGCCCACCGGCCCGGACCACGCCCGAGGCCGTGCTGCGCCTCGGACTGCCGACCGCCCGTTCCCTGGCGCTTTGCCTCGCCCTGCGGCCCCTGTTCGATGCCCGTGACCCCGGCTTGCGCCGACGTATGGGTGAGGTGTTCGCCCATAGCCTGTCCGTGGGCTGCCTGGCCTACACCCTGGCACGCCAATACCCGCCCCTGCTCCCCGAACGGGCCCTGCTGGCGGGGCTGCTACACGAACTGGGGGCGGTGGCGGTCCTGGGTGTGACCGATGCCCACCCGGAGTTGTGCGTGGGGAGCACCGAACTGGACCTGCTGCTGCGCCGGCTGCGTGCCTTGGCCGGACCCGCACTGATCCAACGCCTGGGCCTGGCGCGTGACTTCGCCTGTGTGGCCGAGCACGCCGAACGCTGGTTCCGGGCCAGCCCGCAGATGGATCTCGTCGACCTTGTCACCCTCGCCCACATGCTGGAACAACCACAACTGCCCGGCCCCCATGCCCGCCTGGAGGACACCCCCGCATTCCAGAAACTGGGCTGGTCGGGATACTCACCGCAACGCGCAGCGCGCCTGGTGGGCAGCGCCCGCAACATGGCCGCCGGCCTGTGCCGGCGCCTGGACTAAGACACTCCCCTACGAAAGAGTCACCGCTTGCGAGGCGGCTAACAAGCAGCCGCGCGAGGTACTGGAGGGGCTCCGCCTGCCCGATCTGTTGAGCTTCCCCTTGCCACGCGAGGGTGCAGGGGAGCCCCCCGTGATCGAGGCCGCGGTGCCACGCGCCAAGCGCGGAGCGGTGCCTGTGGCGGTGTCGCGCTCGCGCTTCGGGGCCTTGGGCGGCAGCATATTCGTCATCCGCGACATCACGGAACAAAAGCGCCTGACACGCGAGCTGGAGATCTACCGCTCACATCTCGAAGAGCTGGTAGCGGAACGCACCCGCGAGCTACCGCTGCACTGCGGGAACTGGAGGCCTTCAGTTACTCCGTGTCGCACGACCTGCACGCGCCCCTGCGTGCCATCAATGGGTTCGGCGCCGCATTGCGCGAGGAGTACGCCGATCACCTCGACAGCGCGGCTTTGGCCTACCTGGAACGCATCGAGACCGCGAGCGTGCGCATGGGCGAACTCATCGACGGACTGCTCGAGCTCTCGCGCGTGGTGCGCACCGGCTTGGTTCGTGAGCAGGTCGACCTGAGCGCGCTGGCCGCCGAGATCACTACTACCCTCGCCGCGGCCACACCCGAGCGACGCGTGATCACACACATCGCGCCCGCATTACGCGCCACGGGCGACCGGCGCCTGTTGCATGACTGCTGCACAACCTGTTGGAGAATGCCTGGAAATTCTCCCACGCGCGTACTGCCCTGGAAGTGGAGATCGGTGCCACGGAGCAGGACGGCAGGAGGGTCTTCTTCGTGCGCGACAACGGCGAGGGTTTCGACCCGGCCGACGGTGTCCGCCTGTTCGAGCCGTTCATCCGGCTGCGCATCGACACGCCCGGCACGGGGCTCGGTCTCACCACTGCAGCGCGCATCGTGCAGCGCCACGGTGGCCGCTTGTGGGCGGAGTCGGCACCGGGGCGGGGTGCGACTTTCTATTTCACGCTGTCGGGCGAGTGCGACGAAGAGGAAAGCCGCGATTCGGAGCGTGTGTCGCTGTCGTAGATCACCAGTTGCCAGGTATCCGTACGGTCATCGTGATGCACGATATACAAGCCGCCGTCACTGCCGCGCAGCTTGAAGTAGCGGTGCGCCGGTTCGTACCAACGGTCCACCACCTCCATCACCTCTATCACCCGCGCGCCAATACGCAGGCGGTGCGGCGTCTCCTCGCCACCATGGCCCGCATGGCATTCCACGGTCAATGCGAGGTGCAATTTCTCATCCATACTCCTGTCCATAGCAAAGACAGGCCATTTGCCTTGTTACGACCGCTTCCGTATCGTTTCATGTTTCCCAGCGGACCGCCGCTACCGGAGTCTCCCCATGAGTGAACGTCCCTGGGTCGGACGCGTCCAGCGCAACCTGCTGGCCGGCGTGCTGACCCTGATCCCGCTGCTCATCACCTGGTTCGTTTTCACGTTCGTGCTCCGCCAATTGTCGGCCATGGGCTCGCCGGGCGTACGCGTGCTGGCGCGTGCCCTCGAACCCTATGCGCCGGGCGCGACCGACCTGCTGCTGCATCCCTGGTTCGCCGCACTGGTGGCCATCGTAGTGACCCTCGGCGGCCTGTACCTGCTGGGCTGGGCGGCGACCCACGTCATCGGCGGCAGGCTCATCGCCATGTTCGACGCCATGATGCATCGCATCCCCCTGGTGCACACCATCTACGGCGGGACCAAGAAGCTGCTCGCCGTCCTGCAGCAGAAGCCGGATCAGGTGCAGCGTGTGGTGCTCATCGAATTCCCCTCGCCCGAGATGAAGACCGTGGGCCTGGTCACCCGCGTCTTCACGGACGCCTCCACCGGCCGCCAGGTCGCCGCGGTCTACGTGCCCACCACGCCCAATCCCACTTCGGGCTACCTGGAGATCGTCCCGGTGGAAAAACTCGTCTCCACCGACTGGACCATGGACCAGGCCATGACCTTCATCATCTCCGGCGGCGCCGTGGCGCCCGAGCAGATCCACTACACCCACAGCTCCGCGCCCCTCAAGCGCAGTGCTACTGGCGGCGAGTGAGAAAAACAAAAAGCATTAACGCGGGGAACACGGGGGTAACCAATGAATATGGTTACCCCTACCTGTGGGAGCGGCCTCAGGCCGCGATTGCGGCCTGAAGCCGCTCTTACAAAACAATTTCCCCCCCGTGTTCCGGCTTTTCTCTTCACCCGCCGCCGAGGATGAACATGCCGGTCGCGTTCTGGAGCAGGTGCATGGTGGTCGGGGCGACGAGGCTGCCGCGCCAGAGGAAGAGGGCGCCGTAAAACAGGCCGAGCGCGGCCACGGCGACGACGCCGGTGCGGCCCTGGTAGCCGTGGCCCATGGCAAAGATGAGGGAGGACAGGGCGAGTGCGAACGCGGTGCTGCCGGAGAGTGCGCGCAGGCGCGTGATCAAGAAACCTCGGAACAGCGTTTCTTCGGTGACGGCGACGATCACCAGCAACAACGCCGCGAGCCCCCATTGGCCGGCACCCTCCGGGATCATGGCCGCAGGCGGCGGCACGGGAGGAGGCAGGCCCAGGTGCTGGAGCAGCCACTGCAACAGCGCAAGCCCGGTGAGCACCGGCAGAAACAACAGCGCACCGAGCGCCGCTTCGTGCTGGAAACCGGCCCGACGCCAACCGATGGTCTGTGCCTGTTCACCTTCCGACCACACGAAATAGGCCACCAAGCCAAGCAGGGCCAGGTCACGTACCATCACCGAGACCGCGATCACGGGAAAACCGATGCCATCGGCAAGCAGGGGCGACAACCCCAGCGACGGCAGCACGAGAAAGAGCAGCAGCAGAACCTGGGCGAGCCAGCGCTGCGTGGCCGGGGGTTTCATGGGGGCTCGGCGCGCACCGGCACGCTATTCCGCACGCGCCGGCGGCGCCAGGTGTTCACTGATTGCTCGGGCTGGCGTCCTCCGCACCGCGCTGGATAGTCTCGCCGGCGGCTTCGACATCCTCACCGGCCCCTTCCATGGTATTGCAGCCGACCACGCCCAGGGACATTAACAGGACGCCAATGAGCGCAAGCAGTCTGTACATGGGCACACCTCCTGCGGTTCGATCGGCAGAAGCATAGGCAGGCGCAAGTGGACGCGACCTCAATGAACATTCACATCGGGCTAGCGTTCCAACGCGTTAGCGGTAACGATTGAACAGCCATGCCAACGCATCGCGAGACCCGCCACGTACCCTACACCGTCGAACAGATGTTCGACCTGGTCGCCGATATCGGGCGCTATCCCCAGTTCGTACCGGGCTACCGCGAGGCCCGCGTGCTGGTTCGCGAAGCCGGTCGCCTGCGCGCGCGCCAGCGCGTGGGCCTGGGTGTCATCAGCGCCAGCTTCGACTCCGAGGCGGAGTTGCAGCGTCCCCACCACATCCGTGTGCGCTCACACGAACGGCCGTTCCACACGCTGGCCATCGACTGGTACTTCGAGCGGCGCGACGACGGGTGTTGCGTCCAGTGCTTGGCCGAATTCCGTCTCGCCGGTGGGCTCACGGCGCTCGCCCTCACCCCTTGGCTCGACCTTTTTGCCCACCACCTTACCGACGCCTTTGTGCGGCGGGCGCAGGTGTTGTACGGGGAAAAAAAGAAAGGTTAACCACGGGGAACACGGGGGGCATTCATCCATGATTATCCTTGGCTGTGGGCGCGGCCTCAGGCCGCGCCCACAGAAATAATGATTTCCCCGTGTCCCCCGTGGTCCAGGCTTTTTCCCCGTCAGTGAAGATTGCGGTGCAGCCAGTCGTTCATGGCCTGGTAGCCGTAGCCCATCCAGCGATCACCAAGGGTGAACACATAGACGATGTCATCGGTGCCCAGCAGGGGCTGCAAGCGCTGGAATAGCTCGTCGGCCTCCAGGTCGGCCTCGATGGCATAGCTGTCAGGCGAGAAGCGCATGGCGTCGAAGCCTTCCAGCACGTGCTGCAGGGCCTGTTCATGCGCTGGGTCGACGGTTTCGTAAACCACGAGCAGGGTGTGCATGGTTTCTCCCGCTATTCAATCAGCAAGTTGTTTCGGCCGGCGACGACGTGCCAACGCCAGGGCGCGCGCACGCCCTTCGCCCAGGCGTGCGCGCAACACGGCCAGGCGACGGATGGCAAGGGTACGCTCGTGCGGTGCCTCGACGACGCGCAGCAGGTCTTCCACCTCGCGGATCTCGTGTGCGAGCTGCACATCGGGCGGCACATAGCCGGCGGTTCTCAGCAGGCGATAGGCCGCACGCAGTTCCTCGGGCACGAGGGTGTCGTCCTCGAGGCGCAGGGGCTTGCCGGTACCGGGCAGGTCGTCCAGTTCGCCGCGCGCAATCGCCTCGCTGATACGTCTTTCGGCGAGCAGGTCCAGGGCACTCAAGGCAAGGCTCGCCGCTTCACTGCCGGCAAAGGCCATCTCAGGGGTGCCAGTCGTCCGGGACGCCGTAATGACGCCGGGTCTCCGGTGTGATCCGCACACCAGGCTTGTTGACGATCTGCACCGAGGTGGCCTGCAGGCCGTCATCACCCAATTCGGCCTCGTAACGCACCTCGGTGCCCAGTGACAGGCGGTCGAAATCCCCGTGCAGGACGGCGTTGCGATGGAAATAGATCTCCTCGCCATACACGGTCTTCAGGAAGCCGTAGTCCTGATCGGGGAGCAGCTTGAACACCAGCGCCAAGTCCTCGTCGTGGAACTTCACGTCGCCCCGACGCAGGTTCTTGGCCTTGATGAGTTGGCGCTCCATGGCCTTGAAGGCCTCGCGAAGCACATTGCGCAACTCCGACTGGCCGGGCACCTCCACCGGCTCCACCACGGCGGCCAGGTCCATCTGCGGCGGCAAGGTGACTTCGACCACTACGTGATAGGGTTGGCCCGACTGCTGGCTCCGGTGCGGGCGCGATACCGTGACCCGGCAGGAGATCATGTCATCGGCGTAACGCTCCAGACGCTCCACCTGCCTGCGGATGAAATTCTCGCTCCACTCGGAGCGGTCCACGTCCTGGAATCGGATGTCGAGAGGAACTTGCACGGACGATCTCCTCTGTTTACCTCAAGCATAGGAAGCCGACGGACAGACCGCGTCATGCATGCCGGCGCAACAGCCTGCGCAATTCCGCGAGTGGTCGTGTATTCAACACATGGCGGGGCTCGAGCCAGCTGCGGCGCGCCTGCAGGATACCGTCATCGAGATTGGCGAAACTCTCGGTCCCGTGACCATCGCTGTCGATGGACAGCAGCACGCCCCGCTCACGCGCGAGCCTGCAGTAAGTCTCGTTGAGGTCCAGGCGGCGCGGCTGGCTGTTCAGCTCCAGGGCACAGCCGCATGCGGCGGCGCGGCGCATCACCGTCTCCATGTCGACCGCATAGCCCTCACGCTCCGGCCGGAAGCGCCCACCCGGATGGCCCAGGATGTGTACGGGATGGTCCATGGCGCGCAGCAGGCGATCGGTCTGGCGTCGGCGCGGCAAAGCGGTGGCCGTATGCACCGAGGCGACCACCAGGTCGAGGCTTGCGAGCACGGTGTCTGGCAAGGCCAGCGTTCCGTCCTCACGGATGTCCACCTCCACGCCCTTGAGCAGGGTAATGCCCTTCAACTCCTGGTTGAGGCGATCGATCTCCTCACCCTGTTCCTGCAGTCGCCGCGCATCCATGGGCTGGGCACCGGTCCCGTGCTCGGCGGCATGGTCGGTGATGGCGATGTATTCGAGACCCGCGGCGAGGGCGGCCTCGGCCATGGCACGCAGGGAGGCGCGACCATCGGAGGCCGTGGTGTGGGTGTGGAGGTCGCCGCGCAGATCGGTGCGCCGCACGAGGTGCGGCAGGCGACCTTCCAGGGCGGCCTCGATCTCACCCCGATCCTCGCGCAGCGCGGGTTCGATGAAGGGCAGACCTACCGCGGCGAACACGGACAGCTCCGTATCGCCGGCGATACGTTCGGCGCCGCGGAACACGCCGTATTCGTTCACCTTGAGGCCGCGCTGCTGACCGAGCCGGCGCACCCGCACGTTGTGGGCCTTGCTGCCAGTGAAGTAGTGCAGTGCCGCGCCGAAGCTCTGGGGCGGGACCAGGCGCAGGTCCACCTGCAGGCCGCCGCGCAACACCACGGCGGCGCGCGTGGGGCCGAGGGCGGTCACCTGGGCCACGGCCGGGAACGTGGTGAAGCCATCCATCACCGCCTCGGGGGTCGCGGCGCTGACCAGCAGGTCCAGGTCGCCCACGGTGTCACGCCCACGCCGGTAGCTGCCTGCCACCACCACCTGTTCCACGCCGGGCACGGCGGCCAGGTGGCGCTCCAGGGCCTCGGCATGGGGACGCGCCTCATGCCGCGGAATTCGACGCTTCTTTTCGCGCCGGTCCGCCAGATGCTCCAGCAGGCGCTGCTCGGTCTTCACACCGAACCCACGCAGGCTGCGGATCCTGCCACCCTCGGCCGCAGCGCGCAGGTCGTCCAGGTCAAGGATGCCAAGCTGCTGATACAGCGCCCGCACACGCTTGGGGCCGAGGCCGGGGATGCGCAGCAGTGTCTCCAGGCTGGGCGGCACCTCCTGGTGCAATGCCTCGAGCGCGCCGATGGAACCGGTGTCGAGGGCCTCGGTGATCTTGCTTGCAAGGTCTTTGCCCACGCCGGGCAGGCTGGTCAGGGGCTCGCCGGCCGCGGCCATGTCGCGTACCTCGCGGCCGAGGCCACGCAGGGTGGCGGCGGCATTGCGATAGGCGCGCACGCGAAACGGGCTCGCATCCTCGATCTCCAGGAGATCGGCGATCTGCTCGAACAGGTGGGCGACATCCGTATTGGACAGGCGCAGCACGAACCACCTCCTGGGGCAAGTATGCACCCCGGGCAGGCGAGTGCAGGCTCAGGCCCGAGAGGCATCGAACAGGTGGCGCAATTCACCGAGGGAGACCTCCGCTGCCAGGCGCAGGATTTTCGCGTAGAGGTCCGGTATCACGCTGGCACGGCTGCGAAGGGACGCGCCGCTTGACCACCTCCATGTCGAAAGTCGCGATGGATGGGCCAACCGGCCGTTCGACGTGTCGGGCGGCTCGGCCGGTGCCAAGCTTACCCGCAGAGGCCGCCATGAAGACGAGACACGCATCCATTCTGTCGGCGGGTGTGGTGCTGTTTCGGCAGGACAGCGTGCCGCCGCGCTGCCTGCTGCTGCGTGCCTACCGCAATTGGGACTTCCCCAAGGGACGGGTGGAGGCGGGTGAATCCCCTTTGGAGGCAGCGCAGCGGGAGTTGGCGGAAGAGACCGGCGTGACCCGGCTCAGTTTCGTGGCTGACGGGGACTGGCGCGAGACCGCGCCATACGCCGAAGGCAAGATCGCCCGTTACTATCTGGCCGTCACCGACGAAACCCGGGTGTACCTGCCCGTGAACCCCATACTCGGGCGGCCCGAGCACCATGCCTTCCGCTGGGTGGATTGCCGTACCGCAGAGACCCTGCTGCCCCCACGCCTCATACCCATACTGCGCTGGGCGTGTGCCGAAGTGAGCGCTTTACAGCCCATCCGATTCTAGACTTTTCATGAGTAAGCCTATCAAGCTGAGGAGGTTGCCATGGCTATAGGTTCGGTCGGCAGTTCCGGCATGAAGGACGAGCACTACGATATCGTCAGTGCGCTCTACCATGCCTTGCAGGGCGCCGATGTGGCAGGCAAGTACATCAGCGATGCCGAAAAGGAAGGCGACAAGGAAGTGGCGACGTTCTTCCATGAAGTTCAGGAAAAGAACCGCGAGCTCGCCATGAAGGCGAAGGAACTACTCGCCAAGCGCGTCCACTGACGCCTGTGCGGCGAGGCGGGCAACGCCTCGCCGCCATCTTTCCGCCGGCGTGAACCGCACACTCACGCTCAACACCGGGCAGACCATGCCCCGCCTGGGGCTGGGCACCTACCGCGCCCACGGTCGCGAGGCTCGACAGGCGGTGCTCTGGGCCCTGGAAGCTGGTTACCGCCTGGTGGACACCGCACTCGCCTACGGCAATGAGCGCGAAGTGGGTGCCGCGCTACGCCAAAGCGGTGTGCCGCGTGAGGAGGTGTTCATCACCAGCAAGCTGGAGAACGACGATCACGGCTATGCGAACACCTTCGAGGCCTGTGCACGCAGCCTGGAGAATCTCGGCACCGACTACCTGGACCTCTATCTCATCCACTGGCCCGTGCCGGGGTTGCGCGGAGAGACCTGGCGCGCCATGGAGCAACTGCATGCCGACGGCCGCTGCCGGGCCGTGGGTGTGAGCAACTACACCATCCGCCACCTGGACGAACTGCTCGCGACCTCCGCGCTGGTGCCGGCGGTAAACCAGGTGGAGTTCCATCCCTTCCTGTATCAGCGCGAGTTGCTCACCTGGTGCCGTGAGCGGGACATTGTGCTGGAGGCCTACAGCCCGCTGGTCAAGGCCACGCGTTTCGATGATCCCACCCTCAGGGACATCGCCCGGAGCCACGGACGCACACCCGCCCAGGTGCTGCTGCGCTGGCACCTGCAGCGCGGGGTGGTGGCCATTCCCAAGTCGGTCCATCGGGCCTGGATCCACGAGAACGCCGGGGTGTGGGACTTTAACCTCCCGCAACAGGACATGGCCCGCCTCGATGCCCTGGACGAACGCCGCCACGTGGACTGGGACCCGAGCGACCTGCCCTGAGCGGCCATGCCGGGCCTGTATCTACCGCTATCCTGTGAGATCCTGATCACCCCTCCCATCCGCCCGGGTGGATTAACTGCGCGCGCTGGTGCAGCATCGGGGTTCGGGAGATCCGCCCTTGGGGGAATAACTTCATGCGTTCGGGCATCTTTACTTCAGGCAGGACTGGGGAGGCCTGCGACGACATGTCCTTCATCGCATCCATCGGGCTCCGCAAACGTATCGAGCAGAACCGCACCCGCCTCTACCGCATGGCCTACGCCTGGTGCTATGACGCGGCCACCGCCGACGATCTGGTGCAGGAATGCCTCACGCGTGCCCTGCAGAACCTCGGCAAGCTGCGTGACCACGACCGCCTCGAGGTGTGGCTGTACAGCATCCTCAACAACTGCTGGCGTGAGCACCTGCGCCGGCGGCGCCCCAATGACGAATTCGATGAAGAGAAGTTCGTCTGTGACAACTGCCCCGAGACCCAGAGCTACCAGCAGGAGATCGTGCAGCGCGTGCGCGGTGCCATCGCCTGCCTGCCCATGGGACAGCGCAAGGTGGTTACCCTGGTGGACCTGGAGGGGTTCTCCTACGCGGAAGTGGCCGGCATCCTGGAAATCCCCATCGGTACGGTCATGAGCCGGCTGAGCCGCGCCCGCACGGAATTGCAGAAGCGTCTCGCGGACATCTCTCCCGCACAACAGGAGGCGACGCCGCGGCTCAGGAGGGTGAAATGAACGAGCGTTATTCCGATCGTCTGCAGGCCTTCGTGGACGGCCAGTTGGATCCCGAGGACCGGGCTCGGATGCTGGAGGAAATGGAACGGGATCCCGTACTGCGGGAACGCGCGTGCGAGTTGCGCGGACTGAAGGAGGCCGTGAGCTGCGCCTTCGAGAATCCCCCGGCACCACCGCGTGCGCAGCCCGCCGCGCGCCGGTCCTGGCGCAAGCTGTCCATCGGCGTGGCCGCCAGCCTGCTGCTGCCGCTGACCTTCATGCTGGGGCGCTGGAGCGCCGCACCGCCCGCGGATGAGTTCGCCGAGGTCACCCAGCCCGCCATGCAACTGGTTGCCGCACCCCGGGACAGCCGGCGCGTGGTGCTGCACGTGGATGAACACGATCTGGGCAAGTTCCTGGTGGCGCTGGAGAGCGCCGAAGAACTCATGTACTTCCTGCCTGAAGGCGAGGTGGAGATCATCGTCAACGCCGGTGGCCTCGACCTGGTGCGCAGCGACCGCAGCCCCTATCGCGAGCGTGTGGCCGCCCTCATGGCGGAATACCCCGACATCCATTTCGTGGCCTGCAACATCACCCTGAACAAGCGACGCGTGCTGGGGGATGAGCCGGTACTGGTACGGGGCACGGAGGTGGCACCGTCCGCCGCCGAGCGCATCATCCAGCGCATGGAGGAGGGTTGGGTCTACCTGCGCGTATGATGACCGTGCACCGGTGACTGCTCGCTGACGCATCACGGGGCCCCGAAGCCGAAGGGATCATGGCGCTTTTCGTGTGAATGGCATCACGCCATGGTGTAGGGCTTCTTGGCCAGAATGGGGCCGATTCCTCCTCCGTGCCCCGGTATGGCGAAATATCAGAAACAATCGCACCTGTTCGGCGACGTGCAGGCGGAACTGGTGGACAGCCGCCACCTGCGGCTGCTGGAGCGGCGCCCCTTCGGACGGCCACGCGCGTTCATGGTGGACGTGGCCTGCATCGCACCCAATTTCCCCGTGGTAAGGCCTCGGGCAGGCACTTGGCTGCTTGCTGCCCTGCTCAGCGGTGCCGGCGCCGCGGCGGCGTTCTGGCTGACCTTGGGCGGTACAACCGCGGCGTGGTCGCCCGGGGCCCTGCTCACACTCGTCGCTGTGATCAGCGCGGTGATTTTCCGGGTACGGAGCGCACCCACATTGGTGCTCGTTACCCGCCACGCAGCCGTCCCCCTGCTGCACATCCGCCCCTACCGCCGCGACGACACCAGTCTTGCCCCCTTTCTCGACATCCTGCGTGTGCGCATCGCGGAGGTGGACACCAAGCGCGGGCTCACGCCCGAGCGCTTGCGTTCCGGTGAGATCAAGACCCTGCGCCGCCTCGCCTCCGAAAGTGTGCTGAGCCAAGGCGAGTACCAGAAGGCCAAGCAGGTGGTACTGCTCGCCGGTGCCTGAGCCTCCCCGGCGGATGCCGCGTGGCGTGGCTTTTGTTAACGTGCGGCCACCAGGAGGCAACCATCATGGCCAAGCTCTATCCAGGCATCGACGCCGACATGGCGGCGTGGATCGCCGCCCAACCGATGTTCTTCGTCGCCAGCGCACCACTCGCTGCGGACGGCCACGTGAACTGCTCGCCCCGGGGCCTCGACACCCTGCGGGTGCTCGGCCCGCACGAGGTGGCATGGCTCGACCTCACCGGCAGCGGCAACGAGACCGCCGCGCACCTTGCCGAGAACGGCCGCATCACGCTCATGTTCTGTGCCTTCAGCGGACGACCGCGCATCCTGCGCCTGTTCGGCCGCGGCGAGGTGCTGCTGCCCGGAAGCGAAGGGTTCCGCAACCTGCGTCCGCTCTTTCCAGCCGACCTGCCGGGCGTGCGCCAATTGGTGCGCGTGGACGTGACCCGGATACAGACCTCCTGCGGGTTCGGTGTCCCGCACATGCGCCTGGAGGGCCAGCGCACCGAGCTGACCGAGTGGGCGTTGCGCAAGGGTGAGGATGGGTTGGTCGGCTATCGCGCCGAACGCAACGCCCGCAGCATCGACGGCCTGAACGCCCCCGGCCATGCGGATGACTGAGGCGGCCGACGCCCTAGCACAGCGCCGAGGCCTGCCGCAAGCCGCTGGCAGCCTTCCAGAGCCGGTTTATGCACAGAATGGCGCTCCAGACCGGGGACGGAGGAGCGTGGGCGACCGGCCTCTATCAGTATTCGCAGATATTCGCAACCTATTGATTACTTGGTCTTTTTTTTGGTGGCTAAATTCTCACCGAATCAATGATAAGCAAGGCGTGACGCGGACTTGGGGCGGATAGCCCCAGTTCATCCACACAGTTATCCACAGCTTTTGTGGATAAGGGATCTTCCCGAAGCGCGATAGGCAGTTAGGGCAAAAACCGCAAAGCGTTCTCAAATTCGCCCGCCCTACGCTCGTGGTACATTGCCGCGCCATGAAGCCACCCGTCCTGCGCGTCGCCGTCCCCTCGCCGCTGCGCCGCACCTTCGACTACCTGAGCCCCACCGATCCGGCACCCGCCCCGGGCTCGCGGGTGCGCGTGCCCTTCGGCCGGCGCGAAACCGTGGGTGTGGTGGTGCAGGTCGTCGCCGAAAGCGAACTGCCGCGGGAGCGTCTCAAGCCGGCCCGGGTCATCGACGAAACCCCGCTGCTGCCGCGGGACGTGATCGAGCTGCTGCGGCGTGCCATGGCCTATTACCACCACGCCCCGGGCGACGTGTTCGCCACCGCCCTGCCCGTGGCCCTGCGCCAGGGCGCACCGGCGCGGGTACGGGCGCCCCAGCGTTTCCGCCTCACGGCCGCGGGCCGCGCCGTGGAACCGGGTTCGCTGCGGCGCGCCCCGCGCCAGGCCGCGGCGCTGGCCCTGCTGGCTGCCCACCCCGCAGGCCTGGACGAGGAAGCGCTGTTCGCGCAGCTGGAAAACGGCCGCGACGCCGTGCGCAAGCTGGTGGAGAAGGGCTGGCTGGAAGCGGAGGAACGTCCCTGCCTGCAGGCGGCGCCGGCCGCGCCGTCGGTACTACCGGTGCTGCACCCCGCCCAGCAGACGGCGGTGGAGACGGTGCTGGCCGGGACTGGCAGTTTTGGCGTGTTCCTGGTCGATGGCGTGACCGGCAGCGGCAAGACCGAGGTCTACCTGCGCCTTATCGAGGCCACTCTGTCACGGGGCGAGCAGGCCCTGGTGCTGGTGCCGGAGATCGGCCTCACGCCACAGCTAGTGGAACGCTTTCGGCGCCGCTTCGCCGTGCCCATCGCCGTGCTGCACTCGGGCCTCGCCGACGGCGAGCGCCTATGCGCCTGGCTGGCGGCACGGGAAGGTCAGGCACCCGTGGTCATCGGCACCCGCTCGGCGGTGTTCACGCCGCTGGCCCACCTTGGGCTCATCGTGGTGGACGAGGAGCACGACCCGTCCTTCAAGCAGCAAGAGGGTTTCCGCTATTCCGGGCGCGACCTCGCCATCCTGCGCGGCCAACTGGCGGGCGTGCCGGTGGTGCTGGGCTCGGCCACGCCCTCCCTGGAGAGCCTGCACAACGCCAATGAGGGCCGTTACCGGCACCTGTCCCTGCCCGAGCGCGCCGGCGCCGCCAGCCACCCGGTAGTGCACCTGGTGGACCTGCGCACCCAGCCGCTCTACGACGGCCTCTCGCCCACCCTGATGCAGGCACTGGACGCCCATCTGCAGCGCGGACACCAGGCCCTGCTGTTCCTCAACCGCCGCGGCTACGCCCCGGCCCTGTTGTGCCACGCCTGCGGCCATGTGTTCGACTGCCGGCGCTGCGATGCGCGCATGACCCTCTACGCCGGCGACCGCCGCCTGCGCTGCCATCACTGCGGTGCCGATCACGCCGCACCGGCGCGCTGCCCCGAATGCGGCGGAGACGATCTGCGCCCGGTAGGGCGCGGCACGGAGCGCCTGGAGGAGGCCCTGCAACGCCGCTACGGCCCCGGCGTCGTGCGCATCGACCGCGACAGCACGCGCCGCAAGGGCAGCCTGGCGGCGCTGCTGGAACAGGTGCACGAGGGCGAGGCGCGGGTGCTCATCGGCACCCAGATGCTGGCCAAGGGGCATCATTTCCCCAAGGTGACCCTGGTGGGCATCGTGGACGCGGACCGGGGCCTGTTCAGCGCCGACTTCCGCGGCGCCGAGCGCATGGCCCAGCTCATCGTGCAGGTGGCCGGGCGCGCCGGCCGCGCCGAGCAGCCGGGCGAGGTGCTGATCCAGACCCACCACCCGGACCACCCGCTGCTGGCGCGGCTCACCGCCCACGATTACGGCGGCTTCGCCGCCGAGGCCCTGGCCGAGCGCCGGGCCGCCGAGTTGCCGCCCTTCTCCCATCTGGCCCTGATCCGCGCCGAGGCCGGCGCCCTCGACACCGCGCTCGACTTCCTGCGGGCCGCCGCGCGTACGGCGGTTGCCGCGGGCCACCCCGGCGTGGAACTGCTCGGCCCGGTGCCCGCCCCCATGGAACGCCGTGCCGGCCGCCACCGTGCCCAGCTCCTGCTACAGGCCACGCGCCGGGCCGACCTGCACCGCCTGCTGGATGTCCTCGCCCCCGCCCTGGAGACCCTGCCCGAGGGTCGCCGCGCCCGCTGGTCCCTGGACGTGGACCCGGCGGAGATGTTCTGAGGAAGAAGGTTCTTTTCACCTGTAGGAGCGGCCTCAGGCCGCGATGGATTTCACCCACAGCGGCAAGAATCGCGGGCTGAGCCCGCTCCTACGGCAGGCAGGACCGAATCGGGTGGTCGTGTTGCAATTGCCGCAATATCGGCCTAGAGTCGGCATATGCCGTATACGTAAAGGTGCCGCCGATGAACACCGCGCTCGCCCTGAAGAACGACAAACGGGCCGTACTCACCAAGTCGCTGCTGCGGGCCGGGCAGGGACTCGGGCTCGACCAGGCCGCCCTGGCGCGCGTGATCGGCATGGAGCGCTCGGTCTTCCGTCGCGGCGTCGAGCCGGCCAGCAAGGCCGGTGAACTGGGGCTGCTGCTGATCCGCTGCTACCGCAGCCTGTTCGCCCTCATGGGCGGCGATCCGGAGCACATGCGTCACTGGATGCACACCCCGAACCGCCACACCGGCGGGGTGCCGGCCGCGCAGGTGCAGACCGTGGAGGGGCTGGTGCACGTGCTTTCCTATCTGGACGCCATCCGCGGCAAGGTCTGACGCGTGGGATTGTGGCAGCAGTGCGGCCTGGAAGCCGCCGTGGGCCCCATCGGGGGCGAGCTTTACCGCATCGTGGAAAGCCAGGAGCAGGTGGCGACCCTTGGTCTGGTGGATTCCCTGGACGAGCAGAGCCTGCTCGAGGAGATGCTGGAGGCCGTCAAGCCGCCGCTCCCGCCGGAGACCCGCGGCCTGCACTACCTGCTCGCCACACCCTTCCGCTATCCGCCCCTGCGCCACGGTTCACGCTACGGTCGGCGCCACGAGCCCGCGCTGTTCTACGGCTCGCTGGGCCCGCACACCTGCCTTGCCGAATGCGCCTGGTATCGGCTGCTGTTCTGGCACGGCATGGAGGCCCTGCCGACCCGGCGCATCCGCACACGACATACACTGTTCCAGGCACCCTATGCCGCCGCGCGTGGGCTGCGCCTGCACGCGCCGCCCTGTGCCGCCCACCAGGCCACCCTGGCCCACCCGTCCGACTACACGGCCACCCAGGCCCTGGGCACCGCCATGCGCGAGGCGGGCATCGACGCCTTCGAGTTCCCTTCCGCGCGCTGCCCGGAGCGCGGCGTCAACGTGGCCCTGTTCACCCCGTCGGCATTGGCCGCTACACGGCCGACCTACACCGAGGAATGGTGGTGTGACGTGGACGGCGAGCAGGTCACCTTCCTGAACGCCGCGACCCGCCACACCCAGGGCTTCGCCGCGAGTCTTTTCCACGAGGATGGACGCCTGCCGTTCACGAAGTCCGCCAATGAGAGCAAATGACCGCGAAATCGCACAGGGTCAGCTCTGGTCAATGGTCACCGCCAAGGACGCGAAGGACCGCCGAGGATGGTCGACACCGGCAGCCCCTGGCGGCCCGTAGTTGATTCGTGAAATCCCAGTGTTCCCCGTGTCCCCAGTGTTTTGAGCTTTTTCGTGAAGGCTGCTTTTGCCCGGCGCGGGCCGTAATCGTAGAATTGCTGGTTCCGCAGATCAGAAGGGTTGATCCTTGAAAAGGCATCTGACCGAACTCATCCAGGCCGCGCTCGCCTCCCTGGCACAAACTGGCGAAATGACCGGCGCACAGCCCGACATCATCATCGAGCGTACGCGCGACACACGCTTCGGTGATTTCGCCTGCAATGCGGCCATGCTGCTGGCCAAGCCCCTGGGCCGCAAGCCGCGCGACATCGCGGAGCTCATCGTGGCCCGCCTGCCCGCCTCGGAACGGGTCACCAAGGTGGAGATCGCCGGTCCGGGTTTCATCAACTTCACCATGAGCCCCGCGGCCGTGCGCGCCGTGGTGCCTGAGGTGCTCGAGGCCGGCGAGGCCTTCGGCAAATCCACCGTGGGCAACGGCCAGCACGTGCAGGTGGAGTTCGTGTCCGCCAATCCCACCGGGCCCCTGCACGTGGGCCACGGCCGTGGCGCGGCCTACGGCGCCACGGTGGCCGACCTGCTCGCCGCCGCGGGCTTCCGGGTGCACCGCGAGTACTACATCAACGACGCCGGCCGGCAGATGGACATCCTCGCCGCCAGCATCTGGCTGCGCTACCTGGAGCTGGGTGGTGAGGAGCTGCAATTCCCCTCCAACGGCTACAAGAGCGACGACTACGTGTGGGACATCGCCGCGGCGCTGCGCAACGAGCACGGCCACGCCTTCCACCACGCCGCCGCCGTGGTGTTCCAGGACCTGCCGCCGGACGAGCCCCAGGGTGGCGACAAGGAAGAGCACATCGACGCCATCGTGGCGCGCGCGCGCGAACTGCTCGGCCCCGAGAAATACCGCACCGTGTTCGACAAGGGCCTGAGCGTGATCCTCGAGACATCCGCCAGGACCTGGAGGAATTCGGTGTCGCCTACCAGGAGTGGTATTCCGAGCGCAAGCTGGTGGAAAGCGGCGCCGTGGACCGCGCCATCGCGCGTCTGGAAGACGCCGGTTACATCTACGAGAAGGAAGGCGCCAAGTGGTTCGCCTCCACCCGTTTCGGTGACGAGAAGGACCGCGTGGTGGTGCGCGACAATGGCGTGAAGACCTATTTCGCCTCCGACATCGCCTACCACATGGAGAAGTTCGAGCGCGGCTTCGACCGCGTCATCGACGTGTGGGGCGCCGATCACCACGGCTACGTGCCGCGTGTGAAGGCCGCGCTGCAGGCCATGGGGCAGGACCCCGACCTGCTCGACGTGCTGCTGGTGCAATTCGCCATCCTCTACCGCGGTGGCGAGCGCGTGCAGATGTCCACCCGCTCGGGCTCCTTCGTCACCCTGCGCGAGCTGCGCCGGGAGGTGGGCAACGACGCGGCGCGCTTCTTCTACGTGATGCGCAAGTGCGAACAGCACATGGATTTCGACCTGGACCTGGCGAAGTCGCAGAGCAACGACAACCCGGTGTACTACATCCAGTACGCCCACGCGCGCATCTGCTCGGTGATGCGGCAGATGACCGAGAAGGGCTACTCCTACGACCAGAGCGCCGGTCTCGCCCACCTGCACCTGCTCACCGAGGATCACGAGCAGGCGCTGTTCAACCGTCTGGGCCGTTATCCCGAGGTCCTGGAAGCCGCGGCGCTCGCCCACGAACCGCACCAGATCGCCCATTACCTGCGCGAACTGGCCAACGACTTCCACACCTACTACAACGCGCACCAGTTCCTGGTGGACGCCGCCGGCCTGCGTGATGCCCGTCTGTCCCTGATCCTCGCCACCCGCCAGGTACTCGCCAACGGCCTCGGTCTGCTGGGCGTGTCCGCCCCCGAGAGCATGTAGATGGGGCGAGACTACAAGCGGCGCGCGCCGGCCAGAAGGAAAAAAAAGGCCACACCCGGTTGGGTGTGGCTGCTGGCAGGCCTCACCGTGGGGCTGTTCGTGGCGGTGCTGGTGTACCTGAACGGGCAGCCCGGCGCGCCGGAGCCGCCCCGCGTGCGCGCCCCCGCGCCCAAGCCTGCGGAAGCGCCCAAGCAAGCCGTGGTAAAGGCCAAGCCGGTGCCAAAGCCCGACCCGCAGGCCGACGCCGGCAGGAAGCCGCTCACGTACGACTTCTACACCATACTTCCGCAGTTCGAGGTGGAGGTGCCGGAGGAAAAGAGCCCATCGCGTGAGAAGCCGGTGACGGCCCTGACCATGCCGGGCACCTACGTACTCCAGGCGGGGTCTTTCAAGAACGCACGCGACGCGGAGACCCGCAAGGCCGAACTGGCCATGCTGGGCATCGTCTCCGCCGTGCAGACGGTGAATGTGGACGCCACCACGTACCACCGTGTGCGCATCGGCCCGCTGCAGGACCTCGAACGCCTCAACCGCGTGCGCCAGACCCTGCGCGAGAACGACATCGAATTCATGACCCTCACCCTCAAATCCCGTTCCTGATGCCGCCTGCGGTGTCCAGGACACACCAACACAACAAGGAGCAATACGCGATGAAATCCCGTTTCAAGCCCCTCGCGGCCGCGGCCCTGCTCGCGACCAGTCCCCTGGCCTTCGCCCAGCAGGCGCCCATGGACTACGTGAGTGCCCAGTTCGCCCTCGGCATGATCGAAGATTTGGATGATCCCTTCACCCTCGTGCTCACCGCCGGCAAGCAACTGCCCAACGTGGTCCGCGGTTTCGCCGTGGAGGCGGAATTCACGGACTCCATCAACGCCGCCGAAGAGCGCGACGTGAGCCTTTCCTACTGGACCCTGGGTGGCTACGGCGTCATGAGTTTTCCCCTGAATGATCGCCTCACCGCTCGCGCGCGTGCCGGGCTGCGCCTGCTGAAGGCCTACGCCAACGGCCGGGACGAAGACGATGTGGGCCTGAGCTTCGGTGCCGGTGTGGCGTATCGCTATGCCACCAATCTTTCCTTCGTGGGCGAGTTCACGTATCTGGGTGAAATCGACGCCGACGGCGACGACATCGGCCTCAACCATCTCTCGGCCGGCGTCCAACTCCACTTCTAAACGGAGCCGGGCGCGTCGGGGGGCGACGGGATGATGCCCGTCGTTCCCCGCGCCCCTGCCACCTCAGCCACTGCAAGCTTCCGGTTACCCCGGCAACACCGACGGCGGCGAGAAACACCCCGTTTCCCGCTGCCCTGACATAGTGTTAGTACACCGGCCACCTCGCTCTCGGGCTCCCGATGAGCCTGCCTCGCCAGCCCACCCACGCCCGCTCCACCATTTCCGCCATAGTGAGCCCTTACACCCGTCACTACGCTCACCATAGGTGCACCCCATGGACCTCAGTGAGGAGAGCCCCATGAAAAAGCCCTTGTTGGTTCTCGCTTCGAGTGCAGCCCTCGGCCTGGCTGCGGCGCCCGCCCTGGCGCAACAGACCGGCGGCGGTGTCATCGATTACTTCACGGGCCAGTTGGTATGGGCCGACGTGGACGACTTCGATGAGGCGCTTGCCCTGGCGCTCACGGCCGGCAAGAACATCGCGCCGAACTTCTACCTGGAAGGCGAGCTGACCACCACAATCAGCGACGCGGAGGCGGAAGGGGCGGGTGACGACATCGAACTGTCGTACTGGTCGTTCGGCGCCTATGGCGTCTACGCGCTCCCCTTGGGCCAGGACTTCGCGCTGCGCGGCAGGCTGGGCGGCGTGTACATCAGTGCCGATGACGAAGGCGGGGATTCGGGCCTCGACGACGAGTTCAACGTGAGCTTCGGCGTCGGCGGCATCTACGACCTGACCCCGCGTCTGAACCTCGTCGCCGAATACACCCGTATGGACGAAGACATCAACCACCTCTCCGCCGGCGTGCAGTTCAAGTTCTGAGTCATCCCGCGCGGGACGGCGCAACGACAGGGCAGGATGCCCTTTTTTGTTGCCCTGCGTTCCCCTGGTTTATTGATCCCCTCATCCTGTCCTTCTACCCCGTTCGGGGCATAAATCCCGGAGGGAGAAGGGACGAATCTTCTCGTCGCTCTTGTAGGTCAGGTTGCGCGAAGCGCTAAGTGACAAAACGCGGCTTCACCAACCGCTGTCACGTAGGCGCTGCGCGCCAACGTGACCTACGACGCCTGCCAACGGCGTCGTAAGAGCCCACATTGTGGGCGAACAGCGTGTCGATGACCGCCTGCGACGGGAAAGGCATTCGCCCACGGTGTGGGCTCCTACGGATGCCGGTGCACTCGGCTAGAGAAGCAGCACCAGCGCAAGCACCACAGCCGCCACGGCCAGCGCTGCGGACAGCACGGTGACGGTGTTTTGGCTGGTCTCCAGCCGAAGTTTGAGGCGGGCGATGTACTGTTCCCGGGCCTGCAGCTCCGTGCTGAGCTCTTGCTCGCGCTGCTTGTACTGCTTGAGGGAAAGCTCCAGTGATTCACTGTGCTCTTCGCACACCCGCAGATCATGGGCCAGTTGTTTGGCGCTCTTGCCGCCGGTGGCGTTGGCGGCCAGGGACGCGGTGTCTTCCTCGGACTCGCCCAACACCACCAGGCCGGGCTCCTCGCGCCGGGTCACGAACGCAAGCGCGTGTTCCAGGGCGCGCAGCTCGGCATACAGTCGCGTGGGAGAGAGATTGGATTTGGGATCGATCAACTGATCGCGCGCGCGATTCAGATCGGTCTGCACGCGCGCGGCCGGGTAGAGGATGTGGCGCCGGTAGGTGTCGACATACACAAAGGCATCGGCGGCGCGAAACTTGAACTTGGCGCTCACCGCGGCCCCTGTCCCTGTTCCGTTGCCATCGCTTGCGCCGGCCATGCCACTCAAGCTTCCAGGTAGGTGTACCCGGTGAGGCCGTCGGCCAGGGTGTCCAGAAACAAGGCACGCTCCGCCTCTGCCAGATCGGCGGCAGCCACCTTGGTGCGATAGGCCTCCAGCAACACCTCCGGTGTAAAGCTCACATAGCGCAGCAGCCCGTCCACCGTATCGCCGCGGTGCGTGGATTCCAGGTGGTAACCGTCCCCTTCCAGTACCACGTTCACGGCATCGGTATCGCCGAACAGATTGTGCATGTCGCCGAGGATTTCCTGGTAGGCGCCGACCATGAAAAAGCCGATCAGATATTCATCCCCGCTTTGCCAGTCGTGCAGGGGGAGGGTGCTTTCCACACCGTCGCGGCCCACGTAGTGATCGATGCGGCCGTCGGAGTCACAGGTGAGGTCCTGGATCACGCCGCGGCGCTCGGGCGCCCCGTGCAAGCGGTGCAGGGGCACGATGGGAAACACCTGATCGATGCCCCACACGTCGGGCACCGACTGGAACACGGAGAAATTGAGGAAGTACTTGTCCGCGAGCTTGTCGTTCAGTTCGTCCAGGATTTCGCGGTGGGCGCGCACCTTGGGGTCGAGCAGGTCGCGCACGCGCCGGCACACGGCGGAGTACAGACGCTCGGCGCGGGCGCGCTGCTCCAGGGACAGCATGCCGTGGGTGTACATGGCCTGGGCCTCGCCCACGGCATGCACGGCATCGTGGTAGACCTCGATGGCCGAACGCGCCGGCAGGGCCTGCAGAGCGGCCCACAGGTCGTGCAGCACGGCGGGCTCGTCCTCGCCCGGCGCGGTCGCCGCCGCACCGTCCGGCGCGTATTCCACGTCGGTGACGTTGGCCACCAGCACCGCGTGATGGGCGGTGAGGGCGCGGCCCGACTCGCTGATGATGTCGGGGCAGGGCAGGGCGTGGTCGGCGCAGACTTCGGAGAGGATGTGCACCACGTTGTGGGCATACTCGCCCACGGTGTAGTTCATGGAGCACTCGCTGCGCGAGCGGCTACCTTCATAGTCCACGCCGAGGCCACCGCCCACGTCGACCACGCGCACCGCCACGCCCATGGCGTGCATCTCCGCGTAGAAGCGCGCCGCCTCGCGGATACCGGCCTGAATGTCGCGGATGTTGGCGATCTGGGAACCGAGATGGAAGTGGAGTAGTTGCAGGGTATCGAGCCGCCCGGCCTCGCGCAGGCGCGCGACCACGTCGAGCACCTGGGTGGCGGAGAGGCCGAACTTGGATTTCTCACCGCCGGTGTTCTGCCACTTGCCGGCGCCGATGGATGCGAGCCGCACGCGCACCCCGAGCAGGGGCGACACGCCCAGGCAGGCCGACTCCTCCAGGATCAGGTCCAGCTCGGACATCTTCTCCACCACGATGTACACGCGGTGGCCGAGGCGCCGGCCGATGAGGGCCAGGCGGATGTACTCGCGGTCCTTGTAGCCGTTGCACACCACTACACCGTTCGGCTTCGACAGGGCCAGCACGGCCATGAGTTCAGGCTTGCTGCCCGCCTCCAGGCCCACACGGTCGTCGCCGTGGGCGAGGATCTGTTCCACCACCGAGCGCTGCTGGTTCACCTTGATGGGATACACCGCCGTGTAGCGGCCCTGGTAGCCGTCCGCGGCCATGGCCGAGGTGAAGGCGTTCACCAGGGTGTCCACGCGGTCGCGCAGGATGTCGGCGAAACGCACCAGCACCGGCAGGCTGAGGCCCTGCGCGCGCGCCGCATTGGCCACGTCCACCAGCGCGATCTCCGGGCCGCTCGCATCACGCCGCGGGCGCGCCACCAGTTCGCCGCGCTCGTTCACGTCGAAATACCCCTCGCTCCAGCCGCGGATACCGTACGTGGCTCGGGCGCGATCGAGGGTCCAGGGTTTGTTGGCAGCGCTCATTTCTGTCTCTGCAATGGCAAAGGGGGCGGCGGAACCGTATTATCGCACGCCACAATCCCCCCTGGCCCCAAGTGACGGAGTGGTTTCATGACAATCCAGGTTGACGGCTGGTTCACCGAAGAATGGCCCGGCGAGAAATCCGCCATCTCCCTCAAGCTCGTGCGCAAGCTGCACGAGGAAAAGTCGCGCTTCCAGCGCATCGAGGTGTTCGAGACCGAAACCTTCGGCAAGCTGCTCACCCTCGACGGCCTGGTGATGGTCACCGACCGTGACAACTTCATCTACCACGAGATGATCAGCCACCCGGCCCTGTTCACCCACAAGAACCCCGAGCGCGTGCTCATCGTGGGCGGCGGCGACTGCGGCACCCTGCGCGAGGTGCTCAAGCACCCCGGGGTGAAGGAAGTCCACATGGTGGAGATCGACGAGCGCGTCACCCGCGTCGCCGAAATGTTTTACCCCGACCTCACCGAGTCCAACGGCGACCCGCGCGCCCAGTTCTTCTTCGAGGACGGCATCCGCTGGGTGGAGTCCGCCGCCACCGGCAGCTACGACGTGATCATCGTGGACGGCTCCGATCCGGAAGGCCCGGCGGCCGTGCTGTTCTCGGAAGACTTCTTCCGCCACTGCCACCGCGTGCTCTCGCCCTCGGGCGTCATGGTGGGCCAGTCCGAATCGCCGCTGTTCCACCTGGAGCTCATCAAGCACTATCACGCCACCGCGCGCGCCGTGGGTTTCCAGGACGTGGCCAGCCTGCATTTCCAGCAGTGCACCTATCCGTCGGGTTGGTGGACCGTCACCGTCGCCACCAAGGACAAGGCCGTGAGCGACTTCCGCGAACAGGATGCCGCCAACCGCCCCTTCAAGACGCGCTATTACACGCCGGCCATCCACCGCGCCGCCATGGCGCAGCCGGCGTTCGTGAAAGAAGCGCTGAAATAACAGCGCTCCTCTGTAGGAGCGGGCCCAGCCCGCGATTGCCGCGTGAAGAAACCATCGCGGCCTGAGGCCGCTCCTACAGGCCTTCCTTTCCACCAGTGTGTGGGGTGTGGGAGCGAGTTTATGCCCGAAGGGTGCTTCCGCTCGCGATTCAATCCCGGCCTCGACGCGAACTGCCCCCCCCGACATCACCCGCTTTCCCCCGTAGGTCACGTTGGCGCGTAGCGCCTACGTGACAGGCTCGGCCAGAAGACGCCGCTACGGCTAGTCCCCCAGTCGCAACAACCGAGACCCTAACACCCTCTAACGCCCCCACCACTCCAGCATCAGAGCGACACTCCCCTTCCACCCTCCTTGCCCCCGCGCTACCATCGACCCGTCTCAGGCGGCCGGACGCCCGGTGAAGTCGAACCCGGGCGCGGGCGGAATACAACACCCTCACGGGAAACAAGCCCGCCGCACCTGACAAAGGAACGCAGTGCCTGCGAAGCCACACGGAGGGGTTCCCGGGCACACGGAACGCAATGTCAGGAGAACGAACATGGAAAGACACCATGCAATCACGGGCCGGCTCGACCTGATCGCCGGTTACATGCGACTGCTTGCCGACTTGATGTTGGCCGGGCCCGACCTCCAGGACGTGGACCGCGGCGCCTTCGCCCAAGTGCTGCACGACCTCGCCGTCCGCCTCGAAACGGCCACCGAGGAACTGCAAAACGCTGGCGCCCGCCACACAATGGAACAGGAGGCCCCGTGATGGAACACAGCTACGAGGACACCCGCGGCCCCTCGCCCTGGTACAAGATGAAGACCCGCCCCAAGCACCTCCCATCCCACAAACAGGCCGAACTGCGCCGCATCGTCGAAACCATCCGCGCCCACCAGGACGTGGAAATGATCATCCTCTTCGGCTCCCACGCCCGCGGCGACTGGGTGGAAGACGAATACGAAGA
>Ga0172382_10001949_pt1 | contig 35519 bp, 36 predicted proteins | sample Leawel138RmetaG_FD_122245 | JGI IMG/M metagenome (GOLD analysis project Ga0172382, IMG submission 122245) | Leachate microbial communities from a municipal landfill in Southern Ontario, Canada - Leachate well 138R metaG | ecosystem: Engineered > Solid waste > Landfill > Unclassified | place...
GACGGAATGGACGGATGTCCTTTCCAGCATGCTGTTCCTTCTCCCAAACTCTCGAATATCGTTTCGGCTTGACGGCATAGACGTGTAATGTCTTACATTACAAGTCATGAATCCGGCTGGAATCATAACTTGCGGCACTCGTTCCGGAGAGAATCCGGGCAAGCCTGTTTGCCTGAGCTTCGGGGGAGCCGCATCATGCAATTTGCAGCAAGGGATCACTCGGCTAACGTCGCCGCGCAAGCGTGAAATAACGGGACCATGGCGGGGCAGACGAATGCTTAGAAAAATACCGAAAGAGCAACGCAAGAAAAAGATACTCGACGGGGTCGAGAAGCTGATATTGCAAAATTCCAGCACCGATTTCACCATGTATCAGCTTGCCGAATTCGTCGGAATCAGCCCCACGACATTCTATAATCTTTTCGGGTCGAAGGGCGCTGTTCTCTACAGCCTGTTGAATCGGGGGCTGGATCAGATCATCAATGAGCGGCACGATGGCACAGCTTCGGATGATCCGGTCATCTATGCGATCTATAGTATGACGCACGCCGCGAAGATTTTTGTCGATAAGCCCGGCTTGTACCGGCCTCTCTACAAATTCCAGCTGGGCGAGCGGGACATGGGCGCGCGCCCGTTCTACCTCGATCGCGGGCTTACCTATTGGAAGCGCAGCCTCGAGGGATTGGTCGAGCGCGGATATCTTCAGGACGATCCGGCCGATGGCAGTTTTTCCCGGGACGACGTCGCGCTTGCGCTGCTGACCCACAGTTCCGGAGTGATCGATCTCTGGGTGCAGGAAGATATCGACAATGAGGAATTCGTCGCCCGCATGACTCATGACGCGGCGCTGCTCGTTTATGCGGTGGTTCCCGATGCCGAGCGCAGGAAGATCGAGGAGATCATCGCGTCCGTCCGGCCGCAGATCAGGAAATTCTCCTTCTTGCGGATGAACGCGCCCCACGAAACGCGCAAGAAGTAAATTTCCTTAAAACATTGATTTGGAGAGAGTGACAATGGAATGCCCCTTGATCGAAGAATATGCCGCCAGCGCTGGCGGGATGGAAGCCGCAACCGGCTCCATCGTTCGTTCGAATGAGGCCGTTTCGTCGATGAGCGCGGCATGACCGCGGAACTGACGGTGGACGCCAGACCGCTTGCGCATCTGAAGGATCAGGACCGCTTTCTCCAGGAGATGCTCAACCAGCGCCTGCGCAAACGCGAATGGGGCGCTTACCAGCCCGTTTCGCCTCAAGAGATCGAAGAACGGCTGACGAATTTCCTGAGTGCGCAGGGGTTGGAGAATTTCTCCATCGCCGAGCTTTCCAGGCTGGCCGGGGGCGCTTCCAAGGAACAGTTCCTGTTCACTCTGCTCCAGCCTGGCAAAGATACAGCCGAACGGCTCGTGCTGCGCATGGACCCCACCGATGGCGTGCTGGAAACCAGCCGTGAGCGGGAATTCGAGCTGCTGGAAGCGATGCAGGGCATCGTTCCCGCGCCACAGCCCCGCTTTCTGGACAAGGAAGGCAAGTGGCTCGGCTCCCCGAGCATGATCACCACATTCGTCGAGGGCACGACCAAGCCCACCGCGGGCGGAGCGGGCGTATCGGGGCTGGGAACCGGCTTCAATGTCGAATGGCGCCGCAGGCTGGCGCCGCAATTCATGCATCACCTGCGCGCGATCCATGAATTCGATTTCCGCGCCAATTCCCTGCCCCATTTCGAGATTCCGGATGCGGACCCCTATCAGGCCGCGCGTTTCCGCGTGAACCTGTGGGCGCGGGTCTGGCGGGAATCGGCCTTCGCCCCCAATCCGGTGTTTGCGGTGGTCGAATCCTGGCTGCGCGCCAATATGCCGGAAACGCAGGAACTCGTTCTGGTCCACGGCGATTTCCGCACCGGCAATTACCTGTTCGACGAGGACAGCGGCGAGATCACCGCCATCCTCGACTGGGAACTCGCCCATATCGGGGATTATCACGAGGATCTTGCCTGGTCCTTCGTGGAAATCTTCGGCGCACGGAACGAGCAGGGCGAATATCTCTGTTCCAACCTGATGACCGCGGACGAATTCATAGGAAGTTACGAAGACGCCACGGGCCGCAAGGTGGATCGCACAATCCTGCGCTTCTACCGCATCCTGCTCGCATGGAGCGTGGTCGCCATGGCCAGCAATGGCCTGACCGCAGCTTCGCGCCATCATAATCACCAGGACATCCTCCTCACCTGGCTTTCGATGGTGTCCCCGCCATTGCTCGACGAATTGACCCGCCTCCTGCTCGAGGAGAACGCAGAATGATCCCGGGATTTGCCATCCGGCTCGACAGCATGAGCCGTGCCATCAGCAGCGTCATCATCCCGGCCATCGATCCGGAGAACCGCCTGGCCCAGGAACAGGCCGCGCTCCTGCTCGGCCAATTGGCGATGATGTCGGGGCAATGGGACAAGGTCGAGAGATATACCGAACTCTGCCACGCCGACCTCACCTCCACGGCCAAGGCGCTGAAGCCGGAAGGCGGCGCGGCGACGACGGCTGCCGGCGAAGAGCTTTCGAACCGGATCGCAGCCGCGCAAGCGCCGAGCGAAGAGAGCTTCCGCGAAGTCTCGGCTGCGCTGGAGGAGCTGGTTCAGGCTGTCGATGAGGATGGCGGCGATGCCTTCCGGCGCCATCTTCACAAGGAAGTGCTGGAATTCGGCAAGAGACAGGCGTTTCGCGACCGGGCCTGGTTCGTGGCTTGCGGGTTCGATGTGAACGCAGGCGAACTGCCACGGATCGAGGAGTTAATCCGAGCGGGCTAGAAAAAAGCAAGGTCCGGAGCGGGCGGCGATCCGTCCGCCCCGGGCCGGCGCGATCAGCCCAACGCCGCCTCGCGCAGCGACGGCAGCTTGCCGGGTTCCGGATCGAAGCCGGTGGCGGCAACCCAAGCCCGTTCGCGAAGATTGCGCCGCTCGCTGTATTCGATCACGGCCCGGCCCAGACTCGCCCAGAGTTCGTCCGGGGCCTCGGCGAACAGATTGTCCACCGCATCCTGCAAGGCTTGCTTCATCTGCAGCCATGTCGCCTTGAACGCATCGGCATCCGGCGGCGCGGCCGGCAGAGCCGCTTCGGCATCCGCGATGGACGCTTCGAGCCTCACCGAAAGCGGGTCTTCGGGGCCAAGCCGGGGCAGGATCTGGCGCGCCAGCGCCATGTCCTCTCGCACATCGCGGATCATATAGGCCAGCTCCAGCGGGATCTGCTTGATCACCAGCGCGATGGATTTCCGGGCCAGCGCCAGTTGCTCCCGCGCCAGGGCAGCATCCTCGGGGATGACCGGCTCGATGACCTCGTCCAGCGCCTTGAGCACGGCCTTGAGGCGAAGTGTCGTATCAGGAACCATGGATCGCCTTTCTCAGCAGCGCGTTCAGCGAATAGACGCAGGTGGGGCCGAACCCAGCCAGCCAGGCCAGCAATATGTCCTGATGGCTCTTGCCGCCCATCGCGCAGCGCACCGCGGTTCCGAGCACCATGATCGTCGATTTCCAGCAGTTCATGACCGCATAGTAATCGAGCTTCGCGGGATCGACCGGCAAGCCGGTATGGTCTTGCCAGCGCTGCAGGAACTCCGATCGCTCGATCAGCCCGCAGACAAGGAAGCGTCCCTGATCGTCCAACCTGCCGTAACCTTCCTGCAGGCTCCAGGCGAGATCCTCGTGATAATCCCCCAGATGAGCCAGCTCCCAATCGAGCACCGCCGTGATCTCGGTGCTCTCCGGATCGAACAGGAAATTGCCCGCCCGATAATCGTGATGGATGACGGAAACATGATCGATCGGCGGCGCATTGGCCCGAAGCCATTGGGCTGCGAAACGGATGATCGGCATCGGCTCGAAGGAATCTTCCTCCCAGACCCGGTCATACCAGTTGATGGTTGCCTGCACGCCCGCGTTCGACCTGGCCTCGGGAACGTCGAAAGCGTCAAGCTCCGCATTCCGCCAATCGAACGTGTGAATCCTAGCAAACAGCTCCGTGAACTGGGCGCCCAGCGCCCGTTGCAATTCCGGTCCGTATTGCGCACCCAGGCCGGTGACATTGCCGCTGCCGCCCGGCGGCTTGGTCACGCCGCTGACAAAGCGGCTGATGAGGGCGGGGCGGCCGAACCAGCGGCCATCGGCATCCACCCACGGCACGTCCGGCACGGGGACCACGCCCTGCATTGCCCGCATGAGTTGATATTCCCGCAAACGATGCGTCTCGACCACGGATTCGGGCGGTTCGCGCCGAAGGACATAGGCAACCGGCGCCTGCCCCGGCTCGGCCAGCTCGAACCGGAATTGCTCCTTCGAGGCGCCCCCGCCCAGCGGCGCGACACCGCCCACCCGGCTGCCCGGCGCAACTTCGGAAAAGAAGCGGACCAGCCGCTGCTCGATGTCGGAAATCGGTGTCGGCGAATAGGCGGGGCCCGAACGGGCGCGCATCTTTCGGGTAAGCGCCTCGTCCATCGTGCGCTCCGTAGGGAAGCGCGCACGAACCGCTTCGATCCAATCCGAAGGCGGATTTTGCTTGTCTATCACTGGCGCCACCATGTTGCCCGCACTCAGCCCACGCGCGAATGGTTCAGCGGCATGCCTTCGATATAGGCGCCGTATCCGTCCGCACCTTCGGCGTTCCAGCCCATCATGTCGGCAGAGGGAATGCAGAAGCCCAAGAAACCCGTCGCCCAGTTGCAAGGCGGCCAGGCCGGCGTATGGAACAGGATGTCGCTTTCCTCGATCATTCTACCCTCTCCACAAGGACTTATGACGCGCAGCGCTTGCAGCGGCCGCAGCCGGATTCGATCCGAACGGTTTATAAGATCAACCTAAGCGGCCTTGCCTCCATGTCCAGCAGGATTTTTTAGTGCGCTAAAAAATTGTCCGGATTGCACCCCCAACATGCTTGCGCCATGTTCCATAAATCCGGCTGCTGGCAGCCATGGAGCGGGGGAAAGCGAGAGCCATGCTGCGCGACGAACAGCGCAAGGAACGCCGCCAGCGTATCCTCGACGTCGCCGAAGCCCTCGTCCGCGAGACGAACGGCACATCGTTCACCATGGTCCAGCTCGCCAAGCGCGCGCGGATGAGCGCGCCCACCCCCTACAATCTGTTCGGCAGCAAGGGCGCCATCCTCTATTCATTGCTCAACCGGGCGATGGACGACCTGCTTTCCTCCGGCGCGCAACTCGAAGGAAAGGCGCCTGCCGCACTCGGCCCGGTGCTGGCCATGGAAAACGCCGCCAATTACTTCATCGGCGATCCCGAGCTTTTTCGCCCGCTCTACAAATATCAACTCGGCGAATATGCCAAGGAACAACGGCCGGCCTATATGACCCGGGCGCTCGATTACTGGCGGCACTCCCTGTCGGGCCTGATCGACGCGGGATACTTCTCCGAAGGCTGTCGCCTTCCGGCAGAGGATATTGCGGTGGCCCTGCTTTCGCACAGCATCGGCTTGCTGGATCTGTGGGTCCAGCATGAATTCACCGATCGGGAATTCCGGGCGCGGATGATGCAGGGCGGCGCCTGCATTGTCTATCCCGCCGCCACCAGCGAAGCGCGGCAGCAGCTGGACGATGTGCTGGAACGGCTGCGGCGCGACATCGAACCGGGATTTTCCTTCGCGGCCCAGCCCTTGCACCATTCCCGCTGAGGGCGGCAGGGAACCAGTCTCCGGCGGCTTGCGCTATCGGCAATTTTTCCCATAACGACACGATCATGCCGGAAAGCGACCTCTCCCCTTCCCCGCGCAGCATTGCCCTGCTGCTTGTCGAAGGCTTCCCGATGCTGGCCTATGCTTCCATCGTGGAGCCCTTCCGCGCCGCCAATATTCTGGCGGGACGCACGCTGTATCGCTGGATGCACGTGGCCATTCCCGAAGTGCGAGATACGGACGCGCTCCAGCCGGCCCGTGCCTCGAACGGCGCCGCGATCCTCGCGGAGGCACGGATCGAGGATGCGGCCGCCTGCGACATGGCCTTCGTCATCGCGGGCGGCGATCCCGCCGCCTTCGCGGATCGCGCGACCTTCGCCGCGCTGCGCCGGCTCGCGGCGGCCCAGTTGCTGCTCGGCGGCGTGTCGGGCGGCCCGTTCCTGCTTGCGCGCGCGGGGCTGCTGGGCGGGCATCGCTGCACGGTGCATTGGGAACACGCGCCCGCGATGCGCGAGGCGTTTCCCGACCTGATGCTGGAGGAAGCGCTCTATGTCATCGACCGCCGGCGGATGACATGCGCGGGCGGGACGGCAGCGCTCGACATGGCGCTGGAGCTGATCGAGCGCGAACAGGGGCCAGCCCTGGCGATGAAGGTGGGCGAATGGTTCATCCGCACCGAGGCGCGCGAGGCGGGGCTGGCCCAAAGGCCGAGCCTGAAAGACCGCTTCCGCACCACCGACGAGCGGGTGCTGCGCGCGCTGGCGGCGATGGAGCGCGCGGTGGAAGTGCCGGTTTCCCGCGCTTCGCTGGCCGCGCTTTGCGGTGTGACGCTGCGCCAGCTCGAGCGCCTGTTCGCGAAACGGCTGGGCGCGACCATCGCCGACACCTATATGGCGATCCGCCTCGACCATGCCGCGCAGCTTCTGCGCGCAACCTCGCTGCCGGTGACGGAAATCGCGCTTTCCTGCGGCTTTTCGGGAAGCAGCCACTTCTCCCGCGCGTTCAAGCGGCGCTTCGGCAGCCCGCCCGGCAAGGCGCGGCTGAAGGCGCCTGAAACGCACTGAACGGCACCGGGACGAGCCAGAACGCTCAGAACCCGTAACGCAACCCCGCCCAGACGGTACGGGCCACGCCCAGGTCGATCGACCCACCCTGATTGCGGGTGATGACCTTTTCGTCGAACAGATTCTCCCCGCGCAGGACGAGGTTCAGGCGATCCCACAGCGGCACGCGGGCGAACGCGTCCAGCGTGGTCGCGGCCGGCAGCACGTCCGTTTCGAGATCGTCCTCGAACTGGCGGCCAATGTGCCTCAGGGTCAGCGAAACCAGCCAGTTCTCGCGCGGCTGCCAGGCGAAGGTGCCGCTCGCCGCCCATTTCGGCGTCTGCGCCGGACGATTGCCGTCCAGCGTATCGTCGATCCCGTTTTCGTGGACCTTGGCGTCGGTATAGGCGAGCGTTCCCGACAGGGAAATCGGGCCGCGCTCGACCGAGGCCGAGAGTTCGACGCCCTGTGCGCGGATCTCGTCGATATTCTGCCGCTGGCGAAGATTCTGCTCGATGGTGACATTGGCGATCGCGTGCTTCACCCGGTTGTCGAAGGCGGTCAGCGCGAGGCTCACGCCTTTCGACGGCTGCAGCTCGATCCCCGCCTCGAAGCCGCGCAGCTTCTCCACGCCCAGCTCGGCATTGGCCTCGGTCCGCACGGGAAAGACCACGAACGGGCGATAAAGCTCGTTCAGGGTAGGCAGGCGCACGCCGCTGTAGGCGGCGCCCCGCAGGAGCAGCGTCTCGCTCAGATTCGCCAGCACCCCGCCCCGGAACGACGCGTCCCAGCCCGACTTGCCGGCAAAGCGGTTGTCGGTCAGCAACGCGCCGCTGCCGTTGCGCTGCTGGTAATAGCCGTCGCGAACCGTCCAGCGATCCGCCCGCGCGCCGGCGGTCAGGATGACATCATCCAGGGTCCAGTCGTGCTCGATGAACAGGCCGAGATCGCCATTGGTGCCGCCTGCCCGGTTGTGCGTGGTGACCGCGCCGGTGGTGGCGTTGTAGCCGGTTTCCTCCATCCGGCCTTTCGACCGGCGGTAATCCGCGCCCAGCCGCAGCACGTGGTTCTCGCCCACCGGCGGACGGATCTCGATCTTCCCGCCCAGCCCCCTGGACGGCGTGTCGTGCTGGTCCAGCGTGGGGCGGAACGTGCTGGAGCTGATTACGATGTTCGAGAAATCGCGCCATTGCGCATAGCCCAGCACGTCGAACTGCCAGTCTCCACGCCCGACGATACGAAGGCTGGCGTCCTGCCCGGTGCTGGTGCTGTCGGCCCCCTTGAACCGCAAGGTCCGGTGATCGTCGAACAACAGGCCCCGCGCCTGCAGCTCCACATCGTCGGACAGCGGCTGCACCACGCGGGCGGAGGCCGACCAGCTATCGTATTTCGCCCTTGCCGTGGCCGGAACCCGCTGGTCCGCCGGGGTCGTATGGAAACCCTGGCCGCGATCCCACCGCCCTTCGATGACCGCGAAGCCGGAGCCGATGCCGGGCGCCAGTTGCGCGCTCGCCTCCGTCTCGCCGCGATTGTTCACGAGCAGCCCGCCATTGAAGAGGCCGAGCGTCGCCGCATCGGCGCTTTCCATCTCGATCGTGCCCGCGATCGCGCCCGCGCCGAACGCCCCCGCGCCGCCGCCACGCGTGACCCGGACCATGCTCAGGCGCTCCGGCACGATCGCGCTGAACGGAATATAGCCGAAGAACGGGTCCGCCATCGGCACCCCGTCGAGCAGCACCAGCGCCCTGCTGGTCGCGTTGCCGCCCAGCGCGCGCAAGGTTGCCCCTTGCGCCGAGGGGTTGGACGACCGGCTGTCGGAACGGCGGAACTGCTGGAAACCGGCGACGGACGACAGGACGTCCTCGATGCGCCCGGAGCCGCTCGACAGGATCTTGTCGCGTTCCAGCACCTGCACATCATAGGCCGGAGTGGCGGGCGTTTCCGGCAGGCCCCGGCCGGTGACGACGATCTCGCGCGCATCGAACGGTGCGTCTCGGGTTTCAGCGTGAGCCAGCGCGGGCGCAGCCGATGCCAGAATCGCCACCGTTGCCAGAGAGGTCTTCGAATATCTCGCCCGTTTCATAGCGCCCGCAATCTTTCGAGTCATTTTCGGGACCGCGCCTAGCGGCAGAGGGGATGGCCGTCACCCCCCTTGTCGCCACTTCTTCCTTCCACCCGTGACAAAAGGCGTTAGGGTCAGGGCCTGTCGACGGCTTGGACGCAGAAAGGAAATCCGTGAGCGAGCCTTCGCACAGCGATGTTCTGATTGTGGGCGGCGGCATCTCCGGAATCGCCATGGCGGCCTATATGGGCAAGCTCTGCCCCGGAACCAGCTATCAGATTGTCGAGCGGCGTGAGCAGTTGGGCGGCACCTGGGATCTGTTCCGCTATCCCGGCATCCGTTCCGACAGCGACATGCACACGCTGGGATTTTCCTTCGCGCCCTGGCCCGACCGGGAAAGCATTGCCGCGGGCGACGCCATCCGCGCCTATCTCGAACAGGTCGCATCCAGCCATGGCGTGCTGCCGCATATCCGGTTCGGCACCAGGGTGATCGCGGCCGACTTCCGCCACACCGAGGGCCGCTGGCTGGTCACGCTGGAAGATGCAGCGGGCCGGGAGAGCCGGATGACCGCGAGCTTCCTCTATCTCGCGGCCGGCTATTACGATTACGATTCCCCGCATGATCCGCCCTTCCCGGGGCGGGAGGAGTTCTCCGGCCCCGTGGTCCATCCGCAATTCTGGCCGGACGGGCTGGATTACCGGGGCAAGCGCGTGGTGATCGTCGGCTCGGGCGCAACCGCCGTTACGCTCGTGCCCGCAATGGCGGCGACGGCCAGCCATGTGACCATGCTGCAGCGGACCCCGACCTGGATGGGCGCGCGGCCCTCGCAGGACAGGCTCGGCGCTTTCCTGCGCAAGTTCCTGCCGCACCGCGCCGCCGCCGGGCTGGTGCGGCGCTGGAATATCCGGGTGCAGGACTTCATCTATCGCAAGGCCCGCACAAGGCCCGACAAGATCGCGCGTTTCCTCACCCGCAAGGCCAGGCAGGCGCTCGGCCCGCATTACAACGAGAAGGACTGGCTCCCCCCCTACGGCCCCTGGGAACAGCGGCTGTGCCTGGTGCCGGACGGCGATCTGTTCGATGCCGTCAGGCAGGGCCGGGCATCGGTGGTCACCGACCGGATCGACCGCTTCGACCGGAGCGGCATCCGGCTCCAGTCGGGCAGGCATCTCGATGCCGACATCATCGTCACCGCCACCGGGCTGCGCCTCGCCATGGCGGGCAATATCCGCGTGACGCTGGACGGCCAGCGGCTGCGCTGGCGCGATCACTTCTATTATCGCAGCTGCATGTTCTCCAACGTGCCGAACCTCGCCGTGGTGTTCGGCTATCTCAATGCGAGCTGGACCCTGCGCGCCGAAGCCACCGCCCGCTATATCTGCGGGGTGCTCAACCATATGGCCGCGACCGGCGCCGATATCGCCATGCCCCGGCTGGCGGAGAAGGATCGCCCCGAAGAAAGCGCGCTCAGCGAATTTTCCTCCGGCTATATCCAGCGCGCCTTGCCGCTGATGCCGAAGAGCGCGGCCACCCTGCCCTGGCGGCTGAACCAGGATTACCGGGAAGACCGCCGCGATTTCCGCGACCGGCCGGTGGATGACGGCATCCTCTCATTCGAACAAGCCCGGTGGCGCGCCACGGAATTTTCGCCTAATCCAGTGCCATGAACGACCCCGACCGCATCTGGACCGCCGCCCTGGTGGTGATCGGCGACGAGATTCTCTCCGGCCGCACGCATGACAAGAACATCGCCCAGATCGCCACCTGGCTCGACGTGCAGGGCATCAGGCTGCGGGAAGTCCGCGTGGTGCCCGATCTCGAGGATGCGATCATCGGCGCGGTCGACAGCTTGCGGGCGGGCCATGATTATCTGTTCACCACCGGCGGGATCGGCCCGACGCATGACGACATCACCGTCGATGCCGTGGCCAGGGCGCTGGGCGTGGCGGTCGTCATCCATCCGGAAGCGCGTGCCTTCCTGGAGGATTACTACGCCACCCGGGGCGGGCTGACCGAAAGCCGGCTGCGCATGGCCCGGGTGCCGGATGGCGCCAGCCTCATCCCCAACTATATGTCCGGCGCGCCCGGCATCAGGTTCGGCAATATCTACATGATGGCGGGCGTGCCCTACATCACCGCCGGAATGCTGGACGGGCTGACCGGCACGCTCGAGGGCGGGAAGCCGCTGATCGCGGAAACGATCGGCTGCTGGATTCCTGAAAGCGAAGTGGCGGACCTGCTGCGCGAAACCGAACAGACCCATGCGGGCTGCCAGATCGGCAGCTATCCCTTCTTCCGGGAAGGAAAGGTCGGGGCCAATTTCGTGGTCCGCTCCACCGATCAGGCGGCGGTGAACGATTGCGTGGCGAAGCTGCTCGAGGGGCTGCACGCGCTCGGCCGCGAGACGACCCTGGGCGGCATCTGACAGGACCTAGCGCAGGTCCGACGCAGCCAGCAGATTATCGCCGAACATGTTGGACCATTGCTCCGGCGTCAGCACCGCGTGCTTCTGCATATATTCCGGCGGCACGGCGGTTTCCTTGCCCGCCACGGCGGCTTGCACCGCGGGCCGCTCGCCGATCCGGGCCGCCCAGGCGGCAACGGCGGGCAGATCCGCGATGTCGATGTCGATCAGGGCCGCACCGCCGACCCAGGGCCATGCCGCCATGTCGGCAATCGAATATTCCTCGCCCGCCAGATATTCGGCCTGTTCCAGCCTATATTCCAGCACCTTGAGCAGGCGCAGCGCTTCATTGGCATAGCGCGTGCTGGGATATTCCATGCGTTCCGGCGCATAGCGCAAGAAATGATGGGCCTGGCCATGCATCGGGCCGAGGCCGGCCATCTGCCAGAACAGCCATTGCAGCGCGACCGCCCGGCCCCTTGGGTCGGCGGGCAGGAAGCGGCCTGTCTTTTCCGCCAGATAAAGCAGGATCGCGCCGGATTCGAACACCGGCAGCGGCGCACCGCCATCGGCGGGATCATGATCCACGATGGCAGGCAGCTTGTTGTTGGGATTGATCTGCTTGAACCCGGCGGTGAGATGCGCCCCGGCGAACAGATCGTAATTGATGACCCGGTATTCCAGCTCCATTTCCTGAAGCCCGATGGCAACCTTCATACCATTGGCGGTGGCGACATAATGCAGGTCTATCACGATACGGCTCCTCTCGCTCTATCGGCCCAGACAACCGCAACGCAGGGGCCAAGGCAAGCGAAAAGCCGAAAGCGCGTCAGCAAGGCGGCGCAAAAAAAGGGGGCAGCGGCGCTGCCCCCCTCGGTTCAAGCCGGTAACTTCCTCAGAAGTTCACGCCAACCGCAACCAGGCCGTTGTGGCGGCTGAAATCGCCTTCGTAGTTGGAATAGCGGTATTCCAGCTTGCCGAAGAAGTTCTGGCCGAAATTGTGCTTGAAGCCCGCGCCTAGGCGAAAGCCGTCGCCGTTTTCGCCATAGGAATCGGAAAAGGCACCGTCGTCGTAGGTGAACTTGATGCGGGCATTGGTGTAGCCGCCCAGCACATAGAGCTGGCTGCTCTCGCTCAGATTGGTGCCGAGACGCACCACCGCGGCGAGATCGCGGCCGGTCTTGAGGCAAGCCTTGTCGCCGATAACCAGCAGATCGCGTTCGCATTCCTTGGTCGAGCTGTCATCCACGCTGCCTTCGATGCCGATGAACATCTTTTCGCCGATCGGGAAATCGTAGCCCGCCGCGACGCCGTAAGCGATGCCTTCGTCAGATTCGCCGGCCGCCGATACGCTGTCCAGCCCGGTCTGGACCTGCACATAGGCCTGCGCATTGGCGGCGGCAGGAAGAAGAGCGGCGCCTGCGATGAGAGCGGCGAAAGTAATCTTTTTCACAAAATTCTCCATTATATTTTCAAGCACGCGCCAACCTACCGCGATTTTCAGTAATCGCGGCATGAGGCGCAGACAGATACGATACGAGATCGTGGGATTTGGGATTTATCTCTCGGCATTAAGCCAAGATATTATCGCGAACCCGGGGCCGAGTTATGACCGCCTTGCGCGAAGATCAAGGACCGCAAGGCCAACGTCATGAAAAACATGGCTATTGTGACTCGAAAGCCACAGGCCCGGCCAGCCAGGCAAAAAGGCCGGGAAGATCGCTCCTCCCGGCCTCCGTTGTTTTTTCCGATCCTGCCGGGATCAGGCGCCGGCGACGTCCGCCGTGTCGATCTTGAGGCCCGGCCCCATGGTCGAGCTGAGCGCGACCTTGCGGACATATTTGCCCTTGGCGCCGCTCGGCTTCGCCTTGACGATGGCATCGACGAAGGCGGTGAAGTTCGCCTTGAGCTGATCGTCGGTGAAGCTCAGCTTGCCGATGCCGGAATGGATGATGCCGGCCTTCTCGACGCGGAATTCCACCTGGCCGCCCTTGGCGTCCTTCACGGCCTGCGCGACATTCGGAGTGACGGTGCCGAGCTTCGGGTTCGGCATCAGGCCCTTGGGGCCGAGCACCTTGCCGAGACGGCCGACCACGCCCATCATGTCGGGCGTGGCGATGACGCGGTCATAATCCAGATTGCCGGCCTGCATGTCTTCCATCAGGTCTTCCGCGCCGACCTTGTCGGCCCCGGCGGCCTTGGCTTCCTCGGCCTTGTCGCCCTTGGCGAACACCGCAACCTTCACATCCTTGCCTGTGCCGGAGGGCAGCGAGACCATGCCGCGCACCATCTGGTCGGCATGGCGCGGATCGACGCCGAGGTTCATCGCGATCTCGATCGTCTCGTCGAACTTCACGCTGGACAGCTCGCGCAGCGTCTTGAGCGCTTCGTCGAAGCCATAGAGCTTCTGGTTGTCGCCCAGCTTCTCGTTCAGGGCCTTCTGCTTCTTGGTCTGCTTCGCCATCGGATCAGCCCTCCACAACCTGAAGGCCCATCGCGCGGGCGGAACCTTCGATGATCTTCGTCGCCGCCTCGATGTCGTTGGCGTTGAGATCCTGCATCTTCTGCTCGGCGATCGCCTGAACCGCCGAACGCTTGATCGTGCCGGCCGAAACCTTGCCCGGTTCCTTCGAGCCGGACTTCAGGTTGGCGGCCTTCTTCAGCAGGAAGGTGGCGGGGGGCGTCTTGGTGACGAAGGTGAACGACCGGTCCGCATAGACGGTGATGATCGTCGGGATCGGCATGGACTTTTCGAGATCCTGCGTCGCGGCGTTGAACGCCTTGCAGAATTCCATGATGTTCACGCCGCGCTGGCCCAGGGCCGGGCCGATCGGCGGAGAGGGATTGGCGGCGCCCGCGGGCACCTGCAGCTTGATATAGCCGTCGATTTTCTTGGCCATGAGGCCACTCCTTTTCACACTGTCGGGCGCCGGGGCGCCTTCATGTTGAGCGGTCAGACAGAGGGGAACCCTCCTCCCGCATGGATTTCCGCCGGGAATCCCCGATGGAAAGCGGGGCCGATAGCGGCATCGGCCGGTAAAAGCAATGGCGCGCCGGAGATCGGCGCAAGGTTCATCGGGGCGCGCTGCCGGATGAACCAAGTTGACACAGTTGACACTGTTCCATGCGCGAAAAACCTTCCCCGCCCGGCAAGGAAATCCGCACGCAAAAGCAAGGGTTTATCGAGATGTGGAGCGCGCTTCGCCATGCCCCGCCCGTGCCAGACCGGCGGCATGTAGGAAAGCGCGTTCCGCGCCCGGCCCGTGGCGCGCAGACCGCAGGCGGTGCTTACTTGACCAGCTCGACCTGCTCGAAATCCAGCTCCACCGGCGTCGCGCGCCCGAAGATGGAGACGGAAACCTTGACCTTGGACTTGTCGAAATCCAGCTCTTCCACCACGCCGTTGAAGCTGGCGAAAGGCCCGTCCAGCACCTTGACCGAATCGCCGATCTCGTAATCGACGTTGACCTGCTTGCGCGGCTGCGCGGCGGCTTCCTCGGCCGCGCCGAAATAGCGGGCCGCCTCGGCTTCCGAAATCGGCTGCGGCTTGCCGCTCGAACCGAGGAACCCGGTGACTTTCGGCGTGTTCTTGACGAGGTGATAGACATCGTCGTTCAGCGCCAGCTTGGCCAGCACATAGCCGGGCATGAACTTGCGCTCGACCTGCACCTTCTTGCCGCGCTTCACCTCGGTCACGGTTTCGGTCGGAACCTCGACCGCCTCGACCAGCTGCGAAAGGCCCATGCGTTCAGCCTCCGACAGAATCGAATCGCGCACCTTGTTCTCGAAGCCGGAATAGGCGTGGATGATATACCAGCGGGCCATCGTTCGTTCCTAATTGAGTCAAGCCGTCCGGGCGGCTGCGTCAGGCAAGGGAAAGCAGCCAGCGCACCACCGCGCCGAACAGAGTATCCACGCCCAGGAAGAACACCGCCAGGATGAACATCATGATCCCCACGAAAATCGCGGTCGTCACCGTTTCCTGCCGGGTCGGCCATACCACCTTGGTGGCTTCGGCACGGACCTGGCGGAGGAATTCGCCGGGGCTGGTCTTGGCCATGACTGGACTGTCTCTCGCCGTTCGTAAAAAACATCGCCTTCCACCACGGGCTCAGCGCCGCCCCGGCAGGACCGGGAGGGCAGCGTATGCCGATGTCGGAAGACGGAAGCGGCTTTAGCGGCAAGGTTCCACATGCGCAAGACTTTGGCGCGGACGGTGGAAATGCCCCGGAACGGCGGAAGCGGCGCGCCCGATCATGCCGCCCCGCCACCGCCCGCGCCCGGCGGAACGCATGGGCCGGATCGGCCGGAATCAGCCGGAATTAGCCCAAGCCGGTCAGGCGCTCCCACAGCGTCGGCCGGTCCATCGGCTGGATCGGCCCATGCTTGCGATAGCGCAGGCTGGCGTCGCTGTAGGGTTTCGGAAGAACCCATGCATCGGGCCGGCTGCTGCGAAAGGTGCGGGTCGACATGCGAAACACTCCCTGAAAAGTTTCCTCCTGCCGCTGATAATGCACGGCCTGCCTGAAGGTTCCCTGAATCGGGATGAAACCGGAAATTCAGGCTGGGGGCCGGGAGATAAGATAAATTATTTATTCTCAGTAATTTGAGGAACACGCAGCCTAGGGTCGGGACCTAGAACGACAGGTCAAACCCCAGCCGGACGGTGCGCGGCTGCAGCGGCGTGATCTGGTTGCGATCCCGCACCAGGAAGGGCGAGCCCAGGGCGAAGCGATTGCCCCGCCCGTCGAACAGATTGAAGAACGCGAGGCTCAGCCCGCGCCCCCGGTTGCCGAGGCGGAATTCCAGCCCGGTGTCCACGTAATCGCCCTGCAGCTGGCCCAGGATCGGGCCGACCCCCAGGGTCGACTTGCCCACATAGCGCAAATAGCCCCGCGCATCGAAATCGAGAGTGTCCGTCAGGGCATGCTGATAGGATATGCCGAACCGGGCGCTGACATCGGCGATATTGGGCAGGCGCTCGAAATCGGAAGCGGAAACATCGGCCGCATTGTCGGCCATCGCGCTCAGGGAAACCAATGTCTCCCTGCTGATCGTCAGCGCAAGCTCCGACGGCTGCGACACCTTGCTGTCGTTGAGATAGACCGCGGCATCCAGTTCCAGCCCGGCCAGGGGGCGCCAGCGCGACGACAGGCCGAGCGACAGCACGCGGCCATCCCCCACATTGACGGTCGTGGGAAAGCCGAAGCCATCGATCAGATCCGCCTGGATGTTGCGCCACCGGGAATAGGACGCGGTGCCTTCCATCTCGAAATTCGCGTCGCGATAGCGCGCGCCGCCCTCGTAAGTGGAAACCCGGTCGCCCTTGAAACGCTGGATGAACTCCCGCCTCACGGAAATGCCGCCGGGGCGGAAGCCCTGCTGATAGCGCGCGAACAGCGTCAGCTCGTCCATCGGGCGATAGGCGACCGCGGCGGACGGCAGGAACCGCGTTTCCTTGCGGGCATCGCGCGCGAGCGGATCGGCGCTCAACGCCAGATCGTATCCCACATCCTCGGAATCCCCGGTCAGCCGGGAATGGGTGAACCGGCCGCCCATCGTAACCGTCAGCCGGGGAACCGGCTCCACCGTGCCTTCCCCATAGACGGTCAATTCCTCCACCCGGTTGCGCACCCCGGTCAGCGGCGAGCCATAATAGGTCGCGATCATCTCGCGATTGACCCGGGCTTCGTTGTGCAGGAAGCTGGCCCCGATCAGCCAGCCCCTGCCGTTCCTGCCCCGGCGCGCCAGGCGGGTTTCGGCCGTGACCATTTCGATATGGTTCTTCTGGCTGAACTCGACGGGCGCGGCGTCTGCCAGCGGGCTTTTGGCCGGGTTGAACGGCTCCGACAGCTCCGCCCCCTCGAACTGCTCGAACACATATTGCCGCGTGTAGCCGAGCGAGGAGGTCAGCTCGAGCTGATCCCAGGCCTTGCGCACGACGAGGTCGGCCAGCCAGAAATCGTTCCGATAAGGCTGGGCGATCGTGCTGGAGCGGCTCAGCCCGTCCCGGCCCCTTGCGGCATACTGGCTGTCGTCGCCGTCGATCCGCTGGCCGACCGCGTTGAGATCGGCCATCCAGCCGTCGCCCGGATCGAACCGCAATGCGGCCCTGCCGCCGATGGTCTTCACGTCATTGACGTTCTTCAGGTCGCGCCCGGTATCGTTGATGTAGCCGCCTTCGATGGAGCCGAAGGCGAGCGCGCGAAAACCCAGCCTGTCCTCGACGATCGGCAGGTTGAGGATGCCGCCGCCATCCACCCCCGGCTGGCCGCTCTTCACCGCCTGGACCCCGCCCCACGCCGAGCCGCCCACGGAATCGAGATCGGGCGAATGGGGCACCACGCGCACCACGCCGCCCAGCGACCCGGCGCCGTAAAGCGTGCCTTGCGGCCCCTCCAGCACTTCGATGCTGCGGACATCGTAGAGGCGAAGGCTGGGGTCGGGCGCGCTGTAGGTTATCCGGCTGTTGCCCCAATACTGGCCCACGGTGGCCTGCGTCGGCCCGACGAAGCTGGAATCGGCGATGCCCCTGATGAACAGCTTGTTCCGCCCCGGCCCGAGATGCGTGGAAACCACGCTCGCCAGCCGCGTCGCGATCGCGCCCGAACCGCGCGCGGCATCGGCGGTGGAAAGCTCGCCCCCGTCGACGATCTGCACCCCGCCCGGATAGGCGCCCAGCGGCACGTCGCGCTTGGTGCCGGTGACGACGATCTCCCTGGGCGGCGACATCGGGGCCGCCGCCGGTTCGCGCGCGCGCGGCGGCGGCGAGGCGGGCCGGGACGCCGGCCTAGGCGCGGGCGGCCCGGCTTCGATCAGGAAAGTGTTGGGGGCGACCTTGCGGGCGCGCAGCGCCGTCTTGCGCAGCATTTCGCCCAAGGCCCGGTGCGCCGTCATGGTGCCGCGAACGGCGCGCACCCGGGTGCCGGCCAGCTTGCTGTCGCGAAAGCCGATGCTCGCTCCGCTCTGCCGCCCCAGCACACGCACCGCTTCGTCCAGGCGACCGGCGGACACATCCACCTTGACCACCGCTTCCCGCGCATGGGCGGGAACGGCAATCAATGCGACGGCAATGGGCAACAGGCTATGGGCGCGAACCATTGGCGGGCATCATCTTCCACGCGGCCCCTTCAGGCGCGAAAGTCACACCCAGAAGCGGACCGACACGGGCGAACACTTCCTCCGGCGCTCCGGTGACGGTCAATGTCCCCGTAAAGCGCATGCGTTCAATGCCATCTCCGGCGCGAACTTCAAGGCCGGTATTGCGGCCGAGGTCGCGCGCGATCTGATCCAGCGATGCGTTCTCATACTGAAGCTGCCCGGCCTGCCAGCCTCCCACCGCCTGCGGATTGGTCCGGCGCAGCACCGGCGCGGCCTGCGGCGAAGAGCGGTGCAAGGCCTCGCCCGCATTCAGCCGGATCTCGCGCGGGCCAGGCTCGAAGATCACCGCCCCGTGCCCGACCGCCAGATCCAGCGAAGCCCCGTCGCGAATCACGTTGAACACCGTGCCGGCATCGACCAGCCGGGTCGAACCGGCCATCACCACGAAGGGATGGCTGGAATCATGCCGCACGTCGAACAGCGCCTCGCCCGAGGCAAGCTCGACATGGCGCGGATCGTCGGAATCGAGCTTCACGACGGTGGCGCCATTGAGGACGATCCGCGACCCGTCGGCCAGCTGGACAGTGCGGCGCTCGCCCGGCGCGGTGACGATTTCCCCGCTGTCGAGGCGCTGGAACACGATCCATCCGCCCACAGCGGCCAGCAGGGAGGCGGCGATCCCCGCGCCGAGGAACCAGCGCCGGCGCGCGCGCAAGGGTATCACGTTGGAAGCAGGCGGGGGCGCATCGGCAAGCAGTTGCGCCGCCCATTCGTCGGCGTCCAGCGCCGCTTCATAGGCCGCGAGATGCGCGGGGTCCCGCTCCAGCCATTCGGACAGCCGATCCCAGCCGTCGAACGACGGGTCGCGGGTCGCAATGACCCAGCGGCGAGCTTCCTCGCTGATATTCACCCCCTGTGCTTGCGTGCTCATAGTGCCGCTATGACGAAGTCCTATCCGCTACTCCGCATCCAGTCTCACCTTCAATTCCGCGAGAGCCCGATAGGCCTTCTGCAAATCCTTCTCCACCGAGCTCAGGCTTATCCCCAACTCCGACGCGATGACGGCCTGGCCTACGCCATCGAGACGGTAGCGGCGAAACACGCGATCCACGCGTGGCCCCAACGCCGCCAGCACTTTTTCCACTTCACGCAAGCGCTGGCGCGCGATCAGCGCCCGCTCTCCCGTCGGCACCTCCTCCGCCGTGGTTCGGGCCTCATACCAATCATGCTGCCTGCGTTCACGACTTAAATTCGAGCGGCGCCGGTCCCGCAGCAGATTCTCGGCGGCGCGAAAAAGATAGGACACCGGCTCCGCGATCGAATCGATCGGGACCGCGACCACTCGCTGCCACAGATCCTGGAACACGTCCTCGGCATCGTCTTCCGCGCCGCGCGCGGCCAGGAAGCGAAGCAGCCGGCCACGTTCATTGAGGAGCACTTGCTGAAGTCCGTAGATCTGGTCCTCCTGATTCATGGCGTTACGGAAGCATCCTCATTTCATTCTGCCAGATGCGCGGCAACGCCGGCAAGCGGACGCCGGCGGGCCCGTTCAACGACAAGGCGTTTTTATAACACAGCAAATCGTCAAAACCCTATGCCCTGAGCTTGTCCCGCGGCCATGCGCGCCCGCGCGAATTGCGAAAGATGCGTTTCCGGCGATCTGACCGCAGGCCGCGCGGCGGGGGCGGCGGCGCCAGCCCTGCCGAGATAATCCAGCGGATCGGCGGCCTGCCCATGCACGCGGATCTCGAAATGCAGATGGCTGCCGGTGGAGAGCCCGGTGGAACCCATCCGGGCGATCGTCTCGCCCCGCGCCACCGTGGCGCCGGGCCGCACGAAGATCCGGGAAAGATGGGCATAGCGGGTCTTCAGCCCCGCCCCATGATCGATTTCCACCATGTTGCCATAGCCCCCGGCCCTGCCGGCGAAGCTGACCACGCCGCCCTCGGACGCCTGCACCGGCGTGCCCTGCGGCCCGGGAATGTCGATCCCGGCATGCAGCGCCCGTTTGCCGAGCAGGGGATGCTGGCGATAGCCGAACCGCGAGGAAAGGCGCGGCAGGGGTTCGCTCTCCCGCGCCCGGGGCGGGGCGGCGACCGGGGTGGAGATTTCCTCAGGGCCGGGCGCGGTCCATACCATCATCTTGTCCCGAAAGGACGGACTGCTCCCGCCCGGCAGATCCTCCGCCGCCGACGAAGTGCCCGGAAACAGCGCCGAGGCAAGCCAAACCGCGCAAGTCAACGAACGAAGATAACAATAGGGCATTATGCATCAGACGTAGCAATGCTCGTGAACCCGCAAAGTTTCATGAAATTTTTTTTACACCCGTTCCAATTGCGGAAATTCGCGGAACGTTCCGTCTAATCTTTCGCTTATAATGCTGTTCGTACAGGAGGAAGCGAGGATGAACTCGACAGAATGCCGGATGCTCGACATGCTCAAGAGGGGGCGCGACCGTTATGGTGTCGTTGCCGTGAAAGCGGAGTTCGAGGCTGAAGGCACCCGCCCCGACGAGCTGCTTCGATTGATCGAGCTGGTTTACCGCGCCGATCTGAAGCTGGCTCTCAAGATCGGGGGCTGCGAGGCGGTTTCCGACCTCCACGCCTCCAAGCTGTATGGCGCCGACTATATCATCGGCCCGATGGTGGAAACGCCTTATGCGCTGACGAAATTCATCGAAGCCCGGAACAAGATCTACGGCGCGAATGCGCAGGGCACGGAATTCCTCTTCAACCTCGAAACGGAAACCACCCTCGGCAATCTCGAAGCGATGCTGCCGATGGCGAAGGCGGAGCTGGACGGCATCGTGTTCGGCCGGGTGGACTTCACGCTTTCGCGCGGGCTGCCCCGCAATGCGATCAACGAACGCCAGATCACCGATGCGGTGGTCACGGTGGCCGAGGCTTGCGCCCGCGCCAACCTCGACCTGGTCGTGGGCGGTTCGGTCGCGGTGGAGGCCGCCCCCGTCCTCAGGGAGATCCGCGCGATCCGGCTGGACCGCTTTGAAACCCGCAAGATCGTGTTCGACGGCGCCGTCGCCGAGACGAGCGGTTTCGAGGCCGGGATCGCCAATGCCGTCGCGTTCGAGCTGGCCTGGCTGGAGAACAAGCGGGATTATTACAGCACCATCGCCGACGAGGATCTCGCGCGCATCCGGATGATGCAGGAACGGAACATGGCCGCGATGCGCCCGCAGATCGTGAGCATTTCAGCCTGATCCATGCATCTTCGCGATGAAGTCAGCGCAATCATGCGCGGCGTCGCTGCTCAGGTAGTGACGCCGCGCTTCCGTATGCTGGCGGCGGACGAAATCACCGAGAAAAGCCCGGGCGAGATCGTGACCAGCGCGGACCGCGAGGCGGAGCTGCGGCTGCACGACGCGCTCGATGGCCTGGGACTCGGCGCGAGAATCGTGGGAGAAGAGGCGGTCGCGCAGGATCGCTCGCTGCTCGACGGCATCGGCAGCGGGCTGGTCTGGCTGATCGATCCGCTGGACGGGACGGCCAATTTCGCGGCGGGGAAGGAGCCGTTCGGCATGATGGTCGCGCTGATCGAAGACGGCGTTCCGCAGGCGGGCTGGATTCTCGCGCCGCGCAGCGGGCGCCTGTGCCATGCGCAACGCGGCCGGGGCGCTTCCTGCGATGGCCAATCCGTCCGCCCCGCCCAAACCGGCAGGGCGCGCCCGCAGGCCGCGCTCGGCACCCAGTTCCTGCCCGCGCCGCACCGCACCCGGGTTCATGCCCATGCGGAACGGTTTCTGGGCATCGTCCCCATTCCCCGATGCGCGGCGGAAAGCTATCCGCGCCTTGCCTTGGGGCAGGACGATGTCGCGCTGTTCCAGCGCACCCTGCCGTGGGACCACGCCGCCGGAATCCTGTTTCTGGAGGAGGTGGGCGGCCACGTCACCCACTGGAATGGCAAACCCTATCGCATCGGCGGCGGCAACACAGGTATTCTGGCCGCCGCCAGCGAATCGCTTTGGCAAATCGCCGCTGGCGTGCTGCTTTCGCCGGAGACCGGCCTTAGAGAAGTGGAAGATACGATTTCATGATCGCCGCGCCCAAGTTCATCCGCCGGGGCTGCGCGCTCCTGCTGCTGCTGGCCCCCGTGGCCGCAACGGCGCAATTCGCGTCTCCGGTCAACCAGTCGGAGCAGCAGCAGGGCGCCAACACCGGGAGCGCCGCGGCGGCAAGCCAGGTCGCGGTGCCATCGAACCAGGCCCCGACATTCAGGCCTGAAGTGATTTCCAGCCCGCCGGTGTTTGCCCTGACGCCCCCCGCGACCGGCGACGCCAAGGCCGTGGCGGCGGATCAGGCCCCACCCGCGCCGCCGAGCGAATTCGAGAATTATGTCTCCACCGTGGCCGGCAAGGAGCTGCGCCGTTTCGGCGCGGAACTGCTGCTGCCGAGCAGCCGCGATTTCGTGGTTCCGCCCACCACATCGATCCCGCTCGATTACCGGATCAATCCCGGCGACGAACTGCTGCTCGGCCTGTCCGGCTCGATCCAGGCCGCCGACATGCGCCTGACGGTGGATCGCGAAGGCCGCATCTTCGTGCCGCGCGTGGGCGCCGTGATGGTGGCCGGGGTCCGCTACGGTGATCTGCATGGCGTGATCGCCCGCGAAGTCTCCCGCCAGTATCGCGGCTTCGAGCTGGAGGTCACCGTCGCCAAGCTGCACGGCATGACGGTGTATGTCACCGGCTTCGCCAATGCCCCCGGCTCCTACACGGTCAGCAGCCTGTCGACACTGGTGAATGCGGTCCTCGCCGCGGGCGGGCCGTCCTATGGAGGCAGCTTCCGCTCGATCCAGCTGCGGCGGGGCGGACGCCTGATTTCGGACTTCGACCTCTACGACCTGCTGCTGAAAGGCGATCGGAGCGGCGACGCCCTCCTCCAGAACGACGACGTGATCTACATCGCGCCGGCCGGAGAGCAGGTCGCCATCTTCGGCAGCGTCAATCACGAGGGCATCTTCGAGGTCGGCCCCGAGGAGACGCTGAACGATGCGATACTCTACGCCGGCGGGATCAGCACGGTGGCGGACGGCAGCAGGCTGATGCTGCTCGATTCCCTGGGCCGCGAGGATGGCGGATGGGCGCAGATCACCCCGGACGAAGCGCGAACGCGCAAGGCCCAGCGGGGCGACGTGATCCGGGTGCTGAACAACATGGCGATCGCGCGGCCGCTGCAGAACCAGTCGGTGCTGGTCACGATCAGCGGCGAAGTGGCGCGGCCCGGCCGCTACTACTTCAGCCCCGGCACGCGCCTGGCGGATGTGGTGAGCCAGGCCGGTGGGCTGACGGCGGAAGCCTTCCCCTATGCCAGCGTCATCACCCGCGAAAGCGTGAAGCTGCAGCAGCAGATCAGCTACGACCGGGCGATAAAGGACATGGAGTTCCTGCTCACCGCCCAGCCGATGACCTCTGCCAATCGCGCGGAGCTGGTGCGAGCGGAGAATCTGGAGCTGGTCCGTTCGGTGGTCGAACAGTTGCGTCAGCGCAAGCCGGACGGCCGGCTGGTGTTCGACATGCCGGTCACCGCGACGACCCTGCCGGGCGATCTCATAGTGGAGAACAATGATTCGATTTATGTCCCGCCGCGCCCGGTGACGGTCGGCGTGTTCGGCGCCGTGCCGACCCCGGCCTCCTTCGCCTATCGCGACGGGAAGAAGATCGGCGATTTCCTGCGATCCGCAGGCGGCGTGCAGAGCCTGGGCGACAAGGGCGAGATTTTCGTGATCCGCGCCAATGGGACGGTTCTCGCCAGGGGGCGGAGCGTGCTGGGCAAGGATGCGCTTCCCGGCGATCTGATCTATGTCCCGATCGACGCCAACCGGGGCGAATTCTGGGCGCGCTTGCGCGACATTACCAGCACGCTGTTCAGTGGCGTCAGCGCCGCCGCCGCAGTGAAGGTGCTCAGCGAATGAGCGCGATCCACCAGGCGAGAGAGGCGGTGGTGACGGCCGCCACCACCGCGCGCACCCGGCGGCGGATCTATGCCGGGCTGGCGCTGGTGCTGGCCATCCTCTGCCTGTTTCCCACGCCCTATCTGTCGCGCGCGCGGATCATGCCGCAGGACACCAACAACGCGGCCGGGATCACCGGGCTGATGACGCTGATCGGCGGGCAGTCCCAGAATGTCGCCACCCTGCTTGCCGGCGGGCGCCCGTCGAACGATCTTTACCTGATTATCGGCCGCAGCGACTCCGTGCAGCAGCGGGTCGTCGACGCCCTCAAGATGGTGGGTCCGGACGGCTATTCGAGCGCGGCGGAGGCGAAGCGCGCCCTGGAGCGCAAGGTGGACGTCAATCTCCTGCTGGGCGGGGTGATGGAAATCCAGAGCAAGACCTGGAGCCCGAAGGAATCGCAGATACTGACCGCCGCCTATGTCGAGGCGGTCAGCAAGGAACTCGCGTCATTCGGCGAGCAGCTGATCGTCAACAAGCGCCGGATCATCGACCGCCGCTTCTCGACCGCGAAGGACCGCGTGGCCGAAACCGAGATCGCGTTGAACGAGTTTCGCCAGGCGAACAATCTCGCCGCCCCGGAAGCGCAACTCGGCAATGAATTGAGCCTTCGCACCGCCCTGCAGGCGCAATTGCAGGCCAAGCAGGTCGAGCTTCAGACGCTGCAGCAGTTCAGCGGGCCGGAGAACCCGACGCTCCGGGCGGTCCAGACCGAGATCGCGGCGCTGCGCGAGAAGATTTCGCGCACCGCGGCCCCCAGCACCGATTCCGCCGGCCCGAACCTCGCCGGATCGAGCCAGCTCACCACCCGCTATCTCAATCTCTATCGGGACTATCGCCTCGCCCAGGCAATGTATGAGGTATATGTCCGCTCCAACGAGCAGCTCGCGCTCGACCAGATGGCGGCGGAAACCGCCTCCTACGTGCAGGTCATCGACCCGGCCTATCTGGATGTCGACCGTCAGTACAATATCTGGGCGGTGGCGCTGCTCGGCTTCGTGCTGCTGATGGTGGTATTCACCGAAGTCTATGCCCCGATGACCGGGCTGTTCAATCTGGACGCCCCGCGCAAGCCGGACGGGCACGAGCCATGAGCGCGGCGGACGGTACGGGGGGCGCAATCACCGGAACCGAGCTGTCCTTCGCGATCCCCTGCTTCAACGAAGAAGAGAATGTCGTCGCGATCTACGAGGCGGTGAGCGCGCAGGCCCGGCAGCACGCCAGCTCCTACGAGATCATCTTCATCGACAACGGTTCCACCGATCGGACGCGGTCGCTGTTGCGGGAAATCTGCGCCAGGGACCAACGGGTGCGGGCGATCTTCAACAATCGCAATTACGGGCAGATGCGCTCGCCCACCTATGCGATCTACCAGGCCGAAGGCGCCGCCGTGATCGGCATGTGCGCCGACTTCCAGGACCCGCCGTCCCTGATCGGAGAGCTGGTGCGCCAATGGCGCGCCGGCGCCCAGGTGGTCCTCGGCCAGCGCAAGGGGGAGAAAGTGTCCTGGCTGCTCGGCAAGGCGCGCGCCCTGGGCTACGGCTTTCTCGCCCGCTTCGGCGATTACCCGGTGATTCCCGGGGTCACGGGCTTCGGCCTGTACGATCGCGAAGTGGTGGACATGCTGGCGTCATGGAACGAGCCGGAGCCGTTCTTCCGCGGAATGCTGGTGGAAAGCGGCTATCGCATCGCCGTCATTCCGTTCGACCGCCCGGAACGCGCCGCGGGTGAGACGAAGAACAATTTCTGGACCTTGCTCAGCTTCGCGCTTTCCGGCCTGGCCGGCTCGGGCAAGTCGCTGCTCCGGCTGCCGCTGCTGCTCTCGGTCTATACCGGCCTCGCCGCGCTGATCCTGCTGATCGCGACCCTCGTCCGCCTCTTCACGGTGGGCTGGTCGCCGGTGATGATGGTGCTGACCGTGATGACCGGCTTCTTTGCGGTGCTCCTGCTGTTCCTTGGCCTGATCGGCGATCAGGTCCGGTTGCTGGCGGAGCGGGCCCGCAATCTTCCGCTGGTGATCGAGGAAGAACGCCTCAACTTCGGGCCGGAGCATTCCCTGCCCGCGCCGCGCGCGCTCAACCGCCGGCACCTCGAAGGACGGCCATAGTGCTGCGCGCGGCCAGGCGCTTCAAGCCGAGCTGGACGATCGAATTTGTCCTGATGCTGGCGATGCTCGCCGGCTTCGCCCATCTGATATACGAGTACCGGACCCACGGCTTCCTGCCCCTGCCGTTCGTCTATGACGTGACCGACACCTTCATGGACTGGTTCAACCCGGCCTATTACGCCTACAATGGGCACGCCTACGACATCTACATCTCGATCTACGCGCCGCTTTCCTTCGCCATTCTCAAGATCCTCGGGATTGCGAGCTGCTATGAATCGCACCCCAAGGACGCGCGCTTCTGCGACTATGTCGGCATCGCCTCGATCATGGCCTTCTATGCGCTTTCGGTGATCTGCGCCGCGATCGCGTTCTTCCGCGCGGACCGTTCCACCGCCCTGTTCCGCAGCATCGGCTTCGGCATCGGGCTGCCGCTGCTCTATGCGCTGGAACGCGGCAACCTGATCATGATCGGGTTCGTGTTCTTCATCATCTTCTTCGGCGGGCTGTCGAAGACCCGCACGGGCCTCGCGACCTGCGCGGCGATGATGATCAACATGAAATCCTACCTGCTGTTTCCCGTGCTGGCCCTGGCGCTCAGGCGGGAATGGCGGCTGCTGGAGCTTTGCGGCATCGCCACCATCGGCCTCTACCTGCTCTCGCTGGCCTATTACGGCTCGGGCACGCCGATCGAGCTGATGAACAATCTCAAGGTCTGGTTCAACGCCATGGCCAGCGTGGTGTGGGACCAGATCAGCTATTCCACCACGTACCGCCCCTTCCTGCAATTCGACATACATCAATATCCGGTGCGCGACTTCGTGTCGCAGCGGATCGTGGATGCGGTGACGATCTTCATCAATGCGGAACTGCTCGTCTCCCGCCTGGCCGCCCTGCTGTGCCTGGCGCTGGCGTGGCTTTATCCGAAGCAGGTCCCGCTGCATCGCATGGCGTTCTTCCTGCTGATGCAGTCCTTCGTGAGCGACAATCCGGGCGGCTACGGCCAGTCGCTGATCGTGTTCCTGGTCTTCCTCGAGAAGTGGAGCAACCCGCGCGTCGGCATCGCGATCGTCATGGCCTATCTCATCAGCATCCCGACGGACATCCTCTTCGCCAAGGCGCTCGAAATCGAGCGGACGTCGTGGCTGGCGGGCCGGATCGTGGAGACGGTCTATGGCCTCACCCTTGGCTCGCTGCTGCGCCCGTTCCTGATCCTGGTCATGCTGTGGGCGCTGGTGATCGACACGATGATCGACGTCCACCGCGCCATGAAGCGCGAACGCCCGCAATGGGCGATGCGGCTGCGGCCGTATCCCAGCCTCTCCGCTCCGGCGGCTCCAGCGGCCCCGGCTGCGCCATGATGCTCGCCGCCGATCTGGACGCGATGGAACGCGCCCTCGCCCCGCTCTGGCGGCATCTCTCGGGCGCGCGGATATTCATGACCGGCGGCACGGGCTTCATCGGGCGCTGGATGCTGGAGGCGCTGGTCCGCGCGCCGGTGGAGGTCGAAGTCGTCCTGCTCAGCCGCAATCCCGCCGGGTTTGCCGCACGCGCGCCGCATATCGCCGAACGCTTCGCCATGATCCGGGGCGAGATCGGCGACTTCGCCGCGCCGAAGGGAAGCTTCACCCATGTCATCCACGGGGCGACCGACGCCAGCGCCGACCTCAACGCCAACGATCCGCGCCGGATGTTCGACACCATCGTCGCCGGCACGCGCCGCGTGCTCGACTTTGCGGTTGAGCGAAGCGCACAGCGTCTTCTGTTCATGAGTTCCGGCGCGGTTTATGGCATCCAGCCCTGGGAAGTGACGCATGTGGCCGAAGACTGGCCCGGCGGCCCCGATCCGCGCGATCCGAAATCGGCCTATGGCGAAGGCAAGCGCGCGGCTGAAATGCTCTGCGCGATCTACGGCAAGCAGTTCGGGCTGGACGTGGTGACCGCGCGCATCTTCGCACTGCTCGGCCCGCTGCTGACGCTCGACATCCATTTCGCCGCCGGCAATTTCATCCTCGATGCCATGGCCGGGCGGACCATCCGCGTCCAGAGCGCCGGAACCGCCGTGCGCTCCTATCTCTACGCCGCCGATCTCGCCGTCTGGATGTGGACCGCGCTGCTCACGGGCCAGAAAGGCGCGGCCTATAATCTCGGATCGGAGGAAGCGGTGTCCATCGCGGAGCTTGCCCGGCGCACCGCGCATGTCCTGGGCGGCCCCGGCGTCGAGATCCTGGGACGCCCCGATCCGGGCTGGAACCCCGGCCGCTATGTGCCCTCGACCGAGCTGGTCCGGCGCGAGCTGGGCGTCGTTCCCACCGTCGGCCTGGACGAAGCGATCCGCCGCACCGCAATTTCAAACGGATGGATACCATGACAACGATCAAGCTCTCCGACTGGGTGGCTCAAAAACTGGCGGAGCACGGCATCCGCGATGTGTTCATGCTGACCGGCGGCGGGGCGATGCACCTCAATCATTCGCTGGGCACCCATCCGGCGCTGAAGACGACCTTCACCCATCACGAGCAGGCGCTGGCGATGGCGGCGGAAGCCTATTACCGCTTCGGCAACCGGCTGGCGGTGGTCAATGTCACCTCGGGGCCGGGCGGCACCAACGCGATCACCGGCGTCTATGGCGCCTGGGTGGATTCGATCGGGATGCTGGTGATCTCCGGCCAGGTGAAGATCGAGACCACCGTGCGCCATACCGGCCTGCCGCTGCGGCAATATGGCGATCAGGAACTCGATATCGAGGAACTGGTCCGCCCCATCACCAAATATGTGACGATGGTGACCGATCCGCGATCCATCCGCTATCATCTGGAAAAGGCGCTCTACCTCGCCTCCAGCGGACGGCCGGGGCCGGTCTGGCTCGACATTCCGCTGGACGTGCAGGCCGCCAAGATCGATCCGGACGATCTCCTTCCGGGCTTCGACCCCGCCGAGCTGGACGAGCCGTGGAAGAAAACCGATCTGAGCGCGGCGGCACGGGACGTGCTCGAACGGATCGCCCAAGCGGAGCGCCCGGTCATCTTCGCCGGGGGCGGCGTCCGTCTCAGCGGGGCGCATGCCGGCTTCCTCGAACTGATCGCGAGGCTCGGCATCCCGGTCGTGACCGGCTGGAACGCCCATGACGTGCTGTGGAACGATCATCCGCTCTATTGCGGGCGCCCCGGCACCGTGGGCGATCGCGGCGGGAACATGGTGACGCAAAGCGCCGATCTGCTGCTCGTGCTCGGCAGCAGGCTCAATATCCGGCAAGTGAGCTACAACTGGACCAGCTTCGCACGCGAGGCATTCAAGATCTGGGTGGACATCGACCCGCTCGAACTGCGCAAGCCTAATGTCGCGCCCGACCTGCCGGTGGTCGCCGATCTGGCCGATTTCATCCCGGCGCTGCTGGCCGAACCCTGTCCCGGCCCGTCTCCGGCGCATGAAGAGTGGCTGGAATGGTCGCGCGAGCGCAACCGCCGCTTTCCCGCGGTTCTCCCCGAATATCGCGATCACGGGCCGCGTATCCACCCCTATGTGGCAATGGACGAGCTGTTCCGGCAACTTGGGGAGGACGATGTGGTCGTCACCGGCAACGGCAGCGCCTGCGTGGTCAGCTTCCAGGCCGCCCAGATCCGGCGCGGCCAGCGGCTCTGGACCAATTCGGGCTGCGCCACCATGGGCTACGATCTCCCTGCGGCGATCGGCGTCCATGCCGCCACCGAAGGCACGCGGCGGGTCATCGCCATCGCGGGCGACGGCAGCATCATGATGAACCTGCAGGAGATGCAGACCATCGTGGGCTATGGAATGCCGGTGAAGGTCTTCCTCATCAACAACAGCGGCTATGTCTCGATATTCCAGACGCATCGCAATTTCTTCAACGGCGTGGAAGTGGGCGGCGGCCCGAAGAGCAATGTGACCTTCCCCGATTTCGGTAAACTCTGCGCGGCCTTCGGCTTCGGCTATTTCCGCGCGGAATCGCATAATGACCTGCCGAGGGCGATCGAGGCGGCGCTGGCCGCCGATGGCCCGGTGATCTGCGAGCTGCTGGTGGACGAGCATGTGCCCTTCGCGCCCAAGCTGGGGGCGAAGCAGCACCCCGACGGGCGCATCACCTCGCCCGCGCTGGAAGATCTCTCCCCCTTCCTGCCGCGGGAAGTGCTGCGCGAGAACATGCGGATCGAACTGCTGGACGAGCAATGAGGGCAGCGCCGATCAGCCAGGGCGAACGCCCGTTCCGCTTCATCGTGGCGGGCGCGATCAACACCGCCGTCGGCCTCTCGTTCTACCCGGTTCTGCTGTGGACGGTGCCGCTGTTCCGCCAGCATTACCTTGTCGCCCTGGGCATTTCCCAGGCGGTCTGCCTGTGCCTGGCCTATGCGATCTACAAGTTCGGCGTATTCGGCACACGCGGAAACATGACGCGTGAATTCAGCATCTTCTCCAGCTTCTACCTCTTCAACTACATCGCCAATTGGGCGGCCTTGCCGTTTTTCGTGGAAGTGGCTCGCATCGACCCGGCCATAGCGCAGCTCGGTTTCAATGCGATCGTCATCGTGGGCAGCTATTTCTGGCACAGCCGGGTCACGTTCCGTTCCAAAAGGACCGAAACATGACTGCGTCGGAATTCAACCATCGCAACTGCCCCCTGTGCGGGTCCGGCGTGGCGCAGGGCGAAGTCCACAGCACCCGCCCCGCCCAGACGCTGACGCTGGACGCCTTGCAGCCGTTCTGGTCCGGGCTGTTCAAGGAAAAGCTGTTCTTCAGCTATCATCGCTGCGATCATTGCGGGCTGCTCTACAATCCGGTCTATTTCGACGACCGGCAGCTTTCCGAACTCTATGCGAACATGGCGCCCAACATGGAGCTGGTCGCGAACGACGCGATCGTGGCCACGCAGCGCGGCTATTTCGAGCGGGCGGCAAGGACGGCCAGGCTGGACGGCGGCTATCTCGAGATCGGGCCGGATGTCGGCTATATCGTGGCGGACGCCGCGCGTGCCGGCAATTTCGAGCATTTCTGGCTGTTCGAGCCCAATCTGGCGATTCACGATGCGCTGCGCGCCAATGCCGGCGGACGCCCGGCGACCCTGCTTTCCGACATGAGCGACCTGTCCCCCGTGCCGGACAATTCGGTCGGGCTTGCGGTGATGATCCATGTGCTGGATCATCTGACCGAGCCGCTCGCCATGCTGCAGCAAATCCGCCGCAAGCTGCGCCCAGGCGGAACCTTGCTGGTGGTCACCCACAACGAGGGCTCCCTGTTGCGCAAGGCGCTGGGCGTGCGCTGGCCACCGTTCTGCCTGCAGCATCCCGAACTCTACAATCCGGCCACGATGCGGACCATGCTCCAGCGCGCGGGCTTCTCGGCCATCGAGGTGGAACGGAGCCGCAATTACTTTCCGGTCGATTTCCTCGCCCGGCAGGCCGCCTGGGCGGTGGGCCTCAAGCTGAAGAAGGTGCCGCTGCCCGCGATCCCCGTCGGCTTGCGCCTGGGCAACATGCTGGCGCTGGCGTCGACCCCCGCCTAGGCTCCGGACTTCGAAATCGCTCTAGGCTGCGGCGGCGCAACCCGGCGCTCGTCCCGAGGCGGCGACATAGTCGGCAATCTGCCCGAGCGTGATCTCACGCGCATTTTCGCCCGAGCCGACCGCCTTGTGCCAGGCGACGATCCATCGCAGCGCATCGTCCAGCGTCAGGGCAGGCCGCCAGCCCAGTGCAGCCCGCGCCTTGGAGCAATCGAGCCGCAACAGCCCGGCCTCATGCGGCTTCGGGCCGGTATCGGGCAAGGCCTCGCCCGCACCGCCGCCCCAGGCCGCGCGCATCCGTTCCACGATCCAGGACACGGGCCGCGCATCCTCGTCCGCCGGTCCGAAGTTCCAGGCGTCGGCGAAGCTCCGCTCGCCCGCCAGAAGCCTTTCCGCGATCATCAGATAGCCGCCCAGCGCTTCTAGCACATGCTGCCAGGGGCGCACCGCATCGGGCGAACGGATCAGGGGCGCCGCGCCGGCTTCGAAAGCCCGGACGAGGTCGGGCACCAGCCGGTCGGCCGCCCAATCCCCCCCGCCGATGACATTGCCGGCGCGCACCGAAGCGAGCGCCGGGCCGCTTTCCCGGAAATAGGAGCTGCGATAGGCGGCCGTGACGATCTCCGCGCAGCCCTTGCTGCTGCTGTAGGGGTCGTGCCCGCCCATCGGATCGCTTTCGCGATAGGGCCACACCCATTCGCGGTTCTCATAGCATTTGTCGCTGGTCACGCAGACGATCGCCCGAACGCCCGGAACCTGCCGCGCCGCTTCCAGCAGATGGACCGTGCCCATCACATTGGTGGCGTAGGTTTCGACCGGCTCATCATAGGACAGGCGAACCAGCGGTTGGGCGGCGAGGTGGAAGATCACGTCCGGCCGGGCCTGTTCGACCGCCGCCCGCAAGCTGGCCAGATCGCGCACATCGCCTTCGACATGGTGGATCATATCCGCGATCCGCGCGGTTTCGAACAGGCTCGGCTCGGTCGGGGCGGGCAGCGCGTAGCCTGTGACTTCCGCGCCGAGCGCATGCAGCCAGAGGCTGAGCCAGCTGCCCTTGAAGCCGGTGTGGCCGGTCACCAGCACCCGGCGTCCGGCCCATTTCCGGTCGTGGGCCGCGCTCACCAGCGCTTCCACGGGGCATTGCCCGCGTTCCACAATTCTTCGAGATAGATCTTGTCGCGCAACGTATCCATCGGCTGCCAGAAGCCTTCATGCCGGTAGCCCATCAGCTCGCCGCCGCGCGCCAGCGTTTCCAGCGGGCCGGTTTCCCAGATGGTGTCCGGGCCCTCGATGAGATCGAGCACGGAGGGATCGGCGACGAAGAAACCGCCATTGACAAGGCCGCCGTCGCCCGCCGGCTTTTCCGCGAAATCGGTGACCTTGCCGCTGTCGAACTGAAGCGCGCCGAACCGGCCGGGCGGCGACACGGCGGTGATCGTCGCGCGCAAGCCGTGCGAATTGTGGAACTTCACCAGGTCCGCGATGTCGATATTCGCCACCCCATCGCCATAGGTGAAGCAGAACGGCGTATCCGGATCGAGATAGGGCCGGATCGCCCCCAGCCTGCCGCCGGTCATCGTGTCCGCGCCGGTTTCCACCAGAGTGATCCGCCACGGCTCGCTCCGGGCGAAATGCACTTCCATGCCATTGCCGTTGCGCAGATCTATCGTGACGTCGGAGGTATGGAGAAAATAGTTCGCGAAGAACTCCTTGATGATATAGCCCTTGTAGCCGAGGCAGATCACGAAATCATTGAACCCGGCCGAGGAATAAATTTTCATGATATGCCACAGGATCGGCATTCCGCCGATTTCCACCATGGGCTTGGGCCGGACTGCGGTTTCTTCACCAAGCCGGCTGCCGAGGCCACCAGCCAATATTACGGTTCGCATCTTCGCTCCACGTCAGGGCATTCGGCACGATGACGGAACCACCCGCTAAACACCGTAACCCCGCCAGCAACGGCTGGGCCGAATTCGCGTTCCTGCCGCTCATCATGCTGGCGGCGGCGGGGCTGCGCATCCATGGCGCGGACTTCGGCCTGCCCGCGCTGAACGATCCGGACGAACCGCTGTTCATGATGATGGCGTTCGACATGCTGCGGAACCAGAGCCTCAATCCCGGCTGGTTCGGCCACCCCGGCACGATCACACTGTATTCCCTCGCCCTGGTCTGCCTGGCCGTCGGCGGGTTCGGCCTGCTCACCGGCCGCTTCGCCGGGATCGAGGATTTCGCCACCGCCGTTTACGCCGATCCGGGCATCGTTTTCCTGCCCGCCCGCCTGTTCATCGTGGCCTGCGGCGTGGCCTGCGTCTTTCTCACCTACCGGATCGGAACCCGCCTCGGAGACAAGCGGCTGGGCCTCGCCGCCGCAGCGCTGCTCGCGGTCAATGCCGTCCACATCGAATATTCCCAGATCATCCGCACCGATATGCAGGCGTCGGTCTTCATGCTGCTCTGCACCCTCTGTGCGATCGGGATCGCCCGGGACGGAAAGAGGCGGGACTATATCCTCGCCGGGGTGTTCGTCGGCCTTGCCGCCGCCACCAAATGGCCGGCCGCGCTGATCGCCATCAGCCCCGGCATCGCATCGCTCTGGCGCATATCGCACGGACGGAAGGAACTGCGCTGGCTGGTCGCATCCGGCCTGTGCGCGGTGGCGGCGCTGTTCATCGCCTCGCCCTATCTCCTGCTGGACTACCAGACCGTCCTGCGCGACCTCGCCGGCGAAGCGCGGCCGATCCATCCCAGCGCTACCGGGAACGGCTTCCTTGCCAATCTGGCCTGGTATGCTTCCAACCCTCTCGCGCATTCCATAGGCATCGCAGGGCTGGTTCTGGCCGTTCCGGGGTTGGTCTGGGCGTCTTTCAGGGACCGGACCTGGGCCACCGTAATCCTGCCTGGCTTCCTGCTGTTCCTGATCGTGATCTGCGCGCAGAAGCTGTTGTGGGCGCGCTGGATCGTGCCGCTTCTGCCATTCTTCGCGCTGGGGATGGCTTATGCGCTCTGCGCCCTGGGCGATTGCCTTCGCTCTCTGGCCGGGAACAAGGCGCGGTTCTTCGCGCCCTTCGCCCTCATCCTGCTGATGCTTCCGATGATCCAGGCCAGCCGCGTCGCGGCCACCGAACGCACCAACGATACGCGCCAGATCGCCTCGGCCTGGATTCGCGGCCATGCGCCCGCGGGTTCCACCGTGCTGGTGGAGGATGCCGCCATCGATCTGCTGCATGACGGCACCCGCCTGCTTTTCCCCTTGGGGGCGGAGGGCTGCATCGACGCGAAGCGGATTCTGACCGGGCGGATAAAATATTCGCGGGTCGAAACCGCGCGCTCCTCAAGCCCGATCGTCGATCTGGGGCATATGGACATGAGCCTGCTGCCGTCCTGCCGCGCCGATTATGCGGTGCTGACCCATTACGAGCGGTATCGCGCCGATCCCGCCCAGTTCGCGGAAGAATTGCGGCGTTACCGCGAGGTCATGGGCAATGCCCGGATCGAAGCCGTGATTCGCCCGGAGCCGGGCAAGAGCTCGGGGCCGGTCGTCCACGTCCTGACGATGGGGCAGACCCGCCAGTAGCCCGCAACCGCCCGCCGGGCCGTAAGACGCGGCAATCATTTCGGCAATTGGGGAAATGCCATGGCAGGAGTGGAGGGA